>Ga0207689_10003413_pt1 | contig 14512 bp, 10 predicted proteins | sample KBSMisM52_FD_184312 | JGI IMG/M metagenome (GOLD analysis project Ga0207689, IMG submission 184312) | Miscanthus rhizosphere microbial communities from Kellogg Biological Station, Michigan, USA - KBS Miscanthus M5-2 (SPAdes) (version 2) | ecosystem: Host-associated > Plants > Roots >... | reverse complement strand
ACGGCCGCGTTCGCATCACCGACTTCGGCCTTGCGGTGCCGACCGGCGCGTCGGCGGTCCTCGCGGCGGGCACGCCCAGGTACATGGCGCCCGAGCAGCGGACGCCCGGAGCGGCCGTTTCGCCGCAGACCGACCTCTACGCCCTCGGCGTGGTGCTCTACGAGCTGGCCACGGGCCAGCACCCCACGCCGGTCAGCCCGGGAGCCAGCCAGATCGTCCCGCTCTCGGAGCTGGTGCCCGGCGTCAACCCGGCGCTCGAGAACGTCGTCCTGCGCGCGCTCTCCCCGTCGCCCCAGGACCGCCCGGCGTCGGCCGCCGCCTTTGCCGCCATGCTCCCGTCGGGCGAACAGGAAGTGCACGCGCTGCGCGGCGTGGTGCTCGAGACCGCGACGCAGCCCTTCTGGACCCGTGCGTGGTGGCTGGCCATGGCCGGAGTGCTGGTCGCGCTCGTCGCGCTGGGCGTCCTGCTGGCGCCCCTCTCGCAGCGCGCCGCTCCCCCGCCGCTCACGGACCTCGACACGATCGTCCTCGCCGATTTCATCAACACCACCAACGAGCCGTTGTTCGACGGCGCGCTGAAGGTGGCGCTGGCGGTGGCGCTCGAGCAGTCGCCGTTCCTCAAGGTGTTTCCCGACGATCGGGTGCAGGAGACATTGCGCCTGATGGAACGTCCCGCCACCGAGCGCATCACCCGCGAGGTGGCGCGCGAGGTCGCGGTCCGCGAGCACCTCAAGGCCACCATCTCCGGATCGATTGCCAGCCTCGGCCGCAACTACGTGCTGGCGCTCGAGGCGGTCAACGCCCAGAGCGGCGACGTGATGGCACGGGAACAGGTTGAAGCCGGCAGCAAGGAGCAGGTGCTGACGGCACTCGGCAAGGCCGCCTCCGCGCTGCGCGAACGGCTGGGCGAGTCGCTCAACACGCTGCGCGAGTTCGACGTCCCGCTGCCGCGCGCCACCACCCCGTCGCTCGAAGCGCTCCACGCCTACGGGCTGGCGATGGAGAAAGGCAACCGGCTGATCGCGGTGGAGGCGATTCCGCACCTGCAGCGCGCCATCGAGCTCGACCCGAATTTCGCGCTGGCGCTGGCAGCGCTCTCGGGGGTGTACGCCAATACGAGCCAGACGCTGCTGGCGCCCGTCTACTCGAAGCGCGCCTTCGAGCTGCGCGACCGGGTCAGCGAGCGCGAGCGCTACTTCATCTCATGGCGCTACTATCGCGACGCGCTGCAGGACTGGGGGAAAGGGCTCGAGCTGGCGCGGGCGTGGACCGCGGCCTATCCGCGCGAGGCGTTCGCGTTCAACGCGCTCGGCCTGGCCGCCGAGCTCCACGGGCTGCGGACCGAAGGCGAAGCCGCGCTCCGCAAGTCCACAGAGCTCGACCCGACCTGGATTGCCCCCAAAGGCAACCTGGCCGACAACCTCCTGCGCCAGGGCAAACTGGACGAGGCCATGGCGCTGGTCTCGAAATCGATCGCATCCGGCGTCGACTACCAGGCGATCTATCGCGTGGGCTACCTCGTCGCGCTCTTGCGGGGAGATGCCGCCGGAATGGCAACCTACCTGGCGGCGGCGCGCAAGACCGGTGACGTGCTCGACATGGCCAACTGGGAGGCCCGTGCGGCCTCGTATCACGGCCGCCTGACCGAGGGGCACGAGGGCACGCGCGCCGCCACTCAGCAGGCGCTCCACTTGAACTTCAAGGAGTGGGCGGCACGCTACTCCACCGAAGACGCCGAGATCCACGCGGTGCTCGGCCGCTGCACCGACGCCCGGCGCGCGGCGCGCGCCGCGCTCGAGTGGAGCCGCGACACCGCCACGCTCGACATCGGCGCGCGCGCGCTCGGCTGGTGCGGCGACCCGCAGGCGCTCGAGCTCACGAAAGAGATCGCCACGCGCTTTCCCAACGCGAGCATGCGCCTCCACGTGTCGGCCCCGATTGCCACCGCTGCCTACCTGGTGCGCACCGGAAACCTGGAAGGAGCGCTCACCGCGCTCGATCGCGTGAAGCCTTACGAGGACGCGACGATGGCGAAGCTGTGGCCGTCGTTCCTCCGCGGCCACATCTACATGGCGCGGAAGGAACCGGCCCGGGCCGCGCTGGAGTTCCAGCACGTGATCGACCACCGGTCCGAGTCGTCCGACTCGCTCCTCTATCCGATGGCGCTGCTGGGGCGGGCGCGCGCGGCGATGGCGGCGAGCGAACGGGCCACCGCGGAGCAGTACTACAACCAGCTGTTCGAGTTGTGGCGGAGCGCCGACCAGAACCTGGAACCGCTCATCGAGGCACGGCGCGAGGCCGCGCGCCTGCACTAAGGTCCTTGGTCCTGGGTCCCTGGTTCTTGGCATCCTTGGACGTGGAGGCTTCGACCCTTTGCACCTGTTCGATTCTCCGCCCTTCTCCGCCAGTATGGTGGACCAGCGACGGAGCATCCTCGCGATGCTTTCGTTCAGCTGAATGAGTGTGGCCGCCTCGGCGGGCTTGAGATACTCGCGCCCGCCGGCAACGTAGTAACCGGCCTTCAGGGCCGCTGCAGCAGTTCCCCAACCCGATCGCACTGTTCTTTCGCCGCTTGCCAGACGCGAAGGTCCTCAAATCGATCAACGCCCACGCGCGAAGCGTTCGCACGTTACCTGCCATTGATGGGACCTGGGACCCAGGACTAAGGACTAAGGACCTAGTCCGCCACCTGTCTGGACAGCTCGCGTTTAAGCCACGCCTTGGCGTGGGTCCACTCGCCCTCGACGGTGCGCACCGACACGCCCAGCGCCTCGGCCACTTCCGGCACCGTCATCCCGCCGAAATAGCGCATCTCGACGATGGACGCCTGCCGCTCGTCCACCGTGGCGAGCTTGGTGAGCGCGGCGTCGAGCGCCAGCGCGTCTTCCACCTCCACCGGCTGGTCGTTGACGGCGTTCAACCAGGTGTGAAGGGTGACGTGGGCCTCGCCGCCGCCGCGCTTCTGCCGCCGGCGGCCGCGGCCGTGGTCGATGAGCACGCGCCGCATCGCCTGGGCGCCCACCGCGAGCACGTGGGTGCGTCCCTGCCAGTCCACCCGCCGCTGATCGCGCAGCCGCAGCCACGCCTCGTTCACGAGCGCGGTGGGTTGCAGCGTGTGCTCGGCCCGTTCGCGTCCGAGATAGTTGCGCGCGACTTTGCGCAGCTCGCCGTAGACGAGCGGAAAAAGCTGAGAGGCTGCCGGATCTGCCACTGGGATCGCCGGGATCGTAGCACCGTTCACGTTACTGTCGAGGACGGACATTCGTGGCCACGTCCGTACTGCTACGATCCGGCGCTAACCATCCATGGTCCCCGGTTTCCGTCTGTTCGCCGCCGTTTTCCTCCTCCTGGTCACAGGCGCCGCCGCGCGCGCCGCCGACACGGGTAGCATTTCCGGCTCCGTCTTCGCCCAGAGCGGAGACGCTGTCGCCGGCGCGATCGTGAAGGTGTCCGGCAGTGCGCTGCCGATCGGACGCGACACGCAGACCGACGCCAACGGCGTCTATCGCTTCGACTACCTGCCGCCGGGAGACTACAGCCTCGAAGTGCAGGCGCCCGGCACCGCGCCGGCACGGCGCAACGCCATCGTGGCCATCGGCCGCGACACGCAGGTGGACGTGCTCGTGGGCGTGGCGGTGAGCGAGTCGCTGACTGTCACGGCGGTCACACCGATCGTGGACGTGCGCTCGAGCGACGCCAGCGTGAGCGTCAGGGATAACAAATTCAACGCGCTGCCGCTCGAGCACAGCTACCGCGGGCTGTTCCAGCTGGCCCCCGGGGTGCCCGACAACCGCAGCCAGGTGGGGCTGTCGGCGGGCGGCAGCCGTCAGGACAACACCTATCTCCTGGACGGCGCCAACATCACCAGCCCCGGATTCGGCACCCTGGCGATTCAGGTCAATCAGCTCGACATCGCCGAAGTGAACCTGACGCGCGCCGGCATCACCGCCGAGTTCGGCCGCACCGCCGGCACCGTAGCCAACGCCGTCAGCCGCAGCGGGTCGAACCGGTTCTCGGGGCTGGGCCGCGTCGACTGGCTGCCCGAGCGGCTGGTGGCGGCCTACAGGCTTCCCGCCGATCTCGAGGCGGCCGGCCTCCGGCCGGGCACGTTCCGCGACCCCATCCTCACCTCCCAGGCCGAACCCGCCGTCGGCGTCGGCGGCCCGCTCGTCCACGATCTCGTCTTCTTCTACGGCTCCGCGCGCTACCAGCACGACACCAAGTGGGGGCGTCTCAACAAGGCCAATGTGGCGTTGCCCGACGAGGTGCGGAGGGGGCCTGAATACTTCGGCAAGATCACGGCGAGCCCGTCGGGGAGCCACCAGCTCACCGTCAGCCACCGCGATCACCCGATCGACGTGGACGCCAACGGCCTGACCTCGGATTACGCGCCGAGCGCGGCCACGGTGGGCGACCGCAGCAGCCGGGTCACGGCCGCCGACTGGGCGTGGTTTCAGGGGCCGCGGCGGTCCGTGAACGTTCGCTACCAGCGCACCACCGAGATCAACGAGGACGTACCGGTCACGGTGCTCCCGACCCTGCCGGCGTTCGACCCCGCGCGGCTGACCGCGATGGGGCAATACACCGACCCGGCCCAGGCCAACCTGATTACGGGCGCGCGCGAGTTCACGAACGCCCAGAACTACCGCCGGCACGAGGTGCGGGCCACGGTGGGGCAGTACTTCGACGTGGGCCGCACCAGTCATGTGCTGAAAGCCGGCATCGGCTACGAAGCCATGGAAGAGGTGCTGGACCGGGTCACCAACGGGTGGGGCGCCATCACGAACCAGACGCTCAACAACGTTCCGGTCCTGCGCGCGCGCTACTACCTGCCGCAGCCCCCGCAACTCGGCCAGGGCAACACCTACTCGCTGTTCGTGCAGGACGCGGTGACGATCTCGAATCGGCTCTCGATCACGGCGGGCGTGCTCTTCAGCCGCGATGCCTTCGCGCAGCGGGTGGACGGCAGCGGCGGCTGCCTGCCGACGATTGCGCTCAAAGGCGGCGCCGCCGTCTACGAGTCGGACGGCGACACCTGCACGTTCCTGCGGTTCGGCTTCGGCGACGAGGTGCAGCCGCGCCTTGGCGCCAGCTACCAGCTGCGCAAGGGCAAGGGCGACAAGATCTACGGCGACTGGGGCCGCTACTACAACATGGATCAGAAATCGAGCGGCCGCAGCCTGGCCCCGATTCGGGTCTTCCAGACCGAGACGTTCTTCAGCCTCGACGGCGCGCTCCTCTCGAGCGGACCGCTCGCCTCGACCACCGGCAAGCTGATCGATCCGGACATCGCGCCGATCTACACCGACGAGTTCGTGATCGGCTACGCGAGCCCGCTCGGCCCGACGCTGAGCGTGGATGCCTATTTCATGTCACGCGACATGCACAACTTCATCGAGGACGTGCCGTCGCGCATGAACGGGACCGCGCCCACCAGCGGCCCGTTCGTGGCCACGAACCTGCCCTGCACCCGGTGGGCATCCTGCCAGAACGCCGACGCTCGCCGCACCTACCGTGCGTTCACGATCGATCTGCGCCGGCAGCTCGCCGAGCGGTGGCAGGGCAACGTCAGCTACACGTGGAGCCGCTACGAGGGGAACTACGATCTCGACTACGCCACGGCGGGCGTGTTCAACACGTCGTCGTTCATTCAGGATGGCCCGGGCGCCGACGTCCAGGATCCCAACCGGTTCGGCCCGCTGTTCGAGGACCGGCCGCACGTCTTCAAGGTATTCGGAACGTTCGCGGCCACGCCGCGGCTGATGGCTTCGGGCTACCTGCGCGTGCAGAGCGGCGCGCCGTGGGCCGCGCGCGGGCGCGACGTGCCCGGCGGCACCCTGAACTACCTCGAACCGGCGGGGACGCACCGCAACCCCACCTGGGCGAATCTCGATCTGATGGCCAGCTACCGGCTGCCGGCCGGCGGGCGGGCCGCGGTGACGCTGGAAGCCCGGCTCCTCAACGTCTTCGACAACCAGACGCGGCTCTCCACCGACGCCCTGCAGTTTCTCGATCTACGCTCCAGCGCGGTGCCGCCCTACATCCAGCCCTACCTGCTGCCGAACCCGCTCTTCGGCCTCGGCAACGCGTTTGCTCCCCCGCGACGTCTGTATGTGGGCGTTGGGGTCGGCTTCTGACCGCCGGAACTGCCGGTCGAGCATGAAGAGCCAGACACCGACGACCACGCTCACGAGCATCACGAACAGCGGAAAGAACTCGAACAGCAGCATGCGATCCTCTGCTGTCTAAGCGACGAAAGCCGGCGCCCCCCGCAGGGTCCGACCCGCCTCATCCGCCTTGCGCGCCCGATCAATACTTCCTCCCATGACCGGATCCGTCAGTCGTCGCACCGCGCTCCGCTCGCTCGGAATCGGACTGGCCGCCTCGGCGCTCCCGGCCGGCGCCGGCGCTCAGCCGGCAGCGTTTCCGCGCGGTGCCGTGATCCGCACCCTGTTCAAGGACTACCTGCCCGACGAGCTCGGCGGCGGGGCCACGCTGTTCCACGAGCACATGTCGCTCGGCCCGGACTTCAACGACAAGTTCCGCGCCGCCACCGCGGCCGCGCGGGCGGCCAACGGCCTGCCGCCGCTCCCGCCGCGCGCCGGCGGCCCGCCGCCCCCGCCGCCGGGGCCCGACCCGATGCGGGACGTCGCGCTGATGGCCGAGGAGCTGACGACGGCCAGGCGCGAGGGCGCCGCCTGCATCGTGGACGCCGGGCACCCGGACATGGGGCGCGATCTCGACTTCGTGCGGCAGGCGGCGATGAAATCGGGCGTGCCGGTGGTGGCCGGCGCCGGGTTCTACTCGCAGCCGTACTACCCGAAGGAGATCGCCACGATGAGCGAGGAGCAGATCGCGCAGGCGCTCGTGCGGCAGGCGGACGACTTCCCCGCCGGCGTCTTCGGCGAGATCGGATCGTGGGACGAGATCACGAAGGACGAGCGCAAAGTGTTTCGCGCCGTGGGCCGCGCGCACCTCGCGACCGGGCTGCCGATCATCACGCACACCGGCATCCCCGGGAAGTCGGCGCTCGAGCAGCTCGACCTCCTCGAGGACGCGGGCGTGGCGCCGGACCGCGTCGTCATCGGTCATCTCGGCAACCTGGTGGATCCGGCCGTCTACGTCCACAAGGCGATCTGCCGCCGCGGTGCCTACGTGGGCTTCGACCGTCAGGGCGGCAACGGCGACGCGCAGCAGGTGCCGCTGGTGATGGCGCTCCTCGAGGCGGGCTTCGCGGACAAGCTGCTGTTCTCGGCCGACGCGTCGCGCGGCTACGGCAAGACGCTGACGGTATTCGTGCCGAAGCTCAAGGCCGCCGGTGCGCCCGACGACGTGCTGCACAAGATCATGGTGGACAACTCGCGCCGCTTCCTGGCGTTCGTGCCGAAGCGGCCACGCAAGCGCGCGTAGGAGGATCACGAGATGAGACGACTGGTGACGATCATGGCCGGTGCGGCGGCCGCGCTGCTGCTGGCGCAGACAGCGCACGCCGACGTGACGCTGAATTCGGTGCGCGTCGCGGCAATGGACACCGTGGCGCTCGCGAAGTTCTACCAGGCGGCGTTCGGGATGTTCGAGGTAAACCGGATTGCCGTGCCCGGCGGGCCGGAGATCTTCGTGAACTTCGGGGCCACGGCGGATGCGGCCAAGGCGAACAAGGGGCTGCCGATCGTGCTTTTCCACCGCGACTCGGACGCCGTGAAGGACCCCATCCCCCACGTCATCCTCAACGTCACCGACATGGCCGCCACCGCGGCGGCGGTGAAGGCGGCAGGCGGCACGATGGACGGCGAGCCGCGCCCCTTCGGCAACACCGGCATCGTCATCGGATTCGCGGTCGACCCGGCGGGCAACCGCATCGAGCTGATTCAGCCGCGGAAATAGATGCAGGGGCCACAGAAGTAGATGTAGGGGCCGCCTTCAGGCGGCCCGTCTCCCCTAAAGCTCCCGCCTCCCCACGACGAAACACCGAAGTGGGGTGGAATCTCTGACGCGCACCGCGCTCCTGCTGGGCCTCCTGGCCGCCTACGTGGCCGCCACGCTTCGACCCGTCCTCCTGGACGGCGCCGGACACGGCTTCGATGCGCTCGCACCCGAGTCGCGCTTCGTCGAGCGCGCCATCGGCGAGCACCGCTTCGGCGACGCGCTTCCGGTGGCGCTGCAGCTGCAGCACGCGCACACCGGCGAGCCGCTCGTCGCCTATTGGCTCGCCACCATCTATCAGGGGCTGGACCGCCCCGCCGAGGCCCGCTCGGCCTGGGACGACTTCCACCGCCTGTCCGGCTCCACTGACGGCGTGAACGCCGACTGATGCCCCCGCCCTCCCGCGCGTGGACCGCCGGGCGCCTGCTCGTCGCCGGCTTCTGCTGGCTGACGGCAGCCTATGCCTGCGTCGCATCGAGCACCTTTGCGTCGCTCCAGTTTCTGCAGCCGCGCGTGTTTCCGTGGACCGGCACCTTCAGCGACTGGCATCCGGCCGCGAGCTGGCTGTGGCTGGCCGCCGCGGCGACGCTCTCATGGCGGGACGTTCGCCGCCATGACGTTGCCGGGCGCCTCACGCTCGGCCTGCTGGTGCTGCTAGCCGCGGGCGTGGTGTGGAACACCGCGTCGCCCGTGCTGCCCTCGCTTGCCGGCGGCATGCCTCCGCTGGTGGTGGCGATCGTCGCGTTCGCCATTCCAATGGCATTCGCAGCCATCGATCACATGGCGGTACGTGGCTGCCGGTCTTCCGCCTTCGCCAAGGCTACGGCGGACAAGTTAGACCGGCCCGCGGCGGCCGAGCGGCCTCCAGACGAGAGCCGTCTGTTTCTCGTCGCCGTAGCCACCGCGCTCCTGGCCACCGCGCTCTACGCCGTGTTCGCGTCGGTGGCGATGGCGGGCGCGTTCGAACCCGATCTTCTGACCGAAGGCTTGCTGACCGGTCTGGCGTGGAGCCTGGTCGATCATCTCTGGATCGGCTGCGCCGCGTTCCTCACGCTCGTGGTCATCGCGCGGCTCGCCTGGCGCCGTTCGGGGTTGCACTATGCCGCCGTCTTCGCAACGCTGACGGCCGCCCTGGCGCTGGCGTTCTCGCGTCTGGTGGGCACCGCGCTGGGCATGCACGGCGTGGCGGCTGCGTGCGTTGCGACGGCCTTCGCCGCGAGCGTCGTGGGAACTTGGTCGGGGCTCTGCCTGCGGCGATTCGCCGACGACGAAACGGTGGCTGTCTCGCCTCTGGACATCTTCTTCGGAGCCGCACGGCCCATGGAATCTCCGGCGCGCTCTGCCCTGGCCATCCTCAGCCTGATCGCACTCGCCGCCGCCTGTGCAGGCGTCGCCCGGCTGGCCGACTGGGACTTCGTGCTGCTCAAGGCCGGCGTGATGGCCGTGTGGATCGCCGCCTTTGGCCTGGTGCACCGGGTGACCACCAGCCGCGCGCGCGTGCCGCCGTGGGCCGTGGCGCTCGTCTGCATGGTGCCGCTCGCGGCCCAGCAGACGATGCACGCCAGCGTGGACCAGCGCCGCATGCTGGCGCGCTACGAGGTCTACAACCCGTCGTTCCGAATGGCGCACGGGCTCTTGCACGACGTGGCCGCCACACCCGCCTTCGATCGTTTCCTGCGCGCCAACACCAGCGTGGACGCGCCGCTGACGCCGGTGAACCTGGAGTTCGTACCGTCACTCGGCCCGTCACCGCAGCCGGTGAAGCCGCTGATCTTCGTCCTCGTGGTGGACAGCCTGCGCCCCGACTACTTGGGCAGCTACAACGCCAAGGTCCGTTTCACGCCGCGCCTGGACGCCTTCGCCGCCGAGAGCGTCGTGTTCCGCAACGCCTTCACCCGCTTCGGCGGGACCGGACTGTCGGTGCCGGCCATCTGGGCGGGATCGGCGCTCGTCCACAAGCAGTACGTGCAGCCGTTCCATCCGATGAACACGCTCGAGAAGCTGCTCGACGTCAACGGCTACCGCAAGGTGGTCGGGCGCGACTCGATCATGGGCCGGCTGCTCGAGGGGTCGCCTCGCCTCGACGAGCTGGATGCCGGCGTGGCCAACATGGACTACCGGCTGTGCGGCACGCTCGGCCAGATCGAAGCGAAGCTGGCGTCGACGGACGCCGCGCCCGTCTTCGCCTACTCGCTGCCGCAGGACGTGCACATGTCACGCCTGCCGGCGACCGTGGAATCGGGGCCCGAGTACCGCGGTTTCCACGCGCCGTACGCCACCAAGGTCCATGCCATCGACGCGTGCTTCGGCCACTTCGTGGATGCGCTGAAGGCGCGCGGCCTCTACGACCGCAGCCTGATCGTGCTCACGTCGGATCACGGCGAGATGCTGGGCGAGGATGGACGCTTCGGCCACAGCACGCACCTCTTTCCCCAGGTGATTCGAGTGCCGCTCATCGTGCACCTGCCGGCGGAGCTCACGCGGCGCGCCACGATCGACGTGGACACCCTGGCGCTGTCGACCGACATCACGCCAACCATCTACTCGGCGCTCGGCTACCAGCCCGCTCCCGCCAACCCGCTCATGGGACGGTCCCTGGTTGCGATGGACGCTCACGCGGTGGAGACGCGGCGGCACGAGCCCGTCGTGATCGCCTCGAGCTATGGCCCGGTGTACGCGGTGCTGCAGGACAACGGGCAGCGGCTCTACATCGCCGACGCGCTGAACGGCAGCGATCTCGCCTACGCGCGGGCTGGCGACGGACCGTGGTCCGCGGTGGAAGTGACGCCGGCCTCGCGCATCGTCAGCCAGTTCCTCATCCGCCAGCACCTCGACGAGGTGTCACGCGTCTTTCATGTGGACGATGCGTCCGCCCACCACGGTCAGCACTGAACGGATGCGCGTGAGCTCGTCCTCGGGCACCGTGAAGTAGTCGCGGTCCAGCACCGCCAGATCGGCGTGGTTCCCCACCTCGATCGACCCGAGGTCGTCTTCCTCGATGAACCATTTGTTGGCGGCGGTGGCCAGCCACAGCGTCTCCTGCCGCGTCAGCGTCTGCCCCGCGTTCACCACGTCGCCCTTCAGGTTCTTGCCGGTAATCATCGTGTAGAAGTTCAACCACGGGCTGATCACGGTGATGTCGCCGCCGTCGGAGTGGTAGCCGAGCGGAATGCCGTTGTCGAAGAGCGTCCGGTACGCCGGGCCGACGTTGGTGCCGGTGCGCGTCGGTCCCCAGCCGACCAGCAGCCCGCCGCCGATCGCCTTGAAGCGATTCACCAGCTCTGGCGTCGTCTGCGGCACGTGTGAGAGCACCCAGCGGAGCTTCGTGAGCGGAATCTCCGCGTGCACCTTCTCGCGGCTCTCGACCAGCGCCTGGAACTGCGCCAGGTTCAGCACGTGGTCCTCGGCGCGCCATCCCGCCATGGCAATCGCAAGCAAGCCGTTGTACCCGCCGCCGGTGAACTCACCGATGCCGCCGCTCTTAATCCAGTCGTTGCCGAAGAACGGCAGCGAGTTCCGGAGGCGCGGCCCGAGCGTCGGCAGCGTCGGATCGTTTGGCGGATCCTGGTGCAGGTAGTTGAAGCGCAGCCGGGCCGGCAGCCGCTGCTCCGCGGCCAGGGCGAGGAACGGCTGGTGCATCGTGTAGGTGTTCTCGTTGGCCACGCCGCCGCTCGGCAGCTCCGAATGGAAGGCGCCGTTGTCGAGATGCGTCGTGATGCCGAGCCCGGCGTAGTAGCTCATCGCCTCGAGCGCGCTGCGCTTGCGCGACTCGGGCGTCAGCGCCTGTTCGCGCAGCAGCTTGAGCGCCAGCGTCGCGCCGGTGGCGTTGGGCGCGATGGCGCCGTCGGCCGCCACGGTGACGCCCTGCTTCTCGAGCCACGTCTTTCCGAGGCTGTTCGTGCGCACGCCGCCCTGCGCGGCGTTGATGTAGACCGGGCGGTTCACCGCGTCGAGCTCGGCCAGCGTGGGCAGCCGCTGCTCGCGCAGCTGCATGGCGGCGATCGGCCCGACGGTGGTCACGAACTCGCCCGCCGGCACCGCGGCCGCGCGTGCCTGGTAGCGCGCCACGGCCTCGGGCACCGTGAAGACGTCTTCGGCCAGCACGTGCCAGCCGGGCCGGTTGCCCACCAGCACGATGTGGTCGTGGGCGTCGATGATGCCGGGGATGACCGTGCGCCCCTTGAGGTCGATGACCCGCGCCTCGCGCCGCGGAACGCGGTCACCGACGGCGGCAAAACGGCCGTTGCGGATGAGGAGCTGCGACACGACACGCCGCGTGCGATCCATCGTGTGGATGCGCCCGTTGACGAGTACGATGTCCTGCAACGCGGGAGCCTGCGCGCGCAAGGGCGATAGGGCGCCGGCCGCGAGGGCGAGCACGCCAGTGGCCAGCAAATCCCGGCGGGACACCATTGTCGTGGGCATCCGCGGAGTCTACAATGCGGGCGCTTTCAACCACGAGGCTCAACCATGCGAGCTGCCGTCCTCGTCGCCTGCGGCCTCCTTGTCGGGACCGCGTCAATGTTCGCCCACCATTCGTTTGCCGCCGAGTACGACGGCAGTCTCCCGGTGACCGTCTCCGGCACCGTGGCCAAGATCGACTGGCAGAACCCGCACATCTATCTTTATGTGGACGCCAAGGACGATCAGGGCAAGGTGGCCCAATGGAAGTTCGAGGGCTACCCGCCCAACATGCTGGTGCGCCAGGGATGGAGACGCGACACCACGATGAAGGTCGGCGACATGATCACTGTCACCGGCTGGCGCGCGCGCCTCGACCCGCATCAGGGCGCCGCGCGTGAGGTGACTTTTGCCGACGGCAAGAAGCTGATGGCGGGGCCTCCTGCCGGCACCGGCGGACAGTAGAGGACGGGCGATGCCGACTCGCGCGCTGACGTCGCTCGTGCTGATGGTCGCGTTGGCCGCTGGCGCCACCAGGCCGTCCCTCGCACAAACCACGGCGCCCAAGCCGCGCCCCGTGCCGCGCACGGCGGACGGCAAGCCGGATCTGTCCGGCATCTGGATCGCCGGCGGCATCGCCCTGACCTTCGGTGAGGCGGAGGCCAGGCGGATCCAGGAGGCGGACAAGGCCGCCGGACGGCCGGCGCCGCCGCCGCGCGAGCCGCCGCCCTACAAGCCCGAGGCCGACAAGAAGCGGCAGGAGTACCTGGCGCGCCGCGGCATCGACGATCCGATGGCGCGCTGCCTGCTCACGGGCGTGCCGCGCATCACCGTGCGTCCGCTGCCGTTCGAGATCGTGCAGCTCGCGAACCGCGTGATCATCCTGTACGAGATCCACCATGCGTTCCGGATCATCCCCACCGATGGGCGCCCGCATCCCGATGACATCGAGCCGTCGTATCTCGGCGACTCGGTGGCGCGCTGGGACGGCGACACGCTGGTGGTGGACGTGACCGGGTTCAACGACAAGACCTGGCTGGCTGGCGTGGGTACCATCCACAGCGAGAAGCTGCGCGTCACCGAGCGCTACCGTCGCGACACCTACGACACCATCATTTACGACGTCACGATGGAAGACCCCGAGGTGTTCACGAAACCGTGGCACCAGCAGGAGACCTTCCGCCTGCGGCCTGGCGAACGCCTGCGCGAGTACGAGTGCATCGAGAACAACGAAGACATCGTGCGCTGGGAAAAGCTGCTCGACACGGAGTTCAAGAAGTAGGGGCCACCTTCAGGTGGCCCGTTTGGAGTCGTAGGGGCCACCTTCAGGTGGCCCGTTGGATGTACTCCAGCAACTGCTCCCGCGTGTAGAGAAACGATCCCCAGAACGGGTAGTCGGCGGGCGCACGTACGAGACCTGCTCTAACGGGATTCGCGATCGTGTATTGCGCGACCACGGCGGTGGCCTCATCACTCCGCAGCACGCGCTCGAATCCGTAACGCTGCCACAGATACAACCTGGTCTGCTGCCGAAAGTAGAAGCCAGAGTACTGCTTCGCGCATTTGGTGAACCGCTTCAAGTCCGCGTCGTCACGTTCTCCCGCGAGAAGCAGGTGCACATGATCCGGCATGAAGCAGTACGCGATTACCGAAAACGCTTGTTCGCTCGCGGCTCGCTGAAACTGCTCGCGGACGAGCGCGACGTGCCGGGCGTCGGCGAAGTAACGAGCCCGATCATGTGTGCAGAGAGTCAGGAAATAGCGAGATGGCCCCGAGTAGTCGAACCCGCGAAGATGTTGGGGATAACGGAGCATGCCCCCAAGTGAGGCAATCTGTGGACCGACGGGCCACCTAAAGGTGGCCCCTACGACACAACGGGCCACCTGAAGGTGGCCCCTACTTCGATGCGTTGAATACGATGCGGCCGCCGACCATCGTGAGCACCGGGGCGATGTTCCGAATCTCGTCGGCGGGCACGGTCAGGTAGTCTCGATCGAGCACCACCAGGTCGGCCAGCTTGCCTGCCTCGAGGGACCCGATCTGCTTCTCGCGAAAGACGAACCGCGCGTTCTGCCGCGTGTGCGCGATGAGCGCGTCCTTGCGGTCGATGGTCTCGCGCAGCACCGTCGTGCCGCCCACCATCTTGCCGGTCACCGCCCACCACAGCGTCGTGAACGGCAGGATCTGG
>Ga0207689_10003409_pt1 | contig 14519 bp, 7 predicted proteins | sample KBSMisM52_FD_184312 | JGI IMG/M metagenome (GOLD analysis project Ga0207689, IMG submission 184312) | Miscanthus rhizosphere microbial communities from Kellogg Biological Station, Michigan, USA - KBS Miscanthus M5-2 (SPAdes) (version 2) | ecosystem: Host-associated > Plants > Roots > Rhizosphere... | reverse complement strand
GAAGTTAATCCGCTTGGAAGCCTTGATGAATGGGAAGATGATGTGCTGAAGCGTTATCCTGAGCCGGATACTATTGCAACTGAAAAAGCAAAAGACGAATACAGGAATTATGATGAACCCGGCAGGGATACGGTTCGTGAGTTTTATCGGCTAAACCACACTTACCAGACTTTCGATTTCGTAATTGGCAAAAGAGATCAATACCTGAAGTTTGATAAAAAGAAAATGCCTGTATGGGATGCATTCCAGTTTTTGAATCAACTGGTGGATGATTCCGACCCGGATACTGATCTTGACCAGTTCCAGCATTTATTGCAAACATCAGAGGCTATCCGCAATGATGGTCATCCCGACTGGATGGTACTTACAGGGTTATTACACGACATGGGTAAAGTGCTTTGCCTTTTTGGTGAACCCCAATGGGCAGTTGTTGGCGATACGTTCCCTGTAGGTTGTAAGTATTCTGATAAGGTGGTATACCCTGAATTCTTTGCAAATAATCCTGACTATAGTGATGAACGATATAATACAAAGAATGGCGTATACAAGGAAGGATGCGGCCTGCGGAATGTACATATGAGCTGGGGGCATGACGAATATGTATATAATATGGTAAAGGATCATTTACCGGAAGAAGGGTTATATATGCTGCGTTACCACTCATTTTATGCATGGCACAGGGAAGGCGAGTATAGCCATTTACTTGATGACCATGATCGTAAAATGCTGAAATGGGTAAAGCTTTTCAATCCTTACGATCTGTATTCAAAAAATCCAACCCCTCCAGACTGGAATAAAATACGCCCTTATTACGAAGATCTTATTGCTAAATATTTACCGGCTGAGTTGAAGTTTTAATTTTTTGTTGCCGGCACAAGTAATCCTGTTTGACTTTCGTTGCGCCTGCCCCGGCGGGGAGCAAAGCGACGGAACCGGGGTCGTACTCAAGTTTGCGGAGCTTAGTATTTCAGTTTAAATCTTATCACCCACCTGTTAGTAAACTATAGACAATTTTTTATTTTATAACATAGCAAAAAACGTATCGGCAACAACGTTGAATATTTTTGTTTGGTTAAGGCTTTTACAAACTAACCATTAAGAGGCGTAGTAAACTTAAGGATTACATGAAACTAAAACTAAACCTGCTTTTTACTCTCATGGAGGTTGTATTCCTTTTGTCTTGCCGTAATACAGAAACAAATAAAACTACTTTGTTTACAGATATGCCCTCTTCGCAAACGCATGTTGAGTTCAGCAACGATATAAAGGAAGATGAGAATTATAATATACTTACGTACGAATACCTCTACAATGGCGGTGGCGTTGCTGTGGGTGATATAAATGGTGACGGGTTGCCTGATATCTACTTTACAGGGAATATGGTTTCTAATAAACTTTATTTAAACAAAGGCGGCTTTCAATTTGAAGATATAACTGACAAAGCCGGAGTGAAAGGACGATCAAAATGGAAAACCGGTGCAGTGATGACAGATGTGAATGGCGACGGTTTGCTGGATATATATGTTTGTTATTCCGGTCCCGGCACCGACGAAGAACGTTCGAATGAACTATATATAAATAACGGAGTGAAAGATGGAGTGCCTTCATTTACAGAAAGCGCTAAACAATTCGGGTTGGATGCACCAGGTACCTATACGACTACTGTTTCTTTCTTTGATATGGATAATGATGGCGACCTGGATATGTTCATGGTGAACCATGCCGATATGTTTTATAATCCATTTTATAATACAAATAAATTACGATCAACACGGAACCCGAAATTTGGTAACCGCCTGTATAGAAATGATAATGGCAAGTTTACTGATATCAGCGAACAGGCACATATTGACGGCAGTGGTTTGAATTTTGGGTTGAGTGTTTCCATCAGTGATATTAATGACGATGGCTGGAGTGATATATATGTCACCAATGATTATGACGAACGGGATTTTTTGTACCTGAATAATCACGATGGAACCTTCAGGGAAGTATTGGCCAAAGCAGCTAATCACATTTCCGAATTTGCGATGGGTAGCGACATTGCCGATTACAACAATGATGATAAGCCGGATGTAATGGTATTGGATATGTTACCGGAAGATAACCGCCGGCAAAAACTATTGAAAGGCGCAGATGCTTATGATAAATACACGATGAGGGCGAATGCAGGCTTTCATCACCAGCAGATGCGGAATACTTTGCAATTAAACAATGGCGTTGATACCTCCGGGATTCCCATATTCAGCGAAGTTGGCCAGATGGCAGGCATATCGAATACGGACTGGAGCTGGTCAGCTTTGTTTGCTGACTTTGATAATGATGGCTGGAAGGACCTGTTTATTTCCAACGGTATTTTTAAAGACATCACCAATCTTGATTTTGTAAAATATACATCAGGTTATTCTTCTCAATACGTAAAACCGGAGAATAACAAAACGGAGATGTGGCAACTGGTGCAGGATATGCCATCTACAAAATTGTCCAATTACTTATTCAGGAACAATCATAAACTTGGATTTACAAATGTTGCCGCTGCATGGGGATTGGACAAGAAGGCTGTAAGCAACGGCTCTGCCTATGCAGATCTTGATAATGATGGCGATCTTGATCTCGTAATTAATAACCTTGATGAAAAAGCAACGATTTATAAAAACAACATTTCTGATTCAGCCCATTCTCATTATATCAAACTAAGGTTAAAAGGAAAGAGCGCAAATACTTATGGTATCGGGGCTAAGGTATACATAAGTACAGCTTCAGGAACACAAATGCAGGAGCAATACTTATCACGGGGTTTTCAATCTTCTATCGATCCGGTAATGCATATAGGCCTCGGTAGTGACAGTATCATAAAAAATATAGTAGTGAAATGGCCGGGAAGCAAGGGTTCTTTTATGGAAGTTTCTTATATGGAAAATGTAAAAGCAGACACTACCATATCAATCGAATCTTTTTCAACCAGGATTGAAAGCATTCCACCAGGCAAACCTTTATTTCATGATATCACCAATAGTGCGGGTATAGATTTTATTCATAAACAACCCGCCTTTGTTGATTTCAAAATAACGCCTTTATTACCGTATCAAGTATCGAAGATCGGCCCCGCCATTGCCAGTGGAGATGTTAATGGTGACGGGCTTGATGATGTTTTCATAGGCGCAGGTGCCACGCAGGATAGCTGGCTTTACCTGCAATCAAAAGATGGAAGGTTTGCACAGTCAGCCTCACAACCCTGGAATGCAGATAAGAATATGACCATATCTGATGCGTTGTTCTTTGATGCGGATAACGACGGTGACAAGGATTTATACTTCGTAAGTGGTGGTGCGGATTATCCTTTGAATAATAAAAATTACCAGGATGTACTGTATGAAAATGATGGCCATGGCAATTTTAAAAAGACAGACGGCGCTTTGCCGCTGGAAACAGTAAGTGGTAGTTGCGTACGGGCCGGTGATTTTAACAAAGATGGTTTGACTGATTTATTTGTGGGTGGAAAAATAAAACCTGGATTATTTCCAGAAGCGCCGGAAAGTTTTGTATTGGAAAATAAGAGTACAAAGGGACATATCTTATTTGAGAAAAGTAAAACACAAACGGATACAACAATCGCTCATCCCGGTATGGTAACGGATGCGGCCTGGGTGGATATCAATAAAGATGGCTGGCAGGATTTAATAGTTGCAGGAGAGTTTATGCCCGTTACTGTTTTTGAAAATCATAACGGTGTGCTGGTGAATGAAACAAAGGCCTATGGACTGGATAACAGTAATGGCTGGTGGTGTCGGATTTTGGCCGATGATTTCGATAATGATGGAGATACTGATCTTGTAATCGGGAACCTCGGAACCAATACGCAATTAAAAGCGTCGGATAAGGAACCATTGAGCATTGTGTATGGCAATTTTTATGGTAATGGCGCTACTGACGCGATACTGTGTTATTACAACGGTGGGAAAAATTATCCTTACTATTCAAAAGATGAAGTTGCCGACCAGATTCCATCTATCCAGAAACAATTCCTGCATTATTCTGATTATGCAGATGTAGAAGTGAAAAATTTACTGAATGAGCAACAGTGGACAAAAGCACATACGGCAGAAGTAAAAACTTTTCAATCAGTTTTCATTCGTAATAACGGTAATAAAAGTTTTGCCCTCGCACCTTTACCGGACCTGGCCCAGGTCAGCGCATTAAATGGAATGGTATCAGTGGATATTGATGGCGATGGAAATAAAGACATAATACTTGCCGGAAATTTTTATCCACTGCGGGTGCAACTGGGCCCGTTGGATGCATCAATAGGCCTTATATTGAAAGGAGACGGAAAAGGAGGATTTATACCTTTGTCCTATGAAAGAACGCATTTGCAAATCAGTGGGGATGTAAGAAATCTTATAAAAATTAAAACGGCTGATAATTATATATTAGCAGCAACAAAAAATAATGGTGCAGTTCAATTATTGAGGAAAGCTAAATAAAAACAGACCAGGCATAAAATGCACGAAAAGGCATGTAACACTAACTATAAATTACTCTTCGATGCAATCGCGTCGGGAGATGAGCATGCTTTTAAGTCTTTGTTTGAAGCATTCAAAGAAAAATCATATGCTGTAGCTTTTAAGTGGACGAAGTCAAAATATGCATCGGAGGAAATTACACAGGATATCTTCATCAGTATCTGGATCAGCAAAGAGCAATTAACAGCAGTGAACGATCCCGAGGCATACCTGTATACTGTGATATACAATAAAGTAAGTGCTTTCTTAAAGAAAGAGGCCAATCAATCTGCTATTTTGAAAATGCTTGCGGAACAATCGGCGGCATTCAGTAACGAAACCGAGGAAACTATCTACGCACACGATAGCCAGAAATTTCTCGAAAACGCGATAGCCCATCTCTCCCCCCGGCGGAAAATAATTTATGAGTTGAACCGGTGCGAAGGAAAAAGTTACAATGAAATTGCAGAAACCCTTCATCTTTCACGAAATACAGTGAAAACTCATCTTGCAAAAGCCACCCGGTTTATCAGGAAATATGTGAAAGAAAACGCTTTATCGGTTATACTATTCATCGGTTCTCTGCTTTCCCGGCTTTTTTAAAAAATATTTTATTATCCTGGTCACCCTTTCCGGTTCCGGCGAACTCTATATAAATGGATAGTTGTCGAAAGAACTTTTCATTTTTTGAAACTAATGATCAATAAATCCCGGCTATATTATCTTTTAGAGCAGTACCGCAATGGCAAAGCATCGGCACAAGAAGCTGCTGAAATGTTTGAATGCCTGCGATCAGAAGAAGGTGAGGACGTATTTAAGGAATTTATAGTTAACAAAGAAAAACAGTCAGTTTCAGAAACCGGAGTTGCAACAGGAGATTGGGAAAGAATGTGGGGTGTTATTCAAACTTCAGGCCCCGGAACGAAAAGGGCATCATCGGTAATACCCCTGTTTTTTCTGAAAGTTTCAGCAGCGGCAGTAATAATTTTAATCATTGCGGGAGCTGCATTTCTTTTAACCGGTAAAAAAAAGGAATCAACATCAAACGTTTCCGTAAATAATAGTGTAAACCATTACAAGAATGATCTTGTACCAGGTGGCAACAAAGCAATTCTCACACTGGCGGATGGATCTACTATTATACTTGATAGTGCTGAGAATGGATCCTTGGCAAAGCAGGGAAGTACGGATATTTTAAAAATAAATGCCGGTCAGCTTGCTTATAATACCGGAAACCTGAAGAACGGCCAGGTTTTATACAATACTATCTCCACACCCCGTGGCGGCCAGTACCAGGTAACATTGGCGGATGGGACTATTGTATGGTTAAATGCCGCCTCTTCATTGCATTTCCCCACTTCATTTGCAGGAAAAGAAAGAACCGTTGAATTAACCGGTGAGGGATATTTTGAAGTTGCGAAGAATAAGGCAATGCCTTTTCATGTAAAAGTAAACGGAATGGATGTGCTGGTAACTGGTACGCATTTCGATGTGATGGCTTATAACAATGAAGACAATATAAAAACAACATTGCTGGAAGGAAAAGTAAAAGTTATTCCTGTGAATGGCAAAGAGGAAATACTTCAGCCCGGCAGACAGGCGATTGTAAATAATGAAGTACACGAGGTGAGGATGATCAATGCGGATATAGACCAGGTGATGGCGTGGAAGAATGGTTATTTCCGGTTCAGGGAAACTAATATCCGTGATGTAATGCGCCAGTTAGAAAGGTGGTATGATGTGGATGTGGAATATAAAACTACCAGGACGGACCAGGATTATACAGGTGTTATGCCCCGTATGCAAAACGCATCCTCATTATTACAAACATTGGAACTTACCGGTACTGTGCATTTCCAGATTGATGGTAAAAAAATAATTGTGTTACCGTAGTTATTGAAAGTTGTATTAGATAATTGAAATAATTTTTTAAAAATATAAATATGAAAAACTGAATTGGAACGATGAACAAAAAAACCAGGAGCGATGGGAGCCGCCCCTGGCGAAAATTGGTTCATTAAAAACAGGCCAAACCAAATGACTCTGAATTCTTAAACCAAACATCACAAAAGTATGAATCTGCTTATGTACGGCAAAGCCGGAAATGCCATACGGTTCTTGCCACCAAAAACTCTGAGGATTATGAGAGTTACTGCCATTTTGCTATTAGCCACGACGCTCCATGTGAGTGCCGCTGGATTTTCCCAAAAAATTACTGTTTCAAAAAAGAATGCCACCGTTGAGGAGGTATTCGGCATTATACAGAAACAGGCCGGGTACAATTTTATTTTCAACAGCCATATGCTTGCCAACGCCAAACGGGTAAACATTGAAGCTGAAAATGCCACTGTTGAAGAAGTGCTTGATCAGTGTTTCAAAGATCAGCCTTTAACGTATTTGATCAGGGATAAGGTGATTGTGGTAAAAGAGAAGGAAGTTGTAAAAACAACGGACAAGAAAACGGAGGTGCCGCCGGTTCAGCGTGTGGCAGGCATTGTTCGTGATGAAAATAATAAACCGGTTGAAGGCGCTACTGTAGCTATAAAAAAACTCTCGCTTATTACCCAAACCGGTAAAGATGGCCGTTTTGAATTGAACAATGTTCCCAATGGTAGTTATGAAATTGAAATCACATTCGTGGGCTATCAGCCGGTAAAAAGAAATATATCGGTGGGCGATATTGCCCCTGCTGATTTGGCTGTTTCCCTGCAGGTAAATACAACAGGATTGACAGACGTTGTTGTGGTGGGTTATGGTACGCAGGCAAAAAGAGATGTTACCGGCACTATCAGTAGTGTAAAAGGTGATGACTTCAGAAACATGCCGGTAAGTAATGCTGCACAGGCATTACAGGGCCGGGCTTCGGGCGTGGATATTATACGTGATGACGGTGCACCGGGAGCCGCATATAATATCAGGGTTCGTGGTACAGGTACTATCAATAATTCGGATCCGTTGATTGTTATTGATGGTGTGCCTGCAACCAACCTGAATACGGTTAACCCGAACGATATTGCATCCATAGAAATTTTAAAAGATGCTTCCTCATCCGCTATCTATGGTACAAGAGCTGCAAATGGAGTTGTGCTGGTAACTACCAAGAAAGGGAATTATGGAGATCAGATGAAGACAACTGTGAATTTTTACAGGGGCACTTCACATGTTTTAAAAACTCTTGATTTACTAACCGCGCCTGATCTGGTTACAATTAAAAAAGAGGAATTTGCCAATGATGGCAATCCCATTCCTGCAATCTGGAATGACAGTTATTATTCTACTCAGCGGACTGACTGGCAAAAAGCGTTATACGGTAATGGTAATACAAACAATGCCGATATCGCGTTGCGTGGGGGTAGTTCAAAATCACGGTACAGCATATCCGGTAACTATTTTGATGATAAGGGGATTGTTGTAAACTCCTTTTTCAAACGGGTAAGCGGTTCTGTTAATTCAGAACATAAGATCGGTAGCCGGATAAGAGTAGGTGAAAATTTTATTTATTCATCTACAAGCGGAAATGCACCGGATACACGATCAACACAGGCAGGTCTTATATGGAGCGCATTGCGTTTCAATCCTGCTATTCCTGTATATAATGATGATGGCAGTTGGGGAAGTTCCAAGGCAGATAATGAACTCGGTGATATTAATAATCCTGTGTTCACCGCAGTAACAACTGATAAAAACACCGCGGATAGACGAATCTTTGCCAATGCGTATGCTGAAGTGGACATTATAAAGGGACTTACACTTAAGGTGAACTACGGCTACGATAACACTTCTACCGAGAATTATAATTTTGAAATTGCGACACCCGATCAGACAAGAGTAAATTCCTTAGCCACTTTAACACAGGAGCATAAAGAATCGACTTCATGGCTGCAGGAAGCATTCCTGAATTATAATACGCAATTCAATAAAGTACATAGCCTGAAACTGACTGCAGGTTATTCAGCTCAAACTTTCGCGGCAAGCAAATGGTCTGCTCAACGCAGGGGATATACTGATCCTGCAGATGATCACAGGATACTGGATAACGGAAGCAGTGCTAATCAGTTTTCCAGTGGCAGTGGCAATAGTAAACCATATGCAGGTTTACAATCTTATTTCATGAGGGCCAATTATGCGTATGACGGAAAATATCTTTTGACAGCCACTATGCGTGCGGATGGTTCCAGTAAGTTTCCAAAAGATCAAAGATGGGGTTACTTCCCCGCGTTCTCAGCCGGCTGGCGTATTTCCGATGAAACATTCTTTAAGAACAGTGTTTCTTTTATAAACGCGTTAAAGTTAACCGGCGGCTGGGGACAATTGGGTAACCAGAATATTAATGACTTTCAATACCTCGCTATAATAAGAAGTGGCGGTAGTTCTACCATTTATAGTTTTGGTTCAGCCGGTAATGTAGTGGATGGTGCTTATGTAGTGAGCCTTGCTAATCCGAATATAACATGGGAAAGAGCTGAGATGACGAATATCAGTCTTGAGTTTGGTTTATTGAAGAACCACTTAACAGGAACATTGACATGGTTCAACAAAGACACCAAAGACATGCTGATCCCTTATTCGCTGGTTGAAAATTATGGTGCGAATGTTACTTTATCATATGGTTCAGGAAATGTTACTATTCCTTATCAGAACCTCGGTACATTAAATAATAAAGGTATTGAAGTGGACCTTACTTATCGCAACAGCGCAGGAAAACTTAACTATTCAATCGGCGCCAACGCTTCATTTATCAAAAATAAGGTAACACGTTTATATGGAACAAAGGCCGATTACATTGGTTCATTATTATATGGCCGTGAATCACTAGAAACTTCGCGTACCTACGAAGGTCAGCCGATCGCTTCTTATTATGGTTTTAAAACAGATGGTATTTACCAGAACCAGGGCGATATAGATAAGGATCCAAACATTACCAACGATGACAATAAAGGCAATATCAAACCTGGCGATGTTCGTTTCAGGGATATTAATGGGGATGGAAAAATAGGCGATGAGGACAGGGTGAATCTCGGCAATCCCAATCCTAAAATAACATTGGGTATTACTGGTGGCGGATCGTTTAAAAATTTTGATCTCAACTTTTTATTCTCTGGCGCATTTGGGTTTAAGCTATACAACGCAGACCGTATGGCAGGTTTGGATGCTACACAGGTATTCAATATGTATGCGGAAACAATGAACCGCTGGCATGGTGAAGGAACAAGTAATTCAATTCCGCGGGTAAGCCGCACTAATGCTAACCAGAATTATCGTTCCTCAGATCTATGGATTGAAAACGGTAATTACCTAGCATTAAAAAGTATTTCACTGGGCTATAGCATTCCGGAGTGGCGCATTGCAAAGGCCGATATGCCCGCGATACGTATTTATGTAACGGGTTACAATGTTTTTTATTTAACGAAATATAAAGGTTATACACCTGAACTGGGATATACGGATGGCAATAAACAAAGAGGGGTGGATGTAGCGCAATACCCTTCCGTACGGACAGTAACTTTTGGTGCAACACTTAACTTTTAGACTTCAAACTTAAAAACTATGCAACGAAAATATATTTCAATAACCATTGCTGCCTTTATTATTGTTGTGGCAGCAGGATGTATAAAGAAGCCGTTGGATGTAGAGCCGGTTGGTTCTTATACAACAGCCAACTTCTGGCGCAACCAGGATGATGTGCTGGCTGGCATCACCGGTATTTACAACGTACTTACTCAGGAAGAGGGCGTGGGACATAATTTGTATGCATTTGAAGATGCCTCTGATGATATTTCTGTAGATGGCGACCACTCTGATTTTTGGGAGATAGAACGTTTTGTTGCCAACCCAAGTACTTACCAGTTAAGGCCAACGTGGGGATGGGCTTATGAGCAGATTGCGAGAGCAAACAACGCTATTATCTATGTGCCTAAAGTTCCGGTAATGGATGAAGCTATCCGTACAAGATCAATGGGGGAAGCCTATTTTTTGCGTGCACATGGTTACTGGACATTGTACCAGATTTTTGGCGAAGTACCATTAATACTGGAACAAAATGTATTGGATGGTAATTATAATATTCCTAAATCATCTGTTGACTCTGTAGCTGCGCAAATTGAATCAGACCTGTTAAAAGCAGGAGATATGCTGCCTGAGAGCTACGGTGAATCAGATCGCGGCAGGGTAAGTAAGGGAGCTGCGTGGGGATTGCTTTCTAAACTGTATATCTTCCAGAATAAATTAGATAAAGCCCAGGAGTATGGCCTGAAAGTAATCCAGAATCCAAACTATGCGCTGGCAGGAGACTATGCGGATAATTTTACATTAGGTAAGCAGGAAGATAATTCTGAAATATTGTTCGCTGTATGGAATAAAAACAACTTTAATAACGCTCCCATCAATATCTATTTCACACCCAGGGCCTGGAATGGCTGGGGCTTTCATCACCCAACACAAAATTTTGTGTCTGAATTTGAAGCAAATGATCCGCGTAAAGAAGTAACCGTATTATCAGTCGGTGATTCCATTCCCGATCAAACCACAATGATTGAGATTACAGATAAAGATGCCTACCAGATGTTTGCAGGTAAAGAGGGTCAATCAACGGGGAGGATGTTGCCGAGCAATTCATTAACTACCGGCTATTGTATAAGAAAGTATACTGCATATAATCCGGATGGTTCCGGTAACCTGGATGGAGATTTAAAACAACCCATATTGCGCACTGCGGATGTTTATCTCGTGGTAGCAGAAGCAAAGATCAGGCAATCAGGCGCGGGTTCCGGTGATAACGAGATAAATGCTGTTCGTGCCAGGACCGGTCTTTCCGATGTAAGTAATGCGGGAATGCCGGAGCTGATTCATGAACGAAGAGTAGAGTTAGGCGCTGAGAATATCCGTTTCTTCGACTTGTTGCGATGGGATAAGGCTGGTATTATAAATGTAGATACGATTTTCAATAAACCAAAATCAGCTTCGCCACTACCACCATATAATGGTGCAGTGGTAATACCGGCACGCACCTTTACAAGACCCAAAAATTATTATATGCCGATACCGCAGGTCGTAATCGATGAAAGCAAAGGAATTTTAAAACAGAATCCTGACTATTAGAACGTCACATTTATTAAAACAACCCAAAACCTGTAAAGATTTCTTTACAGGTTTTTTTATTTAAATTGTAAGTGATGAAAGCTCAGGCTACCATTTCCACTTTAAACGCAAGACTGAACCAGGTAAAGAACACACCATCTTTGTTATTTGAATCAGCGTTCCATTCCTGCCCATAAACACATGGTTCATGATTTCCTCTTGCCCATTCACCTATACCCAGCATGGCATTATTGCTGTGCAAACGAAAGCCATAGGTTTTACCCCCTGAGAGCAGCACATGTGGCAACATAAACGATATCCAATCGCCTTCATTCTTCATGCTGACGTATACAGACGAAGCCGCAACAGAATGACTCCAGTTTTTTGAAGTATCATCAAACTCGTATAATGTTAATTGTACTTCACCGGGTCGCTGGATCATACTTGCATATACCTGTATGTTATCCAATATACCATCGTCAGGGCACTTAAAAGTCTGGCCGCTGAAATGATCGACAGTTTCATTCTGAAGATGCCCGATCCACGTAGTGGTATTGTTTCTTGTCTGGCTAAGGATAGGGCGGATGGCGCCTGCATTTTTCATTGTTTCCATGCTCACTTAAATTTTAAAGTTGAAAAATATGCAGTGTGGTTTGGGAAGAACTATGCCTTTATAACAATTATTATGCTGCTTTATTGTAATAAAAACCTTTAATTATTCACAATAGCTGGCATAATTTTTATATGACAAGGAACGTGATTGTTTTTTATAGCCTGCAATGCAGACCCAGCTTCGTTTGTATAATTTATTTTTTATTTTATTGGTGAACAGGGAAGTTGAATTGCAGAACAGGAGCCTGTTTCAGAAAAATATTTACTTTTTCATTTTTGTGGTAAAGCCCACTGGTGCTGCGTTTGAAACTGTAACCGGAACAGACATTGTCGTAAAAATCCTTCAAAAGGCCACACTGTGGTTTAGCAATACCTGCCAAAAAACCTCTTAGTTTTTTTTTAGCACAGAAAGTGTGTATTTCTTTTGCTGCGGCACTAAAAACTTTTTTAAATTGTGTAAGACTAAGGGCAGGTTTGTGGAAAAGCTTTGTAATCTGTGGATAACCTTGTGGAACCGGAGTGAATAAGAAAAATTTTTTTCTGCGCAATTTCTGAATTTATATTCGCCGTCCGACTATAGGGCAACATTCCGATAACGTTGAGATAATAATTTCTTAAAACAAGGCTGGAATAATTACCCAAGGTCGTCCCGTATAGAGCGGGACTGATTGTTTAACCCATTTTATTCTTATATAGCTGATGGATCTTACTAACCTGAACCGCGACCGCAAGCAACGCCGTAAATCTGTACCTGACCTGAGCACAATGGTATATGGCAAAGTACCTCCACAGGCCAAAGACCTTGAAGAAGCTGTGCTTGGCGCCATAATGCTTGAGAAAAGCGCATTTGACACCGTTGTTGAAATACTAAAACCGGAGTGCTTTTATGTTGAAGGTCACCAGCGCATTTTTAAAGCGATGCAGGGACTGGCGCAGAAGAGTCAGCCTATAGATATATTAACTGTCGTCGAAGAACTCCGTTTCCGCGAAGAACTGGATATGGTTGGGGGCCCATACTATGTTACAAAATTAACCAATGCTGTTGTTTCTGCGGCGCATATAGAAGCGCATGCACGGATTATTCTGCAAAAATTTATTCAGCGGGAGTTGATACGCGTCAGCGGGGAAATTATTGGTGATGCATATGAAGATAGCACCGATGTTTTTGACCTGCTGGATGATGCGGAAAGCAAACTGTTTGAAATTACAAATAACCATCTCCGTAAGAATTTTGATACGATTGACTCTGTATTGGTAAAAACAATTCAGCGTATAGAAGACCTGCGCCACCGTAATGAAGATGTTACCGGTGTGCCCAGCGGCTTTCCGTCCCTTGACCGGGTTACATACGGTTGGCAGAATACTGACTTGATTATCCTTGCTGCCCGTCCTGCTGTTGGTAAAACAGCATTTGCGCTTAACCTTGCCCGTAATGCGGCACTGAATGCTTCCAAGCAAACGCCGGTTGCGTTCTTCTCTCTTGAAATGAGCGCGGGACAATTGGTGCAGCGTATTCTTTCTGCAGAAAGCGAAATATGGATGGAGAAAATATCAAGAGGTAAGATGGAAGAGCATGAGATGAAACAATTGTATGCAAAGGGTATCCAGCGATTAGCCCAGGCGCCTATATTTATAGATGATACACCGGCATTAAACATATTTGAATTAAGGGCGAAATGCCGCCGTTTGAAAAACAAACATAATATTGGTCTCGTAATAATTGATTATCTCCAGTTGATGAGCGGAACAGGTGATAACCGGAATGGTAACCGCGAACAGGAGATCAGCAATATCTCCCGTAACCTGAAAGGGCTTTCGAAAGAATTAAATATTCCCATTATTGCATTGTCACAGTTAAGCCGTGCCGTAGAAACAAGAAAGGAAGGAAACAAGATGCCACAATTGAGTGACCTTCGTGAATCCGGAGCTATAGAACAGGATGCTGACATGGTTATGTTCCTGTACCGTCCTGAGTACTATGATATCACAGCCAATGAAATGGGAGAGAATAACCGTGGAGAAACACACGTGCGCATAGCCAAACACCGTAATGGTTCGTTGGAAACAATTAAACTGAAAGCATTATTGCACATCCAGAAATTTATTGAGGATGGCGGTGATGACTTTTCAGGACTTGGTTTGCCGGGAGGAAGCTGGAAGCCTGTTTCGGATGCAGATGGCGGCGCCAAAGTATTTATACAAACAGGAAGTAAAATGAATGCGGACTCCTTCAGCGATGATGAAGAAACTCCTTTTTAACCAGTCATTAATGTGAGTGCCAATATAAAAAACGACTCTCCGGCAGGAGAGTTTTTTTATTGATTAATA
>Ga0207689_10003405_pt1 | contig 14521 bp, 10 predicted proteins | sample KBSMisM52_FD_184312 | JGI IMG/M metagenome (GOLD analysis project Ga0207689, IMG submission 184312) | Miscanthus rhizosphere microbial communities from Kellogg Biological Station, Michigan, USA - KBS Miscanthus M5-2 (SPAdes) (version 2) | ecosystem: Host-associated > Plants > Roots >... | reverse complement strand
TAAGAATTCCGTAAGACCCGCAGTAAGAGTTTTATCAACGCAATCTTCAGAAAACCAAAAAGACTTTTCCAAGGACTCACGACTAGTGTCGGCGCGGTTGGCGAGTTAGACGAGTGGCGCTTCTCAAAGTGCAACTTCAAAAATCCCGCCAATTATAGGGTCGGCCCCAGATGGCGGCAATGACGGCCATCGACCATCCGGCTGAAGTAGACAACGGAGAAACGTCGTGAAAAAGACGCGCAGGACCGAAAAGACAGTCGAGATTCATGAAATCTATTCCATTCGTACCGCGAGCGGCTCGCTGCCGGCGCTTTGCGGCAACTGCTCGACTGGCGACGCCGTCATGCTCACGCCGGAACAAGCCTCCGTTTTGGCACACATACCAACACGAGCGATCTACCGCCTGGTCGAGACCGGTGCGATTCATTACCGCGAGGTGCCCGCGGGCTCGCTCGTCGTGTGTCTCAAAACGCTGGTCGCGGCAAGTAAACCTAATGATGACTACACGCCTGACGCGTCGGCGCCGCAGTGTCAACCCGTTAAGCGTCTCACCCAAGAGTCTGGAGATTAAAGAAGGAGAGGGAAAGCGATGAGAACAATACCAACCATTATTCGAAACGGTCGTCTGATGAAGCGAACGAGGATGCTACCTGTCTTGTTGATTGCAGTGGCGTTAGTTGTGCCTTTCCGAAGTCCAGTGGCGGCACCTGCAACAACTGAATCGACGATTGTCTTAGACACAGATGCTGCACCTCTAATAAACAGCACCTTTCAGGTTGTAAGCAATGGGTTAACAAACGAAACGGACCCACATGTCTCATGCAACCTTGCTTCTTACACGTCTGATGCATTTCAGGCGAATTCGCGAGTCCATTACCAAGACCTGTCGACGGGAACTGACAATGTGATTCCCAGTAATGAGTATGATCTGCTGTCGGGCATCTCCGGGTCTCGCGTCGCGTACACGGAAGCTACGTCGTCCGGATACGCAATCAAGGTTCTCGATACGAACTCACAAACGACGACAGTCGTTCCTGGAGTCGGGCGAATTAATCCTTCGATTGGCGGAAATCTAGTTGCTTTCGAAGATACCAGTAACCTCACCCCTGAGATTACTACCTATGATCTCAGCACTGGGATCGTCACGCCGCTAACCAACGACTCGTTATATGACAGAAGCCCCAAAGTGAGCCCGAACGGCAATGCCGTTGTGTGGGAGAAGTGCCAACTCACAGGTGACGGTTGCGACATCTACGCAGCCATCCAAACCTCACCGGGTGTGTTCACTACCAGAGCGCTGACCACGGGTGGCGGTGAGGATCGTTTCCCGTCCACCGACGGTGAAGTGGCGGTTTACGTCTCAAACAGAACCGGCGAGAACGATGTTTATTATCAACCGCTGAATGGAGGCTCCGAAGTTCACCTCTCCATTCTCGGCAATCAACGGCACCCCACGATCTCGCGCCACCTCATTTCTTTTGAGTCGCGGTACCTGCTCAGCTTCGACATTTATGTCTACGACATTCGTACCGGGCAGCTGTCTAAAGCTACCAACACACTTCATGACGAGATGCTGAGTGAGATCGGCGTCTGCAACGGCGTCGGCCGAATTGTCTACGTCATTCCGGAAGACGGAACCTTTGACATCTACGCTCTTTCGTTTGCGGCGCCGCGTGTAACTGAAGATCAGATTAATGATCTGATTTCACTGATCGGCAGCTTCAACCTTGCGCGCGGTACGGCCAACAGTCTCACAACCAAGTTACAGAATGCGCTCGACGCGATTGAAGCGTCTGATACCGCAACGGCTTGCTCTTCACTTACCGGCTTTACCAACGTTTGCTCGGCGCAATCCGGCAAAAAGTTAACCAACGATCAAGCAACGCAACTGATCAATTCGGCAAACCAGATCAAATCCGATCTTGGTTGCCAATGAAAGAGGAGAGATCTAGATCTCGGAAAGGACTAACGTCATGACTACCACACACACAACTATTTCAAGTCGCAGCTGGGCCATGATCCGTTCGCTACTCGTTTTCTTTGTCGCTGTAGCACTACTGACCATGAACCTGAATTCCGGCAAGGTCGCTGCTCGAAGCTCTGCACAACAATCGACGATTGTCTTACAGACCGCTGGTGCTCCTTTTTTAGACGGCACAACTCAGATCGTAGGTAACAACCCGGCAAACGAAACGAACCCGCATGTCTCATGCAACCTTGTCTCGTACACCTACGATGATTTTCAGGGACTCTCGACCATCCGTTACCACGACCTGGAAACGGGCAGTGACAACCTTATTCCCGGTAACACAGTTGATCTGTTCTCAGACATTTCTGGGTCTCGCGTCGCGTGGACGGAAGTCACGTTCCCCGGAGACACCGTCAGGATCTTTGATACGAGCTCGCAAGTCACAACAGTCGTTCCTGGACTCGGACGAAGTAATCCTTCAATTGGCGGAAATCTAGTTGCTTACGAAGCCCGCCCTGACCCTCACGCTGGCACGCCTCCAGTTGAAATTACTACTTATGATCTCAGCACAGGCACAGTTACACCACTAACCAACAACTCGCTGAGTAACATGCACCCCAACGTCAGCCCAAACGGCAACGCCGTCGTGTGGGATCAGTGCCAAACCTTCAACGTCGATTGCGCTGTTTATGCTGCCCTCCAGACTGCGCCGGGAGTTTTCACTACCAGAGCTCTTACGGAGCCGGCTGGCAACTTTCATCTCCCTTCCACAAACGGTGAGACCGCCGTTTATGTCTCAGGTCGAAGTGGTGAGAACGATGTCTACTATCAGGCGTTAGCGGGAGGCACTGAGGTACACCTCGCGATTCCCGGTGACCAGCGCGATGCCACGATCTCTGGTGACCTCATTTCTTTTGAGTCGCAGGACCAAAACGGATACGACACCTTTGTCTATGACATTCGTAGCGGAAAACTGTTTCAAGTTACCAAAACACCTGGTGATGAGTTTCTGAGTGAGATCAGTGTGTGCAACGGTGTCGGTCGAATTGTCTACTCGATCGTGGGTGACGGAGCCTACGACGTCTATGCCGTTTCGTTTCAGGTGCCAAGCGTAACTGAAGATCAGATTGATGATCTGATTACACTAATCCGCAGCTTCAACCTCCCGCCGGGAACGGCAAACAGTCTGATCACTAAGTTAGAGCATGCACTCAGTGCAAGAGACTCCGGTGATATGGCGACGGCCTGCTCTCTTCTCACCGACTTCACCAACGAATGCGCCGCGCAATCCGGCAAAAAGGTAACCACTGATCAGGCCGCGCAACTGATCAATTCAGCAAACCAGATCAAATCCGATCTTGGTTGCCAGTGAACCCGATACTTGAGTGAACACTGCGACCACTTGAGGTCACTGCAATCATTTTGAATATCGAAGGAGAAGAGAAATGAAAAGGAACAAAACCAACTTGCTCATTCTGTTTGTGATGCTAACTATGAGCTTCGCCGGGCGTGCGCAAACGGCCTTGGCCCAGAACGCCCTTGCTCCCCAAAATCCACACAATGACGTGAAAACCGATAGCAGGATTCTTTACCACAACGGTCCAGTCCTGTCCGGGGCGCAGGATATTTATCTGATCTGGTATGGCTGCTGGGCCAATGATTGTGGCTTTGCCGGCGATACGGCCAGCCAATTTATTCTGAGCGACTTCATGTCGAGCCTGGGTAGCACACCATATTTCCAGATTAACGCTGGCTATCCCAATAGCAGTGGTCAAGCGCCGAGCGGAGGACTGTTCTTTGGAGGTTCTGCTGTTGATCGGTTCTATTCGCATGGGTTGGAGTTGACAGCAGAAGACATCCAGGGAATCGTCTCCGATCAAATTCTTGCCGGCGTATTGCCCCTCGATCCATCGGGCATCTACATCGTACTCGGCTCAGCCGACGTCAGCTCAAATGCGACAGGCTTTTGTGTACCCGGTGCTCAACCGCATCATTCCCGAGGCGTGGTCCTGGGCACCTCCTTTGTATATGCATACGTCGGTAACCCTAACCGATGTCCAACAGTCGGTGCTGCGCAGTTCATGGCAGCTGATGGCACCCGTCTACCGACACCGAATGGAAACTTTGGCGCCGACGCAATGGCTTCGACGATTGCGCACGTGCTGGATGGGACTGTGACTAACCCTGCGGGCAGCGGCTGGTTTGACAGGTACGGGCTGGAAAATGCCGACAAGTGCGCAGGAACATTCGGGCAGACTTACACCACATCGAATGGTGCTAGGGCCAATGTGAGACTCGGTTCTCGAGACTTCCTGATTCAGCAAAACTGGGTCAACGATCGTAAGGGACGCTGCGCAATGATTTCCGGTGGTCCCTGATCGGACCGTTGACTCCTTATTCAAATTAGACCGTGGGACAAAAGCGTCAACGTCATTAATACAGGTGCCGGTGAGTCTTTTGGAGCACCGGCTCTTTTTTTGCGCTCAAGTTTGAGGAAACGAAAAAAACAATTGCGTTTATCATTGAACAACAATTATAGTCACATGACCATGCCCTGAGGTGCAGTGGAAGCAATCTCACCTCACCCACCCCCGAAATCAAACGGCAATACTTTGGAGGCCCAAATGAGGAAAGTCTTTGTGTTTTCTGCACTAATAGGTCTGTTAACCACCATCGCCTATCTGCCCACAACGCACAGTCAGGGCAAGGGGAAATTCCACCGTACGCAACTTGATAGACGAATTGCAGGCCAATATGTCGTGGTTCTCAAGAACGACATCACGGATGTTGATGCTGAAGCATCCCGTCTTCTGCAGACTTTCGGGGGTGATCGCTCCTCGGGATTTACCTATCATCGAGCGCTTAAGGGTTTTTCCGTACGCTTAAATGAAAACCAGGCTCAGCGCCTGGCGGACGATCCACAGGTGGCTTTTGTTGAAGAAGATAGCGAAGTAACGCTTTCGGCAACAGAAACTGGCGCTACCTGGGGCCTCGATCGAATCGATCAGAGAGACCTGCCGATGAATGGTGACTATGATTTCAACGCCACCGGCACTGGCGTAACTGTTTACATTATCGACACCGGGATACGTGCCACGCATAGTGAATTTGGTGGGCGAGTAATTTCGGGCTTTACTGCAATCAACGACGGCAACGGCACAAACGATTGCTACGGCCATGGCACGCACGTATCCGGCATAGTCGGTGGTGCGACCTATGGCGTGGCAAAAAACGTTACTTTGGTTGCGGTCCGCGTAATGGACTGTAATGGATCGGGTAGCATGTCCGGAGTGATCGCGGGTGTTGACTGGGTAACCTCAAACCATACTGGAACAAATCCAGCAGTAGCTAACATGAGTTTGCGTGGCAGTGCCTCATCATCGTTGGATGCAGCCGTCAACAATTCAATCGCTGACGGTGTGACCTACGCGGTCGCGGCTGGAAATAGTAGTGACGACGCGTGTAATTACTCGCCATCTCGAGTACCTAATGCCCTCACTGTTGGCTCAGTTGATGGTACAGATGCTCGGTCTTCATTCTCTAGCTTTGGCACTTGCGTCGACATCTTCGCACCAGGTTCAAACATTACGTCGTCATACAATACCAGCGACACCGCGACAATTTCGATGTCAGGTACGTCAATGGCTTCGCCACATGTCGCGGGCGTCGCGGCGCTCTATCTGGAAACAAACCCAGGCGCAAAGCCTGCGACTGTTGCCCAGTCGATCCTTGGTAGTGAAACGCTCAATAAGGTCACGGACGCGGGAACTGGATCTCCGAACGGTCTGCTTTATTCGTTCCTGACAGGACCATCGCCGACACCAACTCCAACCCCAACTCCAACTCCATCGCCAACTCCAACTCCATCGCCAACTCCAACTCCGTCGCCAACACCTAGTCCTTCGCCGACTCCCGCTCCTTCATTCTCGCTTTCAGTAGCGGGCTCCAAAGTGAAGGGACTGCAAACGGCCGACTTGACCTGGTCCGGCGCAACGACAACCAGCGTCGATATCTGGCGCAATAACAGTTTGATTCTGACTACACCGAATGATGGTGTTCAAAAGGACAACATTAGTAGCCGCGGAGCTGGTTCTTACGTCTATCGCGTTTGTCAGAGTGGCACTCAGGTTTGCTCTAATAGCGTGACTCTTGTCTTCTGAGGGATTTCCGAACCAGAGATTCCCAGGCTTTAGAAGAACTGAAAGGGCACGGATGTTCCGTGCCCTTTACTTTTCAAGCTGCTACAAATGTGCTCGTCGAGCGCGCGAGCTGGCGAGAATTATTTCTGGTAGGATCACGTGCAGCAATCTGAGTGAGCCTTATTAGATATGGAACAGCCAATCAAGAAATCAGGGGACTTGCACATCGTCGCTGCCAAGAGTTCATCGGAAAAGGATTTCGATTTTCTGATCGGAAAATGGAAAGTCCACAACCGAAAGCTGAAGAGCAGACTGAGCGGCTGTTCTGAGTGGACCGAGTTTGAGGCCCAGGTAGATTGCCGGAAGATTCTTAACGGCTGTGGAAATGTTGATTCCTTTCAAACGACGATCGATCACAGACAGTTTGAAGGGATGTCACTGCGGCTCTTCAATCCCCGGACCAAGCTTTGGAGTATCTATTGGGCGGATAGCGAGAAGGTCGAACTGGACATTCCACAGGTCGGTTCGTTTGAAAACAAGATCGGCAACTTCTACGCGCGGGACACCTTCGAACAAAAAGAGATCATCGTGCAGTTCTGCTGGGATGCGAGTAATCCAACCACTCCCGTTTGGTCTCAGGCGTTCTCTCAAGACAACGGGCAGACGTGGGAATGGAACTGGTATATGACCTTCAACCTAGTCAACTAAAACTCCAAGTGACTATAATGTCGCCCTCTTCCCAATACGTTAGGAAGGAGTAGCGACCATGAAATACCTAGTCGCGTTAGTCCTCCTCTGTGTCTCGCTTATACCTGCCGTCTCGCTGAGCCAAACTAAGAATAAAACTGTGAAGCACAGTCCGCCCCAAACCGGACCGCTACAAAACAGCACGCCGCGAACCGCAACTGTGAAAATATGCCAGGGCATTGCGATTCCCGAAGGCTACGTGATCGTGGGTTACGAGAATTCCTCTGCTTGCCCTAACGGTGCCTACCTGCTCAGAAAAGAAGAGACAAAGGCTCTGGGGTCCGAGGCGACCACTTCTGGTCCACAAGCTCCGCCTCCGCGGCCAGCGCGACCGCGCAGAGTTGGTGATGCGCAACTGGGCCTCGGTCGCGAGTTAACTTTTTCAGGGTCGGTTTCCGATCTGCGCGAACCTGTTTTGTTTGGAACGGAACTCGGTCCGTCGGTGACTGCACCTTCCGCCAATCTTCCATCTAGTAAAGTAGAAGAGTTAGCCGAGGGCGACGTGGTGCGTATCGACACCAACCTTGTGACGGTCCCTCTAAGTGTGTTCGATCGTCAAGGCAGGTTAATCCCAAATCTCCAGCGTGAAAACTTTAGTGTGTTCGAGGACGGCGTCGAACAACAAATAAAGCATTTCGAGCCTACCGAGAAGCCCTTCACAGTGGCGCTTGTCCTGGATACGTCAGGTTCAACCGTCTTCCATCTATGGGAAATCAAAGAAGCAGCCATCGCTTTTGCAAAACAACTGCGGCCGCAAGATCGGGTTCTTGTTGTGACCTTTGATGAGTTGGTGATGCTACTGACCGAGGCTACTAACGATCTCAAGGTTGTCACCGAAGTGATCCAGCGAGGTGCGAATACTGGTTTTTCCACACGACTCTACGACGCCGTTGCTCTCGTCATCAACGAGCGTCTAAACAAGATAGAAGGTCGGAAGGCCATTGTGCTTTTCACGGACGGTGTAGACACAAAAAGCTACCTGGCAACTTCTCAAAGCACGCTACACGAGGCCGAGGAACTGGATGGACTCATCTACACCATTCAGTACGACACCACTGACTTCGTTGCTGCTACGCAAACTCCAAGCAACGACGTCACGATATTGACCAGGAGAACCAGTAGCTGGCCCTATGGAACCACTCAGCGAATAATCAACGGCCCTACAATTCCGGTCCCAGGAACGACCATCGGTGATTACCAACTAGCTGATCGGTATCTACACCAGTTGTCAGAAAAGACCGGGGCGTTGCTCTACAAAGCCAACGATCGAGCACAGTTGGCGACGGCTTTTTCCAACATCGCTGGAGAACTTCGCAGCCAATATAGTCTTGGCTACTATCCAAAGATCGCTGCGAAAAGTGGCGAGCGTCACTTCATTAAAGTTCGAGTGAACCAACCCGACCTGGCCGTGCGAGCGCGAGAGAGCTACATAAAGAAAGTTTCGCCGTCGTCGACAAAATAACCAACAGCTTACGTTAAAGTTCTCGGAGGTCAGATAGTTCCCTATCGAACAAAGTCGAGATCCGGATAAAAATCAGAATCAATTGAAAAACTTTTGAGATAACCGAAGAGCAAGTTCCTTCACATCCCCCATCGTCCCGCACTCCTAACATTCCCGACAATTATTTTCGAACGGCTAACACCAGGTGGAGGTTTGCATGAAGTCCACAAATTCGAAGTGGTCGCGGAAACTCGTTTCTCGTTCGGTTCTCTTTATCACCCTGTCTTTGCTTACCTCGAGCAAGCTCGGCATCACCTGTGCCGCGACGGTGCCGACAGGTTTTACAGAGTCACTCTTTGCTGCAGGCTTCAACAACCCTACTGCGATGGCGCTCGCACCTGATGGTCGCATCTTTGTCTGCGAACAAGGCGGCACTCTTCGTGTCATTAAGAATGGTGTTCTGCTCGCCACTCCTTTCCTGACTGTTACGGTCGATTCGGCCGGCGAGCGTGGCCTTTTGGGCATCGCCTTCGATCCAAATTTCGTGTCCAATCAATTGGTCTATATCTACTACACGGCCACGACGCCTACGCCACATAATCGGATTAGCCGCTTCATAGCTGCAGGAGATGTTGCGATGGCAGGCAGTGAGACAGTTTTGATGGATCTAAATGATCTAAGTGCTGCAACAAATCACAACGGCGGGGCGATCCATTTTGGATCGGACGGCTTTCTATATGTCGCTGTGGGCGACAATGCAAACGGAAGTAATGCCCAGTCGTTATCTACTCGTCTGGGGAAGATGCTGCGCATCTCCTCGAATGGAAGTATCCCGATGAATAATCCGTTCTTCAACCAAACCACAGGACAAAACCAGGCAATCTGGGCGTTAGGTCTGCGCAACCCATTTACATTTTCCTTCCAACCAGGCGCAGGGCGCATGTTCATCAATGACGTTGGAGAGAATACATGGGAGGAAATAAATGATGGCATAGCCGGCTCCAACTATGGTTGGCCCACTTGCGAAGGTTTTTGTAATCCGCCCAACGCCAGCTTCCGCGATCCGATCTTTGCTTACGCGAACGATGCTCAAACCTGCGCAATTACCGGAGGTGCATTCTATAACCCACAAGTCGTTCAGTTTCCTGGTAACTTTGTAGGCAGGTACTTCTTTGCGGATTTTTGTGGAGGCTGGATAAAAACGCTCGATCCCGCGATGGGGAACGTCGTAGCGGATTTTGCGACCGGCATCTCCTTGCCAGTCGATCTACACGTTTCAGATGATGGATTTCTCTACTACCTTGCGCGAGGCGATGGCGCTGTTCATAGGATTGGGTTTTCAAACGATGTGACGCCTCCGACAGTTTCGATTGGCAGTCCCGTTGATGGGTCGACTGTTGCGAGAAAGTCTAACGTCACGATCATGGCATCTGCGAGCGACAACATCGGCGTGGCACGAGTTGAGTTCCTGGTTAATGGCAACCTGCAATGTACTGACGTCAGCACACCGTTTAGCTGCAGCTGGAAGGTTCCCAGCGCACCGAACAAACGCTACCAAATTCAGGCGAGGGCATTTGATCTAGCTGGTAATGTAGGAACAGCGACGGTCCAGGTTACATCTCGCTGAATGAATCAGGCGGTGACCTCCCTGACCTAGTTCCAAGATGAGTGTAAGAGTTCAGACATGGCGACCGGCTAGTCGCGCAATCGTCAGCACCAATAGTCCTGAACTAATCGGTTTCGCAATGTGCATCTGATACCCGGCAGCGAGAGCTCGATCGCGATCTTCATCTCTCGCGTAAGCCGTTAGCGCAGCGGCTGGAGTTTCGCCACCTTTGTCTGGAGGAAGCGACCGTACCTTTCCGATGAAACTGTACCCGTCTTCATCAGGCATGGCGATGTCGCTCATAAGAACGTCAGGTCGCCAATCAATTAGTACGTCCAATGCTTCTCCAGCAGTCTCACAGGCTTTTACTTCCGCTCCTCTACGAGAAATTACGGTGCTAAGTATTTGACGAGTCTCAGGCTCATCATCAACAAGCAACACACGCAAACCCTCGAGTGACTGAAACTCCGCAGCCAGAAACTCGCCACTGTGTCCGAGCGCGTGCGGATCCATACGATCCGCTATCAGTGGGAAGGTTGCTGAAAACGTCGCGCCTTTTCCCGCGCCCTCACTCTCGGCCCAGACTGCACCTCCGTGAAGTTCGACAAGATGTCTAACGATCGCCAATCCCAAGCCCAGCCCACCAAAACTTCGCGTGGTTGAACTGTCAGCCTGTAGGAATCTATCAAATACTCTCGGCAGGAACTCGGAACCAATCCCGAGGCCAGTGTCTTTCACAGTTACCCTGGCATTTGAACCGTCTTGTTCAAGTCGAACAAAAATTTTGCCGCCACGTGGAGTGAACTTCACAGCATTCGACAGTAGGTTCCAAACAATTTGTTGCATTCGTGCTGAGTCAGCAGAGATCGCGCCAACTCCTGGCTGAGCAAAATAGTCCAGCGTTAGTCCTTTAGCTTCAGCGGCTGGCTGTACTACATGGATGGCTGTTCTGATGACGGATGAGAGATCCAAAGGCCTGACGTCCAAATTAAGCTTACCTGAGACAATTCGCGAGACGTCAAGCAAATCATCGATAAGCTGTGCTTGAACGCGTGCATTTCGATCGATCGCTTCGAGACCCTGGCTCAAAATAGTCTCATCGTGGCGGGACTCTCGAAGCACGCTGGCCCAACCCAGAAGCGAGGTCAAAGGCGTTCGCAGCTCATGAGAGAGGGTAGCAAGAAACTCGTCCTTGATCCGGTTGGCCGCCTCAGCTTGGGCGCGCGCGCGTTCTGCTTTCAGGAGTAACTGTCCGCGCGCTTCCTCCGAACGCTGTAGTTCAGTGATGTAAACAGAAAGTTCTTCAACATGACAGCGCGCGGCTTCAGCCTGGGCCAGCGAAGCTTCAATGTTCTTAAGGTAAGTCTGGTAGGTGAAACAAATAATGAAAATGAGCGGAAAGGTGGCAACCACTGCATAAAAACTGTAGGTCTTAATCAGAATCGCAATGATGCCGGCGGCAGAAGCACCCGCGAAATATGTCACTGAGGTCCAAAGGTAATAAGTCCGCCAGGTGTTCCATGTTGATTCTTTGATCTTGGATGACTTCTCTATCGCTATCAAAGTGGTATTGGCGATGTACTGAACGATAGCCATCAAACAGATAGCCAGAAAGAAATTAGCCGAGAATCCTTGAGCAGTAACTTCTGTTGGCGAACCAATCGTCCAGTAGAGTATTGCTACCGTGAAGAAAGTGGACGTCGACAGAATCGCGGCATTGAAAAGGATCGTTCGGGGTCGCTTGCTAATTATCAACGTCGCACAGAGACCCTCGAGTGCCGACATCAGGATCGCGGCAGGGCCTCCATAGAGCAGCATTGATAAGAAAACAAACGTATCCGCGACCGTGATTCTCCCGGTAACTCGAGGGATCTTGATCGCGATCACCGAACTTGCCATTACCATCAAACACAACAAAGCGAACCGGAGGTCTAAACGTTGAAATGGGAACTCATAAACCGAGACCAGGATGATCGCCGATCCCGTAGCTACCAAAGACCACATGTAAACCTGACCGAATTGACGCTGACTCAATTTGAGCTTCAGTTCCACCGCACTCATGGTTACCTCACTGATTGTGAAATTGATCCGAACATAGACCAAGCCACTCGAGACTTCAGTTGTCGTTTTGTGCCAGGAAGAGAGCAGGTTGGTACGGAGGGAAGTTCGATCCGCCGCTTAAAGCCTTAGTAGCTCAAACAATCCGTACCATCGTCGGGTGTAATCGACGCCGAGCAAGCATCGCCGCCGACCATCGCCGCCTGCGCGGTCGCAACCATATCCCCGGTGATTACTCCGTCACCGGTGATCACTCCATCTCCAGTAATTACCCCGTCACTGAGGAAACTACTTTCAACGAGAAGATCGTGAACCAAAAGGTTAATATCCAAGAACGGTGCGCCATCGCCGGTTATGACTCCGTTGCTGACGAGAATTTGATCACCGGTAATGACGCCTTCTGAAAAGAATGACGGATCAAGACTGACCGTTGCGTCGCCTGTAATTACCCCATCGCTCAGCAAAGCGCCGAGGCCATAGTTCATCTGGAACTTTGTGATGAGATCGATGCCGGTCGCATAAGTGTGATTAAGGACAATGCCGCGAGACCAGGTAAATGTTCTATCTGAGATAGTAGTCTCGGGAGTAGGAGAGTTATCGACAGTGAGCAATGGTGAGCCAATCGTCGTTGTTGCACTAAGATCCGTTCGGATTAATTCCGAAAGTTGCACTGCACCGACGGTATTTAATTGGCCCGCTCCTTGTTCGAGCATGTTGAATCCTGCGAGTGGCTGAGCCGAGTACATCAACAGCAGCTTGATCAGATTCGGAGTCAGGCTTGGATTAGCTTGCAACATTAGCGCGGCTGTTCCCGCAGCAACCGGAGTAGCCATTGAAGAGCCACTCAAGTACATCATCCTTCGGTTTTCGCGTGAACTAACACCGGCATCTAACGAAGGCGTTTGCGTAACAAGCAGGTTGCCGTCCGACTCTGCCTCGATCAAACGGTTGCCCGGCGCAACCAGATCAGGCTTGATCAAATTGTCGTAGTGCCTGACACCGTCATCGTCAGTGGAGAAACTTCGTGTAGGTCCACGAGAACTGTATGTGGCTACACCGTCGTCGGTTCGTTCATCGGTACCGAATGTATTTGACGCACCTACTGTGATTGCAGAAGGTTCATTTCCCGGCGAGTGAATATGACCGTAGACTTTATTTCCGTCAGCGTCTTTCCCGTTATTTCCTGCTGCTGCAAAAACAACCACTCCCACATCAACCAGCTCACGAACTGCCCGACAAATCGGATCGTTGCGATAGGAATCGATAGCCGGCATTCCGAGGCTCATGTTAACTACACGTATGTTGTAAACGCCTCGATTTGACGCGACCCAATCCAGAGCTCTCAGAACCCAAGCGGTGGTGCCAACGCCGTCAGCATTCAACACGCGCAAGTTGATCAGGTTTGCATTAGGGGCAATCCCCAAATATTCACCACTCGAAATTCGGCCATTGCCTGCCGCGAGTGCGGCGACGTGAGTACCGTGTCCATAAGGATCATCCGTTCGGCCTTCACCAGTGAAATCTTCGCTGTAAACCACTCGGACCTGATTTGTTTTGTCGAGGAAGGCGGTGTGAGCAGTATCAATTCCAGAATCGATGACAGCGATACCGACACCTGAACCATCAAGACGAGTGTCGTTCGAACCACTATTCCTGATTTGGTCTGCACCGGTTGTGCGCGATAGATGACCGAGTGCAAGTACGTCCCGATTCAACGATACATAGGAAACATCGTTACGCTCCGCCAGATTGGCTGCCGCAGTCGCTGTTAAGGTGACGACACGTACGGGGAAATTTCGGAACTTTCTGATGTTAGTACCGCCATTGGTCTCCAGGGTTGAATCCAGAGACAGGTCCGCCCAGGAAGCTGACTGAACAATTACGCGCACAAAATCGGTTCCGCGACCGTCCTGCACTTTCTTCGCGATGTCCTTCGAAAGCTTCCGATGAAACCCGGGAGCAGAATTCTGCTCGGCGCGAGTGGGAGGGTGGATCACGAATAATGCGGAAAAAAGCAGTGAAAGGACACCACTCAAGAGAATTAGGCGAGAAAAACGCTTCATGCACTACTCCGAGAGACCTTTCGAGGGAAGTCCCTCTGTTCGGACAAAACGCAAGATTGGGGATGAGAAATGTGCAACGATCTGCACTTTGTCGGGGGATTCAATTTGGGGGAGCAGGAGTGTACCAGAGAGTAAAAGATGTTTCAACACAAACAAAACCGTTACGTAAGACGCCGTCGCGGGTAATCGCAACCTCCTGTCTTCCTTGGGTCGAAGGCTTAGACGTTTTGTTATTTAGTCCCCACGAATAGAAAGACCACCGACTTTACGCCGGTGGTCTTTTTCAATTACCAAAACGAGGTCAGCGACTCTTTGGCTTCGTTACACTCGTTCTTGTTATGGTTGTTGTTGGAGCCGCCGGCGCGCCGCCCCCCAGCGCTTCGATGTTGATAAAGAATTTGAACGAGCCCGGTTGCTGCACTCCCAACAGGAATTGCAGATTGAGGCTCGCTCCTGCTGCCAGTGGCGTCGCCAGCGTTATCGTCCCTGCCGACATCG
>Ga0207689_10003404_pt1 | contig 14526 bp, 10 predicted proteins | sample KBSMisM52_FD_184312 | JGI IMG/M metagenome (GOLD analysis project Ga0207689, IMG submission 184312) | Miscanthus rhizosphere microbial communities from Kellogg Biological Station, Michigan, USA - KBS Miscanthus M5-2 (SPAdes) (version 2) | ecosystem: Host-associated > Plants > Roots >... | reverse complement strand
TCCGAGGACCTCGACCACTTCGCTGTCCCACACGAACGTGATCTTCGGGTTGGCGAACGCCCGCTCCTGCATGATCTTCGAGGCGCGGAGCGTGTCGCGCCGGTGGATCACCGTCACCGACTTGCCGAACCTGGTGAGGAACATCGCCTCTTCCATGGCCGAGTCGCCGCCGCCGATGACCGCGATGTCGTGGCCGCGGAAGAAGAACCCGTCACAGGTCGCGCACCAGGAGACCCCGTGGCCGCCCAGCTGCTTCTCGCCCGGCACGCCGAGCTCCTTGTACCGCGAACCGGTGGCGATGATCACGGCCTTGGCCAGGTAGGTCTCGCTCTCGGTCTTGACCACCTTGGGGTCCGCGGTCAGGTCGACCGCGATGACGTCATCCGACAGCAGCTCGGCACCGAACCGCTCGGCCTGCTTGCGCATCGAGTCCATCAGCTCGGGACCCATGATGGCGTCCGGGAAGCCCGGGAAGTTCTCCACGTCAGTGGTCTGCATGAGCGCGCCGCCGGCCGTGACCGAGCCCTCGAAGACCAAGGGCTTCAGCTCGGCGCGAGCCGCGTAAAGTGCCGCCGTATAACCGGACGGGCCGGACCCGATGACGATGACGTTCCGGACTTCAGTCACCTCTGCCAACCGTTATCAACCCCTCATCTGACTGGCCCTCCAGTGAACCGATACTAGGGCCCGGAGATTCCCGATGAGAGCGTGGTCGTGGCGAGTACATGACGATAAGTGTCCGAGCAGTCCGGGGCCGCTATCCAGGCGGTGTCCTCCGCGCCGGCGCGGGCCACGACGAGGGTGGCCGGCCTGCCCTCGAAGCGGACGCTCTCGACCAGCTCCACCGTGTGGCCGTCGGCCAGCTTCGCTACGCAGCCGCGTAGCTGCGGAGTCGGGGTTAGCGTGCGGCGGGCCGAGGCCGGCACGAGCAGCTCGACCCTGACCTGCTGCGCGAGGTTGGCCTGGGTGAGGTTCCGCTGGCCGGCCACGACGGAGAAGCCGGCCCGCGCGATCCCCCGCGGCACCGCCGCTGCCTTGGAGGGATTCGCGGCGGGCGCGTTGACGTGCCCGGCCGACTCGGCCCCGGCCGCGACGCTCGGCGCGGTCGGCGCTGCGCCCCCTGCCGTGGAGGAGGCGGCCGATGAGGAGCTTGAGCCGAGGTTGAGGTGGCTCAGCCCGTAGACGCCCGCGCCCAGCACGACGACGGCGGCCGCGGGCGCGAGTACCCGCAGTGCCAGCCGCTGGAAGCCGCGGTTTCCGCCCGGCCGCCGGGGCGTGGGGGATTCGCGTGTGCCGTCACCGCCCGCCCGTTCGGCCTGATCTGCTGGTGCCGCCTCTCCCCGTGCCGCCGCCCGCCCGGCCACATTCCTCTGGGCCACCTCGGCCGCGAGCACCGTGTCAAGCCGATGGGCCACGCTGTCCGGCATGGTCGGCGCCGGGACCGAGGCGAGCAGCGAACGGACCCCGGCCAGCTGCTGGTCCAGGGCGGTGCAGCGCTCACAGCCGCCCAGGTGCGCGGTGATCCTGGCGCCGCGCCGACCGGTGATGAGTCCCGCGCGGAACTCGGCTAGGACGTCGGTGTCCAGATGGGTCATCTGCCCCCTCATGCTGTGTCGCCTCCCTGCGCAGGTGAGACGCTCTGGCCGGCCGATCGGTTCCCTTGCAGGTGCACGAGATGCGGCAGCAGCCGGGCCCGGGCCCTGGCGCAGCGGCTCTTCACCGTGCCCGGCGAGGTGTCCAGGATGGCGGCGGTGTCTGCCACCGAGAAGCCGAGCATGTCGACTAGCACGAGCGCGGCCCGTTGCTGCGGTGGCAGCAGCCGCAGCGCGGCGTCCACGTCCAGCCTGGTATCCGAGGTGCGCGCCGGATCACCGTCCTGCGCGACCAGGGCCTCGAACGCCTGCTCGTCGCCTGTCGACAGGGCGGGCCTGGCGGCGCGGCGGCGGAGCCGGTCCAGCGACGCGTTCACCACGATCCGGTGCAGCCACGTGGTGACGGCGGACTCGCCGCGGAAGTCGGCGGCGCGGCGGAACGCGGAGACCATGGCGTCCTGAAGCGCGTCGGCGGCCTCATCTGGATCGCACACCGTACGCAGCGCCACCGCCCACAGCCGGTCCCGATGCCGGCGGAACAGCTCGCCGAACGCGTCGGCGTCCCCGGCCACGTGCCGGCGGAGCAGCTCATGGTCAGCTGGCGTGCCCTCGTCCGGCATGCCGCATCAGCCCGAGGTGAAGCCGCGCGCGGTGATGTCGTAGATCATCGTCTCGTACCGGCCCGGGCTGCCGGCCAGGGGCGGCAGGTCGGTGATCCAGATCAGCACGTAGCGGCCGGTGGCCTGCTTGGTCACGTTGAAGGTGGTACTGCCCTGGGCGGCGCTCGAGCTCTGCACCGGGGTGAACGTGCTCAGCGCCGCGGTGCTGGCCGTATTGCTGTTGCCGACCTCGATCAGGACGTGGGTGCAGCAGCTGCTGCCGAACTGTACCCTCAGCTGGCTCAGCCGCACCGGCTTGCCCATGTCGAGGATCAGCCCGGTGCCCTTCTTCAGGTTCCCGAACTGATGGCCGAGGTAGTAGCTGGTGTGCCAGAACGTGCTGGCGCTGCCGTCGATCGCCATCGACGCGTCGGCGGGGTCATCGTCGCCGCTGCTGCCGAGCGGGTTGTAGACGGCCGCACTGGCCGGCGTGAGCGGCACGGCGGCCGCCGCGGCGCTCTGCGATGGCGAATGCGTCCGGCTCGGCGCCGGGGTCGGCGAGTGGTGCAGGCCGCGGCTGATCGACCAGGCGGCCACCCCGACCGCCGCCAGGACCAGCGCGATCACGGTGGCGATGACGGCGCGGGCCGCGGCGGAGCGCTCGCCCGGCGGCTTGCGGCCGCCGCCCGGCCGGCGGCTCGGCCCGGGGTGCGGTCCTGGATGTGGCCCCGGGTGCGGCGGGGCATCCGGCGGCGGGTACGGGTTGGTCGACCCGTCCGACTGGTAGTCGTAGCCCGGCGCGGCGGTCCAGGCTGGCCCGGCCGCGGTGGAGAACGGCAACGGCATCGGCGGGGCGGCAGTGGCCAGGGCTTCGGCGAAGGTCGCCGCGGTGCTCAGCGCCGGCCCGTGCCGGCTCGGCTGCTGGAACAGCGCCCGGCAGGTCACCTCGTCGACGCCGGCCGGGACGCCGGCGGACACCTGGCGCGGCGTGCACAGGCCGGAGCCGTTCTCCGGCGCGGGCGGCAACAGTGCTGGCGTTGTCGCCTGCGGCAATGGGCCAGGCGCCGGCTCGGCGGAACCAGGCTGGCCGGGCCAGTAGCCGGTCAGCGCGGCGTAGAGCAGCCGGGCCAGGTCCCGCGTGTCGGTGAGTTCCGGGTCGTCCGCGCCGCCCTCGGACGCGGTCAGGGTCTCCAGGTCCGGCCCGGCCAGCGCGGCGTCGATGCCGAGCCCGGCGATCTTCACCCCGCCGCCTATCGTCCAGTGCACGCAGGCCGGGTCCAGCCTGAGGTGCGCCAGGCCGATTTCGTGCGCGGCCGCGATCGCCCGCGCTGCTTCCACCATCATCGCGGCCGCGCGGGGCGGATCCAGCGGGCCCTCGGAGAGCAGCATGTCGAGCAGCGACTCCACGGCCACCCACTCCAGGACCACGTAGGCCAGCTCTTCGCCGTCCTCCACGTCGAACACCTGGGAGAAGCGCGGGTCGCCGAGCCGGCTCGCGGTCCGGGCAGCGGTCACTGTCTCGGCCACCCGGGGGAAACCGGTCGCGAACGTGAGCACGGTGACGAAACGGGCGAGGGTTTCGTCCGTAGCTTTCCAGTACGTCCAGCCGGTGCCCGAACTGACCTGGTCGACGAGACGGTACCGTCCTGCCAGCCGGGTTCCGGGTTCCGACGTGTATGTGCTCATAGGTTGCCACCCATGCTAATGCCGGCCCCTTAGTGTTGGCCTCCCCGGCCACCGAACCGTGCCGCCATCGTTTTCATCAGGAATCCGAACTCGGCTACACGCAGTGACCTGGAACAGAGGGCGTACAGCGCGATCGCGCCGCCGCCACCGACGACGGTGACCACGAGTCCGTAGGCCGGGCTGGGGTCATGCAGGACGTGGGCCGCGCCGGCCATGACCGCGAGCGCGAAGATGACTCCGGGCACGGTCGCCAGGTGCATCCGGGTCAGGCTCCGGGCGATCGCCCACCCGTCCAGGCTGCCGACCCGGCGCAGCAGCAGCGCCCAGCCGGCGATCGCGCCGACCAGGTTCGCCAGCCCGTACGCGACGGCGAGCCCGGCCACCACCTGGGCCGCGGGCAGCATGGACTTGGCGGTGAGCGCCGCGGCGATGCCGAAGACCATGATGAGGAAGCCGACGAGGGCGGCGGTCCTGCTGTCCTGGAACGAGTAGAAGACACGCAGCTGGAGCTGGGTGAGCATGTACGGCACCAGGCCCAGGGCGAACAGGCCGAAGACCTCACCCACGTACCTGGCGTGCGCCGCGGAGGTGCTGCCGTAGGAGAACAGCACCTCGGCCAGCGGGCCGCCGAGCACGCCGAGGTAGATCGCGGCCGGCACCACGATCACCGAGGCCAGCCGGACGCCGATCGAGAAGTCGTCCCGGACCAGCGAATACCGGCGCGCGCTCGCGTGCTCGCTCATCCGGGGCAGCAGCGCGGTGATCACCGAGATGCCGACGATCGCGTACGGGAGCTGGAACAGCTGCCAGGCGATGGAATACGCCGAGTAACCGTTCACGCCGGCCGAAGCCGCGTTGGCCAGAATCTGGACGACCAGGTTCCCGGCCCACTGGGTGATCACGTAGACCGACATCCATCCGGCCATCCGGCCCATCTCGGACACCTCGCCGGGCCGGAACCCGAGCGTGGGCCGCCACCGGAACCCGGCCGCCCGCAGCGACGGGTACAGCGCCACGGTCTGCGCGATCACGCCGAGCGTGGTGCCGATCCCGAGCAGCTGGACCCCGCCCGGGGAGATCGTCCACGGCTCCTTGTTCACGCCGACCGTGACGAAGTAGAGCGCGCCGACGGCGATGACCACCAGGTTGTTGACGACCGGCGCCCACATCGGCGCCGCGAACCGGCCCCGGGTGTTCAGGATCGCCCCGATCAGCGAGCTCATCCCGTAGAAGAAGATCTGCGGGATGAACCAGTACGCCCACACCACCATCAGGTTGTGCTCGGCGGCGAGGTGGCTGCCCGGCGGGCCGTTGATGCTGGGCGCGTACAGGTGCACCAGCGGACCCGCCAGCAGCGTGGCCAGCACGGTAACCGCCAGCAGGGCCAGCGCGCCCAGGGTGAAGACCCGCTGCGCGTAGGCCTCGCCCCGGTCCGGGTCGCGCCGGGCCGCCCGGACCAGCAGCGGTACCACCACGCTGGTGAAGATGCCGCCGAGCATCAGGTAATAGACCGTGTTCGGCAGCGTGTTGGCGTTGTTGTAGGCGTTGCCGAGCGCTCCGATGCCGACCGCGTACACCAGGACGAGGGTGCGCAGGAAGCCGGTGCCCCGCGAGACCAGGGTGCCGACCGCCATTCCGGCGCTGGATCGGATCAGGCTGGAGCGCTGGGTCGCGGCCGGAGCCGGGGGTCCGGCGTGCCGGGCGCCCGCCGCCCGGCCGGCCGGCCCGCCGGGCGCGCCGCCGGGCCCACCGGGCGGCCCGGGGGGGCTGGGCGCGCCGGGGGGTCCTGGCGCTCCGGGCGGCCTGGTCGGCGTAGGCGTGAAGGTGGGCTGCGGGCGAGGCGGCTGGGCGGGGTCGGGCCCGGCTGGATCAGGCGGGGCGTAGCCGCTGGTCCTGGGGACCCGGCGCCATCCGGGCGGGCCGGGGGGAGGCGAGCGGTGCGGCCGGGTCGGCGGAGCCGGCCACTTGAGCGCGAGCGGCAGCGTCGTCTCGGCCGGGCTCGGGCCGCCGCCCGGCATCGGGCCCTCGATCGGCGGCAGCGGGTCAGGAGCGGCGTGCCGCCCCCGGCGCGAGGGTTCGCCGTCGTCCGGCCCTGCCCCGTCCGGCCCTGCCCCGTCCGGTCCCGGCTGCTCCGGCCACGGCGGCTCCTGGCCGCCGTCAGGCGTCGTCGACCCAGCGTCGTGCATCGGCCAGGTCATCCGGTGCCTCCGTCGGGTCTCGCGCGTCGCTGGTGCCAGTCACGACGCTACCCGGTGGGCCGGCTTCCTCGCTGACGAGATGCGTGTCGTCGCGCAGCCGCCGGCGGACGGCGCGGTACAGCGAGGTGAGCACGAAGACGCCGATCGCGGCGCCGATGAGGAATAGGATCGCCCGGCCGTACCTGGTGGACAGGACGGTGAGCGAGGTCTTGGTGAACACGAGCGGGGTTCCGTTCGCGCTGGTGAGGCGCAGCTTGATCTGCGTGGACCCCTGCGGCGCCGAGCTGACCGGCAGCCGCACCGGAGACGACGGAGACTGCGGCGGGATCGTCACGACGTCCTGGAAGTGGCCGATGGTCAGCTGGGAGGTCCGGCCGGGCGTATTGACCACGGTGGCCACCACCCGGACCCGGATGGCCTGGTGCAGTCCGTTCTCGATCGTCACCGGGACCAGCCCGGAGGCGCCGCCCATCGGTACCTGGGCCGAGCTGATGATCCTGACCTTGCGCTCCGCGGACGTGACGTACTGGGACAGGCCGCGGGTCAGGGCCGCCCCGCGCGGTTCCCCGCCGCCACGCCAGGCCGCCGACTGCGTGGCGAGCAGCGCCTCGTTCAGGGAGCGCGTGTACGCGGCCGACGGCCGGTACAGCATGGACTGGTACACGCTTAGCCTGCCGCCGACGACGCGCACCGCGTTCAGGTAGCCGTGGCTGAGCTCACCCGGGCTCGCCTCGGTGTCATGCGGTGAATGCCTGGGCACCGCACGTTCGGTGTCCGCCGCCGAGCTCAGGCTGGTCAGCTGGGTCGGTGTCAGCCACGGGGTGGTCGTCGTCTCGCGGAGCAGGTCGCTGGCGAGCGTCTCCGACGGGCTCCAGCCGCCCGGCGGGGCCACCACGACCGTGCGCCTGGAATCGGGTGCTTCGGCGGCGATCATCGCCGTCTCGGCCAGGAACCGCTGCCGGACGGCGAACTCGGTGTTCTTCGCCAGGGTGCCTGAGCTCGTGTTGCCGGCCCTGAGCACCCCCGTCAGGGTGTTGTCGGACAGCAGCACGTTCATCGGCAGGCCCGCGACGCGGAGCGAAGCGACCGCGTCGTCGGGCCGGAAGACGGCGTCGGCGTTGACGGGGGGCATCTGGCTGCTGTTCAGCACGACCGTGCCGACGTGCTCGGTCGCGGCGAGGTTGGTGAGCAGGGACAGGTCAGCGGTCCCGCCGGGCGGCCAGGCGACATTACGCCCGGACGTCCTGGGCAGCACGCTGCCCGCCACGGCCTCGCCGGTCCGGTACGCGGTGGCGAGATTCCGGGTCAGGCCCTGATGGACCAGGGCCGACATGTCCACGTTGGCGTACGGGGTGAACACGGTCGGCTGGTCCGGCGTGACCTTCCTGAGCGCGGCCAGCCACCTGGCCGCGGCGGTGCTGGCCGCCTGGGGAGTGGCGCCGGTGCAGGTTGCCTGGCCGCCCACCTGGTAGCGGCGGGTCATCGTGCTCACGTCGCTGAGCAGCGCCGGATCGATGACCCAGGTCAGCTGGGCGCCGGGATGGCTCGCCCCGGCGTCGAGCAGGGCGGACAGGCGTCCGGCCGGGCCCAGATCGCCGGCCAGGTCGTTGCTGGCCAGGGTGGCGGTGCACACCTTCTGCTGCGGCTGGCCGATGAGCGGCCAGAGCCAGGAGATCTTCAGCGGGCTGGCCAGGTCCGCCACCCGGGATCCGGGCCAGAACGGGAGCAGCGTCTGGTCGGCGGAGATCACGTTGCCGGCGAGGTCCTGCAGCTGGGCGGTCACTCCGTACACGCCGAAGCTCGTGATGCCCTGGGTATCGGCCTGGAACGACGCGGTCCACGAGGCGGTGGCCCCGGGCCTCAGGCTGGCGGAGACGAAGAACGGGTTCCCGGCGGGTATCAGGTCGCTGGCCACGCCGCGGGACACGTAGGCGTCCATCCCGTCCCGGGCGATGAAGTGGCTCGCCGAGGTGAACAGCCGCACGTCAAGACCGGCCTTGGTCTGGCGGGTGCCGTTGGTGACGGTGCCGGACAACCTGACCGTGGCGCCGGGCGCGGCGTACGACGGGCTCATCGCGTTAATGGTCACCGAGAGGTGGCCCGCGCTGGCCCGTTCGGCCGGGCTGGCCTGCGCCGGGCCGGCCGACGCCAGCCCGGCGGCCAGGGTTCCGGCCAGGATCGCCGCCGGAACGGCGAACACGGCGGCCTTCCGGAGGATCCGCCTGAGGTTCGCCGTCGCAAAGCCGCGCACACCTGGAATGCTAGTGTCTGGAAAAAGGTCCGCGTCCGGCCAGGAACCTGGCTGTTCGCGCGGGACCCCTGCGGTCGCTACTCTCAATGGCCGTGCCCATGAGCAACGAACAGCGGAAAGCGATCGCCGCGCTGCTGCGCGAGCGGATACCCGAAGTGGCCGAGATCGGCCGCCTGTTCGCGCGCCACGGCTACGAACTCGCGCTGGTCGGCGGTCCGGTCCGGGATGTCCTGCTCGGTCAGCAACCCGGCGACCTCGATCTCACCACGAACGCGACCCCCGATCAGGTGCTGACGATGGCCAGCGGCTGGGCCGACCGGACCTGGGAGGTCGGGATCGCGTTCGGCACCGTCGGGCTGCGCAAGGGCAACGCGGTCTTCGAGATCACCACCTACCGCAGCGAGCAGTACGAACGGACCTCGCGCAGGCCCGACGTGCGGTACGGCACCTCGCTGGAGGAAGACCTGGGGCGCCGCGATTTCACCGTCAACGCGATGGCGGCCCGGCTGCCCGGGTACGACTTCACCGACCCGTTCGGCGGCTTCGAGGCGCTCGGGGAGAAGGTGCTGCGGACACCGGGCCCGCCGGAGCGGTCGTTCGGCGACGACCCGCTGCGCATCCTGCGCGCGGCCAGGTTCGCGGCCAAGCTGGGGTTCACCGTCGCGGACGACGTGCGCGCCGCAATGACCGACCAGGCGGAACGCCTGGAAATCGTGTCCACCGAACGGATCACCAGCGAGCTGACCAAGCTGATGCTGACTCCCGATCCGGCCCTCGGCATCGACGTCCTGGTGCAGACCGGGGTGGCCGACGAAGTGCTGCCGGAGGTATCCAGGCTCCGGATGGAGGCCGACGAGCACCACCGGCACAAGGACGTCTACCAGCACAGCCTCACCGTGCTGCGGCAGGCGATCGCACTGGAGCCACGGTACGGGCTTGACGGCGACCTTACGGTCCGGCTGGCCGCGCTGCTGCACGACATCGGCAAGCCGAAGACCAGGACCCTGCTGCCGGACGGGCGGGTCGCCTTCCACCTGCACGAGGTGAAAGGCGCGAAGATGACCGAGCGCAGGCTGACCGCGCTGCGCTTCCCGAACGACGTGATCAGGGACGTGTCCCAGCTGGTCGAGCTGCACCTGCGGTTCCACGGGTACGGGGAAGGCGAGTGGACCGACTCGGCGGTCCGGCGCTACGTCCGCGACGCCGGGCCGCTGCTGACCCGGCTGCACGTGCTGACCAGGGCCGACTGCACCACGCGGAACCGGGCGAAGGCGGCTAGGCTGGCGCGCGCCTACGACGGCCTCGAACAGCGCATCGCGGAGCTCAGCGAGCAGGAGGAACTGGCCAGGCTGCGGCCCGAACTCAATGGCAACGACATCATGCGCATCCTCGGCGTACCCCAGGGCCCGGTGGTGGGGAAGGCCTACAGCTACCTGCTCGAGCTGCGGATCAACCAGGGCGAGCTCGGCCGGGAGCGCGTCACTCAGTTGTTGCTCGACTGGGCCGCCGCGGAGGGGATCTCCGCGCCTGAGCCGCCGGACGAGGACTGACGCCGGCCCGCGGCCAGCCAGTAGGCGGCCGCGACCACGGCGAAGCCCGCCGCCACCAGGGCGACGAGGAACGGTGAGTGGCCGTCATCCGGCAGGACGACCACGCTCAGCGCGGCCCCGGCTACGTAGGCGGCGTTGAACATCATGTCGTAGAACGCGAACACCCGGCCCCGGTAGGCGTCGTCCACGTCTTCCTGCAAGATCGTGACCGCGCAGATCGCCACGCCCTGCCGGGTGAGGTAGAGGCAGAACCCGATGCCCAGGTAGGCGACCTGCAGGAAGGTCTCGCCGAGTGCGAGGGTCACCACCGCGCTCGCCAGGAGCATCAGCGTGATCCAGGCGGGCTTGGACAGCCGCCTGGTGGCCGGCGGGGTTACCAGCGCCGCGCAGGCGTAGCCGATCCCGGCCAGGATGACCAGCAGCCCGAAGTGGCCTTCGGCCACGCTGACGCTGGACCGGTAGAAGTAGTTGCGGTAGAGCAGCACCGACATCAGGAACAGCGGCCCGAAGAGCAGGCTGAAGCCGCCGGTGGCGCCGAGCGCCGCCGCCGGGCCGCGCCGCCGGACGACGTAGCGGGCGCCGTCGGCCAGCCCGGCCGCGACCGAGGCGAGCTCGCCGAGCAGCGGCCCGCGCGGCGGCGGTGCCCCCTCTCGGCCGTCCGGCCGGGCCGGGCCGAGCCGGTCGCGGGCCATGGTGGCCGCGACCAGGCTCGCCGCCACGTAGCAGGCACCGCCGAACAGCAAGGTGATCGCCGCGCCGCGCTCGGTGTTGCCGGTGGCGACGTTGAGGCCCAGGGCGACGATGCCGCCGATGGTCGCCGAGATGCCGCCGATGGTCGGCGACACCGAGTTCGCCATCACCAGCTTGTCCTCGGCCACCACGTGCGGCAGCGCGACGGAGAGCGAGGACAGGAAGAACCGGTTCACGGCCAGGACGAGGAGCACCGCCGCGTACAGCAGCGCCCCCCGGTTGCCCAGCGCCATGGACGCCGCGGTCAGCACCACGAACACCGACCGGAGCAGGGCCGACCGGACCAGGATCTGACGCCGGGACCAGCGGTCGATGAAGACCCCGGCGAACGGCCCGATCAGCGAGTACGGCAGGTAGAGGACCGCGAAGGCCGCCGCCCCCGCCGCCGGGCTGGGGAACGTGGTCGCGTTGAAGAACACGTAGGTGCCGACGCCGGCGGTGACGATGCCGTCACCGGCCTGCGAGACTAGCCGGGTCGCGAACAACCGACGGAAGTCGCGCCCGGCCAGCACCGCGCGCAAGTCGGCCCAGACCGCTGACTTGGACCCGTTGGCCACGCCTTCCAGCTTAGGGGGCGTGGCCAGCGGACGTTATCGGGCGACTTCGCCGATGATGAACTTCTCGACCAGGTCCCGGCAGACGTCGTCGCCGTACTGCTCCGGCGGCGACTTCATGAAGTACGAGCTGGCCGAGGTCACCGGCCCGCCGATGCCCCGGTCCAGGGCGATCTTGGCCGCGCGCACCGCGTCGATGATGACGCCGGCGGAGTTGGGCGAATCCCACACCTCGAGCTTGTACTCCAGGTTCAGCGGCACGTCGCCGAACGCGCGGCCCTCCAGCCGGACGTAAGCCATCTTCCGGTCGTCCAGCCACGGCACGTGGTCGGACGGGCCGATGTGCACGGCGGCACGCTCCATCTCGTGCGGGATCTGGGAGGTGACCGCCTGGGTCTTGGAGATCTTCTTCGACTGGAGCCTCTTGCGCTCCAGCATGTTCATGAAGTCCATGTTGCCGCCGAAGTTCAGCTGGTAGGTGCGGAGCAGTTCGACCCCGCGGTCCTCGAACAGCTTGGCCAGCACGCGATGCGTGATGGTGGCGCCGACCTGGGACTTGATGTCGTCGCCGATGATCGGCACGCCGGCCTCGGTGAACCTGGCGGCCCACTGCGGGTCGGAGGCGATGAACACCGGCAGCGCGTTCACGAAGGCGACGCGCGCGTCGATGGCGCACTGGGCGTAGTAGCGGTCCGCCTGCTCGGAACCGACCGGCAGGTAGCTGACGAGTACGTCGGCGCCGGTCTCGCGCAGCACCTGGGCCACGTCCGCGGCCGGCTCGTCGGATTCGGTGATGATCTCCCGGTAGTACTCGCCCAGGCCGTCCAGGGTCGGCCCGCGCTGCACCGTCACGCCGGTCAGCGGCACCTCGGCGATCTTGATCGTGTTGTTCTCGCTGGCGTGGATGGCGTCGGCCAGGTCGCAGCCGACCTTCTTGGCGTCCACGTCGAACGCGGCGACAACCTCGACGTCGCTGATGTGGTACGGCCCGAACCGGACATGCATGAGGCCGGGAACGCGGGCGCCGTCGTCGGCGTCCCGGTAATACTCCAGTCCCTGCACCAGCGAGCTGGCGCAGTTGCCCACCCCAGCAATGGCGATGCGCACCTTACCCATCAGGATGACTCCTTCTCGGAATTCTCGGAAATGTTGTCGGGTCCGCCGGCCTGCCGCTCAGATGCGATCAGCTCGTTCAGCCACCGGACTTCCCGCTCCACTGATTCCAGGCCATGGCGCTGCAATTCCAGGGTGTACCGGTCCACACGCTCCCTGGTGCGCGTGAAGGCCGCCCGGATGGCCTCCATCCGTTCCTCGAGCCTGCTGCGCCGGCCCTCGAGGATCCGGAGCCTAACGTCGGCCCTGGTCTGCCCGAAAAACGCGAAGTGAACACCGAACCCGTCGTCTTCCCATGCCGCCGGACCGCCCTCGCCGAGGAGGTCGGCCAGCCTCTCCTTGCCGTCGGCGGTCAGCCGGTACACCTTCAGTGACCGGCGGCCCGCCCGCGCCCGCGCCGTCCCAGCCGGCGCTGGCGGCTCCGGCTCGTCCTGCTCCGCCGTGATCAGCCCGGCGTCCTGAAGCTCGTGCAGGCAGGGGTACAACGACCCGTAGGAAAGCGCGCGAAACGCGCCCAGCACGGTGTACAGGCGCTTGCGCAGCTCATAGCCGTGCATCGGCGTTCCGTTGAGCAGCCCGAGCACGGCGAGCTCGAGTACCCCGGAGCGGTTGCGTCCCACGCTTTCCCCCAAAAGGTCGTGGTATCCCGGTATGTTGCAGTGCGATGCCTCGTGGCGATACTTCGGATCGTTAGATCGAACCGTTAGATCAGATCGTTAGATCGCTACGATGTATCGAACCGATACATGTGGATCGTATGCGCCTGTTGGCCGGCGCGCAAGTGCACGGCACAAGTACGGGCGCGGGCAATCCGGGCTCGGCTCACGCCCGGTTCCGACGTACGCTGGCGAATATGACGTCAAGGCGATCCGTGGTGGACTACGGGCTGGCCCGCCGGGCCACGCTCGCGTCCGTGCGCTCCGGGCGCACGACCATCGCCGACGTCTGCGACGCTCATCCGTACCTGCTGCGGGCCGCGAAGTTCCACGGCGAGCCCACCGAGGACCGCTGCCCGATCTGCCGGAAAGCCAAGCTCACCCACGTGACGTACGTCTACGGCGACGAGCTGGGTCAGTACGAGGGACGGGTCAAGCAGGCGCGGGAGCTAGCGGAGATGGCGGCCGAATACGGCGAATTCCGGGTCTATGTGGTCGAGGTCTGTCAGAGTTGCGGGTGGAACCACCTCGCTACCTCTTACGTTCTCGGCACTGGCGAGCCAGCCGTACGCCGGAGGCGGCGGGCGCGGACCAGCCAGTAAAGCTAGCCAGTGAAGCCAGAGCCAGCCGGTAGGTAACCCCAGCCGGTAACCCGGGCCAGTATCCCGGTTCGTAAGCCCGGGCGGTTTGTCCCGGGCAGTTATCCCGGCCAGTAATCCTGGCCGGTAACCCAGCGGTAACACTGACCAGCCGGTGAACATGGTCTCCAGGAGGTAACGTTTGGGTTCGGCGGGTTCCCGGGTTCGGCGAGCCCGCCCTTCAGGTAGAGGTCGCATTCCCGCTAGCGGCGACCTCCGAGCCACCAGCGAGGACGCGTGAGCAGCAAAGCTGATGACTTTGACGTTCGGTATCGCGACGCGGGCACGGCTGGGCACGGTCGCCCGGCGGCCGACGGGGGCTATCGGGGCAACGCAGGAGACGTCGACTACGACCTGGGGTACGACTCTACGGGCTGGGACACCCAGGGGTTCCGCCGCCCGGAAGCGGGCTTCGGTGACGGCCCCGAAGCCGACCGGTCCCGGGCGGCCGGGCGCGGAGGCGTCGGCACCGCGGTGCGCCCCGATCACGGCCGCGCGCCGGGGGGCCACCGTGACGGCAGCCACGCACGCGTGGAGGACCCAACGGAATCCACGCAGCTGAACTGGGACAACGAGGCCACCGGCAGCCTGCTGACGCCCGAACTCCCGGCTCGGGGCCGGCACGGCAGCCACGCCGGCGGCCCGGCCGGCCCGGGTGGCACGGGCCTAGGCGGTCCCGGCCTGGACGGTCCCGGCCTGGGCGGTCCCGGCCCCGGCGGTCCTGGCGGGCCGCGAAGGCCGCGGGGCCCCCGGGGCCTCGCAGGTCCGGGACGGCGCGGGCTCGACCGCCCAACGGTCAAGGTCAAGGGCAGCTGGTGGCGGCACTGGACGCTGCGTAAGGCTCTGGGCGTGCTGCTCGGTATCGTCGGCGGCATCGTCGCGCTCGGCGCGGTCGCCGTGGCCTTCGCCTACGAGAAGACACCGGTTCCCACCGCGGCC
>Ga0207689_10003403_pt1 | contig 14528 bp, 15 predicted proteins | sample KBSMisM52_FD_184312 | JGI IMG/M metagenome (GOLD analysis project Ga0207689, IMG submission 184312) | Miscanthus rhizosphere microbial communities from Kellogg Biological Station, Michigan, USA - KBS Miscanthus M5-2 (SPAdes) (version 2) | ecosystem: Host-associated > Plants > Roots >... | reverse complement strand
ACCGCGACGCGAAGACCGACGCGTCGGCGGCGTTGGAAGACCTGCTGAGGTAGGGCGTTAGCCTAGAATCCGGCCATGGCATTCGATACCGAAGACATCCGAAAAGGGCGCGAGGACGACTGGTTCCACCACAACGAGGCCGCGATGATCGAGGCCGCGCGGAAGCGGCGTGAACGCGCGGAGCGCGATAAAGAGTCCGCCGAGTCCGAGGAGCGGCGGCGCGCCCACTGGCGCAAGTGCCCCAAGTGCGGCAGCGACATGAACGTCGAGAAGATCTCGGACATCGAGGTCGAGAAGTGCTCGTCCTGCGAAGGAATCTTCTTCGACCGCGGCGAGCTGGAGCAGCTCCTCGTCAAGCGCGAGCCGGAGCGGCGCGGGTTCTTCCGCCGCCTGATCGGGTTCGAGGAAACGCCGAAGCCGTAGTTCGACCGGGCGGCCTCATGGGAAACGCTCTGAGCGACGTTCAACTCGCGATCGCCTCGATTCGAAACGGTGTGGGTGCACTCCTTCGAATCGCGCCGACGCAGACGCCTCGGCGATTCGATGTCACTATCGTCGGGACGACGTGGTGTGTGACTCGAGATCGCGTTTTCCTGACCGCTCATCACGTGCTCAACACCGGTAATCCCCGGGACACGAGCCACCGGTTCTACGTTCTGAGCGCTCCCGGGAACGGGCACACCTTGAACTTCTGGCCGGTCTCCGGGTTCCGGCTCGAGGACGCCGCGCGCGATCTGGTTCTTTTCGACGCTCCGGTTCCGACCGATCGTGGCCTGTCGGTGCCCTCTATCCCGGTTGCAGTTTCTGCACCGGCCGACGGGACGGCTGTGCTGACCTACGGTTGTCCGGCTCCGACCATTGCGGGCGGAAGGGTGTCAGACCAGGGTGAGCTGCTCGCCATCCAGACAGTTCTCTTCACGCATGCGAACACCGGAATCGTGTCGGCGCAGTATGAAGGGTTTCCACTGACCGACACTCTCTTCGAATTCAGCGTGGGCTGGCATCATGGAGAAAGTGGCGGCCCCGTTCTCCGACTCGAGCCCCAGCCGGCGGCTTTCGCTGTCATGCAGCACTACCGCAACATCCAGGGTCCCCATGGCACCATGGCCGGACCGAGGCGGGGTCTGGGCCTCGCGGCGATCCGAGAAGACCTCGAAAGAGCTGGAGCCACTCTCGTCTGACCCTGGGCCGATTCAGCCTTTCTCGAACGACTTCCAGGCCCGCAGCGCCTGCCGCGCGAAAAACCGCAGTGGCCGATCCACCCGCTTGAGCCTTCCGAAGGCGACGACGTGGTGCGTCGTCGCGGGATCGCGCTCGAGCTCGCGGTCCTCCAGCCGGAGCAGCGCCGCGACGAACCGGCCGCCCTCGGGCGTCGAGGTCCACGCGGGGTGGAGGCACGGGAACACGAGGTCCGCGATCTGGCCGCCGTACGGCTTCCACGCCACGACGTCGAAATACTCGCGCACGAAGGCCGGAATCTCCGAGGAGCGGATCGCCTCCGTCGGATCGCCCGGCTCGACCGGGAACGACAGCTTCTCCTGGACCTTCGCTTCCCGGGGCGCCATGTCGAGCACGGCTTGCGCGAGATCCAGGTCCCGCGGCCGCCACTCGTGCCGCGACGGGCCGACGTACTCATCCAGGTAGACCGCTCCGCGCGGCTTCAGCCCCAGCGCGAGGCGGCGGAAGAGCCGCTCGAGCTCGAAGACGTGGTGGAGCGCGGCGTGGAAGAACGCGGCGTCGTAACGGTACCGGGGAACGAGGGGGTCATCGAAGTTCCCGACGCGGTAGTGGAGGCAGCCGGAGAGCTTTTCGGCGTCGGCCGCACTCGCGGCGTCCTCGAGCGACTTCCGCGAGACGTCGAAGGCGTCGACGGTTTTCACCAGGTCGCAGCGGATCGCGGACCGCTCGAACGCCCCGGTTCCGCAGCCCCACGTGACGCCGCGCTCGAAAGGCTCCGCGACGTGCACCCGCCGCAGCCAGTCGAGCGGCCACTCGCGCGGCGATCCCGTGACGCGCCGGTTGATCGCCTCGCGGCACAGGGGATGCGCCATCCAGAAGGCGGGGTCGCGCGCCTTGTCCCGGTTGGCGTCCCAGTACTCACCCGCCCGCTCGAAGAGGACGCCTTCGGATCGCACGCTCTTTCGATACGGAGAGCGAGCTTCCGACATCCAGAGAGAAGCGGACGGCGATCCGCCGCCCGCTCTCAGCCGCTCAGAGGCGCTTGCGCGAGTTCGGCTTTCCGAGATCCGCGACGCGCCGGAAGTAGTCGGCAAACGCCGCCATCCCCCCCTCCGCCTGTCGCCAGTCGAAGTTCTCGTTCGGCGCGTGGTACCCGTGCTCGGGCAGCGAGAGTCCGAGGAAGAAGACGTCCGACTTGAATACCTTTTCCATCGAGAGCACGGCTCCGATCGAGCCCCCCTCCCGGACGAACACGGGCTCCTTGCCGAACGCGAACTTCATGGCGCCGCGGATGGCGTCGGCATAGGGACCGGTGGTCTTTCCCTGGTAGGCCGGGAGCTCGTGCTCCGCGCTCACCTTCACGTCGGGGTTCTTGCCCTTCACGAACTCGGTGACGAGGCGGACGATCTTCTTCGGGTTCATGTTCGGGACGAGGCGGCAGGAGACGATCGCCGTCGCCTTCGGCGGGATGACCGTCTTGACACCGGGTCCCTGGTAGCCGCCGGCGATGCCGTGGACCTCGAACGTCGGCATCATCCAGACGCGCTTCATAATCTCCAGCGGGTCGTCCACGCGCAGTGACCGGAACATGTGGTCGCGCTTGAAGTCCTTCGTCGTGAAGCCGCAGTTCTTGAGGTCCTCGAGCTCCCGCTTCGTCGGAGGAACGACGTCGGCGTAGAAGCCGGGGATCTTGACGCGGCCGGTGCGGCCGTCGACGCACTCCGAGATGACCTGGCACAGCTCGGTCACCGGATTGCGGGCGGCGCCGCCGGCGGTGCCCGAGTGCTGGTCGGTCTCTCCCGTCTGGAGCGAGAACCGGAATCCCTGGAGGCCGCGCAGGCCGGCGGGCTGCGCCGGGCGCGCGCGACTGACCCACACGGTGTCGGAGACGACCACCGTGTCGGTCGCGAACTCCTTCGCGTTCGCCTTGATGGTCGACTCGAAGTGGGGACTCCCGATCTCCTCCTCGAGCTCCCAGAGGAAGTGGATGTTGACCGGGATGTCCTGCTCCCAGGCGTACCTGGCGCCGAAGAGCGCGGTCATCGCGGGCCCCTTGTCGTCGGTGGTCCCGCGCCCGAAGTAGCGGTCGTCTTTCTTCACGAACTCGAAGGGGGGGGTCTCCCAGTCGTCTCCCTCGGCCGGCTGCACGTCGAGGTGGTTGTAGACCGTGACCGTCGGAAGGTTCGGCCCGCGGTCGAAACGGCCATGGACGATGGGATGGCCCTTCGTCTCGTACAGCCGGGCCTTCCCGCCGAACGACTCGAGCAGCGAGGCGGCATACTCCGCCCCGCGATGAACCTCGGCCTTGCGGTCGGGCTCGACCGAGACGGTCGGGATCTCGACCATCTTCTGCAGGGCCTCCTCGTACTTGGCGCGCCGGCCGACGGCGTACTCCCGGAGGTCCTCCTTCTGGAAAGCTGCCAGCATCAATCCTCCGTTCGAAAGGCGGCGATTGTATCGAAGGAGTGCCCGGTTCTCCGTGATTCAGTTCTCAGCCGGGAGAACGAAGAGGCCGCGGGCAGAGGGACCGAATCCGACTACTTCTTCTTGGCGGGCCGCGCGGACTTCTTCTTCGGCGGAGAGCTCTTTTTCGCCCCGATCTTCTTCTTCGGCGCCGCCGCGGGCTTCTTCTTCGCGGCCGGGGCCGGCTTCGTCTTCTTTGCGGCCTTCGGCGGCTTGACCGGCACGCCGCCTGCCGCCTTCTTCGCGGCCTGCCGCGCCGCGGACGCGGTCCGCCGCGCCTCGGCCGCGGCCTCCTTCTTCTCGAGCGCGCGCTTCTGCGCCTCGCGCTCCATGACCGCGAGCCGCTCCGAGAGCTCCGGCTCGGTCACGATTGCGGCATTCGGAAGCCGCTTGCGCACGACGTCCAGCCGGTCTTCCGGCACCCGCAGGAGGTAGAGCGCGGCGTCCCGGGTCTCCTTGGCCTTCGCGATGTAGTCCGCGGTCTCGAGGGCGTGGGAGGGGGCGTAGGAGAAGTCGACCGCGATCGCGATCGGTTTCTCGCGCTTGGCGATCTCCCAGAATCCGGGCCAGCGGGGCTCGGAAACGATGACGTGGGCGCCGCTCCGGGCGAGCTTCTGCACCCGGCCGGCACGCTCGTCGCTCTCGTAATGCAGGTAAAGCAGACTCATGGGCGGCCGGGCACTATAGCAGCGTTGCTCGCTTCGGGGCGGGTGGGACGGCGTCGGCCGCCCCGTTCTCGCGGTAGTGGGTTCCCTTCGAAATCCGGTTGTCCGAGGCCGCGCGATGGATCGCGAGCGCCGTCTGGATGCCGTTGCGCAGACCGAGGAGCTCGTCGGACATCGTGCCGCGGCGGTAGAAGTTCTCGATCTCGTCCCGCAGCTCTCCCAGGATGCGGCCCGCGCGGTCGAGCCGCTTCTCGGAGCGCAGCAGCCCGACGTAGTTCCACATCGTGTGCCGCACGACCAGCCAGTCCTGCGCGATGAGCGCCGGGTCGACCGGCTCGAACTCCGGCTGCCAGGGCCTCACCTTCGTCGCCGGGCGGAGCGTCCCGGAGCGGATCGCCCGGGCCGCGGCGCGGCCCGCCCGCCAGCCCCAGAGGAGTCCCTCGAGGAGGGACGTCGACGCGAGTCGATTCGCGCCGTGGACTCCGGTGCACGAGACCTCGCCCGCCGCGCGGAGGTGACCGAGCGTCGTCGCGCCGTCCGCGTCCACCGAAACGCCGCCGCACGAGTAGTGCGCCGCGGGGACCACGGGGATCGGCCCCGCGGTCAGGTCGAATCCGAGTTCCAGGCACCGCCGCGTCAGGCCCGGGAACCGCTCGCGGATCCACTCCGCCGGCTTGTGCGAGATGTCGAGGAGGGCGTACGGCTCGTCGCGCTCCAGCATCCGCTGGTGGATCGCCCGCGCCACGACGTCGCGCGGCGCGAGCTCGGCGTCGGGATGGACGTCCGCGAGGAACGAGTTCCCGGCGGCGTCCGTGATGCGGGCGCCCTCTCCGCGAAGAGCCTCGCTCAGAAGAAGCCGGCCCTTCGGATGGAGGAGGGCCGTCGGATGGAACTGGATGAACTCGAGGTTCAGGAGCCGCGCCCCGGCGCGCCGCGCCATCGCGATCCCGTCGCCGCGCGCGCCCTGGGGATTAGTCGTGTGGAGGTAAACCTGCCCGAGGCCTCCGGTCGCGAGGATCGTCTCGCCCGCGAGGAGCGGTCGCACCTCTCCGGACTCCCGGTCCAGCAGGTGGGCGCCCACGACCGTCGGCGGCTCGTAGCGGTCGGTCGGGTCGAGCGAGTCGTGCGAGAGCGTGAGCAGGTCGACGGCCGTGGTCGCGACGAGCCAGCGCACGTTCTTCTCGCGCCGGCACGCGGCGATGAGGGCGTTCTCGATCGGCGCGCCCGTCTCGTCCTTGACGTGGAGCACGCGCGCGACCGAGTGCGCGCCCTCCAGCGTCCAGTGGAAGTCGGCGCCCTCGCGGTCGAAGGGGACCCGGAGCTCGTCGATCAGGAGCGACTTCACGAGGTCGGGCCCCTCGCGGGCGAGGAGATTTACGGTATCCGGGTCGCACAGCCCGTCGCCGGCCCGCTCGACGTCGGCGGCGAGCAGCTCCGGCGAGTCTCCGTCGGGGCGCGCGACGATACCCCCCTGCGCGTAGAAGGTGTTGGACTCGCTGACCTCGCCCGCGCGTGTGACGACCGTGACGTCGGCGCCCTCCCGGGCCGCGGCCAGCGCCGCGGAGCAGCCGGCGATCCCGGTGCCGAGGATCAGGACGTCGGTCGCGCCCCGGGCCGCCGTCATCGCGCGGTGCCCCCCGTGCCCGGGAAGGAAATCTCGAGCGAGATGTCGGCGGCCTCGACCGAGTGGGTCAGGCGCCCGATCGAAATCGAGTCGGCGCCCGCGAGCGCGTAGGCGCGCACGGATTCCAGATCCACCTTGCCCGACGCCTCGATCTCGGGGGGCTCCGGGACCTGCCTCGCGACGCGCGACCACCGGGAAACGGTCTCGGGAGACTGGTTGTCGATCAGGAGCACGTCCGCGCCGCCGGCGACGGCCTCGCGCAGGTCCCCCTCGGATTCCACCTCGACCTCGACGGTCATGTTTCCGGGGGCCGCGCGCCGGACGGCCTCGAGAGCCGCCGTGACCCCGCCTGCCAGCACGCGGTGATTGTCCTTGATGAGGACCCGGTCGAAAAGACCGAAACGGTGATTGGTGCCGCCGCCGTCGCGGACCGCCGCCCGGTCGAAGGCCCGGAGCCCCGGAGCGGTCTTGCGGGTGTCGAGGATCCGGCAACCCGTTCCCGCGACGGCCTCCACGTAGCGGTGCGTGGCGGTCGCGATCCCGCACATCCGCTGGAGGAGGTTGAGCGACAGGCGCTCGCCGGCCAGGATCGCGCGGGCGTTGCCGGAGAGGCGCGCGAGCGTCGTTCCCGCGACGACCTTCGAGCCGGGTTGCGCGTGCTCCTCCCAGGAGAGGGCCGGGTCGAGCAGCTCGAAGACCCGCCGTGCGACGGGCAGGCCGGAGACCACGCACTCGGACTTCGCCACGATCTCGGCGGCGGCGCCGGCGTCCGCCGGCACGATCGCGTCGCTCGTGACGTCGCCGGTTCCGAGGTCCTCCGCGAGAAACGCGCGGAGGCGGTCATCGAGCTCTTCGGTGGAGAGGCCGTCCATCCGGGGAAGACTAGTCGAAGCCGGGACAGGGGACAGGGGACAGGGGACACGATGAGCCCGGGCCCCTTCCTGTTCCGTGTCGCGTGTCCCGTGTCCCGGCTCAGGAGAGCTCGAGCATCCGCAGCAGGGGCTTCTCGGCCGCCTTGCGCAGGTCCTCGGGCATCACGATCTCGGGGCGTTCGTCGCGCAGGCACAGGTACAGCTTCTCGAGCGTGTTCAGCTTCATGAAGGGGCACTCGTTGCAGCGGCAGCCGTTCTCCGGCGGCAGCGGGAGGTACTCCCGGTCCGGCGCCAGCTTGCGCATCTGGTGAATGATCCCTTCCTCCGTCGCGATGATGAACGTCTTCCCGGGCGCGGTCGTCGCGAACTGGAGGATCGAGCGCGTCGACCCGACGTGGTCCGCGTACTTGAGGATCGAGTCGGGGCACTCCGGGTGCGCCGCGACGAGGGCGTCGGGATGCTGCGCCTTCAGTCGGAGCAGCTCCCGCTCCGAGAACTGCTCGTGCACGATGCAGGTGCCCGGCCACAGCGTCATCGGGCGCCCCGTCTTTTTCGCGAGAAACGCGCCGAGGTGGCGGTCGGGGGCGAAGAGGATCTCCTTCTCGGGCGGAATCGAGCGCACGATCTTCTCGGCGTTCGACGAGGTCACGATGATGTCGGAGAGCGCTTTGACCGCGGCGGAGCAGTTGATGTACGTGAGCGAGACCGCGCCGGGATGCTCCTCGCGCCACGCCCGGAACGCCTCGGGAGGGCAGGAGTTCTCGAGCGAGCAGCCGGCCTCGTAGTCCGGGAGCACGACCTTCCGGGTCGGGTTCAGGATCTTCGCGGTCTCCGCCATGAACCGCACCCCGGCGAACGCGATGATCCGGGCGTCCGTCTCCTGCGCGCGGCGCGAGAGGTCGAGCGAATCCCCGACGAAGTCGGCGAGGTCCTGGATCTCCTCCTCCTGGTAGTAATGCGCGAGGAGGACCGCGTTCTTCTCCTTCTTCAGCCGCGGGATTTCGGCCTCGAGGTCGAGGCGCGGATCGATCGACGACACGTCCGGCGGAGCCGGCCGCGGCGGCGGGACCGGAGTGAACGGCGGCTCGAGAGGAGAAGGCGCGCTCATGTCCTCGAACGACAACAATATGCGCGCCCCGAACCTTTCGGTGCGGCGCTCGAGAACCGGCCGTCCGCAGGCCCTCTGGTATATTTCGAATTGAATGGCAACCGAAGTCCAGTCAGACAAATACAGAGGTCTCGACGCCGCAGGACTGGTCGCCGCCTACCGCAACATCTACCTCTCCCGGCGGGTCGACGACAAGGAAATCCAGCTCAAGCGCCAGAACAAGATCTACTTCCAGATCAACAGCGCCGGGCACGAAGCGGTCACGACCGCCGCGGGCATGCTGGTCAAGCCGGCCTACGACTGGTTCGACTGCTACTACCGGGACCGCGCGTTCTGCCTCCAGATCGGCGTCACGCCGTACGAGATGTTCCTGCAGTCGGTCGGCGCGAAGGACGACCCGTCCTCGGCCGGACGGCAGATGCCGGCCCACTGGGGGTCCCGGCGGCTGAACCTGATCTCCAAGTCCTCCTGCACGGGCACGCAGTTCCTGCACGCGGTCGGCGCGGCGGAAGGCGGCTGGCGGCTCTCCCGGATCCCGGAGCTCGCGGACCAGGGCGGATTCCATGGTGACGAGATCGTCTACGTCTCGGCGGGGGAGGGTCAGACGTCCGAGGGCGAGTTCTGGGAGTCGCTTTCGACGGCGTGCAACCTCCGGCTGCCCGTCCTCTACCTGATCGAGGACAACGGCTACGCGATCTCGGTCCCGGTCGAAGTCAACACGCCGGGCGGCTCGATCTCGAAGCTTTTGCGGAGCTTTCCGAACCTGCGGATCAGCCAGGTGGACGGCTGCGACTTCATCGAGTCGTATGACGCGCTGCGCGGCGCGGTCGAGTACTGCCGCGCGCGGCGCGGACCCGCGCTCGTCCACGCCCAGGTGATCCGGCCCTACAGCCACTCCCTCTCGGACGACGAGGCGCTCTATCGGACGAAGGAGGAGCGGGAGAGCCAGCTCGCCCGCGATCCCGTCGTGACGTTCGCGAAGTTCCTCCTCGCCGAGGAAGTCCTGTCGGAGACGTCGCTCGAGCGGCTGAAGGCGGAGGTGGACGCCGAGGTCAACGAGGCGGCGGACCGCGCCCTCGCCGCGGAGCTGCCGGCGCCCGAGTCCGCCTACGACTTCGTCTACTCCCCGGACGTCGACCCGACGTCGGCCGCGTTCTCCTCTCCGCCCCCGGCGCCTCCGGCCGAGGGCGCGCCCGGGCCGACCACGATGGTCGACCTCGTCAACGCCTGCCTGCGCGACGAGATGAAGCGCGACCCGCGGATCGTCCTGTTCGGCGAGGACGTGGCCGACGCCTCGCGCGAAGAGGTCCTGGGGGAGTGCAAGGGCAAGGGGGGCGTCTTCAAGGTCACGCACAACCTGCAGCGCCTCTACGGGAAGGACCGGGTCTTCAACTCGCCCCTCGCCGAGGCGAACATCGTGGGGCGCGCGATCGGGATGGCGCTGCGCGGGTTGAAGCCCGTCGTCGAGATCCAGTTCTACGACTACATCTGGCCGGCCTACATGCAGATCCGGAGCGAGCTCGCCAGCATGCGCTGGCGCTCCGGGAACACGTGGAAGTGCCCTCTCGTGATCCGGGTGGCCATCGGCGGATACATCGGCGGCGGCGCCATGTATCACTCGCAGTCCGGCGTGGTGCTCATGACCCACAACCCCGGCCTGCGCGTGGTGATGCCGTCGAACGCGCTCGATGCCAACGGGCTGTTACGCACCGCCATCCGCTGCGACGACCCGGTCCTTTTCCTGGAGCACAAGCACCTCTACCGGCAGACGCACAACAAGGCGCCCTACCCCGGACCCGACTTCATGGTGCCGTTCGGGAAAGCCTCGGTCGTCCAGGAGGGCGCGGACGTCACGGTCGTGACCTACGGCGCGACGGTCTACCGGTCCTGGCAGGCCGCGTCGGCGTTCACGGAGGAGACCGGGAAGACGGTCGAGATCCTGGACCTGCGCTCGCTCTCGCCGTACGACTGGGAGGCCATCACGCAGTCAGTGAAGAAGACCAACCGGGCGGTGGTCGTCTCGGAGGATCCGATGTCGTGGGGTTACGGGGCCGAGATTGCGGCGCGGATCTCGTCGGAGCTCTTCCCGTGGCTGGACGCGCCGGTCGAGCGCGTCTCGGCGACGGACACGTTCGTGGCGTACCAGCCGCAGGTCGAAGACTTCATCCTGCCGCAGGCGTCGCACATCCGGAAGGCGCTCCAGAAAGTGACCGCGTTCTAGGCTCCGGCAGCCTCCGACTGACCTCCGGACGGGACGCTTTTCCTCTTCCGGGCGACATTTTTCGGCGCCCGTTTTTAGATAACTTGTTTGTTTTCAATCACATGTCTCATGGTACGCCGCCTGCTCCCTGGAATGGCGTCGCGAGTCAAGCGACAGAAGGTAGTGAGAGGCCATGAGAAGGGAGTTGCAGTTGACCATCGAGGCGCCGGTTCAAGCGAACCATCGGTCCCTCCGTCGTTGCTACGGCTGCGGCAACTACGAGCGCCCCTTCGTCGAAATGGATGGGGTCATCCGTTGCGAGAAGTGCGCGAAGAAGTCCGCCAGCGCCAACGAGGGCCGCGAAGACGAGGACTCGGAAAGGATCGACGGGTACGGCGTCATCCTGTAACCGTTAGCTGATACCGTCCGCGGCGTGCGGGCCGACCACCGGGCCACTCTTCTCCGCCGCCGCGTTTTCTCCCCGGGCTTCTTCTCCGTCTCGTTCCGCGCGCCGGACCTGGCGCGCGCCGTCCTCCCCGGACAGTTCGTGATGCTGGAGGTCGCGGGCCGCCTGCGGCCGTACCTGCGCCGCGCGTACTCCGTCGCGGACGCGGATCCGTCCGCCGGAGAGGTCGAGTTCCTCGTCCGCACGATCGGTCCCGGCACCGCCGCGCTCGAGGACCTCGCGGAGGGCTCGCGGGCATCGCTCCTCGGACCCCTCGGCAACGGCTTCTCGCTCGCGGATCTGGAGAAGGGCGCCCGAGTCGCGGTCGTCGCGGGAGGCATCGGGGCGGCCCCCTTCCCGCTCCTCTTCCGGGCTTTCGGGGAGAAGGGGATACGCGCCGACCTGTACCTCGGGGGCCGCAACGCGGCGGAGCTCGACTTCCGCTCACGGTTCGACGGTGTCGGCGCCGCCGAGACCATCCTCGCGACCGACGACGGTTCGCTCGGCGCGAAGGGGTTCGTGACCGATGCGTTCGCGCGGGGCGCGGCGGCGGCCGATCCGTCCTATGCCCGCGTCTACTCCTGCGGCCCCATGCCGATGTTCGCGGCGCTCGCCCGCGTGGTCCAACGGGCGAAGATCCCCGCGGAGTTCTCGACGGAAGCGGCGATGGGGTGCGGGTTCGGCGCCTGCCTGGGCTGCGTCATCCCGGCCACGGACAAGCCGTTCCTCGTGTCGTGCCTGGAAGGTCCGATCCTGCCGCCCGAAAGGATCGCGTGGGAGAAAGTCGTGTGAGCGGGGCGCTCGAAACGCGCCTGGGCCCGCTCACGCTCCAGAACCCGATCGTCCCGGCGTCCGGGACCTTCGGGTACGGCCTCGAGTTCACCGACTTCGTCGACCTGGCGAAGCTCGGCGCTTTCTGCACGAAAGGGCTCTCGCTCCACCCGCACGCCGGCAACCCGCCGCCCCGGATCTGCGAGACGCCGGCCGGGATGCTGAACGCCATCGGCCTCCAGAACGTGGGCGTGAAGGTCTTCGTGGAGGAGAAGCTGCCGCGCCTGCGCGAGCTCGGCGCAACAGTGATCGCGAACGTCTGGGGCGACGCCGAGGAGGACTACGTCGCGGTGGTCGGCGCGCTGGAAGGCGTCGCGGACGTCGCGGCGGTCGAGTTGAACATCTCCTGCCCGAACGTCGAGAAGGGAGGGATGCTCTTCGGCAACTCTCCGTCGGCGACGGCCTCGCTCGTGTCCCGGGTGCGCGCCGCGACCCGGCGCACGCTCGTCGTCAAGCTGTCGCCGAACGCGCCGGACCTCGTGGAGTCGGCGCGCGCCGCCCGCGACGCCGGCGCCGACGTCCTCTCCCTCGTCAACACGTTCGTCGGGATGGCGATCGATCCGGTCACGGCGCGGCCGCGTCTCTCGTTCGGCACCGGGGGATTGTCCGGGCCCGCGATCAAGCCGCTGGCTCTCCGGATGGTGTTCCAGGTCGCCCGGGCTCTGCCGGGCGTGCCGCTCATGGGGATCGGCGGCATCTCGGACCTCTCCGACGTACTCGAATTCCTGGCGGCCGGCGCGTCGGCCGTGCAGATCGGGACGGCGAACTTCCGCGACCCCGGGGTCTGCGGGAGACTCGTCGACGAGCTCGACGCGCACTGCCGCAACCGGAAGACCACGGTCGCGGAGCTCGTCGGCCGGGCGCACCGTTCGAAGGCGTCCGCGGGCGGCGAAGCGGGGGCGGAGGGGTGAGGGAAGAGAGACTCTGCATCGCGCTCGACTTCGCGACGCGGGACGAGATCCTTTCGGCCGCGCGACGATTCGGCGGCAAGGTGGGCTGGCTGAAGGTCGGGCTCGAGGCGTTCGTGGCGGAGGGCCCGCGGATCGTCCCGGAGGTCGCGGAGACCGGCGCCCGCGTTTTCCTGGACCTGAAGCTCCACGACATCCCGACGACCGTGGCCCGCGCGGTCGCGGCGGCCGTCCGCTCCGGCGCCTCGATGGTGAACGTGCACGCTCTCGGCGGCCGCGACATGCTGGTCGCCGCGAGGGAGTCCTCGAGGGCAGCCGCGCCGGCCGCGAAGATCATCGCGGTCACGCTCCTGACGTCGCTCGACTCCCGGTCGCTCGCCGACCTTCCGATCTCGGGCCACCCCGAGGGGATCGTGCGCCGCCTGGCGGCGCTCACGAAGGAGTGCGGCCTCGACGGAGTGGTGTGCGCGCCGCGCGACGTCCCCGAGGTCAAGGGGGCCGGCGGGAAGGGTTTTCTCGCGGTCGTCCCGGGCATCCGTCCCGCGGGCGCCGAGCTCGGTGATCAGAAACGTGCGGCGACGCCGGCCGAGGCGCTCTCGAACGGCGCGGACCTCCTGGTGGTCGGGCGTCCGGTGACCGCGGCCTCCGATCCGGACGCGGCGCTGGACCTCCTGCTCGGGCAAATACAATCGGCGTCGTGACGGACGCCGCGCGAATCGACCTTTCGAGTAACTGGCGGGAGCCCCACGGCCCGTGGATCGTGGGCCACCGCGGAGCTCCCCGGCGGGCCCGGGAGAACACGATCGAAAGCTTCGACTGGGCCGAGAGCCTGGGCGTGGACGCGATCGAGTTCGACGTCCGCCAGACCCGCGACGGGGAAGCGGTGGTCTTCCACGACGACGACGTGTCGCTCGGCAACCAGCACGTCCCGGTCCGGAGCTTCACCACGCGCGAGATCGAGAAGCTCGCGCTCCCCTCGGAGCAAGGGGAGTACCGGATCCCGAGACTCGAGGACGTCTTCCACCGGTACGGGAGATCGCTGCGGTACGTCGTGGAGGTCAAGGCGTCCCCCAACTACGACCGCGGCGTGATGGCGCGTCGGGTGGCGGGTCTCGCCGCCGAGTACGGCGTGATTCCGCGCTGCATGGTGGTGTCGTTCGACGCCGACTTCTGCCGCCGGATGCGCGAGGTCGATCCGCGGCTCGCGACCGGTTACCTCTTCGATCACCCGGTCGCCCTGCCGGAGGAGGGAAAACTGACCCCGCTCTTTCCGCACGTCGACGGGATCGGGCCGGCGCGGCAACTCGCGACTCCCGCGCTCGTCGCTCAGGCCGCGGCGGCCGGGCTGTCCGTGCACACGTGGACGGTCAACGAGCCCGACGAGATCCGCCAGTTCCTCGGGTCCGGGATCGCGTCGCTGACGACCGACGTCCCGGACGTCGCGCTCGGCCTCCGCGCGGAGATGGCGCAGGCCGCAACCTCGGCCTGACCTCGAGAAAGGAACCGACATGCAGCTGTTCGGGCTCTTGGCCATCGGGGTCGTCGCGGGGGTCGCCGCCGGCATGTTCGGGATCGGCGGCGGGCTCATCATCGTGCCGGCGCTCGTGCTGCTCTACGGTCTCACCCAGCACAACGCGGTGGGGACGTCGCTCGGCGCGATCCTGCTCCCGGTCGGCGCGCTCGGGGCGTGGGTGTACTACCGGGACGGAAACCTGAACGTCCGCTACTCGCTCCTGATTGCGGCGGGACTTCTCATCGGAGCGTTCCTCGGTGCGAAGCTGGTGCAGCCGGTGTCGGACCTGACGCTGCGCCGCCTGTTCGGCGGATTCCTGCTGCTGGTGTCCGTGAAGATGCTCCTCGGGAAGTAGGCTAGCGGGGCAGGTCGCTCCACATGCGGTGGGACATCCGCCACTCCCCCTCCGGACTCCTCCGGAACACCATCAGCGCGTTCCCGCGGTTGCGGCGCTCGGTCCGCTTCCCGTCGGCCTCCCACCAGAAGTCGAACTGGTAGGTCCCGAGCGCCCACGCGGTCGAGCCGCTTCCGCCGACCTGAACGACCGTGGACTCGAAGGCGGTGACCGTGGTCTTCGGTCCGCCGGCCGGCCACCAGAACTTCCGGATCTCCTCGACGCCCACGACCGGCGCGCGGCCCGGAGGCGCGAGGACGGCGTCGGGCCAGAGGGTCGCGAGAATCGCGGTCGGGTCGTTCCGGACCCAGGCCGCGGCGTAGGCC
>Ga0207689_10003402_pt1 | contig 14529 bp, 15 predicted proteins | sample KBSMisM52_FD_184312 | JGI IMG/M metagenome (GOLD analysis project Ga0207689, IMG submission 184312) | Miscanthus rhizosphere microbial communities from Kellogg Biological Station, Michigan, USA - KBS Miscanthus M5-2 (SPAdes) (version 2) | ecosystem: Host-associated > Plants > Roots >... | reverse complement strand
CAAGACCGAGCAACCAAAAGGGAATTAATTTACCAATAATAAACTGGTATTTCTTTACAGGTGTTACATTGATCTGCTCAATGGTACCGATTTCTTTTTCCCGAACGATATTTAAAGAGGCCAGGAAAGACCCCACCATAGTTACCAGGACAACTAATATTCCCGGCACCATAAATATCTGGTAATTCATATGCGGATTGAACCAATTGGAAGAGGCCACCTCTATATTTAACTCGGGACTGAACCGAGGCATCTGTATCCATTTCAACCGCACATCACTGTTATAGTCTCTTACAATACTTTGCAGATAAGATGCGCCGAGGTTAGCCTTCACCCCATTAATTGCATTTACCGCTACAAACAAACCTGCTTCATTCTCTTTTATCAGGTCTTTTTCAAATTTAGCGGGTATCTCCAATATCAGGTCAGACTTATCTTTCTCAACATTGTTAAGGGCCGCGTTGTAGGAACCGGTGTACTGACTTAATTTAAAATAACCTGAAGAGGTTATTTTATTCGTTAACCTGCGTGAATAATCAGAGTGATCGTGATCGATTACGGAAATCTGTATATTCTTCACTTCATAATCCGCAGCGAGCGGCAAAATGATCAACTGCAAAGCCGGCATCATAAATATGATGCGGATGATGGCAGGATCGCGGAATATCTGCCGGAATTCTTTTTGTAATAAAAATCGTAGTGTTCTCACGCCAGCCTGATTTTAAATTTCTTAATTGCAAGCCCCAGCAAAGCAAAAAGCATAAACGCCAGTATCAATGTTTCCTTCCACACAATATTGAAACCCGTTCCTTTTATCATCACGTTCTTTACAATGATATAAAACCATTTTGCCGGAACTATATTTGAAATGATCTGCAAAGGCAATGGCATATTTTCTATCGGGAACATAAAACCACTGAGCATTACCGTTGGTAAAAACATCCCGGTCAGGGAAATGAACATAGCGGTTTGCTGCGAATCGGTAACCGTAGAAATAAGCAGGCCGAATGCAAGGCAGGTTAATGTAAATAAAATGCTTTCTGCTATCAATAAAACAAGACTGCCATTGATGGGAACATCCAGTACAAAAACACTCAGTAACAATATACTCGCAACATTGATCATGGATAAAAGCAGGTAAGGAACCGCCTTTGCTATAATAATTTTTAAGGGGCGTACAGGGGAAACAAGCATTATTTCCATTGTACCCATCTCTTTTTCTCTTACTACAGTAATCGCTGTCATCATGGTGCACACCAGCATCAGCACCATGGCCATAACGCCTGGCACAAAACTATAAGCGCCTTTTCCCTGTGGATTGTACAGCATTCTTACCTCTGTGTTAATTGTGTAAGGCAGCTTTTTCTCATTCGTTATACGCTTCTGGTAATCTGTAATTACAACCGATGCGTAGTTAGTCAGGGTGCTCGCTACATTAGGATCGGAAGCATCTGCAATCAACTGCACCTGTGCATGATTGAAATGCTGCAAATCACTTCCAAAGTTTTGTGGCAATACCATCACCATTTTTATCTTTCCCAGTTTAAAAACTTCATCAATTTCTTTCTGTGTATAAAGTGTTTTCTCAATATTAAAATAGCGGCTGTTTCCTATTTGAGTTATCAATGAAGCAGCATCGGCGTCTTTTGCATTATCTAATATGGCGATTTGAGAATTCTTTACTTCATTCGTTAATGCAAAGCCAAAGATGATAATCTGCGCGACCGGCATAAATAGCAGGATGAACATGGTACGCCTGTCACGAAAGATGTGATGAAATTCTTTTCTTATAAAAGATGTAAACTGTTTCATATTAATCCGCTGCACGTACAGCTTTTCTTGCCAGTTTTAAAAAAACATCCCCCATGGAGTTTGCTTCAAATGTCTTTTTCAGTTGCGTCGGTGAATCCAATGCTTCAATCTTTCCATCCACCATTATACTAACACGGTTGCAGTACTCCGCTTCATCCATATAATGTGTGGTTACAAAAACGGTTATGCCTGAAGCTGCAGCCTTGTAAATCATATTCCAGAATTCTCTCCTCGTTACCGGATCTACTCCACCGGTTGGCTCGTCCAGGAAAACAATTTGCGGCTCATGAAAAATAGCAACGGAGAATGCCAGCTTCTGCTTCCATCCTAAAGGCAACGACCTTACTAATTTTCCCGCCTCTGATTGTAAACGCAACTCATTTAACAATTTTTCTGTTTTTTCCTTTATGAACCCATCCGGCTTACCATATATACCTGCATAAAACCGGATATTTTCTTTCACTGTTAAATCTTCGTACAATGAAAACTTCTGGCTCATATAGCCAATGCTCTTTTTTATTTTTTCCGTCTGGCTGTATACGTCAAATCCGGCCACGGATGCTGTTCCTGAAGTAGGTTTGGATAACCCGCAAAGCATCCGCATAGCAGTCGTTTTGCCGGCCCCATTCGCTCCCAGGAAACCAAATATTTCACCCTTTGTCACATTAAATGAAATATTATCTACGGCTGTAAAATCACCAAAACGTTTGGTTAGCTTATCTACTGATATCGCGGTTCCGTTACTCATTAATTTTTCATTAGTTGAATGAAACAATCCTCAATATCCGGTTCAATTTTCTTTGTTTCCAATTGATTGAAGTTTCCTTTCGCTAAATATTGAGCTAACTTTTCTTCATTATATTCTTTTTTCATTACAGCATGATGGTATTCTCCGAATGGATAGCAATCTTCTGCTTCATCATAGTCTTTTATATAATTCAGCAAACGCAACATGTCGCTGGCACGGATAGCCAGTAGTGGTTTACCAAATTCACCGGTTATTCCCGTTGGTGTATTGATGGATAAAACGTTGCCCGATTGCATTAATGCTACACGATCACAAAGGCTTGCCTCATCCATATAAGGTGTAGATACGAGAATCGTAATGCCCTGCTCCTTTAACCGCTTCAGCATTTCCCAGAATTCTTTTCTTGATACCGCATCCACACCAGTTGTAGGTTCATCCAGGAATAAAACAGTGGGACGATGAATTAATGCACAGCTCAGTGCCAGTTTCTGTTTCATACCGCCGGATAATTTACCGGCACGGCGGTCTTTAAATGGTTCTATCTGCGAATAGATCTCTTTTACAAGATCATAATTCTCTTCAATGCTGGTATTAAAAATAGTTGCAAAAAATTCCATGTTCTCGGCAACAGTCAGGTCCTGGTATAAAGAAAAACGACCGGGCATATACCCTACCCTGTTTCTTATATCTTTATAATTTTTTACAACATCAAAGCCGTCCACGGTCGCACTGCCGCTATCTGCTAACAATAAAGTAGTGAGTATGCGGAATAAAGAAGTTTTACCGGCGCCATCAGGGCCTATGATGCCAAACAATTCTCCTTTTGGCACATCAAAACTGATTCCATGCAAAGCAGGAACAGGCGCTTTTTTTGTGCCGTACGATTTAATGATATTATTTACTGTTACCGCGTTCATCTTATTGCATTAATTAAACTTCACTTCGCCATACATACCGATTTTCAGAAAGCCGTCATTCTTTACTTTTATCTTGATGGCGTAAACAAGGTTCGCCCTTTCGTCTTTTGTTTGAATAGTCTTTGGCGTAAACTCCGCCTTATCCGAAACCCATGTTACCTTACCAGGCAATTCTTTGTTTTTATCCTTTCCATCATCAACCAGTATTTTCACAGTTTGACCCAACTTTATTTGTGATAGTTGTGTGCCGGAGATATATGCCCGCAAGGTTATTACAGAAAGATCCGCGATTTTATACAATGCTTTGCCTGCCGATGTTATCTCCCCGGGTTCTGCATATTTTGTAAGTACAGTACCATTGGCAGGGTTCACGATTCTGGATTTGCTTAGCTGTTCTTCTAATAAAGCGATGTTTTTTGTCAGCGGCCTGCCCTCGCTTAATATACTTCTGTTTTGTGTAGCCACATTTGATTTCTGTACATTGATTTGCTGTTGCGTCACTTTCATTTGCTTTTGCAACGCGTCTGCCTGGTAATTTATATCATCCAATTGCTTGCCGGTAGCGGCATCCTGCTTTAATAAATTTTCAATACGGCTTTTTTCATGCTGCATGTTTTCAAACTGCGTTTGCTGAACAGACAACTGATCCTCTAATAATTTCACTTGTGGGGTAACATCGCTTGTTTTTTCTTTCAACGCCTGGATATTGGCTTCCACCTGTTCTTTCTGTAAAGAAATATTTACGGCGTCAATTGTCCCGACAATACTGTCTTTTGATAATACTGCTCCTTCTTCTGCATTCAATGCAAGTATCTTTCCATTCAATTCAGATGACACGATAACTTCATCGGCCTCGAATGTGCCTGAAGCATCGAATTTTTCTTTTCCGTTATTGCAGGCCGAGAAAACTACTGCGATAAGTAATGCTCCTGCTATTTGTATTTGTTTCCGGTAGTTAAACATAAACTGAGGTTTATCTTCTTATGCGATTGATTTATTTTCCTAAAATAGTTTCATAATTTATCTGCGCCTGTAACAATTGCACCTGGTGCATAATCAACGCCTGCCGGGCCTGGTCCTCCGCATTTACCTGTTGTAAAAAATCGTTCACAGTGATGACACCATTATTCAATTGTGCCTGTGCTGCTTCTTTTACCGATTTTCTTAACCCGATTATCTCTGCGTCTGAAACAATCAGTTGCTGCAGTTTTTCAATTTCCGATTGCTGTGTTTTTAAAGAAGCATTTGTATTGAGCATAAACACATCTTTCTGTACATCTACTATCCGTTTGTTTACTTCAACCAGTTGTTTTTCTTTTTTGCTGGTGTAAAATCCGCCCAGCGACCAGTTTAACCGTACGCCCCCGATATAGTAGAAATCAAATTTGTTTTCCAATAAATTCAAAGCAGGTCGTCCATAGCCCCCCTGCACAAATAAGCTTGTCCTGGGAAGATTTTTTGCATTGATCAGTTTATCCTGGCTTTTGATTAAATCCTGTTGCAGGCTGAATGATTTTAGTTCCGGCCGTTGCACCTGCGTATCCGTTACTACCAGATTCGCTGTTGAAGGCATTTCTAATTTTGTATCTTCTGCTAAAGGCTTATTCAGGAATAAGCCTAATGTTTCGAGCATCCCTTTACGTGAAGCTTGCAATTGAATCGTATTCTGATCAGCCTTGAGTAGTTCCGCCCTTAATACATTTAGATTCGATTTGAAAGCAACGCCATTACTCACCTGGGCCTCTACGGTTTTTATCCCGGTGTTTAAATCATTCTTTACCAAATCAGTTTGCTTCATCTGTTCATCCAGAAATAAGATTCCCAGGTACAACTGGTTAATTCTTTCTTTCACTTTATACAGTTCTACTTCCAGTTGCTGTTGCTGCACATTCTCATTCAGTTGCTGATAAATCTTTTGCTGTTTGATAACTCCGCCGTCATAAATCAACTGACTTGCTTCCGCAACAACTTTATACTGATCCTTTGCCGGCGATTCAATGTTGATACCCGCAATAGGGACATTCACTTTTGTAACGTCAGATTGGTACGTCGCCTGACCACTGATTGATAGTTGCGGCAGGTATCCTTTGGATAGATTACTGATACTTAAATCAGCCGTTTGCCTTACGAGGTCTTTCTGCTTTATCAGCGGATAATTTTTCTGCGCCAGGTCATAAGCCTGCGCTAATGTCAGCAATGAAGTATCCTGTGCCATTGCCTTGCCCGCAATAAAACAAGTTATCAATAACCATCTTTTCATAATCAATATTTTATTAACCAAATGGTTAATGTAAAATCAAAAAAATTACCTTTTTATGGCGTCAATAATAAACTTAGAAAATTCTGTTTTTCGCTGCATAATAAAGTCTTTGAATTGCTCATCAGAAAGACCAATATGCATCTGAAATATCGGTCTTGCCATAAACGGGAAAATTGTACCCGAAATAATATTCATCAGTAACTGCAGGGGGTTTACCGGCTTGATCTTTCCTTCCTGCGCCTCCCTTTTTATCTGCATTAAAAATTTATCCGGCTTTGGAAAATTAAATTCATGCTTCATTTTTTTATAAAAGCCGCCCGGGTTACTATTCATTTCACCCAATACAAACATGGGCAGGTACGGGTTTTCCTGGATTACATCAATATAATCACCCACAAACTTTTCAATCTTCTCAAACAGCGGGATATCCGATTCGAATATTAAATTCAATCTCGGAAATAGTTTCTGAGCCGCCTGTCTGAAGATCATTTCAAAGAGCATTTCTTTATTGCGGAAATAATAATGAAGCATGGCTTTATTTATACCAGCTTCATCCGCAATTTCCTGCATCCGGGCTCCTGCCATTCCTTTCTTCACAAATATTTTCTGGGCGGCAGCTAAAATCTTTTCTTCTGTAGTAACGTCTCTTTTCACTTTAACCATATGATTTAACCAAATGGTTGACAAAAATAATAATTTCTAACAACGCTTTCCAAATTTATTTTTGTTAATTGTAGTTTTTCTCTTGCCGTCGCATTTTCCCGGCAGAAGGGATCAATAATGACTGATCATCAGAAAACAGGCTTTTTTATTCCGCCCAACTCATTACATAATCCGCGTTCTCAATGTCCAACGCTTCTTTTGTGAGCATTAAGGGATGGAATGTATCAACCATTACCGCCAGCTCTTTTGTTTCCTTTGCGCCAATGCTTTTTTCCACCGCACCCGGATGAGGGCCATGTGGAATACCTGCAGGATGCAGTGTAATCATTCCCCTCGTTACATTCTTACGGCTCATAAAATCGCCATCAACGTAATAGATTACTTCATCACTGTCAATATTGCTGTGATTATATGGAGCGGGAATAGCATGCGGATGATAATCAAATAAACGGGGAACAAATGAACAGACTACAAAGTTATTTGCCTCAAAAGTTTGATGGACGGGAGGAGGCTGATGTACACGACCGGTTATTGGCTCAAAGTCGTGAATAGAAAAAGCAAATGGGTAGCAGCAACCATCCCACCCCGTAACATCAAATGGATGTGTACCGTAATGCAATCCGTATAAAATACCTTTCTTTTTTGCTTTAATCAGGTAATCACCTTTTTCATCATAACCGGAAAGATTTTGCGGCGGCCTTATATCTCTTTCACAGTAAGGAGAGTGTTCGAGCAATTGTCCATTTTTGCTCAGGTACTTTTTAGGAAACCGGATCGGGCTGAATGACTCTACAATAAACAACCGGTTATGAATATCCGCTAATTCAATCTGGTAAATCGTTCCTCGTGGTATCACCAGGTAATCGCCATGGTTAAAAGGAAGATCACCATACATGGTGCGCAATACTCCTTTGCCTTCGTGCACAAAGATCATTTCATCGGCGTCTGTATTTTTATAAAAGTAAGAGTGCATGCTATCCTGAGGAGCTGCAAGCACAATATGGCAATCATTATTTACCAGAACAGCTTTGCGGCTTTGTAAAAAATCTTTTTCCGGTTTTATTTTAAATCCTTCAAAGCTCCGGTGCTTCAGCATTTTTTCTTCTGCTATTACGGGGGCAACATTTTGATGGGGCTCTGTTTTTATTATCTGGGTCGGTGGATGATAGTGGTAAAGCAGCGATGAATCGTTGGAAAATCCTTCCGTTGAAAATAACTGCTCGGAAAATAATTTGCCATCTGGTTTACGAAACTGGGTATGACGTTTATGAGGAATATTGCCAAGTTTATAATAGTGAGGCATACAATCTGAAATTAGTTGTTAAAAATAAGAATAGTTAAAAAGGGCTATTGTGTCAAATAAGTCATAAGCGTCAAATTCGTCACATTGGAAATCTCTATTTGACACATTTGACTTCCATGACTTACCATTGACTAATTAATTCAACAGATACCATCAGGAAATAGTATTTCCATTTTCGTTTATCGATCCAATATGTAAAGTTTCTGTAGAATGACATAATACAATCGTTACGTAAATTTAGGAAATACTATTTTAGCCATTTTTATGATCAGATTACCGACAGCAGGACTGCTGGTTATTAAAAACAAAAAATTGTTACTGGCATTCAGCCGCAACAAACGATGCTTTTATTTGCCTGGCGGAAAAATAGATAGCGGAGAAACCGCCGAAGAAGCTTTATGCCGTGAGATTTCCGAAGAATTAAATACAATTATCACAACAGCTCAGTTAGTTTATTACACACATATCGCTGCTCCGGCATATGGTGAATTGAATGGGACTATTATGGAACAGGATTGCTTCTTTGTAAAATCTGAAATCAATCCTGAAGCAACCGGGAAATTGAGGAACTTAAATATTTTTCTCTTTCAGAATATTTACAACAAATGAATATGGCGCCAGGCGTAGTAATGATATTGGAAAAGTTGTCGAAGGATGGTTATATTGATTGACTCATTGTTAAATAAAATTCATTGACACGTATTGCTATTATATCAGACACACACGGCTATCTTGACGAAGCAGTCTTCAAACATTTTGAAAATTGCCATGAAATATGGCATGCCGGCGACTTTGGTAGTAAAGAAGTGGCTAATCGCCTGGCCGGTTCGGATGGCCTTGCGGTCAGAGGTGTGTTTGGAAATATCGATGGACAGGATATATCCAGCACTTTTCCCGAACAACTTGTTTTTGATTGTGAAAACATAAAAGTGCTGATGCGGCATATTGGCGGGTCACCTCCAAAATATAATCCCGAAACAAGAAAGGAACTGGCGATTCACAAGCCGCAACTTTTTGTCTGCGGGCATTCGCATATTCTAAAGATCATGTACGACGATAAAATTAATTGCCTGCATATAAACCCCGGAGCGGCAGGAAAACAGGGCTGGCATAAAATAAGAACAATTGTTCGTTTGACAATTGATGGAAGTAATATGAGAGATTGCGAGGTTGTTGAACTGGGAAAAAGATAAAATGAAAAAAGCCACCCTGCGAACAGGCTGGCCTCTAACGATTGCTTGCTATATGAAAAAATCTTATTTCTTCACTGAATCAACAACTTTCTTAGCTGAATCAATAACAGTTTTAGCTGAATCAATAGCAGCATGAGCTGAATCAATTGTAGTTTCAGCTGCTTTAACAGTGCTATCAGCAGCAGGAGTACTAGATTCAGAGCTGTTGTTGCAGGCTACAAAACCTACAACTGTCATAACCAATAAAAGCTTTTTCATTCTTAAGAATTTTGATTGTAATACAATAGATTTCACGTTTATACCGTAAAAGAGAAAAGGTAACCCGCCGTATTAAAAAAAAGTTTTTTGCCCTTGATCAGGGTTACTATTTTTAGAAATTCGTATTAAATATAGACAGCTTGAAATCAGAGATCAATGAAAAGGAGCTTTTAGAAGGATTAGCCCGGAGCGACAGAAAAGCAGTAGAAACCATTTATAAAGAAAATTATAATATGGTTCAGGCATTGATAATCAACAATAACGGGTCCGCAGACGATGCAAAAGATATTTTTCAGGAGGCAATGATAGTTCTCTATGAAAAAGTAAGATCCGGAAACTTTGAGTTAAGCTGCCAGATCAGGACCTATGTATATTCGGTAAGCAGAAGGTTATGGCTCAAGCGTTTACAGCAGATAAACCGGTATCAGCCAGATATGGAAGGGGCCGGTGAAACAGTTGCGGTGGAAGAAGAGCTCGAAGTGCATGAACGATTGGATACCGAGTTCGCCTTGATAGAAAAAGGACTATCCAGTCTTGGTGAACCGTGTAAAAGTCTTTTGGAGGCTTATTACCTTCAAAAAAGAAGTATGAGTGAGATTGCGGCAGCTTTTGGATATACAAATGCAGATAATGCAAAGACACAGAAGTATAAATGCCTGATGCGATTAAAAAGATTTTTCTTTGATCAATATAAAACCACCGAAAAGTGACACAAGAAACAAGAATGCTTGATAGCGTTGAAAGATATATCAGGGGCGAAATGCTGCCTGATGAGAGGGTTTATTTTGAACAGCTCCGTAAAACAAATGCTGAGGTAGACCAGTTGGTAGTTGAACAAACATTGTTCTTCCAGCAAATGAACCGTTTTGGTGAATGGAAGAAATTCAAAAATTCTTTACAGGATATACATACAGATCTGGCTCAGCAGGGTAGTATTAATTCGGACAAATTAAAAGGCAATGCGAAAGTGGTTTATTTGTGGAACCGGTATAAACGCGTTGCCGCTATCGCGGCTTCTATAGCAGGGGTAACTGCGATCGGGCTTTCAATACTGGTCAATTCATTCGGACCACATAAAGAAAGTCCTAAAATTCAGGCGCTTGTAAATGAAGTAAAAATTTTGAAAGACAAGGCGAAAGTTTTAGATACTAAAATTGAAAATGTAGACAGGAAAAAAGCCGACAATACAACTACGATTATTCCAAAATATAATGGTACAGGGTTTCTGATAGATACAAAAGGGCTTATGATAACAAACGCCCACGTTGTAAAAAATTCCAGGAACATTTTCGTGCAAAATAATAAAGGCGATCAGTTCAAAGCATTTGTTGTAAAGCTTGATGTATCGAGGGATCTTGCTATTTTAAAAATAGATGATGAAAAATTTAAACCCAGTTTGAATTTACCTTATAGCTTGCGGAAGACCCCATCTGATATTGCTGAGCCTATATTTACTTTAGGATATCCCCGGGACGAAATAGTTTACAGCGAAGGTTATTTAAGTGCAAAGACAGGTTACAATGGCGATACATTAAGTTGCCAGGTTGGTATAGCTGCCAATCCGGGAAACAGCGGCGGCCCTGTATTTGACAGGAATGGCGAAGTGATCGGTATTTTAAGTACAAAAGAAATGCAGGCAGAAGGTGTTGTGTTTGCTATCCAGTCTAAATATATTTTACAGGCGCTGGATGAATTAAAAAAGGATTCTCTCTATCACAATATCAAAGTACCTCTTACTTCAGGCTTACACGGAATGGATAAAGTGAAACAAGTTGAAAAAGTACAGGATTATGTATTTATGGTGAAAGGTGATTAATACCTGCTATATAACCCATTTTAAAAATAACCCGCTGATTGGCGGGTTATTTTTTTATTTATAATTCCGGGTATTTGCTTTTATAAAATACTTACGTTCTGACAATCTTATTTAGAAAAAGCAAGGGTCCAAAGCCGCTCAGGGTATTCTCCTTTCTTTACTAATTCGCTCAGGCTTTGCTCAACTGCGGGTGCATCTTCTTTATATGTAACTCCAAACCACTGTGAAGTAGTCGGGATAACTTTTACTACGCCACCTTCATGAATAAACTGATCCGCTACTATAGGGATAAAGAATTCTGATTTTGGCTTTTCTCCCTCTTTAGCAAGAAATTCCTTGAAAAGCTTTTGTGTGTAGGGAAAAATGGAAGGATCAAAACACCAGAAATTCATAGATACACTTGTTTTGCGAGGCAATTCTTTAGGCTCCCGTTCGTCGTCGCATAAAATTCTACCATCAATGTCGGCAATGTTAATACGTTCAGCGATCGAAGTTAAATTGCCCATGTTATTTACCTGGCAAACGCCGCGGTTTACAGTACCGTGATCAGACAATGTTTTGAGCAAATCATACCCTATAATCGAATACAATTTTTCATTACACTCATTTTTCAAAAAAGAAGCTGCTTTCTCAAATGCATCACGACCATAAAAATCATCTGCATTGATTACAGCAAACGGCTCGTTCACTACATTTTTTGCGCAAAGAACGGCGTGTGCAGTACCCCAAGGCTTTTTCCTGTCTGCAGGAATTGAAAAGCCATCAGTAAACGCATCCATTTCCTGGAATACGTAGTCGATATCTATCTTTTCTTTTAGTTTGGGTTCAAATATTTCTTTGAAATCATCAGCAAAATCTTTTCGGATTATAAAAACTACTTTGCCAAAACCGGCACGTATAGCGTCATAAATGGAATAATCCATGATTGTTTCTCCGCCTGGTCCGAAGCCTTGTATCTGCTTCATACTTCCGTATCTTGAAGCCATGCCGGCTGCCAGGATCAATAAGGTAGGTTTCATTTACTTTTATTTAAATGCCCGCAAAATTATGAAATTCACACAGTACCCGTTTTAAATTTACAACAAATATGGAGCCTGCCTTTTCCGATAAAATAAGCTTAAATCCATTGCTTTTAAACTGGCATAACAAAAACAATATTGACCTGTTTTTATTGCGATTGGACAGAATTCATTCTGAAATTTCAGGAAATAAGTGGTTCAAGCTGAAATTTTACCTTAGCGATGCAATTGCAAAAAATAAAACTGTAATCGCTACGTTCGGTGGCGCCTGGTCTAACCATATTCTTGCAACTGCAGCAGCCTGTAATCTGGAAGGTCTGCAATCTATTGGTATTATAAGGGGTGAAAAACCCGGTAAACTATCATATACACTAAAAAAAGCTGCTGATTATGGAATGAAATTAATTTTTACTTCACGTAATGAATACCAAAAAAAAATCATGCCGCCTGAATTATATGATGATACAGGTGTTTATATAATAAATGAAGGAGGATATGGTGAAAAAGGAATGCTGGGAGCTGCTACTATTGCTGAATATTATCAGCAAAACCAATTTACGCATGTTTGCTGTGCTGCAGGCACCGGAACCACGATGGCAGGCCTGATCAAAGCATCGACACATGAACAGGAAACTCTTGGAATCAGCGTCTTAAAAAATAATATGAGTATAGAAAGCGAAATAAAAGCTCTTTTGCAAGAGAATGACTCATTAAAAAAATATTCGGTTAATCATGACTACCATTTTGGTGGTTATGCAAAACATAGCCCTGTTCTTATTGATTTTATGAATGAGTTTTACAGGCAAACAGGCACGCCAACTGACTTTGTCTATACAGGAAAATTGATATATGGAGTTTATGATCTTGCTGCTAAGAATTTTTTCTCTCCCGGCAGTCGTATTTTGATTATCCACAGTGGTGGATTACAAGGGAACAATTCCCTGCCTGAGGGAACGTTAATCTTCTGAATTTTTGCGTTCCTGCGATTATATTTGCACCATTAATGAAAGAATCCGCATCCTTTTTCGTTATACCAATATGAAAAAATTCCTGTCCCTTATACTATTGTTTTGCAGCATTGGTTTCTTCGCTCTGGCGCAGGATACACTTCCCAAATTCAATGTAAAAAATATTGGCAATAAGCATATCATTATCAGTTGGAAAAATAATTATGATGTTGTAAAGCAGATCAGCATCCAGCGATCACCTGACAGCCTCCGGAATTTTAAAACGATTTTATCTGTAGCCGACCCAACCAGTAAAGAAAACGGGTTTGCTGATTCTAAAGCTCCGGCCGGTACTCTTTTCTACCGTTTATTTATTGTACTGGATAATGGAGGTTTTGTATTTACAGAAGCTAAACGTCCGGTTTTCGATTCAACAGCGGTGGCTAAATCAAAACCCGTACCTTCCACTACGATACAAGAACCTACAATACCCGAACCTGTGCAACAACAGGCGGAAGAAACATCTCTTAATTTAAAAAAGGATAATAATAAAACAGAAAAATTGGATGTAGCAGGCACAGCTCCGCCTGCAACCAATAAAGAAATTTCAAATAACAAACCTAATCTGAATGTGTTTGTGCCTTCTCTACACGTGTACACTTATAAAGATGGCAACGTCCGGATTAACCTTCCGGAAACTGATGACAAAAAATATAGCATCAAATTTTTTGACGAGGCCAATTCATTTGTATTTGAAATAAAGGAAATAAAGCAAACCCCGGTACTATTAGACAAAGCAAACTTTTATCATGCAGGCTGGTTCAGGTTTGAATTGTATGAAGACGGCAAACTGATTGAAAAGAATAAGTTTAAAATAACTAAGGACTTTTAGGTAAATCAATTGTGGTGAATTGATTGTAATTTTTTCCCGAAGGCTAATTATTTACTAATTCCACATTAAATACTTTTTCAAAATTTTTCTTCACCCTTTCTTTTACTTCCTCGAAATCTATCCTTTTTCCCAATTCTTTTTCCAATGAAGTGACCCGTTTATTTTCAATACCACAGGGAACTATATAATCGAAATAAGACAAATCAGTATTTACGTTAAAAGCAAAGCCATGCATCGTAATCCAGCGGCTGCACCGCACCCCTATCGCGCAAATTTTTCTTTCCTTTCCCTTTACTGTGGAGTCGATCCATACGCCTGTTTCTCCGGGTGAACGTTCCCCCTTTATACCATAATCTGCCAATGTACCAATTATCACCTCTTCAATATTTCGCAGATATTTGCCAATGTCTGTTGTGAATTTTTCCAGGTCAAGAATGGGGTAGCCTACAATCTGCTGCAGACCATGAAAAGTTATATCACCGCCACGGTTTGTTTTATAAAACTCAATGCTCTTCTTCGCCATGTCTTCCTCATTAATAAGAAGATTTTCAATATTTCCGCTTTTCCCAAGAGTAAATACGGGAGAATGCTCAACTAAAAGTAAATAGTGTTTAGTCTGAAATTCTGTGTCAACATCCATATTATCACTTGTCCCTGCTAACTCCTGACTATGAACTAATGATTTTTTTTTCACGTTTTCC
>Ga0207689_10003398_pt1 | contig 14541 bp, 10 predicted proteins | sample KBSMisM52_FD_184312 | JGI IMG/M metagenome (GOLD analysis project Ga0207689, IMG submission 184312) | Miscanthus rhizosphere microbial communities from Kellogg Biological Station, Michigan, USA - KBS Miscanthus M5-2 (SPAdes) (version 2) | ecosystem: Host-associated > Plants > Roots >... | reverse complement strand
CCCCACACCGTTCGCGTCGGGTCGTCGACCGTCATTCCCCACGTGACCGAGGTTCCATACTGAGAGCCGATCAAAGTGTTACCCCAGACAATGTTGCTGCCCCACACGATGTTGTCGTCACTGCCCCACACGATGTTGTCGTCCCAGACGATGTTGCTGCCCCACACGATGTTGTCGTCGCTGCCCCAGACGATGTTGTCGTCAGTGCCCCACACGATGTTCGTGGACCACGCAGGTTGATTGACGGAGAGCACGGGGCCAAAACCGACGGCATCGTTCCAGACGATGCTCTCGGACCAGGACAGGGTCTGACCATCGATCACGGTCCAGGGATTCACCGTTGGCGTCAGCCACGCTGATGAAACAGGCATCGCCGTATTGATGTGCGCTGCCAGATCCATCGCTCCGGCGGCATTGACGCTGCCGGTTCCCTGCGTGAGCACGTCGTACGGCACGCCTTGATCGTTGCGAACAGGCAACGCCGTGAACTGGAGAATCGCCTTCACTGCATTCGGCGTGAGCGATGGACCCGACGGAAACGCAACGCGATTCGAGCGCAGAACGAGAGCGACAGTTCCAGTCACGACCGCTGTCGCCATGCTCGTGCCGTTCAGCCGCAGATACGCGTTCTCGACGCGAAGTGACGGATTGTTCAGATAGAGCGAGCTCGATTTCGCCGCCGTCGCGACCAGCCCGTGGCCCGGCGCAACGACATCGGGCTTGGGACGGGCGTCGTACCACGTCGGTCCGCGCGAGCTGTAATTGGCGACTCGATCGTCGCCACGACCGTTGGTATCGAATGTCTGCGCAGATCCGACCGTGATTGCCGACGGCGCGTTGCCTGGAGACAGGACGCCTGCGTATCCCGGCTGTCCCGTCGCCGCCGAGACACCGACGTTGCCGGCGGCCGCGACGACGACGATGCCGGCGCGCACGGCCGCTTCCACCGCTTGAACCAGCGGGTCGGTGGCTGCCGGCTCGAGAATCGGATGGCCGAGCGAGAGGTTGATGACGTCGACGCCCAGACGACTCTTGAACTTCGTTACGAACTCGATGGCGGCAATCACGTCGCTCGTGTAGCCAGCGCCGTTCTCATCGAGGACTTTCAATCCGATGATCCGGGCCTTTGGTGCCACTCCGCGGTAGCGTCCGCCCGACAAGGAGCCGTCACCCGCGATCAATCCGGCCACGTGAGTGCCGTGACCGTACCCATCGCTTGGCGTCGTCGACTTTCCCCCGTTATGGGTGAAGTCGTAGAAGCCGTCGATACGGTCGCCGAATTCCGGGCTCGCTTCGAGACCCGAATCGATCACGGCGACACCGACCCCGATGCCGCCAAGCGACGCGGGGGTGAGACCGAGCGTGCCTCTGAGCGTCGACGGTTCCGCGGGCGTCTGTTCCGCCGTTACCACCGCGTCGGTGGAGATCGATTCCACGAAAGGCAGTTGCGAGAGGCTTTCGACGGCGGTCACCGGCAGGTCAGTCGAGAGCGCCCTGATCGCCGCGTGAATGCCACGTACTTGATAACCACTCGCCTTCAATGCGCTCGTCAGCCGGGTCATCCCGTCGGGCGTCGTGCGGATAATGACGCGACGGGTATCCGATTGATGCGCCCGGACGCTCGCGGACAGCGGTGCGTCCAGTTTGGAAATCAGACGTTGCGGCGTTTGCGCACCGGCTGTTACCGCGAAAAGAAGGACTGCAGCAAGAGAGAGATACGTCGAACGAGGCCAGGCAGTGTTGGAGGGCATGGCCCGGTAGAGAGGCAACCGTTAAGCCACTACCGCAGCGGGCCGATGATATCGGGTGATGCCCGACTAACCTTTAGTTAGTGCAAATAGTTAAATTGATAAGCTAGGTGAAGCCGCGTGCGGTTTCCGGCGAATCTGCCGACGATCCGGGTCCCGTTCTGGAACACGCACTTACGAATTCGTGCTTCCGCCCAATTGCCTGGGTGTGAAATTCTGAGAAGAGCAGCGCGCAACATTGGCAATGGTATAGTCCCCGCACAACCGGAGGGTCGAATGAAGACGGCCCCAATCAGCCTGACAGCTGCGGCGCTGCTCGTTATCTTCGGTGCGCGCCCGGCAGTCTCACAGCAAATAGATCTTGCCGGCATGTGGTCGGCAAGCCTCGGCAACCATGAGGAACTGCCGCTCCGTGGCGATCCCGGTGTCGAGGTCGGCGAGTACGTCGGCATCCCGCTCAACGACGCCGCCAGGCAGCATGCCGAGAGCTGGACGCCCACCATGCACTCCCTGCTCGAGTGGCAGGGGCGGCCGCACCCGGTCACCTACGCGATGCGTGCGCCGAGGCCTGACTTTCGAATGGGCGCCGTTGTCGATCCGAAGACAGAACGGCTCATCGCCTACACGATCACGGGACTCTTCGGCCGGGCGGATCGCACCATCTGGCTCGATGGCCGTCCTCACCCATCGAAGTACGCCGAGCATCTCTGGCAGGGATTCTCCACCGGCGAGTGGGTCGACGGCGCGCTCAAAGTGACGACAACGCATATCAAGTACAACTTCGTCCACCGCAATGGCATCCCGCTCAGCCCGTACACGGTCATGACCGAGTACTACTGGCGGCACGGCGACCTGCTGACGCTCGCCATCATCGTCGAGGACCCGATCTATCTCACTGAACCACTCGTGCGGACCGCAACGTTCAAGCATGATCCCAATCTGACGATTCCGCCACTGCAGCCTTTCGAAGTGGCCGAGGAGCTGCCGTCGCTCGAGAAGGGACAGGTGCCGGCATATCCGCTCGGCACCAAGCATCCCGAGTACGCCGGGAAGCACCACCTTCCATTCGAGGCGTCGCAGGGCGGCGCACAGACGATGTATCCGGAGTACGCGAAACGGCTCGAGGAGCTGATGAAAGCGCCGGCCCCGCCATCGGCGTCACGGCAATGATCGGGGTGCGGGCGACAGCGCGATCACGCTTCGCTCTTTCAGTCGTGCTCGCGTGGGCAGCAACGAGCCACCTCCTCGCGCAGCACGACCACCGCCCCGTCAAGCCGGCGTATGACGATGGCAATGTGGAGGTGGTGCCGGTGCAAGGCAACGTGCACCTCGTGGCCGGTTCGGGCGCGAACATCACGGTTCTCGTCGATCCTGATGGTGTGCTGGTAGTGGACACGAGCGTCGCCGCAATGAGCGAGAAGGTACTCGCCGCGCTCAAGACGATCTCTGATAAACCGATCCGTCACATCATCAATACGAGCGCCGAAGAGCATCACACGGGTGGCAATGAAAACCTGTCGAATGCCGGGAGCAATGTCAGCGCCGGGATCGGCGGCCAGGGCGGCCGCGAGCCGGCCCGCCTCGAAGGCGCGCCGATCATCGCGCACGAAACCGTGCTGCACCGGATGAGCGGGCTCAAGGGTGAGCCGGCTCGTGTGCCCTACGGCGTGTGGCCGCACGACACGTTCTACACAAACAGGAAACAGCTCTACTTCGCGGGCGAAGTGGTGGAACTGCTGCACATGCCCGCGGCTCACACTGACGGCGATCTCATCGTGTGGTTCCGTAAATCCGATGTGATCGCGACGGGCGACGTATTCTCGACCGTCACCTACCCGATGATCGATCGGACTCGCGGAGGCAGCATCCAGGGCATCCTCGATGCGCTCAATCAGATCCTCGACATCACGTTCCCCGCGTTCAACAACCAGGGCGGCACGCTCGTCGTCCCGGGGCACGGACGGATCTGCAACGAATCCGACGTGGCCGAGTACCGCGACATGACCACCATCATTCGCGATCGCATTCAGCTCATGGTCGACAAGAAGATGACGCTCGCCCAGGTCAAGGCGGCGGGGCCGACGAAGGACTACGACGGCGTGTATTCGACGCCGGCGTGGACGGGCGAGATGTTCATCGAGGCAATCTACGCCGATCTGACAGCCGCCAGACGCAAATAACCGGAATCCAGAGGACGCCGATGAAAAACAGGATCCTGCTACTCGTGGTTGCCGTTGCCAGCTTCTCGAGCGTGGCTGACGCGCATTTCGTGCTCGTATCGCCGGCCGCATCGCTGGTGCAGAACCGCCTCGGCGATCCGCAGAAGATCGCGCCCTGTGGCGGCGTGTCGGCGAACCCGGGGCGTGGAACACCTGCGAATCCAGGAACGCCGAGTAACGCCGTCACTCAGCTGACCGGTGGCTCAACATTGCATCTGCTGATTCAGGAGACGGTCTTCCATCCCGGCCACTATCGCGTTGCGCTGGCGCGTACTGTCGCGCAGCTGCCGCCGGATCCGGTGGTCACGACTCGCGATTCAGATCGCGGCCCGTGGTCGGTATCAGCGGCAATCCAGGATCCGCCCATGGCACCTGTCCTGGCAGACGGTCTGCTCGCGCACACCGAGCGTCCGATGGGCCTCCACGAAGCCGACATTCAGATCCCGAACATCAACTGTGTCAATTGCCTGATGCAAGTGATTCAGTTCATGGCGGAACATGCCAAGAACGCGGATGGCGATTACTCGTATCACCACTGCGCGGTGGTGAACATCACCGCAGACCCGGCCAAGCCGATCGACACGCGCTGGGGTCAGGGACGCTAAAACTTCGCTGAAGGTCAAACGTCAAAGGTCAAAAGTAAAGTCAAAGCGGAAGGCCGAAGGTAGCAGCTTTTGACTTTTGACCTTTGACTCTTGACTTTGACGGCTCCGCATTACTTCGCCGTCATCAACGATTCGATCAGAGTGACCGTCTCGGGGAACCCCTCACTCGCCGCCTGCTTGATACCAGGCACGCCGATCCCCTTCGCGAGATCGAGCGCCGTTCTGCCGTTGGCATCCTTCGCTTGCAGGTCCGCGCCGTTCTCAGCAAGGAACTTGACGAACGCCGTGTAGCCTCGCTCGGCCGCGCCGTGCAGCGCGGTCTGATGCGGAACAGCGGATGCGCTCGGCACCTGGCTGGCGCGTCCACCACGGCCGGCACGCGCGGCCGCGGTTGCGGCGGCGCTGTACTCGCCGGTGCGCGGTGAATCGGTCACGTTCCGGGCGTTGACGTTTGCGCCGGCATCGATCAACAGCCGCATCGTCGCGAGCACGCCTTCATTGGTCCGATTGCGGCCGCGCGTCACGCGCGTTCCGAATTCCACGCCAGCCGCCGCCATCAGTGGCGTGACGCCTTCTTTGCTCGGAAGGTCGACGAGCGCCTTGTGTTTCAACAGCAGGTCGACGAACGGCGCATCACCGGCGCGGGCGGCGCGCAGCAACGGTGTCGCCCCCTGCGCCAGAATCGTGTCGCCGCCGCGATCCTGCGGGACGTCGCGATACGGCGGACGCCGCTTGAGTTGAAGATTCGGATTCGCCCCGGCGTCGAGCAGCATCTTCGCGACGTCGAGTGCGGTGACCGAATCCACGCTCGGGATCACGGCCATGGCGCCGTTCCCCTTGGTCGGCAGCGAGCTGACGTCGGCCGCCATGTACAGGGGCGAGCGGCCGAACAGATCCCATTTGTCGACGTCGGCGCCCGCCTTGATCATGAACGCGGCGAACTCGAAGTGCAGGTTGAGCAGCGCCATGTTCAGCGGCGTGATGCGTTCCGGGTCTTCCAGATCGCGATCGGCCCCGGCGGCGACGAGGTGGCGTGCACATTCGACGCAGCCTTCGCGTGCGGCATACAGCAACGGAGTGAAGCCGCCCTTGTTCATATCCTTGGGGCGCGGCTCGGTGATGACCTTGCGCTCCCATTGACGGATGACGCCGCGCGCGTTGAGATCGGCCCCCTTCGACGCGAGGAGCTTGACCATCTCTGCCTGGCTCTGTGCGGCGGCCCACATCAAGGCGGTCTGACCACCCCACTCTTCTTTCGCATTGACGTCTGCGCCCGCCTCGAGCAAGCGCGAAGCGGCGTCGACCTTGCCGGCGCGAGCGACCGCCATCAGCGGTGTTTCACCTTCCGGATTCTTCGTGTTGGGATCGGCGCCAGCCTTGAGCAGCGCCTCGATGACCGGCGCCGACCCGATGATGGCGGCCTCGGTCAACGCCGACGTCCCGAACTGGTTCTTCAGCGTGACGTTTGCACCCGCTTTGATCAGCGCGCGCACGAGCTCGAGATCGTCGTTCGACGCGGCCCACATCAGCGCTGTGGTACCGTCCGGTCCGGGCGTATTGGGATTGGCGCCTTTCGCGAGCAGCTGCATGGCCGCCGCCCGATCGCCACGCTCAGCCGCATCGAGGAGTAACGCGGGCTCGGCGGCTGCCGCCACCTGAGTCGCGGCAATCCACACTGCCCCAATGACCACAACACACCGAGCCACAGAGGCACAGAGGGAATTCAGCGTCAACACAAGTCAACTCCGGATTGATGCGGGCCTCTAGATCTCCGACAGGATGCCGCCGCTGTCGCCGAGCTTCTCCACCGGGATGTTGTTGCGATCGAACAGCGTCACCAGCAGATCAGCAAAACGAGAGTCCTGCGGATACTTCACGTGCTGACCACCTTTGATACGGCCGTTGGCGTGGCCGAGAATCGCTGCCGGCAGCGGATCGTTGTTGTGCTTGTCGCTGTTGCTCATGTTGCTGCCGAACAGGATCGTCGAGTGATCGAGCACGGTGCCATCGGCTTCCTGCGCCTTCGACAGCCGTTCGACGAACTTCGCAAACACCTCAGAGTGATACCGCTGAATCTGCACCAGCTTGTTTTGCTTCTCAGGGTTGTTCCCGTGATGCGAGAGCGGATGGAACGCTTCGGCGATGCCGAGATTCGTATATGTCCGCATGCTGGCTTCGCGATCCATCGAGAACGTGATGATGCGCGTGATGTCGGCCTGGAACGCCAGCGCCATGAGATCGAACATCAGCTTGAAATGGTCCGTGATGTCGTTCGGCGTCCCCACCGGCGCATCCGGGATGTCGAGGCGCGACGTGTCCTGCTGCGATGCCATCTGCACGCGCCGTTCGATCTCGCGAACGGAGTCGAGATAGTCACTGACGACCACGCGATCGCGCACGCCGAGGCCAGCTTGCAGGCGCGTGGCTTGCGCTTTGACGCGGTCGAGGATGCTTCCGGTCTCGTGCAGGATCGCGGCTCGTTCCTTGTCCGTATCACCCTGTCCGAACAGCTTCTGGAACACCGCGCGCGGGTTGCCTTCCTGCGGCAGCGGTTGCGTCGGTGTCCGCCACGCCAGTCGCGCTCCACCGAGCGCTGTGGTCAGCTCGAGCGAAGGCAGCCGCGTCTCCTGACCGATATGTCTGGCCGCGAGCTGGTCGGCGCTGACACCGGCATCCGCGCTGCCGACGCCGTGGTCCCATGGCTTCACGCACGTCAACCACGTCATCTCGATATAGCCGTGCGGCTCCGGCGTCTCACCCTGCTTGTTGCGCAAGCCAGACACGATGGTGAGGTGCTGCCGGAATGGCTCCAGCGGCTGCAGGATCGGAGACATCTCGTAGTTGGTGCCGGTCTGCGGCGGCGACCACTTGTCCATGATGGCGCCGTGCGGGAACCCGATGAAGGCGAGGCGCTTTGGCGTGGAGCCCGCGGGTGTCGCCGCCCACGCGGTCGCAGCCGGACTCATCGCGTCGAGGAGCGGCAGCGCGATGCTGGCTCCAACACCTTTCAACACCGTGCGCCGCGAGACATGCTTTTTGAATACGTACATCGCGTCTCTCCGCTATCACGTAGGGCGGGTCCTGATCTTTGGACCCGCCGCACAACGCCGGGTCTGAAGAACAAGACCCGGCCTACGCAGTCGATTTCCCGCCTACTGTGTGGCCGTCGACGTGTCCGACGCCGGCGCCGCTTGAGGAACCCTCTGCATCCTGAACTGATCGCTGCGAACCACCGCCTGGACCAACGCTGAGAACCGATAGTCGCTGCCCGCGGCGCCGTGCACGATGCGGCGCACCGTCGGCATGTCGTAATACTCCAGTTTACGGCCCGTCGCGTACGTCAGCAGCCCTTCGGTGAACGTCTGTGCAAACTGGTCCGGCCGACGAAGCAGCGCCTGGCGGAGGTCATCGGGCCCTTTGATTGGCGTGCCGTCTGGCAATTCACCGGTGGAATCAATCGCCGCGCCGGCATAGCGATCGCGATCGCGCCACATCCCGGTCGCATCGAAATTCTCGAGCGCCAGGCCAAGCGGATCCATGACGGCGTGACAGGCCGCGCACGTCGGGCTCGCACGGTGCTTCGCGATCATCTCGCGGACCGTGAGCGCCTTCGTCGTGCCGATGTCCTTCTCGTCGAGCGTCGGGACGTTCGGAGGCGGCGTGGCGGGCGGTACGCCCTGGATGTGTTTGAGGATGAACGCGCCGCGCAACACCGGCGATGTCCGGTTCGGGTAGGCCGCTGCCATGAGCACAGCGCCCTTGCCGAGCAGCCCCCAACGCACCGACTGTTCGAGCTCAACGCGGCGGAACCGATCCCCCTTCACATCCGTGATCCCGTAATGGAGCGCGACACGCTCGTTGAGGAACGTGTGCTTCGCACGCAGCAGATCGACAACGCTCCGGTCTTCTCTGAAGATGCTATCGGCGAACAGCGTCAATTCGGTGCGGAAGTCCTCGCGCGGATCCGAACGCCCGGAGGCATACGGAAAGACCGCGGAGTCCGGGACAATCTCGTCCAGCCGCTTCATGTCGAGCCACTGATGGACGAAGTTGCTGGCCAGGGTCACCGAACGCGGATCCGCCAGCATGCGCTTGACCTGTCGGTCCAGCATTGCGGGATCGTTCAGCTTGCCCTTGGCCGCCATCTGCAGCAGTTCATCGTCGGGGATCGTGTTCCACAAGAAGAACGACAGCTTGGACGCAAGATCAAGATCGGCGACGGGGTACACCTGACCGGGGCGCACTCCGCTCGGTATCGACTCGCTGCGGTACAGGAAGAACGGGCTAGCCAGAAGCCCCGTGACGGCACTGCGGATGCCCGCTTCGAAACCGCCATCCTTCACGCCGTCCTGGTAATACTGGAAAAGCTCATTCACGTCGTCATTGGACACAGGGCGGCGATACGCGCGTGTGGCCAGAGACGTGATGATCTGCCTTGCGCAGTTATCCTGGGCGGACGCGTCTTTCGGCTCGCATGTGAAGATGCGCTCGCGGCTCGGTGTCGCGCTGAGCCCTTTCGCGTCGAAGGGTCCCTGAAGCTGAAACGAGCCGATGCGATACAGGCGATCCTGCCCGCCGCCAGGCGCAAACATCTGCAACTGATCGTCGGATTCGGCAAAGGTGCGACGCTTGAATGCGACACCGATCTTGTGTGGCCCGGCGGTGGCGGAGAACCGGATCTTCTTCAGGCGAGCGTTGACGCGATCGAGCGCGCCGTTCTGCACCTGATCGTAAAGCTTCATGTCTTCTTCGCCGCCGATGACGGTCTCGTAAACAAGCTTGTTGTCGAGCGTCACGACGACCGGGTTCTCGAACTCCATGCCGTTGCCCCAGATGTGGGTCACGATGTCGGCAATGTCGACCTGGTACTCGCCGTCGGACGGGAGATCCACTCTGGCGAGAATTCCTCCGCGTGTGCCAAGTGGCAGACCTGGCACGTGCGTCAGCTGCGTCCCAGGTCCGGCGCGGAAGGTCCACCCGCCGGGCCTGGCGTCGGGACGGCCCAGTGCCTTCACGGCCACAGCGCGTGCGGCGATGACATACTGCTCGATGAACGACGGAGATACCTGCAACGCGCTGGCGATGTTGTCGTATCCTTCCGCGATGTCGTCAGCGGGCAGCACCTCGGTCGCGTCGAAATCAACCGCCAGCAGATCACGAACGGCGTTCGTATATTCCCGGCGATTGAGCCGATGCAGGACGACCTGGTCGCGCACGTGCGCCTGCGTCTCTGCGCGATCGAGCGAATCTTCGAGATAGGAGACCAACGAGTCGACGGCGGCCGCACCTGGCTGTCGAGCGTTAGGGGGCGGCATCACCCGGCCGCGCATCTTGCGCACGGCTTTCTCGAATACCTCTGCACGTTGCGCGATGCTCTCCGGCGTGATGCCCTGGAAGCTGACATCCGCTACCTTGGCGCGATCGTTGTGACACGAGACGCAGTACTGCTGCATCGTTGCCAACTGCCCCTGAGCTCCGGCCGCTTCGGGAGCGGTTGCCGTCTGCTGGGAGGCGGTGAAGACGCCGGTCAACGAGCCGACGAACAAAACACCGGCCAGGAAGATGACGATGTGGACACGTGTCGGAGTGCTGGTCATGCGTCTCATCGCTATGCGTCAGGTGACAGATACGCCCAAAGACTCTCGAATGCGCGCCGCACGAACTCGTCGCCGTTTCCCATCTGCGAATCGAATTCCTTGGTCGGCTGCGCGGCCACGGCTTCGGTCGGTCCGCGCCCTTTGTTCAGCATCTGGGCGAGGCGATCGTAAATCGTGCCGTACATCGCGGACTGCGCCTTGATGTCCGCAAGGCGCAACACCGGTCCACGCCCGGGCACGATCCGAGTTTCGTCATTCGCCAGCGTCTGCACGCGCTGAAGGCCGCCGACGATACCGCCGATCCATCCGCCAGTTTGCCAGTCGACCACCGGCCAGCCCTGACCTGAGACGACATCACCAACGGCAAGCACGTTCTGTTTTGGAAAGTACACGTAGAGATCGCCGTCGGTGTGCGCCGCGTCGGGGATGTAGCCGTACTGAATGCCGGAATCGAGCTGGCCCGTTGTGTAGAAAGTCTTATTCGGCTGCGCGACCTTCGGCAGGCGCGTGAAGCGCTGCCCATTCCAGGACCAGGTGACGTCGGTCGTCAGCCACAGACGTGTGTTCTCTTGCGCGATGATGGCCTTGCCGGCCTTCCCCACCAACTCGTTCGAGCCAGTCTGTTCCGGGTGCCAGTGAGTGTTGAACAGCGTGTGAACCGGACCGCCGCCCGGCAGAGCAGTCACGATCTTCATCAACGCATCCGCCGCCCTGGCCGATCCGCCGTCGACGAGCAGCACACCACCACCGCCGGTCTGTGCGACAACGTTGGCCTCTCCTGGGAGTGAAATCATGAAGAGGTCGTCGCTCAGTTGCTGGGTCGTGGCGGGCGCGGCCTGTGCCGCCGCCGCGGCCACGTGTCGTACGGGCGCGCCCAGAAGGATTCCGGCGGCGCCGCCGATAGCGCCCTTCAGTACCTGTCGGCGGGTCTGACCACCCTGATTCATACAGATCTGTCCGGCGTTAAGTGTAGGCCCGCTCCTGTATCGCGATCCATCCCCAAAAATCGGGGTACTCCAGCCGCGCTGACCACGGCGGGAATCGCGAAACACAGGTTATTTCGGCCACTTTCGGCGCCAGGTGTCAGGCAGTGAATCGTGAACGCTACCGGTGACCCAGCCGGTGTCAGGCAGTGAATCGTGAACGTCGACGAGGCCGCCCGTATGGCCGGGACACCAAAGCCGGAACCCTGGCTAGTTTGTCGATGAGCCCGCCGGCGGCGTTCCGCCGATCTGGTGCCGCTTGAACTTCCAGCGCCCGCCTTCGCGTACGAACTGATCGTAGTAGTTCGTAATGATTGACCATTGCAGGCGCTTCTCAGCCGCGTTGGTGTTCACCCACGTACCGCGACTATAGCCCGTGGCCGTATCGCCATTAACATCCACGGTCTGGTTCATCACCAGGTGAAAGTCACGGCCGGGAACCGGCGCCCCATTCTTGCCCAGAAGCCCCTGCAGCAGATCGCGAATCGCCTTCGGTCCCTTCGCGTTGTTGCCTGCGCCGCCGATGAACTCGGCATCTTTTGCCCACAGCTGCTCGAAGGCATCGAAATCGCGCGTGTCCAGCGTGTGCGCGTAGCTCACCAGCAGGGCGCGGATCGCGTCGCGATCCTCGAGGACCTGTACTCGGGCGGCGAGCGCGTTCGGCGCCTGGGCCGCCACCGACGTCAGAAAGCCTGCGGCGACTGCGACACAAACAGAGAACAGGGTGGCGCGTGATGACATGATGTCAGCTCCTCAGGACGTAAACGGCATCTTACCCTGTCACGGGCAACGTGCCCGGAGGTGTGGCCAGGCGAGTGCCTGGCACCTTCATCTGCACTCGATAGACGGTCGAGCACGCGGTGATGTAGAGCCCGCGGTTGTCGTCGTCCCCGAAGGCAACGTTGGTCGCGCAGATGCGGGGACGTGGTTCCTTCAGCACCACCGGAAGCTGCAGAAACCCGAGCTCCTTGCCTTCCGACGAGGTGATTCGAATCGATGCGCGACCGCCGACGGCGGTAGTCGTGTAGAGGTTCCCGCGCACGTCGGTCTTCATCCCATCGCTGAAGTCCTGCACGAATACGCGAGCGTTGGCGACCGTGTCGTCTGACTGGATCTCGTAGCGCATGACGGTGCGCCCGGCCGTGACGTACAGGTACTTCTCATCCGGCGAGAGCGTGATGCCATTCGGCGCGCCACCGCCCTGATCGCGATCGCCGCCGAGATACACGATCCTGCCCCCCTTGATCAGATAGAAGCCGTTGAAGGGCAGCTCGCGTTGCGGGCTGGACGCGCCACCGCGAAGTCCGTTGATCGAATCGGTGAAGTACACGGCGCCGTTCGACTTGACGACCACGTCGTTGGGGCCGCTGAGACGCATGCCCTGATAACGATCGGCAAGCAGCGTGCGGGTGCCGTTTTTCTCCAGTCGGACCACCGCGCGATCGGCCATCGCCGTGATGACCAGACGCCCCTCCTGATCGAGCGCCAGTCCATTCGAGCCGATCAGGACGATGGCGACTCGCCCGCCGCTGATGGTCTGCTGCCCGACGTTGAGGTTGTCGGTACCGGTAAAGCCCGCGCGCTCGAGAAATACTGACAATGCTCCGTCGGCGGAGCGCTTGTAGATCACGTTGGCCGCGACGTCGCTGAACACCAGGAATCCCGATTGGCCGTCGCGAATCCACAGCGGACCCTCAGAGAGCCCGATGTGCTCGGCGATCAGTTCGAGCTTCGCGTCTGACGCGATCAATTCATCGAGCGCGGGATCGCTCTTGACGATTCGAAACGGCTGTTCGGTGGGCGGAGTTGCCGGCTGCTGCTGTGCCGTCACGGCTATGCTGCAAGCCATGGCACCGAGCAGCGAGAGTAGGGCTCGGGTCACGCGATTCCTCGTGCTCACTTCGCCGGCGACGCGCCTGCAGCCGCGTCGGCTTCCGCCTTCAGCGTCTGTGCGCTCTTCGATCGGAAGAAGTGCCGGGTCTTAATGCGCCATCCCGCGGCGGTCTTCACGTAGACATCCTCGTAGTGACCACCCATGTTGACCGACGTCGGCTTGTTGCTCTGCGCGATATCGATCACGAGCAGATAGACCTTGCCGCGCGCGCCCTCGGGCGACGGTTCGATCAGGTGATTGGTCATGAAATGCCGTACGTAAGCCGAACCGCGATCGACGAGGGCAAACTGGCGGAGCGCTTCGCGTCCCTTGGCGTCGAACGGCTTGCCGCCGGGTACCGCCGGCGGTCCGTGGAACTCGGCATCCTCGGTGAACACGCTCGCGTAGAGACTACCCTTGTCGGCGCCCGTGTCGAGACCGTAGGCATAGGTGTGAGCAAGGGCACGGATCGCGAGATAGTCGTCGGCGGTCAACTGTCCTCCGCCAGCGGCTGTCACCGGCGCCGACGCGGCTGGCGGACGCGTTACCGACGCCACCGCTGCCGACTGGGGCAACGGCGCGACCGACTTCATCGGGATGAACTGCCGTCGTTTGAAGCGCCAGCCGGTCGCGGTCTTTGCGTAAGCGTCCTCGTAGTGACCACCGATGCTGGAGAAATCTCCGCCGGGCTTGCCCCCTTCGGCGATGTCCACCATGACGAGATATTCCTTTCCGACCGCGCCGCCAGCAGCAGGTTCGACGACGTGGTTCATGCCGAAGTGCGACACTCCCACATCGGGCTTCTTTGCCGTGATGATGCCGCTGCGAGCGAGCTCGGCGAGCTGGTCTCTCCCCTTCGCCGACCCACGCACGCCAACGAACTCACCGTCTGGCGCAAACAGTTCGGCGAAGGCCATGCCATCGTTCGCGCGGGTGTCGAGGGCGAACGCGTAGCGAGCCGCCAGTTGGTTGATCTCGATGCGGTCGCGCGCGGTCAGCGCCGCCGGCGCTTGAGCGCGCAGCAGCTGGTACGGCACGAGCGGCAACGCGAGCCCCAGGAGAACGATGCTCAGTGTCTTCACGACAGTCGCTCCTACAATCCCGGGTTCCGCGGGGTGCCCATGTTACGCGCATCACGCCGCTTGATTCGCCAACCCTGCGGCGTCTTCACGTACACATCCTCGTAGCGCCCGCCGATGTAGATCGAGCTCGGTTGCCCTTCCTCCACGTCCACGACCATGAGGTAGACCTTGCCGGTTGCCCCTTCGGGGCTCGGATGAATCTCGTGGTTGGCAATGAAGTGGCGGACGTACATCGGATTGCCCTTGCGCACGCTGCGCGCCACTCGCGCGAGTGCCTCGCGCCCCTGCGTGAGCGGCACCTGGCGGCCGACGAACTCGCCGTCGGATGTGAACACGTCGGCATACATGTAGCCGTTGTCCGCCGTCGAGTCGAGGCCGTACGCATACCGGATCGCGAGCTGCTGGATCTCGATGTAATCGAGCGGCGTCAGCTC
>Ga0207689_10003396_pt1 | contig 14542 bp, 14 predicted proteins | sample KBSMisM52_FD_184312 | JGI IMG/M metagenome (GOLD analysis project Ga0207689, IMG submission 184312) | Miscanthus rhizosphere microbial communities from Kellogg Biological Station, Michigan, USA - KBS Miscanthus M5-2 (SPAdes) (version 2) | ecosystem: Host-associated > Plants > Roots >... | reverse complement strand
AATAACAATGTAGTAAAACTGATTACTGACTTTATTCGAGTGGGTGAAAATTCTGATGAGAAATAACGAACAGCTAGCAAGGGGGGCCTATGTAAATTGGTACGAGAAGTTCAATATGTTTTTAAATAGTACTACATAATTTTTTAAGACGCTGTGTTTTTTTCTTTCCCCTTTTTTATTAATCAGCTCCGCATCCTATCTGTAGTCTTTCTGCCGAAAGGCGGGTGCTACCTGCATCAGTTTTAGTTTCTATTAAAAACAGATGCCCGCTTTGTGATGTGGTCCTTTTTACTTTACAGCAATGCCACTTCTCATCTTTCCGGTAATGTTTATGGCAGTATGCCCTTAGTTCATTGCTGATAAGCAATTCTTCATACCATATAAATTCCGGTTGCTTTAACCGCCTTTTATATTCTCCGTCAAAAAATATTTGGACATTTTGTAAAATCAACATTATCTTTGTCACTAAGATATTTACTCAATAAGATATAATATGGATAATGATGTAATCAAAGGAGTAAGAAAACTGAGCCAACAATATGCATACAGCTCTATTCAGATGCACGAAGCCATTGCCCGAAAGGCAGGGCTTTCAGGGACCGATCATAAATACCTGGGATTTTTAATAGAAAAAGGGCAAATGACAGCAGGCGAACTTTCAAATTTGACAGGCCTGACGACAGGTGCAGTTACCGGTTTAATAGACAGATTTGAAAAGAAAAAATTAGTGAAAAGACAATTTGCTAAAGACGACAGGCGAAAGGTTTTCATTGAACCCAACACCGAAAATATAATGGCGCTTTTTGTACCGCTTTATAAAGAATTCCGGGCCAGGTCAGAAAAACTTATTGCCTCATTTTCAAACAAGGAAAGCAAAATCATTGAAACCTACTTTTTAAAAGCAATTGAAATAATGAATGATGCAACAGATAAACTCAACAACAAATAATTGCGAAAAGTATAAATAAATGAAAAATATGAATGCCTACATACTTGGTTTTCAGGAAATCGATAAAACAAAGCTTGCCGTGGTCGGGGGCAAAGGTGCCAACCTCGGGGAATTATCCAGAATTGAGAGCGTACAAGTGCCCGGGGGCTTTTGCATTACTACAGAAGCATATAAAGAAATTATCGGGAATAGCTCTGCGATTAATTCACTGCTGGATCAGTTGACCATTTTAAAACCAGATAATAGGAAAGCTATTAGTGAAACAAGTTCAAAGATCAGAAAGGTGATCGAGGAAATAACGATTCCGGAAGGCATCGTTAATGAGATTACCCGGCATCTTGAACAACTTGGTGAAAAAAATGCCTATGCAGTACGTTCCAGCGCCACAGCGGAGGATCTTCTGACAGCCTCTTTTGCAGGGCAACAGGACACCTATTTGAACATTATCGGAAAAGAGGCGATCTTAAAGCATATCAGCAAGTGCTGGGCGTCGCTGTTTACAGATAGAGCTGTAACCTATCGTTTGCAAAATGGATTTGACCATCGAAAGGTCTATTTGTCTGTTGTTATTCAGAAAATGATTTTTCCGGATACAGCAGGAATTTTATTTACGGCCGATCCTGTCACTTCTAATAGGAAAGTGTTATCCATTGATGCCAGCTTTGGACTTGGTGAGGCTTTGGTTTCCGGAATTGTAAATGCCGATAATTATAAAGTTCGTGAGGGCAGGATTACTGAAAAGAAAATTTCCATAAAAAAACTGGCTATTTATGCTTTAAAAGATGGCGGTACGAAAGAACAGGAGATTGAACCTGAAAAGCAGACCAGGCAAGCACTGACGGATGATCAGATTCTACAGCTTGAGTACATGTGCAGAAAGATCGAAGAACATTTCGCCCGCCCGCAAGATATCGAATGGTGTTTGGCTGATGATACATTCTATATTGTACAGAGCCGGCCAATCACTACTTTATACCCCATCCCTGAAACGAGTGATCAGGAAAATCATGTTTACGTATCTGTCGGTCATCAACAAATGATGACCGATGCTATGAAACCATTGGGATTGTCTTTTTGGCTGTTAACGACCCGGGCACCCATGCGTGTTGCTGGTGGAAGATTATTTATTGATATTACATCTATGTTGGCTTCACCAGCCAGCAGAGAAACTTTACTAAACGTCACACTGGGAAAATCTGATCCGCTCATAAAAGACGCACTTACAACCATCATAGAACGGGAAGAGTTTATTAAATCGTTACCGGATGATAAAAAAGAATCCGGTGACGGTAAAAGCAATAAAGCTGTGTCGCATGCGAATTATCAAACATTAAACGATTACGATCCGACAATTGTTTCTGATTTGATCAGGAGTAATCAAACATCAATAGAAGCGTTAAAACAAAACATCCAAACCAAATCAGGGTTGGATCTGTTTGATTTTATCCTGGAAGATATCCAGCAATTAAAGAAGATCGCATTTGACCCACAAAGTTTTGGTGTGCTTATGACTGGTATAAATGCTTCATTCTGGATTAATGAAAAAATGAATGAATGGTTAGGTGAGAAAAACGCAGCAGACATTCTTTCGCAATCTGTGCCTCACAATATTACTTCGGAAATGGGTCTGGCGCTGTTGAATGTCGCAGATGTGATTCGTCCTTACCCGGAAGTAATCGATTACTTGTCCCGCCAAGTCGCTGGTGGGATAAAAAATGATAACTTTTTGGATGAACTGGTAAAGTTTGATGGTGGACAGGAAACCCGGGACGCTATCTATGATTATCTCAGCAAATACGGAATGCGATGTAGCGGAGAAATCGATATTACTAAAACCCGTTGGGCTGAAAAACCAATTACACTTGTTCCCATAATTCTCAGCAACATCAAAAACTTTGAGCCTGATGCCGGCAACCGGAAATTTGAGCAGGGGCGACAGGAAGCTTTGAAAAAAGAACATGAGTTACTGGATCGATTGAAGGAATTGCCGGATGGTGAACAAAAAGTCAAAGAAACAAAACGGATGATCGACCTGGTCCGGAATCTCAGCGGTTATCGTGAATATCCCAAATACGCGTTTATTAGTCGTTACTTTGTTTATAAGCAGGCTTTACTCAAAGAAGCCGACCGACTAGTACAAGCCAATATTATTCATGAAAAAGAAGATATTTATTACCTCAGTTTTGAAGAATTTCGTGAAGTAGTACGCACCAATAAACCTGATTACGAAATCATCAGCAAACGAAAAGAAGAGTATAAAGCCTATGAAAAATTAACGCCTCCCCGAGTTATAACATCTGATGGCGAGATTATTGCCGGTAAGTACAATCGCGAAGATCTTCCTGCCGAAGCTATTGCAGGTATGGCAGTTTCTTCCGGCGTTACAGAAGGACGTGCACGTGTTATTTTAAACATTGAAGATGCTGATATTGAAGATGGAGATATATTGGTCACCACCTTTACTGACCCCAGTTGGACAGCATTGTTTGTTTCCATCAAAGGTCTCGTAACCGAAGTCGGTGGGTTAATGACCCATGGAGCAGTTATCGCACGTGAATATGGTTTACCAGCAGTTGTCGGAGTCGAGAATGCCACCAAACTGATAAAAGATGGGCAACGAATTCGCGTGCATGGAACAGAAGGGTTTATAGAAATCCTGTAAACAGGGGAAGGCAATATAAATCTAGCTTCATAGATACGAATTAGTCTATACACAAAAAGCTATTGCTATAATTCATTATTCGCTGCGGCATGATCAAACATTAGCAGCATTTATATTAAACTCTTAAAAAATTAAAGCTTCTTTTTTTCTTACTTATTCTGCTGCTTTCCTACCTATTGAGATTTCTGAAGATTCCGATTATAATAGGTGTTGTTACGGTAAGAATGATACCAATAACAATATATTTTAAATACGGTTTTAAAAAGGGCATGATGCCTACCAGGTAACCAGCCGTTACAAAACTTATTATCCAAAGTGCAGAGCCTATGAATGTAAAAAGCATGAACCGACTGAATTTCAGTTTTATCATCCCTGCTACAATAGGCGCAAATGTCCGAATGACAGGAAAAAATAATCCTGATGCTAAAGCAATACTCCCGTATTTTTTGTAAAACGTTTCAGCAGCGGTCAGATGCTTTCTCTTAAAAAACCTGGATTCTTTCCACTTATATATTTTTGGGCCTGCTTTCAAACCAAACCAATAACCGGTAATGTTTCCCAAAAATGAAGCGAGGATCAGTAAACTGCAAACAATAAACATATTCTCGGGCAAATCGCCCGTTGCAATAAATACACCTGCCGTAAATAACAATCCGCCGCTTGGGATAAAAAAACAAAAAAATAATCCTGTTTGGCAAAATACTGAAAGAAAGAGTAAGAGCAGGCCGCCATACCTGATTAGTGATTCTGAATCAAACATCAATAAAAAGATTATTCAAATGTAGATTTTATTTGTAATCCCGGGAAGCTGCTGCTAACAAAGCATTGCCGCAATTCGTGGCAGGCGGTCCCTTGTGTTACTTTGATTGATAGCCGGCTACTAATTGCTCAGCATAACAGTTTTGGTGAAAGTTATTTTTTTATACGAGTAAGCCTTTCAGATAGGCCGGATAGTCTGCTGCCATTAGTGCTTCGTCGGCTTTTCGTTTTGTTATGATCACGTCACGCATATCAGCCCATGTTGTTCCCATAGTTTCAATTCTTTTCTTTAATTCTTCAAGATTGATATCCCTGCAATAAATAGAAGACCCCGGCTGCTGCCTCCATGATTGGGCAATAGTGCCCACATCAAAAGGATCGAAACCTAATTCATCTATCAGCTTAAACACAACTTCCTTTGCTTTTGTATCGTCGCCAGAAACGGCTAACGCGATACGTTTTTTATTGCCTTTGGGTCTGCCCAAATCGTTTATGCTTGTTGCCAGAATAGAATTAAATACTTTAACAACAGGAATGTTCAATTGCTCCTGTACCCACAAACTATCTATGCCAATTTGTTCGAGTCCGGGCAAGGCCCCATCACGCAGAGTTGGGTAGTAATTTCCTGTGTCAATTACAACCACATCTTTGAGAAGATGTTTAAACAGGTTTTTGGGAAGATCCGGTACATTTTTTTGAGGAATCGAAACAATGATCACATCTTTATTTTTCGTTGCTCCTTCTACGGTAGCTGCCTCTGCACCAATATCCCCGGTAAATTGTTTTAAAGACGCCGGGCCCCGGGAGTTAGCGATCGAAACTGTATGTCCCAGTTTAGTAAATTTTGTTGCCAGGCAGCGCCCCATTTCGCCTGAACCGATAATTCCAATGTTCATATTGCTTTTATTTTGAGTTACCGGCAGCGTGGTAGCTTTCATTTTGATGTGTTTATATCTGCCCGAGATCACCTAAGCTGGTACAGTATAAAAGAATTGTTCTGATATAATCTTTCCGTCTTTCACTTCGTACAGCATTATCTGGCTGATTTGTATTCTTCCATGTGGTTTCACTGTAATATCCTTCACCCTTCCCACTGCAAAATGATTGCCCGTAACCAGGGGTGCCGTCGTAGAAAGGCCGTGGACCTCTTCTATCCGACCCACAAAATCTTCACCTTTTTTGTGAACGGCTGCCCTGCCTTCCGCATATCCAAAATAGGGAGAATTGGGAGGATCTATGCTCCTGACATTTTCTGCAAAAAATTCGTCCTGAATTTCAAACCATTTTTCCTGTTGGGCAAGTTCATTGAACCGGTCTGCAACTTCCTGAGTTGTCATTACCTTTTTGTTTGTTGTTGTCATTGCTAAGTTATTTTTATTATTGAATAATGATTTTTAAGAAGGAGTTCCGACGCCGGTTTCGCAATATGATTTCAGACTTTTCATAAATAAAGCCCAGTCATAGTTGCACCCGGCAAATGTATCTGTAATTGCCCGCCAGCCTCTTTGAGTAAATCGCAAAAGTGTATTTCCGTTTCTCTCTTCAAGGTCAAAAGATACCTTGGTTCCAATCCATTCGTCTATAGAATTAATACATTCCCATTCTGTTTTTTTATCAGGAACAAGTTCGGTCACTTTCATTTCGTTTCTGAATTTGCCAAAAATAAATATGTTCACGAACCCTAACTCGGGTTTGGCGGTCGTGTGTTTGCACCACCATGATTCGATTCCTTCCTGTGTGGTAACCGCTTTGTAAACTTTTTCGGGCGTAGCTTTTATAATTACATTATGTCTGATTTCCGCCATGATTTTATTTTTTATTATTAAGTTCTCTATCCTGTCTTCAATTTTTCTTCTGGCCATCATCCGCGCTGATGACTATTGTTTTATTGCCTCTATTCGCCTTCCTTCAAGGTTTGGGTCTCCTTTACCTGTTGTTATTAACCTCAGCAAACTATGTTGCACATACTGTGTCCACGCCGGTGAACAAGCTTGGAAGCATTCAACTTCCGGAACCAAACCCTCGTGGGTGAAGACAAGCTGGGTCTTGTTTCCTTTTTTTGAAATTTCAAAAATAACTTTTGTATCTGTCCATTCGCTCTTGTCTTTAACAAAACTCATATGACTATCCGTAACAAGCCAACCGACTTTTTTACCAAGGATTACTTCTACTAATTTTTGTTTGGAGAAATGGACGTCTTTGACCTGGAATATAAACTCATCATTGAGTTTAGCAGTGTTGCCCTCAATTCCTTCTGACCACCAGCCGCGAACATTGGTGATGGCACTGAATACTTCTTCCGGAGTTTGATCTACCATAAGAGTGGTAGTGAAATTTTGATTTTTCATCATTTTAATTTTTAAATATTAATTAGTGATATGTTTATTTGATACCGATCTGCAATTAATTTTTACAATTCGCTTTCGCACTTTCTGTTATTTTGATTTCCGGTGGCTTCAAAAGGAATACCACGGTTTTCAGTAATAAGCCGAAACAAACTATTGCCTGCATATAGGCCCCAACCTTCTTTACATATTTCAAAACATTCTGCTTCAGGAACGAGGCCGATATGTGCGATGCTTAGTTGCGTTAAATTTCCATTTGGCGTAATGTTCCAATTGATTGTTGTGCCAATCCATTCAGTTTTATGTTTAAAAAAAGGCCAAAAGCAATTTTGTACAGTCCACGACATCTTCTTTTCCGGAACCATTTGCGTCACTTCCATTTTCACAAAGCTGTCACCAAAATGAACAGTGAACTCATCGTGTAACCTTTCAACAACACCATCAACATCCGTTGTCCACCATTTTGAAACCAGGCATATTTTATCAAAAACTTCCCTTTGTGTTTTAGGAACCGAGAATTTATAATTGAAATGCGCCCTTTTCATTCTTTTTACTTTTGCTTGTGCTTTACAACACAAAAATACCTTCGCCCGGTAGTAGTCAGACGTGGCGAAACTGACAATAATGAGGTTGATTATGACAAATCCTGTAGATTAGAGCCCGGAAGAGTTTTTATTAAACTCAAATAAAAATATGTTTTATGCAAATTGGTATCCTGAATTATAATTATGCTGTACCGACAAGCGTAGCCGGGCCTGCCGATATCTTTGCTGCATTAATGAGAACCTATTCTGTTGTTACGGGCAAAGAATTAGATCTTGAATTTAAAATCGATTTCATTACAGAGAAAAGGGGTGTGTTTTACAGGAAGCCTTTTAGCGAAAAGGAACAGCAAAAAATTACGAAGAACGATACTTATGATTTAATAATCGTTCCTGCTATGTTCTCCACTAAAATTGAAGAAGTTATTAAAAAAGAGGCTAAGATCATTGATTGGCTTAAACAGCAATATAAAGGGAACACGGAACTGGCAAGCATATGTGTTGGCAGTTTTTTATTGGCTGCCACCGGATTGTTAGACGGGAAGAAAGCGACTACCAATTGGATGTTTGCAGATTTATTTCGAAAGAAATATCCTCAGGTAATATTAGAGGACGATAAAATTATCGTTGATCAGGGTAAGATTTACACTTGCGGAGGGGCTTTTAGTTTTACCACTTTCATGATATACCTGATTGAAAAATTTTGCGGGCATCATGTTGCTATTACTGCTTCCAAAATTTTGATGATTAATATGCATCAGCAACCTCAGACAAGCTTTTCCATTTTTCAGTTTCAAACAAACCATGCAGATGATGCAATCACCAGGGTGCAGCAATATATGGAGAAGAACTATAACAAAACTATCACTATGACGGAAATGGCCGGCATCAGCAGCATGAGCCCCAGGAACCTGATCCGGCGGTTTGAGCAAGCAACAAGTAACACTCCGCTGGAATACCTGCAACGCTTCAGGATAGAAAATGCAAAAAAGATGCTTGAAAACAAAAATGATGGTATTGAACAAATTGCTATGAAATGTGGCTACGAAGACATGAGCTTTTTCAGAAAAGTATTTAAGAGGCATGTAGGCATGACGCCGCGGGAATATAAAGAGAAGTATGGTCGTGCGGCCCTTAAAATGAAATGATGTCTTATTTTAAAGTGGGGCTTAGTACCTTTTTTATTAATGGCCTTTTCCTCTAATGAAAATTTAAATTACTTACCTGTATCCTGTTTATGCTTTTTGTTTCTATAACCATCCTGATCTTCTGAATAACAGGTAAAGCACAACGCACAGAGTAATTGTTACTGCCAATACAACCGGGTAGCCATAATGCCACTGCAGCTCGGGCATATCATTAAAGTTCATACCATAAATACCGGCAACCATTGTCGGTACACCGATTATAGCCGCCCAGCCTGCAAATTTTTTAGATACTTCACTTTGTGATATAGAAATCAGGGAAAAGTTTGCTTCTAATGCCGTATTCAATAACTCCCGCGAATTATCTACCATTTCATTGATACGCATGGCGTGATCATAAATATCTCTGAAATAAGGCCGGGTGTCTTCTGTTATATAATTAAAGTCGAACCGCATCAGCCGGTTGCAAATTTCAACAAGCGGGAAAACGGCTCTTTTTACTTCGAGCAGTTCATGCTTTAAGTGATAGATATATTCAGTGGTTTCGCGACTTGGCTTTTCTTTAAAAATCTTATGCTCTACTTTTTCCAGGTCTTCCTCAAGTACATTCACAACCGGAAAATACTGATCTACTATTGAGTCCATTACCGCGTATAATGCAAAGCCTTGTCCTTTGCCAAGCAGGTGTGGCGTATTTTCACAACGGGCACGCACATCCGCATAGGATATAGATGATCCATGGCGAACCGTTACAATAAAATTATTGCCGAGAAAAAAATGTGTTTCGCCAAATTCAATATGATGTTCCTTGTTTATCTGCGCAGTGCGAAGGACGATAAAAACAGAGTTACCATAAATTTCAACCTTAGGACGCTGGTGGGCCCGGTGTGCATCTTCAATAGCCAAATCATGAAGGCCAAACTCCTGCTGCACCAACTGTAGTGTTTCTTCTTTGGGTTCGTGAAGGCCGATCCATACGAAGCCATCAGTTTGTTTCAGTATATCGCCGGCATTTTTTAATTCCACATTTGCTACCCGGCGACCATCTGCATAAGCGGCACAGTTGATGATTTCTTCCATATAGCAACCTGTTGGTATTCTCTGGTAAGTTATTAAAAAGTGGTAACTAATCCCGGTGGCCCCTCTCTTTTATTTTTTATAAAGACTGGTATTATAATAAATGGAATTAACAGCCCGGGCATCATTTTCCGTTGCGTTCGGGCACTTTTTTTGTTTGCTGGTTTAATTGTTCTATTTTGATCAGCAATTCTTTCAGATGGTTACGCCAAAAAAAGTACTTCAATACCTTTACCTGCCCAATCTTTTTGGTACCCAACGCACCAAGGAGATCCTGAATATGAACCCGACCGTTATTCCCCAACGTGAAGAAGCGGCGGTTGTAAAAATATTCGTTTACGATTATGATGCGGAAACTATCAAAGAATATGAACCTAAAACTGTTGAAGCCTGCTTCGATTTTAAAGAAACCAATACAATCAGCTGGATAAATATTGATGGGTTACGAAAGGGGGACGTCGAGGTTATATCAAACCAGTTTGGCATTCACCCGTTGTTGGTAGAAGATATATTAAGCGTAAATCAGCGACCTAAAATGGACGAAGTGGAGGGTGTGTTATTTTGCCTGCTGAATATGCTGTACTATGATGAAAAAAACCAAACTGTAGAGCAGGAGCAAATAAGTATTGTATTGGGGAAAAATTTCGTTGTCAGTTTCCAGGAAGATGCCGCGAGAGATGTTTTCAATCCGTTGCGCCAGCGGTTAAAAATGAGCAACAGCAAAATCAGGCAGCGCTCCGCGGATTATCTCTGTTATTCCATGCTTGATTTAATCGTTGATAACTACTATGTGGTAATGGAAAAATTAGGTGACCGCATTGAAAGCCTGGAAGAAGAAATTGTTCGCAGCAGTAACACACGATCGCTGGCAAAGATCAACCAGGTAAGAAAAGAAATGATTGTGTTGAAAAGAAATATTGCGCCTGTACGGGATCTAATCGGTGGAATTATCCGTAGCGAAAGCGAATTACTGGACGACCGCACCACCAAATATTTCAAGGATGTGTATGATCATATTATACAGGCATACGATTTGAGTGAAAACTATCGTGATATCGTAGTGAGTATGCAGGATCTTTATATCAATAATGTAAACCTGAGGATGAATGAGGTGATGAAAGTAATGGCTATCGTTACCTGCCTGCTTGCGCCGGCCACTGTTATCGGTGGCATTTTTGGAATGAACTTCGACGCGATTCCTTACTTACATAATCAATATGGCTTCTGGATTGCCGTTGCTATAATGCTGATCATCCCGGTTTGGATGATCCGGGCATTTAAGAGAAGAGGGTGGTTTTAGTCTTTTGAATTACTTTTTTTATATACCGGAACCGTGCTGCAGGGTTCGCCATACATAATACTTTTAGCAACAGGTCGTAATATTTTTGTTATTTCTGCATAAGCAAACTCACCAATCGGTAAATCGCCGCAGCCTTTTATTACAATGCGTTGATCTTTGAACTCTTCAGTGTTAACCTGTGCTATATTTTTGAGAAATATCATGCGGTGCAGTTCCTTTTCATCGCCAGATATAACATCTTTGGCAACAGGCTGCAGGTAAGACACAACAAGCATATATGCCCAGATAGGAATAATTGCATCTGCTGTACAGGTAACCGCGACATACTTATTTCTGTATTTTTCCCAATCTTCCTTCTTTAGCGCTTCCCTGAAATCTTTTTCTTTCAGTATCAGCCCCATGAAAAGAAAATCTTTCAGATCGAACACAGCGGTTTCCACCTGCGGGTAGAAATCTTCCAGGTTAATTGTAATTAACCCGCTTTCTGCCACTTTATTTACTATTGTTTCACTCATAATTCTGTCTATAAAAATAACATTATTATTCAGTGTTTGTTTACTCAACCGACGACAATAAAAAAACCGCCAGGTAGAGTTGCTGGCGGTTTTTTACCTGAAAATCATTTTTCTAGAAAAACTTTGATCGGTTGTCTTTTATCGTTGCAATCTTCATTAATATCTGTGTGGGGTATCCCTGGCGTTGCTGCAGGGTTTGTGCCAACTGTTTGCGTTGATCTTCAATATTTGCATTAGCTACGGAAGTAGCGCTTACATTATCTACTTTAATTGCAAACACACCTTCTGAACCTTCAATCGGTTCAGTCACCACCCTGCCGCTGTTAGCAGTATTAAAAGCTGCACCGATAACACGGGGCTCAAATCCAAAACTGCCACCTGTCATTCTCAGGCTGTCCGCTGTTTGTACAGGTTGATTTACTGATGATGAAATGGCTTCCAGCGTACTTACCTTCCCGATCTTTTGTATTAACTGCTGTGCCTTTTTCTTTTTCGCAAGAATTGCCTCAACCATTGGTCTTGCCTTTGCCACCGATTGTGTGCCTGCATCGTTAATGTCTGTAACCGTTGCGACGATATAATTATTAGCAACCGGCATTTTTATAACCTCTCCTTTTTTAGCATTAAAAATTGCTTTAACCAATGATCTCGATACCAAAGCCTGGTTGACAGATGCATCTCCTGACCTGATGTCTGTCGCCAGCAACTTATTTAATCCTTTTGGCTTTAATGTTTTTTCAAAGTTGTCATCAAACGCTTTTTGATCCAGGCTGTTTCCGGCAAACTGGCTTGCTACATTGTTTACACTATCATCTGTAGCGCTGCTTGGCTCTATGCTTTTTGTCAGATATGCTATTTTATATGCCGGCGAACTTCCCTTTTGTGAAAGGACCTCTACATAGTGATAACCAAAATCTGTCTTTACTACACCCTTTTCGCCTGGTTTATGATCAAAAATAAATTCATTAAACTCCGGAACCATTCTACCTGTTGTTACTTTGTCATAAATACCCCCTTTATCCTTAGTGCCGTCATCAGAGTATTTTAAACAAAGGGTATCAAAATTTGCCCCATTTTTTATTGCGGTCTGAACACTATCCGCCAGTTTTTTTGCTGTCGAATCTTCCCGAATAGGGATCATTTGGCCTTGCTGATTTTGCTGAACAGTCGCAATTAAAATATGACGAACCTTCACTGTGTCTGGCCATTGCTTAATCCCTATCATTCTGGCAATTCCATAACTGTTCTCATCGGGATAAGGCCCAACGACATTTCCAATGCTTGTTTTTAAGATTGTATCTTTATTGGGCTGTTTAATTTCTACTTTGCTTAAATAACTATCATAAAAATTCGCCGGACTACCTGATTTTGCCAAAAAAGATTTAATGTCTGTCGTGTTTTTAAAATCTTCTTTTTGTGACTCTAATTTTTCTATTACAGACATAGTATCGGCGTGGCTTGGCTGCCCGCTAAATGAAACGTATTCTATGCTTCTTGTTTCCTGGTCCTGCTTAAAATCCTCCTTGTGCTTACTGATATAGTCAGCTATTTCGGCATCGGTTACTTTTACTGTACTATCCGCTATCGAAGTATAGGGAATTTTTACGTAAGATATTTTAGCGATCTGGCTGTTCTCAGTATTCTGCTTTTCAACAAACCATTTTGGAATATTTACAGAATTAGTAAGCAATGATGAATATTTTTCAATCATCCTGTTGTACTCCATACTTTCTACAAGGGCGCCTAATTGTTTGCGTTCGCTCTCGTTTTTACTGCGCTTTAATTGAGTTATGATCTGCCTTGCCCTTTCCCCGTCGTACACATTTGTTTTTGGATCAGTAAAAATCTGTCTTAAATCTGCCGGTGGATTTTTGCCGAATAACATATCATTTATTTCACTCTTCCCAATCTCCAATCCGAGTTTATCAAACTCAGACTCTGCCAGAACTTTAGTAACCTCCTGGTTCCATAAATAATCGCTTACCTGTTGTCGCCCCCTGTCATCCATAGGATAGCCTTGTTGCTGACGGCCGTCTACTTCGGCTGTGTATTTCTTATTAAAATCAATGTAATCAATCTTTTTTCCATCCACACTGCCCAGTGTTGTGGAGTTGCCGCCAAACAAATTGCTGCGGCCGGTAAAGGCATCCATTAAAATAAAGCCTACCAATGACAAAGCAATCAATATCACAGAGATTTTAGCTCCCTTATCCCTGATGGTTTGAATAACTGACATAATATTATATAGGTGTTAAAAAGGATGGCAAAATTAGGGTAAATAACTGTATTAAAAAATTGTGGAAAACCCCGAAAATGCCCTGTTTTAAAGAGTTTCCCGGCCTCTTTTTTGGGCTGATAAAAGCACGACAGATGATTTTAGCCAGGGGTACGCAAATTGCTATGTTTTCAACGTGAGTGGTCGGCGCTTATAAAATAGATATATTAAGGCGGCATTCGTATGTAACTGGTAACAAGGATAGCCTGAACCCGAACTTTTTTTAAACATTACTACCTGCGTGAAACAGTTTTTATGTTAATATCCCGGGGTGAAACGTGAATATGAAACTGTATAATTGAACCGCAACTAATCCTGTCAGCAGTGTGCATGGTTTCTATGTTATAAGATCACAACTTATTCCACCTCCATTAACAGCAGTTAATTTAAAAAGGAACAGAAAGTTTTCAATACCCGGTTCTTCACATCAATGTTAAAAAGAAGAAGGAATTGAACAAATACGGGCATATCAATTGTTAATTACCCGGAGTTAATTGTGAATAGCTGATGAATCCGGGTTTTATTAATTTTACAGGGTAGAAGTTTTCCACGTATCCACACCTGTAATAATAATATACTTTTTTTATAAATATTATATTAATACTATTATAATTAAGGAAAGTGGATTTCAAAAATGTTTTGAGAATTGTTTGCAGCCGGTTGTAATATTGCTCTCCTGAAAATCGAGTTATGAATACTGACACACTGGATACCGCGAAGAAAAACGTTGAAAAAAGAGGATTTCTCGATGTTGAGATTGACCCTACGATTGATCTTTTTGCAGAGATACAACGGTTGAAAAAGGAAAAGAATGCGGTATTGCTGGCGCATTACTACCAGGATGCGGATATCCAGGATGTAGCAGATTATATCGGCGACAGTTTGGGTTTAGCTCAGCAGGCTGAGAAGACAAAGGCGGATATGATCGTTTTTGCCGGTGTGCATTTCATGGCAGAGACTGCAAAGATTTTAA
>Ga0207689_10003392_pt1 | contig 14556 bp, 11 predicted proteins | sample KBSMisM52_FD_184312 | JGI IMG/M metagenome (GOLD analysis project Ga0207689, IMG submission 184312) | Miscanthus rhizosphere microbial communities from Kellogg Biological Station, Michigan, USA - KBS Miscanthus M5-2 (SPAdes) (version 2) | ecosystem: Host-associated > Plants > Roots >... | reverse complement strand
CATAGACGACCGATGAGTCGGCGAACGTGGCCACGCGGGCGAAACAGGGCAGCTCGCGAGCGACGCCATCGACGTGCGCCGCCGCCTGGCTGACGATCCCGATCACCGTCGCCGGCGGGACGCTGTAGTCGACGCCGAGCTGGATTACGCGTGCGTTGAGATTTGCGCGCGGGAAAACCTCCAGCCGCTCGCGAGCGATGACCGAGTTCGGCAGGATGATCATCTGATTGTTGAAGCCGCGCAGGCGTGTGGCTCGCCAGCTCACGCTCTCCACAACGCCGATGTGCTCGCCGGAATGGACGACGTCGCCGACGTCGAACGCGCCTTCCATGTGCAGGGCGATGCCGCTGAAGAGATTGCCGAGCGTGTCCTGCAGCGCAAGACCGATGACCGCGGCCAGAACCGCGCCGCCGGTGAGCGCGGTCTTGACGTCGTAATCGAGAACCATCTTCAAGGCGCTGGCGAACAGCAGCATGTAGAGGCCGAGGGCGACGATCTGCCGCAGCAACTGCGGCGCGATAACGTTGCGCCGCCTCGACATGACCACATCGAAGATGAAGGCGTCGACGACGCGCACCACGAAGATGATCAGCGCCACCCAGGCGATGAAGTGCAGGCGAACGTCATCCTTTCCGAAGAGAAGGAGGCGCTCGGCCTGGTATCCGTGCAGCGCCTTGTCGTAGTAGTTCAGCAGAATCAGCAGCGCGAAAAAAACAGCGCTCAGGATCAGCGGGACAAAATACGAGAAGACGCTTCGACGGCCGTTGCTCACGTCACTTCGCCTGCCCGTTCCGCGCGGCGGCGATGCGCAGCAGGTCTTTCGCGCCGATGAGAAGGTGCGCCACGCCGAATCCGGAGATGAAGCCGCGCACGAACGGATTGACGGACAGCAGCAGCAGGGCCGGCGAGGTGTGCAGAATCGGGTTCATGCTCCAGACGCGCGTCCAGGGCACGACGATGAAAAAGAGTCCCGCTTCGAGGCAGTAGAGAGCAAAAAAGAGGGAAACGGACATTCGGGCGGATTGTAGCCGCTACCAGCTATCCGGCGAATCCGGCGGTCCGACGTCGGCGCCGACATTGGCCGAGACATCGGTCACCCCTTTGACCTTGCGCAGTTTCGCGGCGATGTCCTCTCCCCCTTCGCCGGTGATGAGGCCGATCTCGTGGAGAACCTGCCCCACTTTGAAGCCGCTCTTCGTCAGATCTTTCGCCACATCCTCGAGCGGACGGTCGCCGGAGGTCGTTACCACCCAGTCCTTTTTTTTTGTGGCCATGCGTGCTCCGCGATTGTACCCGCCGGAGATTTTTCCGGCGGGTATCGCCAAAGGCCAGAGCAGTTACGGTGCCTGCACCAGACCCGCGCCGACTTTGCTCGACAGCAGCGGTAACGACTTCGCCGTCGCGCGCAGCTTGTTCCAGAGGTCCATCCCGCGCAGCGTCGGCGACGTCTCCGCCAGCAGGGCCGCGCAGCCGGCCACGTGCGGCGTGGCCATGCTCGTGCCGCTCTTGTAGCCGTAGCGGGTGGGACGTGGGACGGAGGAGTAAACATTCACGCCCGGACCGGAGATCTCGATCTTGCCGAAGTCGGAGAAGGTGGGAGTGGTGAGGTTGGTATCGAGCGCGGCCACCGACATGATCGTCGGCGAGTTGGCCGGGGCCCCGGTCTGCCCGCCCGCATTCCCCGCCGCGGCGATCATCAGCAATCCGTTGTTGAGAGCCGACTGGCCGGCGGCGGTGTAGTAGGGCTGCACCGGAGCTTGCGATCCGAGGGACATCGAGATGACCTCGCAGCGATTGGCGATGGCCCAGTTCATCCCGGCCAGGACGCTGCCGCCCACGCTGCCGCCGCTGTTGCTCATCACCTTGCCGGCGTAGATCGCGGCGCGGTAAGCGATGCCGTAGCGCGGCGTGGATCCCGAGGGCGGCTGCGGGCCGCACGATGTGCCGATGCAATGCGTGCCGTGGCCGTGAAGATCCTGCACGGGTTGACCGACGAACGTCGCACTGACGATCGTGCGGCCGGCGAAGTCGGGATGGCCGAGGTCGAGGCCGGTGTCGAGCACGGCCACCTTGATGCCGGTGCCGCTGCGGCTGCCCGGCGAGACCTTGCAGGCGATCAGCCCCCACGTCGCGCCAAGCGCGAGGGCTTGTTCCTCGCCCGCCGGGGCGGGTATCGGAACAACCGGGCCGCCGAGGTCTTTGGCGATGGTCTCGGCGGCACGAAGGAACCCGCGGAGGTACTCGCCGGGATTGACGACTCCGCCGTCGAGGGTTCGCAGAAACTCGTCGGCCACGCCGTCGACGAAGACGAAGTATTCGGGATCGATCGAAGCGATGGCGCTGTCGGTGGCGATCTCCGCGACGGCGCTCATGCCGCGCTCGCGGGCGGCGTCGCCGCCGATGAGCGCCACGCCGATCTCGGGAAAGACGACGGCGTCGGCGTCGGCGACGTGCTCCATCACCAGGGTCTGGTTCGTGAAATCGCGCGCGTCGGCAACGCGCATCCCCTGCTCGGCGGCGAAGGCCTGCGCGCCGCTCTGGGCTGCGCCTTCTTTGAACGTGGCCAGGAAGCGGCCGGTCTGGAAGGTGTCATCCCCCCGTTCGAGCGCGGCCAGCAGCATGTCGTCGACCGAGGACGAAGGACGGCTGCTGCTCTCGGCGACGGCGGCTTTGGCGGCGGGACGGGTAGTTTTCTTTGAAGCCATGGGTGATCCTCCCCAATCCATAGTGACGGACGAAAGGAAAGCGTTTCAGCAGAAGAAAAGGGTTGACGCTCACACAGGCCTGTGCGAACGGTCACCCGGGCCGGTAGCGGCGATCGGCGTACCGTCGGTTCGTGCGCCTTTCCAAAGAGACCTGGATCGCCTTCGTATCGATCGCCGGCATCGCGGTCTATCTCGTCGCGCATTTCGCGTTTCACGCGCCCCATAGCGACTGGGCGCTCATCGCCGTGCTCCTCGCCGGCCTTCCGCTGCTTTTCGATCTGCTGAAGAAGCTTGCCGCGCTCGAAGTCGGCTCCGACGCGCTGGCCGGGATCTCCATCATCACTTCCGCCATCCTCGGCGAGTACCTGGCCGGCGCGATCATCGTGTTGATGCTCGCAGGCGGCACGGCGCTCGAGCTCTACGCCACGCGCCGGGCCTCGGCGGTCCTCTCCGCGCTCGCCAAACGGCTCCCGAGCGAAGCGCACCGGCTCACGGCGTCGGGAATGGTCGACGTGCAGACGGCGGACGTCCGCATCGATGACCGCCTGGTGGTGCTGCCGCACGAAATCTGTCCCGCGGACGGAACGGTCGTCGAGGGTCACGGGGCGATGGATGAGTCGTACCTGACCGGCGAGCCGTTTCAGATCGCCAAGGCGCCCGGTTCGGACGTTTTGTCGGGCGCGATCAACGGGCCGGCGGCGATGACGATCCTCGTCACGAAACTGCCGGTCGATTCGCGCTACGCCAGGATCGTGCAGGTGATGGAGCAGGCGGAAGCCGAGCGGCCGCAGTTCCGCAGGATCGCCGACCGCCTCGGCGGCTGGTACACGCTGCTGGCGCTAGTCGTTGCCGGAGCGGGCTGGATCATCGGCGGCGACCCACGCCGATTCCTGGCGGTGCTGGTGATCGCCACGCCGTGTCCGCTGCTGCTGGCGATTCCGGTGGCCATCATCGGGGCAATCTCGCTGGCGGCAACGCGCGGCATCATCATCAAGAATCCGGCCATGCTGGAACGCATCGATCGCTGCCGCACGATCATCTTCGATAAGACCGGGACGCTGACCTACGGCAAACCAGCGCTCACGGACGTTCTCTGCGCAACCGGGTTGACGCGCGAGATCGTGCTGCGGATGGCATCGAGTCTGGAGCAATACTCGCGGCACCCGCTGGCCACGAGCATTCTCGAGGTCGCGCGCGCCGAGGGGATCGCGCCGGTCGAGGTAACAGAGATCAGCGAGAAGCCGGGCCAGGGATTGCGCGCCAGAATCGATCTCGACGTCATCGAAATCACCGGACGCAAACAGATCGCGGCTGACATCGCCTCACACTTGCCGCCGATCGCTCCCGGGATGGAGTGCATCGTCCTCCGCAACGGCGAGTACGCGGCCACGCTGCGGTTTCAGGACGTACCGCGCGACGAGAGCCGATCGTTCGTCGATCATCTTGCGCCGCGGCACCAGGTCAGCCGGGTGATGCTGGTGTCCGGCGATCGCGACGCCGAGGTGCAGCATCTCGCGGCGCTGGTCGGAATTGAGAACGTGCGATCGGGAACGAGCCCCGAGGAGAAGCTGGCCATCGTGCGCAACGAGACCGCCAAAGCGCCCACGATGTTCCTCGGCGATGGCATCAACGACGCCCCGGCAATGGAAGCGGCCACGGTCAGCATCGCCTTCGGCCACGCCAACGACATCACCGCCGAAGCCGCCGATGCCGTGGTCCTCGAACCGTCGCTGGCCGTGGTCGATGAGCTGATCCACATCGGCCGCCGGATGCGCACCATCGCCCTGCAAAGCGCCGTCGGCGGCATGAGCCTGAGCCTGATCGGCATGCTCGCCGCGGCAGGCGGCTGGCTCGCACCGGTCCCGGGCGCGATCGCGCAGGAAGTGATCGATGTCCTCGCCGTTCTCAACGCGCTCCGCGTGGCGATGCCGCGGAGAGAGTTGAATGACCTGGGCGACTCCCGAACGTAAGCCCTGGCCCCGCTCAGACCTGATAAATGATGGGTCGGTAGCGTGGCTCAGGAATCTCTCGGCCCGCCTCGCGAGCTGCAATGACCCAGGCGGCCTTCGCGCGCTCCACCTCGGCAAGAGCTTCTTCGGCCGAAGCCCCAAACGCCGAACAGGCTTCGAGATCAGGGATATCGGCGATATACCCGCCGTCCTCCTCACTGAAGAAAATGTTGATGTGGTAGTCCTTCACGACTCCCCCTTCATTCGCAGGTCGTAACGCTCGACGAGCCGCAGAAACTGCCGGATCTGATAAGGCAACAACGAGTGCAGAAAAATCGCGGAAACTGACATTTCGCAGATGTCCGGCAGCGAGTCTTGTCAGCAGCCATTTCGGATTCACAAGTCGAGTATACGGTCGTCCCTTAATGCAGCGTTACCATCCGCCGCTATGATCCCATCTCAGTGACGCTTGAAGAATTGCACGGCTCGCTCGTGCGCCTGCGCCGCCTCACGCGACTTGAACGTACCGAGGTTACGGCGCTTGCCGTTGTCGGGATTCTTCTTGCGCGAATACAGCCGGTACTGGCCGGACTTCAGTTTCCGGATCATGCCCGGAAAGTAGCGACAATCGCGCCAGACCTTGTCATCCAGGACTTTGTCATCCAGAGGCCGGCGAAGCGCGGCCGAAGGATCTCAACCGCGCAGTTCCAGCCGAAGCCCTGCAGGCCAGGAAGGGATTCAACGCAGTTCGTACTATCTGGAGATCCTTCGGCCGCGCTTCGCCGGCCTCTGGATGACAAGAACCTACCGCCAGACCGACAGAATCATCCCCGCCACCACGAACGACACCCAGTTGTAGGCTGAGTTGATGAACCACAGCGGCTTCGGCGTCATCGAGAAAATGCCGGTGGCGAAGCTGGTCGGGGCGGCGAAACCGACCCACAACAGCGTGCCGACGAAGGCTCCGCGGGCGCACGTCATCGGCGGGAAGTGGTTGATGACGATGGCCTCGATGTAGGAGATCAGGAGGCCGCAGAGGAAAGAGAGGAACAGCAGCACAGGCATCGCGCCGCCGGAGCCTTCCTTCATCTTCTCCTCCGGGATTCCCATCAGGCGAACCCACGGCTTCTTGAAGATGACGGAGTACCAGAGCCCGCCGAGGATGAAGATGGCAACGGCACTGACCAGGATGGCAAGGTAGTTCACGTGCGGAAAGGAAAGGGACATGCGATTCTCCTTCTGCGTTTTCGTCTGGGGATGCGCAAACGATACGCCGATGACCGCGCCGGAGCCACCTATACTTCGCGGCATGCGCCGCATCTTCGTCCTGCTCCTCCTCTCGCTCGCCGCCGCGCCGCTGGCATCTGCCGCCGGTTGGAAGAAGGCCTACTTCGGGGCCACCAAGCCCGGAACCTGGGCGCGCTATATCGATCACAGCTCCGATCCTGCCAACGTCGACATGACCGTGACCATGACCCGGCTGCCCGATGACGACGGACGGCCGCGGATCGAGATGAAGATGGACTCCGCCGGCAAGTATCCGCTGGTGCTCAACCGCTACACGATGAAGAGCGGCTTCAACTCCGACCGCGATCTCATCGACTACGGACCGGAGATCGTCGCCGGCGAAGCAGGCAGCGCCGAGGATGCGCTGACGACGCTGGATGCGGACACGGTCAAGATCATCGCCGGCGCCATGCTCCCCTACGCGCCCGCCGTCGTCTTCAAGGGCAGCGAGGTCGTCGACGACAAGAAGACGGATCGCTACAGCTACACGATGAAACGGCCGGGAGACACGGTGGAGACGGGCGAATTCTGGCTCAGCGACGCCGTTCCCTTCGGCGTCGTGCGGAACACCTTCACCATCAAAGAGGCGAACGGCAAGACCACCACTTTCGAGCGGAAGCTGGTCGCTTCCGGCGCGGCCCCGGAGGCGAATAAGGATGGATTGGTGAAATGAACACGAACGTCAGGATAAAATCGCCGCTCGCATGCTCCGCTCCGTCATTGCCGCCACCGGGAGCCACATCCCGCCGGTCCGGGTCACGAACTCGGATTTTCTGAACCACGATTTCCGCGGCCCTGACGGCTCGCGGATGTCGAAGACGAATGACGAGATCGTCAAGCAGTTCGAAGCCATCACCGGAATCAAAGAGCGTCGTTACGTTGCCGCCGGCACGGTGACCTCGGACATCGCCTACGCCGCGGCACAGGAGGCGCTGACGTCATCGGGGATCGACCCCGAGTCGCTCGACCTCTTCATCGTCGCCCACAACTTCGGCGACGTGCAGCGCGAAGGCGGCCACCCGGATCTCGTGCCGTCGCTGGCGGCGCGGGTCAAAGCGAGGCTGCGCATCGCCAAACCGCACGCGCCGGCGTTTGACCTCGTCTTCGGCTGTCCCGGCTGGATCCAGGGCATCATCACCGCCGACGCCATGATCCGCGCCGGCGACATCAAGCGGGCCCTGATCATCGGCGCCGATACGCTGTCGCGCATCTCCGATCCGCACGACCGCGACAGCATGATCTACGCGGACGGCGCCGGCGCCACGATCCTGGAGGCGCGCGATAACGGCGACGCCGGCATCCTCGCCCACGCCGCGCGCTCGGATACGCGTGACCACTCCGGCATGCTGTCGATGGGCCGCTCGTACAACGACGAAGTCTTCCTCGAGGCGCTCTTCCTGAAGATGGAAGGCCGCAAGCTCTACAAGTACGCGCTGCAGACCGTAGCCGGCTCGATGAAGGATTGCCTCGACAAAGCCGGCATCCCGCTCAGCGACGTCTCCAAGATCCTCATCCACCAGGCCAACGGCAAGATGGACGAAGCCATCATCGGCGCTCTCTACGACATGGAGAAGATGACCCCGCCCCCCGACGTGATGCCGATGACCATCTCCTGGCTCGGCAACAGCTCCGTCGCCACGGTGCCCACGCTCTTCGACCTGATCGCGAAAGGCCAGCTCGACGGCTACGCCTTCCACCCCGGCGAGATCGTGCTCTTCGCCTCGGTCGGCGCCGGGATGCACATCAACGCGTTCGTTTATCGGATGCCCTGAAACGCCAGCGAGCCGCTGGCGTTTCAGCCGGCGCGGCCGCCGGGGCTACGTCCGGTTACGCTCCTGCAACCACTACCCCCCTACGACGTATCATCCCCCGACGAGTCGTGTCCTGATCGAAAAGGAGAGAACTGCATGCGCCGAGGTTTGTTCGGAATTGGAATCATCCTTCTGGTGGCGGTGAACGGGTTCGCGCAGAGCGCGGACGAGATCATTGCCAGGTACATCTCAACGATTGGCGGGAAAGATCGCATCGCGGCCATCCAGTCGCTCAAGCGCACCGGCAAGTTCACCGGCGGCGGCGGATTCGAGGCCTCGGTGCTCGAACAGAACCAGCGGCCCAACAAGGTCCGCCAGGAGTTCGGCATCCAGGGGATGACCGCCATCAACGCCTACGACGGCACGACCGGCTGGAAAATCGACCCGTTCGAAGGGAAGAAGGACGCCGAGGCCCTCAGCGAGGAAGAGCTGAAGTCGATCATCGAGGATTCTGATCTCGACGGTCCGCTGGTCAACTACGCGCAGAAGGGCAACAAGGTCGAGTACACCGGCACGGAACCGGTGGAAGGCTCCGAGGCCTACAAGATCAAGGTGACCACGCCTGCCGGCGACGTGCGCACGTTCTTCATCGACACCAGCTCCAACGTGCCGATCAAGATCGAGACCCGCCGCATGATCCGCGGGGCCGAGCGCGCCTACGAGACCATCCTCGGCGATTACAAAGACGTCAGCGGCTGGTATATCCCCTTCTCCATCGAGAGCGGAGTGAAGGGCAGCCCGAACCGGCAGAAGGTGACGTATTCGAAGATCGAAGCGAACGTCCCGATGGCGAGCTCATTGTTCGCGAAACCGGCGAGTGGGACGACCGCGACCGCGACTCCTGTCTCGTCAGCTCCCGCTCCCGCGGCTGCAGTGGCGCAAGCGCCGGCTCCGTCGTCGGCGCCGCCGCCCTCCGCACCGGCAACCCCCGTCAAGGTCGATTCCGAGACCATCTCCGGCCTCGGTGCGCGCAACATCGGCTCGGCGGCGATGAGCGGCCGGGTCGCGGCGCTCGACGCGGTGCAGGAAGGCAACCGCATCACCGTCTACGTCGGCGCGGCCAGCGGCGGCATCTGGAAGTCGGTCAACGGCGGCACGACCTTCAAGCCGGTCTTCGACAAACAGCCGGTGCAATCGATCGGCGCGGTGGCCATCGATCCGAAGAATCCGAAGACCATCTGGGTCGGTACCGGTGAGGCCTGGACCCGCAACTCCGTCTCGTACGGCGACGGCGTCTACAAATCGACCGACGGCGGCGACAACTGGACCAACGTCGGACTGCCGAATTCGGAGCGCGTGGCCAAGATCGTCATCGATCCGAGCGACACCAACTCCGTCTACGTCTGCGTCCCCGGAAAACTGTGGAGCGACAGCGACGACCGCGGCGTCTACAAGACGACGGACGGCGGCAAGAGCTGGTCGAAAGTGCTCAAGGGCGCCAACGCATCAACCGGATGCTCGATGCTCTCCCTCGATCGCTCCAATCCCAAGACGCTCTACGCCGGCATGTGGGACTTCCGCCGCAAGGGCTGGACCTTCCGCTCCGGCGGCGACGGCCCGAACGCTCCGAGCGGCAGCGGCCTGTTCAAGTCGACCGACGGCGGCGCGACCTGGCAGTCGCTCGACGACAAGTCGGCGGCCGGTCTGCCGACCAAACCGTGGGGACGCATCGCCGTCACCGTGGCGCCCTCGAACCCCAACATCGTCTACGCCCTCATCGAAGCCGAGCCGCCGAAAAACGGGCTCTATCGCTCCGAAGACGGCGGCAAGACCTGGCAGGCGCGCGACCGCAGCCAGATGATGATCTGGCGTCCGTTCTACTTCGCCAATCTGATCGTCGATCCGAAAGATCCGAACAAGGTCTACAAAGCGGGCGGCGGTCTCATCGCCTCGAACGACGGCGGCAAGAGCTTCAGCGGCATCGGCGGCGGCGGTCACGGCGACTGGCACGACGTCTGGATCAATCCCGCCAGCACCGATCACCTCATCGCCGGCGACGACGGCGGCCTCTGGTACTCGTACGACGGCGGCAACCGCTGGTGGAAGGCCGACAACCTGCCGGTCTCGCAGTTCTACCACGTGAGCGTGGACATGGACCGGCCGTACCACGTCTACGGCGGACTGCAGGACAACAGCTCGTGGGTAGGCGACTCGGCATACCCGGGCGGCATCACCAGCAGCCGCTGGGAGAACTTCTACGGCGGCGACGGATTCTGGATGTTCGCCGATCCCAGCGATCCCGACTACATCTACGCCGAGGCTCAGGGCGGCGAGATCGGGCGTGTGAACCGGAAGACGCATGAGACCCGGCCGATCAAGCCGCTGCCGCAGTACAAAGAAGGGAAGCTTCGCTTCAACTGGAACACCCCCATTCACGTCTCTCCCACCGGCACGCTCTACATCGGCGCGCAGTTCCTCTTCCGCTCGAACGATCATGGCCAGACGTGGGAGCGCATCTCTCCCGACCTTACGACGAACGATCCGGAGAAGCAGAAGCAGGAGCAGTCAGGCGGCGTGACAGTCGACAACTCCTCGGCCGAGATGCACACCACCATCTTCGGCATCGCCGAGTCGCCGAAGAATCCCAGCGTGATCTGGGTCGGCACCGATGACGGCAACGTTCAGGTCACGCGCGACGCCGGCAAAACCTGGACGAACGTCGCCGGCAACATCGCCGGCCTGCCGAAGAACGCCTGGGTGACCTCGGTCGAGCCTGGCCATTTCGACGAAGGGACGGCGTACGCCACCTTCGACATGCACACCTTCGGCGACATGAAGCCGTACGCGTACAAGACCTCCGACTTCGGCAAGAGCTGGACGCCCCTCATCGCTGCCGACGCCACCATCCACGGTTTCGCCCACGTGATCAAGGAAGATCTAGTCAACCGCGATCTCCTTTTCCTCGGCACGGAGCAGGGCCTCTATGTCTCGCTCGACGGCGGCAAGCAGTGGGCGCAGTACAAGGGCGGCGACATGCCGAATGTGGCGGTCGACGACCTGGCCATCCATCCGCGCGATCACGATCTGGTCATCGCCACGCACGGCCGCGGGATCTGGATCATCGACAACATCAATCCGTTGCGCGCCCTGACGCCGGACGTGCTGGCGAAGGACGTAGTCTTCATGCAGACGATGCCGGTGGTGCAGCGCATCCTCGGCCAGGGCGGCTGGGCCAATGGCGACGCTTCCTTCGAGGGACCGAATCCTCCGGGCGACGCGGTCATCACCTACTACCAGCGCGCCCGCCACATCTTCGGCGACCTGTCGATCGAAGTGACCGACGCCAGCGGCAAGAAGATCGGCACGATCCCCAGCAGCAAACGGCGCGGACTCAATCGCGTGACCTGGTCGATGCGCCTTCCGGCTCCGAAGGTGCCGACCGCGGCGATCGCGGCGTTCTCCGCCGCGACCGGCCCGCGCGTCCTCCCCGGCACCTACACGGTCAAGATGACCAAGGACAAGAACGTCTACACCACGCCGCTGGAAATCATCCCCGATCCTCGGTCGAAGCACAGCGCCGCCGATCGCCAGGCGCAGTGGGATCTGGCGAACAAGCTCTACGCGCAGTTGGGCGAGATGACCTTCGCCGTCGACCGGATCAACAGCGTCCGCACGGCCCTCGACGATCGCGCCACGAAGGTGCCTGCAACCGATGCGCTGGCCAAGCGCCTTCGCTCGGCGTCGTCCGACGTCGACGCGCTGCGCCGCAAGATCGTGGCCACGAAGGAAGGCGGCATGATCACCGGTGAGGAACGTCTTCGCGAGAATCTCACGGACCTCTACGGCAACGTGAATTTCTTCGAAGGCCGCCCGTCGCAGACCGAGGTCGAACGGACCGACGCCCTCAGCAAGGAGCTGGCGGATGTCGTTCAGTCGTTCGACTCCTGGACGACGAAGGAGCTGCCGGCAATCAACGCAGCGCTGGCGAAGAAGAAGCTCGACCCGATCACCCCGCTGACCCGCGCGAAGTGGGATGCCGCCAACGGCGGCAGCGCCGGCGCCTCGGCACCGACAGAAGTACGCGATCGCTTCGAACGCGACTGATCATTCTCCGTGCAGGGCCGCCGAGACGGCGGCCCTGCACTTGAATTCTCAAGCCGCGGAGCGGCGATATCTACGTAGCCCACGCTGAGTGGAAACCCGGCACTCTGTTACATCGAGAGTCCTTCTCCCTCCGCAAAAACCCGCGGAGGGAGAAGGACTCTCGACGAAGGAACGTGGCAAACGATTCAAGAAGACCGTGAAATATACGGTCAGTACGACACCCTCATCGACGGCTGCGTCTGCGCGACTTGATCCACCCTGATTCGCGCGTCGACGGTAAGCGCGCCCGATTCGCGCACCTTGATCGGATTAAGATCGAGCTCGCGGATCTCCGGGCAGATCTCCAGCAGGGCTGACACGCGCAGGGTGGCATCGCGCAGCGCGGCGATGTCCGCCGGTTTCGCGCCGCGGAAACCGCGCAGCAGTTTCATGCAGCGCAATCCGTCGAGCATGGCCTCCGGATCGGCATCGGTCAGCGGAAGAAGCCGGAAGGAGACGTCGTCCAGAAGCTCAACCAGCGTTCCGCCCGCTCCGGCGGCGATGACCGGACCGAAGGCGTCATCGCGCGTCACGCCGATCATCATCTCCACGCCGTCCGCCGCCATCGCCTGGATGACGGCGCCCGTCATCCGGTCGCCGAGCGCCGACTCCAGCTGCTCATACGCCGTGTAAACCGCGGACTTGTCGCGAAGCGCCAGCTTCACGCCACCCACGTCGCTCTTGTGCAGCAACTCCGGACCGTAGGCCTTGAGCGCCACCGGGAAGCCGATGCAGATGGCCGCTTCCATCGCCTCCTCGGCGCTGCGCGTGAAGGTGATCGCCGGCGCGTCGATGCCGGTGGCCTTCAACATCGCCGCGACCTCCATCGGCGCGAGCCAGCCGCCGCCGCGCTCGAGCGCGCCGTCGACGATCGCGCGAAGGCAGAGATGATCGATGTCGTCGAACCGGACGGCCGTCCCCACCGGCGTCGCCCGCCACGCCGCGTAATGCGTCGCCGCTGCCAGCGCCTGCACCGCGCGCTCGGGAAACGGAAACGCTGGAACAGGATCGAGCGGCATCGGCGTCCCGGCCGTTCCCATGAACGTGGCCAGCAACGTCTTGCCGTTCGCTTCCTTGGCACAGCCCTGGATTGCCGACGCCACCGCGGCCGCTTCCGTGGCCAGCACCGGGATGTAGATGGCGATCACCGAGTCGACCTCGGGATCCGCCAGCAGCAACCGCAACGCCGCGCGATACTGATCGGCCGTGGCCGAGGCAATCATGTCGATGGGATTGCCAACGCTGGCGGCCGAGGGGAGCAGCGCGCGGAGTTGCGCGGTCGTATCCGGACTCAGTTGCGCCAGCGCCAGACCATGCGCATCGCACGCGTCGGCGGCCAGGATTCCCGGGCCGCCGGCGTTCGTCACGATGGCGACGCGGCTCCCTTTCGGCAGCGGCTGCGTGGCCAGCAGCGAGGCCACATCGAACATCTCTTCCAGCGTGTCCGTACGAATCACGCCCGACTGTTTGAAAAGATCGTCGACGATGGCATCGCTCGACGCCAGCGCGCCGGTGTGCGACGACGCCGCGCGTGCCCCGCCCACGGACCGCCCCGCCTTCACCGCCACGATCGGTTTCTGCCGGCCCACGCGTCGGGCAATCTCCACGAACTTGCGCGGATTGCCGAAGCTCTCCAGGTAGAGAAGGATCACGTTCGTGCGCGGATCGTCGGCCCAGTATTGAATGAGATCGTTGCCGGAGACGTCGGCCTTGTTACCGACGGAGACGAAGGTCGAGAAGCCGATGTGCAGCGAGCGCGCGTAGTCGAGCACCGCCAAGCCAAGCGCGCCGCTCTGGCTGGACATAGCCACGTTGCCCGCCGGCGGGAACGCCGCGGCAAACGTCGCGTGCATGCGCACCTCGGGGTCGGTGTTGAGCACGCCCATGCAGTTCGGGCCGACCATGCGCATCCCCGCGGCGCGAACTTTCTGCAGCAGCCGCCGCTCGATGACGCGCCCCTCGGCGCCGACCTCACCGAAGCCCGCGCTGATGACCACGACCGCGGAGACATGCTTGGCGATGCACTCATCGAGGACCGGCTCCACGAACGCGGCCGGCACGGCGACGATGGCCAGCTCGATCTCCCCTTTGATGGCGGCCATGCTCGGAAACGCAGGCACCGATTCGACATCGGTCGCATTCGGGTTCACCACGTACAGCGACCCTTGATAGCCGGTGCCGACGAGGTTCCTGACGATCTCGTTCCCGAGCTGGCCGGGCCGCCTGCTGGCGCCGATGACGGCGATCGAGCGCGGCGCGAAGACGGCACGCATCGACGCCGCGGCCGCGATCTGCGACCTCTCCGCCGCCCGCTCCTCGGCCAGCGCCGTCGGCGCGATCGGAAACGACAGATGAACGGTCCCGGAATCGAGATCGGTATCGACGACGAAGCCCATGTCCAGGAAGACGTCGAGCATCCGTTTGTTGCCGGCGAGCACGTCCGCTTCGAACCGCTCGATCCCATGCGTTCGCGCCGCGGCGACGAGCACTTCCAGCAGCTTCGTCCCGATGCCGCATCCTTGGCCCGAGTCGGCGATGGCGAACGCGACCTCGGCCACATTCTTCCGCCGCGGCGACGCGAAGTAATGCGCCACGGCCACGATGCCGTCGAGGTTCTCGCCGATCACCCCAAACTCGCGGTCATAATCGACCTCGGCCGGCGAATAGGTCAGCGCCAGCTCCGGCGTGCAGAGATCGAAGAATCGCGCATGCAGCGACTCC
>Ga0207689_10003391_pt1 | contig 14556 bp, 15 predicted proteins | sample KBSMisM52_FD_184312 | JGI IMG/M metagenome (GOLD analysis project Ga0207689, IMG submission 184312) | Miscanthus rhizosphere microbial communities from Kellogg Biological Station, Michigan, USA - KBS Miscanthus M5-2 (SPAdes) (version 2) | ecosystem: Host-associated > Plants > Roots >... | reverse complement strand
TCCTAATTTCAGAGCCCGGGATACTGGCTTCAATTTGCCAGTCGGTTTCGGTGATCCGTTTAGGTTGGAATACGACGCGAGGAGATTTACTCATGCCGCCAATATGCCCCCACACGGTGCCGATTCATAGGCACCCTACTCGGGTGAGCCCTGGCCTGTTTCGACTCTCAGTGGCCTAGTATGACTTTAGAAGTGGCCTAATTTGGCTCTTGCAACGATCTAGGAGCTTTTTCGTTTTGGTCTGACGGCACGCTAGGTCCGCGACGATGACGGACCTGTGCTTGTGGGCGCGTGCACCTTCGATGTTAAACGGCACAGAAAGTAAGGCCCAGTTGGCGTCTTTTGTTTGGGAAGCCTGGGAAACTTCGGCCATTTAACTTCGGAATAGTGAAACCGTATCCAGAGTTGGGAAGCTGACTTATCGCTGTGCTGCAGGCATATCATAATTTTCCGCCCGCAGTAACTTGGCACGCCTGTATATCCGGGTGGCCCCGGCCAGCCCTACGATGGGGCCCAAGCTGCCTGAGTACCACCGGCTACCACGGATCACGCGGAGAAGGTTCGATCCCAGTTCCTCTCCCTCCGCCACGAAATGACATTAAATTGTTGAAATAACTTACATATCCGAGTTGAGCGTATTGCAAGTCCCCAATTCGGCCCCCAAACAGGATCGGTTCAGCTATTTAGAGCTGACTCTTCCGTTGAAGATGATCGACTACCCGCTGAATTGTGGCTGCGTCCGGTTCGCCGAAAGCCCCGGCGTTGAGTAAACCTTTCAAAATCTCGTCTTGGCGCGAGGACGCTACGGCGCCGTAGCTCGTGAAGTCGTCAGAACGTGCGCGTGGCCGAGGTTTTGGCTCCATGCCTTGAACGCCTCTGGGGTAGGGCAAATCTTTTGACCCAGGCCGACCAAGGTGTTTCGGAAGCTGTGCGGGTTGAAGTACGGGAGACCCGCCGTCTCGAAGGCCTCCTTGAATATCCTGCGGATTGCGGCGGCATCCCTCCAGTGGGTCCGATCCAAACCGCAGTTTTCAAAATGTCCACTCTCTCCCACGATCACTTTGGTTGCCGGGAAGAGGGGATCGTCCGGCCCCCACAGCCGCTCGTTGAGGAACTGCACCCAGTTTTCGACGATCTCTTCGATGTCGGCACCCACAGGGAAAAATGTCGACGTGATCGTCTTGGCATTCTTGGTTCGGACTTCGCGAGCGTCCTGGAATATCTTGCGATTTGGCAAATCGACATGCTTCAAGCACATTGAGGCAATGGCGTTGTCGCGGGCTCCGCTCAGGAGGGTGAACGCGATCAAGGCCTGATTGCGACGTTCGATGGCAGAGAGTACGGGCATCGACTTGAGCACATGCCTGATCTGCTCGATGCTTGGCACCGGACATTCGCGGACAGCCTTCGCGATGCGTTCATCATTGGCCGTCGCGTTGAAGTACTCGGCATCCGAATAGGTGATGCGCGACCGGAAGCCGGGCTGCTGCGCAAGCCACTGGAAAAACGCCTTCAATGACGCCAGTCGAGAGGAGATCGTCGCCTTGGCCAAACCGCGCCCGTTAACCGAGCCAACCGCGCCACCAAGCTTGCGCTTGTAACTCTGGGCCTGTTCGATTCGGAACTGTCGAAAATCCTTAAGTCCGGTGGACCTCTCGAAGTCCGCGAGGGCCGCCGCCACCTGGTCGACGCTGCTCGGCGAAAGACGTTTAGCCTCGCTCAGGAACGTCAGATAGCGGTGCTTGATCCGCTCATTTGCTGGGTTGAATTTACCCATGGGTCTTATGCCTATTGCAAGTGATCATTTGTGGAGGGTTGGCGGCTATCTCTTACGGTTCGCAATGCTTCCTGATCTGCGAGACATGTCGCCTCATGGCCTTCCAGCGCCCGATCTGTCGCGTGTCCTCCTTAGGCAAGCGCCGGCCTAGCTAGCATCGACAATACCACTGGAACCAGCCGCGCGGATCGTTCGGATGTATGCAGCCCTTTCTCCGCCATTCCGACAAGCGTTGGATGGCGTCCACGCCGAAATAGTTGCAAAGGCAGTCGCGGCCAGAAGGCGAGAGCTTCGCCCGCGCGAACCAACTCGCGGGAAACTTGTCACGACAATCGGTGAGGTATTTGCCGCAGAACACGCCGAGTTCCAGCATCTGCTTGGGCGTCAAATCGGGCCGGAATTGCGGGTCGAAATCGCGACATAGCGGTAGCCTCTTTGCATCTTGTCACTGACGATGATGATGCGGCGGCGCATCCGGCCTCCTGTTAGTTCAATAGCCAGATTGCGCCGTTCAGAACCGAAGCGAACGCCACCCACGCGGCGTAGGGCGCGAACAGCAGAGATGCGATCTTATCCCATCGCCAGGTTATCATGATGAAGCCAACGATCGTCATCAGGAGCAGCACGATTACGCCAAGGGCGATATCGATGCGATGGCCTGAGAAGAATATGGGTGACCAAACGAAATTCAGAGCCAGCTGTCCCCACCATAGCTTCATCGGTAAGTTCTTGCGGCCCTCTCTCCAAACACGCCACCCGGCGATCGCGATGATGATATAAAGCGTGCTCCAAACCGGGGCAAAGATCCAGTTGGGCGGACTGAAAGGCGGCTTGCTTAGCGCCGCATACCATGCGCCGGGGGCGGTCGCGAAACCGATGATAAGGCCGCCACCCAGAACGAGCGCAACAAACAAAAGTAAACTACCGAGTTCGGCCGCGCACATTTTCATTCGAATGGATCTTCGCCGCTGTTGTTCGGCAAAAGAATGTCAGTGGTTCTCTTGTCGCGGATGAGCAGTAGCGATCGCATCTCGTGCGGATGCCTTGTCGAGATGGCGCCGGTCCGCTTTAGGCAAAGCGGACCGGCGGTCGATCGCTTGAGCGTGGTCGATCAGCTCTGGGGCGGCAGGATGACCTTGTCGATGACGTGAATGATTCCGTTCGAGGCCGGGGTATCAGCCTTTACGACGGTAGCATCGTTGATCGTCACCTTGCCTCCTTTGGTCGTGACCTTCACCATTGCGCCGTTGACGGTCTTGGCCTGGTCCAGCTTTTTTACCTGCTCAGCTTTCACGGCGCCCGGCACCACGTGGTAGGTGAGGATGGCCGTCAGCTTCGCTTTGTTCTCGGGCTTCAGCAGGTTCTCCACGGTGCCGGCCGGCAACTTGGCAAATGCCTCGTCTGTCGGAGCGAACACCGTGAACGGGCCGGGACCTTTCAGGGTAGCAACAAGGTCGGCCGCCTTGAGCGCCGCCGCCAGCGTCTTGAACTGGCCGGCACCGACCGCCGTGTCTACAATGTCCTGATTGTTGGCCCGCGCGAAAGTGCTGCCGATCGCCAAACCCACCACGGCCACAACGACCGCGGCCTTCGACGCAATACCTACTCTGCTCATCTTTTAGCTCCTGTGACTTGCGGGGCCGGCTTGGCGGCCCGCGGTCCGGTTTCGAGGAAGGGGAGAACGTGTTTTGCCTCGCCCCTATTGAATGGTAGTAAAATTAGTTTTCATCAAGGGCACATTAGCGTGATATGCAAAGTAGTTTTCGTAAGGATAAAATGGGGGCTCAATATTTGACTGGGTTGAAAGAGAACGGAACCATGCTGTCGGAGACGCTGATCACAAGTCTTGAGGGCTACGCCATCGGCCCGAAGATCCGCCGGCTGCGGCTACGCAAAAAATTGGGTCTGGTCCAGCTAAGCGAACACACCGGTCTCTCGCCGGCGATGCTGTCGAAAATTGAACGCGGGCATCTGTTTCCGACGCTGCCGACCTTGTTGCGAATCGCTTTGGTCTTCGGCGTCGGGCTCGATCACTTTTTCAGGGAGGACAGTGACCGGCCGGTTCATGCCGTCGTGCGCAAGGCGGACCGCATTCGTCTTCCGGAGAAGGCGGGACGGACTTCGCCCGCTTACCGCTTCGAGTCGCTCGACTATCCGGTCAGCGACCGCAAGCTCAACGGCTACTACGTCGAATTTGGGGAGAAAGACGAGCAGTCGGAGCCGCACGAGCATCCTGGCGCGGAGATCATCTACGTTTTGGAAGGCGAGCTCGTGGTGAACCTGGAGGGAGAGGACTTCACGCTAGGCCAGGGCGACTCGATGTATTTCGATTGCGCTCATCCCCATACTTACCGCCGTAAAGGGTCCTTGCCGTGCGCGGCCATTATCGTCGTGACGCCGGAATGAGCTTCAACGTGAGCGGGATCGCAAGACAGTCCCCAAGACGAACAGGACTATCCCGTGCTCGCCTGCGCCTATCCGAAAGGACTATCCGCCAGATTTCTCCGCACGTCCGGGGGTGGCACTTTTCGGACCTTAGGGATGTCTTTTGGCCCGAGATCTTCCACATGTCCCTTGCACTTAGAGCACTTATCGTAGTTGCTGCGCTTGCCGGCCTTGAACTTTCGCCCGCCAGCGCGGCGAAAATCCCGTCCGTGGAAATGATCGAGGACGCATTAAAGGCATGGAAAGAACGAAACGTCCTCAAGAAGGGAGTTCGAACCGCTCCAAAAGCAGTATCGAGCATTGCGGAGACTGATCAGCGGGCAGCGAATGAACTCATCGACCTTCTCAAAGGCGAGTTTCGCGTTTTGAAGCCGGAGCTGGAAGCGAGCGGACATATCCTTAACCGCGAGAGCTTCATAGGGAAGCATGTTACCTCTCTCGACAGTCAACTGATCGAGACCCGACCTGCAATCGCCGATGAGCTCGAAAAACTCAAAGAACCGATCTCGCAGCAGGACATCATCAACATATTGCAGACAGAGCTTCTCAAGACGAAAGAGACCAATCCAGCTGTAAAATTTGAAGTCTTATCTGGAAAGCTGACAATCAAATCAGGAATCGACAAGAGATGGGAAGGCGTGAGCCTTGGCGACATCAATGTCTATAACGTGACCGCGATCGTCGGCGGCTCCATAGCTACTTGTTACGCACTGAACCACGATCAGTATCCCGGTTCTCTCGGCACAATGATGACCAATTGCGTTCGTGGCGGCTTCCTTGTGTTGAAAGCCAATATTGCGAAAGCAATGATGGAGAATGTGAGCGCTAATCAGATGCGAGCAATTCTTGAGGAACGATCACTTGAAACTGACTAAGGACTAGTCGGCGGCGGCGCCCCCGTCTCGATCGCTTGCGAAAAAGCCCGGAGCGCTTTTCGTCGCTCCGGGCTGGTGGCACGTCCTTGCTGTTACCAGGTCTGTCGGTCGTACCAGTCGTTTACTTCCTTCTGCGTCTGGTCCTTTGCGTAGCCGTAACGCTCCTGAATTTTGCCTTCGAGCTGGTCCTGCTTGCCGGCGATGACGTCGAGATCGTCGTCGGTCAGCTTACCCCACTGCTCCTTGACCTTACCCTTGATCTGCTTCCAGTTTCCTTCAACGCGATTCCAGTCCATGCTTTGCTCCTTTCGGTTTGTGGGAGGGAAAACAAACTTCGGACGCATCCGGTTCCCTTTGCAACGCGGGCCACAGCATCGAAGTAGCGTATCCTTCAGCACAGAAAAATCGACGAGACTCTTACGGAACGCCGATGCCCAGAACGCCGTTTTCCTACATGTGCTGGAAATGCCAGGAAGCTGAAAAGGCAATCGCCCGTTACCGCGACATGCAATCGCGTGTGACCGACGAATTGAGCCAGGCTGGCCTAAATCTCTTGATCAAAACCGCTGAAGCCAAAAGGGAGCGATTCCGCAGGGAGGAAGTGGCGACGCACGAGAGTTGACACCCATTGATGCTCCGATGCCAGTTCCCAAAGTAAAACGGCCCTGACGTGGCGCGCCAGAGCCGTTCAACCCATTGGAGGCTTCTTCCAGCTGACTCAATTCCTCTGAAAGCGAAAGCTAGCGGAATGTTCACTTCGTAACGTTTTCTCAGCGACGCCGTGAGGATCCGCGATAAGTTCAACAGCCGCGGCAAATATCCCGAATGCTTTTGGCCGCTTTGTAAGTCCTAGCCCGGCTCGCCGGCTCCCTACGCGTAGCGGGCGCCTGCACCGTTGCATCCCGAGTAATTCCACCCATAAACCGATCTGGCGCTATTCCTGTCGTTTGTGAGCTGACGCGCTCTTGGCCGTATGCCGTCATGGACGTCGGAAGACTCGCAATGAGGAGCAGCATCGACAATCTGAATTTCATGGCGGCAGCTCCGCAATCAACTCAAGAAACGGCCCACTCGTCGGAACAAAGCCTCCAAGCTTCAAATTGGAAAACGGCCCTGGCAGAGCGCGTCAGGGCTGCCCAACCCAATGGGAGGTTTTGCTCCGGCGGGGGCTTGGGGAATGTAGCCGGAAGCAATAGTCTGACGCGCTGCCACGATGTTCGTTCCTAGGATCGTACGCGCCGGAAGTCGCTAGGGCGTGTATTCATAAACGCCCTGCGTCTGCTTTGAGGCACAGACCGGAAAACATTTGCTGGTTGTGAAGCTTACGGCTTTTGACCCGAATACGACATCAGCCTCTTCCACCAATCTGCCGATGCGCATAGAATGCGTGTCTGACCAGAGGGTCGGCAATGGGACGGCGCGAGTTCATCACCTTGGCTGGAGCGGCTGCTGCCACTTGGCTGCCACCAACAGCCCTGCGTTCCGAAGAACGGGTAATCAAAATCGTCGTACTCGGCGATGCTCTGGCTGTCGGCTACTGGCTTCCCGTTGGGCGCAGGTTCTCCGACAGACTTGAATTTGCATTGAAGGCCAAAGGTCAATCGGTTGCTGCAGGCAAGGGTAATGACACAGCAGCAAGGGGCCTTGCCAGATTGAATCGCTCGGTTCCCAATGGCGCTGAACTGCGTGCTGATCAATTATCCAGCTGCGGAAAAGCGCCAGTGGGACGGCGTGGGCGCACGGATAAGCTACACCCTGAGGGGTTAACACTCCGGCCTGGCAGCGCAGATCCGAAAACGGGAAAAAGATGCAATTCGGTTCCCGCGCGAGGAACCCTGCTGTGTGCGCTGCGTTGCAGAATGTCGTCGTCAGTAATCGCAGGGTTGTTTCGTGAACCGCAGAGATTTCCTTGCAGCTTCCGCGTTGGTTTCCGTTGCCGTGCCCGAGCTTCTCGCCCGCGCGTACGCCCAGCCGGCGCCGTTCGACAGGGCCATCGTGCGGCAAATGGCCCGCGACCTTGCCGCCAAGCCATACAAAGCGCCGGATGACAGCCTGCCCGACAATCTCAGGGATATCGACTATGACCACTATCGGGCGATCCGGTTCTTGCCGGAGCGCGCACTGTGGCGCGACGAGAAACTGCCGTTCGAAGCGCAGTTTTTTCATCGCGGCTTTTTCTACAAAAACCGGGTCGACATCTTCGAAGTGAAGAACGGCCAGGCCTCAAAAATTGTCTACCAACCTGAATTGTTTTCGTTCGGCGACCTGAAGCCGCCGGGACCCGCGGTAGACCTCGGCTTTGCCGGCTTCCGGCTTCATGCGCCAATCAACAAGCCCGACTATTACGACGAGGTCTGCGTGTTCCTCGGCGCGAGCTACTTCCGCGCCGTGGCCAAGGGACAATTGTACGGCCTGTCGGCGCGGGGGCTCGCCATCAACACCGGCGAAGCAAAGGGCGAGGAATTCCCGTATTTCAAGACGTTCTGGATCGAAAAGCCGGCGGCAGGCGCCAATTCCATCGTCGTGCATGCGCTGCTCGACAGCGAGAGCGCTGCGGCGGCCTACCGCTTCACCATCCGGCCCGGCGACACCACCGTGTTCGATGTCGAGATGGCGGTCTATCCACGGGTGGAGCTGGAACACGCCGGCCTCGCGCCGATGACGAGCATGTTCTTCTTCGGACCGAACGACCGCAAGGACGTCGATGATTTCCGTCCGTCAGTCCATGATTCAGATGGCCTTGCGATCTTCAATGGCCGGGGCGAGGAGCTTTGGCGGCCGCTGCATAATCCGCGCGATCTGCAGGTCTCCTCGTTTGCCGACCTCAACCCGCGCGGTTTCGGTCTGATGCAGCGTCAGAAGGATTTTGCCGCCTATCAGGACCTGGAATCGAATTTCGAACGCCGCCCGAGCCTGTGGGCGGAGCCGATCGGCAATTGGGGCGAAGGTGCGGTGAAGCTGCTCGAGATTCCAACCAACGAAGAGGTCCACGACAACATCGCATCATTCTGGCAGCCCAAAACGCCATTGCCGGCAAAGAGCGAGCACACCTACACATATCGCTTGCACTGGGGACCGGATGCCCCGAAGCCGACCGCGCTGGCACGATTTTCCCGGACCGGCATCGGCGCAAGGGGCGACAACGCCACGATCTTCGTGCTCGACGTCACCGGCGAGAAGCTGAAATCCGTCGATCCCAAAACCCTGCGCGGCGTCGTGACGGCCGAGAAGGCCACAATCCAGAACATCGTCACCCAGCCGAATCCCGCCACCGGCGACTGGCGATTGAGCTTCGAGCTCGTGAAGGAAAAGGCCCCGGTCGAAATCCGCGCATCGCTCATGCAGGACAAGGAAGCGGTATCGGAGGTCTGGGTCTATCGATGGACACCCTAGCGAAAGCCCGGGCATCGCCCGAGAGCGGTATTCCATCGAGCGCGTTTCTGCCTGCGGAATCGCCGATGGACATGGTTGTCCAGCCGTTGCGGCGGTTTGCGCCGCCGCCTGCCCCGCGCTTTGCACCGATGTGGGCACGGCGTGCCTTCATCCTGGCCGGCACAGCCATTCTGACCGCGGCAGGCTGTTACGAGATGCACAGCGTCCTCAAGGTCGGCGGCATCACGATCTTGGAATCGATCATCCTTGGGCTGTTCGTGCTGCTGTTCGCATGGATCGCATTTTCCTTCATGTCCGCCCTTGCGGGCTTTGTCGTGCTGCTGTTCCGGAGAAAGGGCGAACTCAACATCGATTCCGCTGCACCTCTTCCGGCGATCCGTAGCCGAACCGCAATGCTGCTGCCGACCTACAACGAGGATCCACATCGCGTGCTGGCGAGACTGCGCGCGATTTATGAATCGGTCGAAGAAACCGGAAACGAACGAAATTTCGACTGGTTTGTTCTAAGCGACACAACCGACCCCGCGATCTGGATCGCTGAGGAAAAGTGTTTCCTCATGCTCCGGCAGGAGGTCGCGAGCGTGGCCAGAATTTTCTATCGCCATCGCCCCGAAAACACCGCGCGCAAATCCGGCAATATCGAGGAATGGATACGGCGGTTCGGCTCCGACTATGAGTGCATGCTTATCCTGGATGCCGACAGTCTGATGACCGGCGACACCATCGTCCGCCTCGTGGCGGCGATGGAAGAACATCCGAAGGCGGCCCTGATCCAGACGCTGCCGATCGTCGTTAATGCAAGATCCCTGTTCGCGCGATGGCAGCAATTCGCCGGGCGATTGTACGGCCCGATGCTGGCCGCCGGGATCGCATGGTGGCACGGCTCCGAAAGCAATTACTGGGGACACAACGCCATCATCCGTGTCCATGCCTTTGCGCAATATGCCGGGCTTCCCGAACTAGGAGGACGCAAGCCGTTCGGCGGATATATTCTCAGCCACGACTTTATCGAAGCAGCGCTGATGCGGCGCGGCGGGTGGGCCATCCACATGGCGCCAAAGCTCGGCGGAAGCTACGAGGAATCCCCGCCCACCCTTTCGGATTTTGCCGCGCGCGACAGGCGCTGGTGCCAGGGCAATCTGCAGCATCTGGCGCTGCTTCCGACACGCGGCTTTCACTGGGTTTCGCGGCTTCATTTGCTGACCGGAATTGGATCGTATCTCACCGCGCCGCTCTGGCTGATCTTTCTGGTGTCCGGAATCCTGGTCTCGCTGCAGGCGCAATTCGTCCGGCCCGAGTACTTTCCGAAAGGATACTCGCTGTTTCCGCAATGGCCGGCGCAGGATCCGATTCTGGCGGCATGGGTGTTCGTCGGCACGATGGGAATGCTGATCGCGCCAAAGCTGCTCGCCTTCCTCGTGCTGCTGACAGATCGCGACGCCCGCAAGAAATTCGGCGGCGGCTTCCGGGTGCTGGCCGGCATCATCGCCGAGACGATCCTTTCGGGGCTCACCGCGCCGGTCATGATGATCTTCCAATCCTCCGCAGTCAGCGAGATCCTGCTCGGACGCGACGCCGGATGGCAGGTTCAGCGCCGGGATGACGGCGGCGTCCCGCACCGTGACACGGTCCGCACCTATGCGGTGCCGACCTTGTTCGGGATCGCCATGGCGGTAAGCGCCTATGCCGTGTCGTTGCCGTTGCTGCTCTGGATGATGCCGGTGATCCTCGGCCTGCTGCTGGCTATACCGATTGCCATGCTCTCCTCGTCGGCGGGCTCGGGGCGACGCCCCGGATTGTTCAGGACTCCCGAGCAGACCGCGCCGCCGCGAGTCCTTTCGAGAGCCAATGAACTGGCGAGCGCGCCGCATTCGCCCGTCACCTGCCCTCTGCACGAACTGCGCCACGACGCCGGCCTGCGCGAGGCGCACCTGAACAACCTTTCGGATCAAAAGCCGCGAAACCGCGGCGAGGTCGATCCACATCTAGCGATCGCTCGTGCAAAGATTGAAGACGCCGAAACATTTGACGAAGCATCGAGCTTTCTTAGCCGACGGGAACAATTTTCGGTGCTTAGTTCGCCGACCGTACTCGCGACCCTGTTTGCCTTACGAAGCTCACGGTAGTAGTTGCCTTAATGTGGCGATGTTGGTCGAAAGGTCGCCCATCTGCGATAGACGTTTTTGTTTCCGCGTTTTCCCGTCCAGGAAATTCGCGCTATATGTATGCGTAAGAATGGGGCGGCCCCGCAGTCGAGGCGTACTGAGGGGTCGGATACTCGCCAAGTTCGGTGTTTGACCATGTGCGCCAGGCTTTCGGCGGCCTCTATCTGAGCGCTCTGCATGATGGCAATCCGCGCGTAAGGAACTGGCCAGCGGGACAATTCGGCGAGATGTAAGCATGTGAAGAGGGCGCGAAGGCATCTCGGTTATGGGGCCTATGATCTGTCACTCTCGATGCCTAATCGAGTGGTCACATGGCGTTATCTTTAGCAGCCACATATGATGTTGCAAGGGTGAGGAGATGCACGGCCGCGGTGCCCAGCTGCTGCATCTCTTTATCAGCTGAATATGAAGTGGAAGCACGGCGGTATGCGATGGCTACAGTTGCGTACGCATCAGTGATCAATTCCGCTAATTGATCGTTCTGATCAATTGCTTGCCGTGAACGCACTTTAACGACCTTAAGCGCAGCTTCTGCGGCGGCGTGATTGAGTTGCGCATTTTCCGTGTTTGAATCGGAAACATCAGGCTGACATGCTGCGGCTGCTCCAGCGATCACTTCATAGTATCGCTGCTTTCGGGGGGCATCCGCAGACAGATAACTTTTCAATAACCGGCGGGCCCTTGCTTCAAGGTGTTTGCGATCCTCTCGGATTTCTCGACGCCTGGGCTTCAACCAACTAACCACCGTTTGCACCCTTTCGAGGCTCATCGGCTGTCCTGAGTCCTAGCCGGGTTTATAGCCAGCTGGCGACAACGTTAGTTGTTGTTTTGAGATCGAGTGAGCGCTTGGCGAACTGCTTCGCGGATTGGAATTCAATAAAAAGGTGCGAAGCGACGAGCAAAACAGCGGCAAATACCGCTACCAAACCCGCGGTCGCTAGTTCTGCACCATCATTCATTCCGCCCACTCCTCAGACTTTAGGTACAAACGCCCTGTCAAAGGCGGAGTTCCATAAGGGGTCGGGATAAAATGGCAATTGACCTGCCGGGCGACGGACACTCTTGAGAGCACACGGGTTACTCCGGGCAAGAAGAACCCAAAGTGGAGTCCGCCGTCATTGAGTCGGGGCGGAGGCTGATGATTGTGCTTTGCGCCGAAGCGATGGAGTTGCCTAGACACGGCTCGTGGAGCATCGAAGCACTCCGCGGATCACGTATATGAAAGGAGGCATCAACGATGCCCAGCACAGCTCTTATGATCGGCATTACTGTGGCGATCATTGTATGTGGTGCCACGGCGTTTGCGATGCTTCTTCATTCGCCCGGATGATTGAAGGACTAAGTTCGAACGCCGAATTAAGCTGGTGCTAGTCTACAGTGGGCCGTCCGCAAGAATTGCGAGACACAAAATGGGTCTTGGGATAATCCGTTGACGGTTGAGTCGCGGTGTTCGATTGCACGGCTTGGAATGAATCGGGGCAAAGCCCGAGGAGGGCATGTGGGGACCCCTCGACCTCAACCTATGCAGGGTCAGGTCGGCGCATCAGTCACGCAATGTTTTGCAGCATCTCGACTTACAAGGAATGTTTCGGGGAGCGGCAGGGGAGTATCGACGCTTACCAATCTGTATCCTGAGCCGTTGCACTTGAGAGCGGCCATTAAAACGCGGATTGACCTTCGGCTTTCTTTCAGACGTACCATGCTTAATCTTCTATGTCGGCTTTCGACATCACAACGGACGCCCGGCGACCCTTCCTCTTCCGCCGCTTTTGATCCTGACCGGACATGCAACCTCGCGGCGGGCGCTGGAATAAGTCGGCGCTCGTGGTAGACTTTCGGTCCTATCGGTCCAGAGTGGGTTGCAGAATCCGAAGGGGCCGCGATGCAGCAAATTGCCGACTGGCTCGAAAAGCTCGGAATGTCCGAGTACGCGCAGCGTTTTGCTGAAAACGGGATTGGTTTCGCAGCACTTCGCCATCTGACTGATCAGGACCTTAAGGACATCGGCGTGCTGCTCGGGCATCGGCGCATAATGCTTGCGGCTATCCAGGAGCTTGGGAGCCCTGCCGTAGCTCAACGCGTTACGGCCGAGTTGAAGCCCCAAGATGCCGCCGAACGTCGCCAAGTCACTGTGATGTTCTCGGACCTTGTGGGTTCAACAGCACTTTCAGCACGCATGGACCCTGAAGACCTACGCGAGATCATTTCCGCGTATCAGAAATGCGTTGCCGACATCGTGCAGCGGTTCGGCGGCTTCGTTGCGAAGTATATGGGCGATGGGGTACTGGTGTATTTCGGGTATCCGCAGGCGCACGAAGACGATGCGGAACGGGCCGTCCGGGCGGGGCTGGAGTTGGTGGCTGGCGTAGGTGCTCTGAAGATCCGTGCGCCCCTGCAGACGCGTATCGGCATCGCAACGGGACTGGTGGTTATCGGCGACCTCATCGGGTCCGGCGCTTCTCAGGAGCACGCCATAATCGGTGAAACGCCAAACCTTGCGGCACGTTTGCAGGGCGTTGCTGAGCCGAACAGCGTCGTCATTGCGGAGAGTACTCGGAAGCTGTTGGGCAATCTGTTCGAGCTTGAAGAATTAGGGCCGAAAGAACTCAAAGGTATCTCAGGCGCCGTAGGGGCATGGGCTGCGTTGCGGCCGGCTTCAGTCGAAAGCCGCTTCGAGGCCTTGCACGCGAACGGATTGACCGAGCTTGTTGGGCGGGACGAAGAACTCGAACTCCTGTTGCGACGCTGGTCCAAGGCAAAGAGTGGTGAAGGCCAAGTAGTGCTACTCTCCGGTGAGGCTGGTATTGGCAAATCGCGGCTTACGGCGGCGCTGCTGGAAAGCATCGCTAACGAGCCGCATACCCGATTGCGCTATTTCTGCTCGCCGCAACATACCGACAGCGCTTTTTATCCGATCATCGGCCAGATGGAACGGGCCGCACGATTTGCGCATGACGACGCACTGGAAACGAAGCTGGACAAGCTCGATACAGTATTGGCGCAGACTTCAACTTCTTTGGAGGATACGGCGCTATTCGCCGACATGCTGTCGCTGCCAAAAGACGGACGCTACGCGGCGCTCGACATACCCTCCGAACAGCACCGCCAGCGGACATTTGAAGCGCTCGGGTCACAGGTGGAGGCATTGTCGCGCTCCACACCTGTGCTAATGATCGTCGAGGATGCACATTGGACCGATCCCACGAGTCAGGAAGCTTTCAGCGGGGTCGTTGACCGGCTTCGGACCTACCGTGTGCTGTTGATTGTGACGTTTCGTCCAGAGTTCGAACCGCACTGGATCGGGCGGCCCTACGTCACTGCTCTCACCCTCAATCGGCTGGCGCAGCGCGAAATCGAGACGGTGATTGATCACATCGTGGGCAACCAGCTTATCTCGGCGAGCGTGCGGCAGGACATCATTGAGCGCACGGACGGGATTCCCCTTTTCGTGGAGGAGATGACGAAGGCGGTCCTGGAGGCCAAGAGTGAGGGCGAAGCGCGGCGAACTACAGGCAATATTCCGTCACCTGCGGCGGCGGTCCCCGCAAGCCTGCACGCCTCGCTTATGGCGAGGCTCGACCAGCTCGGGCCCGCCAAGGAGGTGGCCCAGATCGGTTCCGCGATCGGGCGAGAGTTCTCTCACACCCTGCTTTTTTCCGTTGCGAGCAAGCCGGAGCCGGAGTTGGCATCCGCCTTAGACCGTCTGATCTCCGCTGGCTTATTGTTCCGGCAAGGTGTGCCTCCGTATTCCAGCTATCTATTCAAGCACGCTCTGATGCAGGACGCTGCCTATGGCACGCTGCTGCGCCGAAAACGGCAAGAGTTGCATGCACGAGTTGCCACCACCTTGGAGCAGCATTTCGCAGATCTGGTCGATCGGCAGCCCGAGATACTGGCCCAT
>Ga0207689_10003389_pt1 | contig 14559 bp, 10 predicted proteins | sample KBSMisM52_FD_184312 | JGI IMG/M metagenome (GOLD analysis project Ga0207689, IMG submission 184312) | Miscanthus rhizosphere microbial communities from Kellogg Biological Station, Michigan, USA - KBS Miscanthus M5-2 (SPAdes) (version 2) | ecosystem: Host-associated > Plants > Roots >... | reverse complement strand
AGGTATCGCACCTTGACCCCATGCTCGGCAAGGTAGTCGGTCAGATCCTCCGCCATGCGCTTGGTCAGCGTCGTTACCAGCACCCTTGCGCCATTCCCGACGCGCTCGGTAATCTGGGAAAGCAGATCGTCGACCTGGGTGGCCGCGGGCCTGACTTCGATTTCCGGATCGATCAGTCCGGTCGGCCTTACAAGCTGCTCGACGACCTGCCCCTGGTGCTCGCGTTCATATTCCGCCGGGGTGGCAGACACGAAAATAGCCTGCGGGGTGATTTTTTCGAACTCGTCGAAACGCAAGGGTCGATTGTCCAGTGCACTGGGCAAGCGGAAACCGTAGTCCACCAGATTTTCCTTTCTAGCCCGATCGCCTTTGTACATCCCGCCGAGTTGCGGGATGGTCACATGGCTCTCGTCGATGATCATCAGCGCGTTGAGCGGCAGGTAATCCAGCAGCGTCGGCGGCGGTTCTCCCGGTTTGCGGCCCGACAGGTGGCGCGAGTAGTTCTCGATGCCCTTGCAGAAACCGAGTTCGTTCAGCATCTCCAGATCGAAGCGGGTACGCTGCTCGATGCGCTGGGCCTCCACCAGTTTGCCGGCACTCTGAAACGTCTCGATGCGTGAACGCAATTCTTCCTTGATCGCTTCGATGGCCCGCAATGTGGTGCTGCGCGGCGTGACGTAGTGGCTCGAGGGATAGACGGTGTAGCGCGGCACTCTGTGGAGCAGATGACCGGTAAGCGGGTCGAACAGCGTCAACGTTTCCACATCGTCATCGAAAAGAGTAATACGAAGCGCGACTTCCGAGTTTTCCGCGGGAAATACATCTACTACGTCGCCGCGCACACGAAAAGCGCCGCGGCTGAACTCGAAATCGTTGCGGTCATACTGCATTTCAGTCAGTCGCGAGATGATTTCGCGCTGGCTCGTGCGCTCCTTCTCGCGCAAATGCAGAATCATTCCATGGTAGTCCACCGGGTCGCCGATGCCGTAGATCGCCGAGACGGTAGCCACGATCACGGCGTCGTCGCGCTCGAGCAGCGATTTGGTGGCCGACAGGCGCATCTGTTCGATGTGTTCGTTGATGCTCGAGTCTTTCTCGATGAACAGATCGCGCGAGGGCACGTAAGCTTCGGGCTGGTAGTAGTCGTAATAGGAAACGAAATACTCGATTGCGTTCTCGGGGAAGAACTCGCGCATTTCTGCGTACAGCTGCGCCGCCAGCGTTTTGTTCGGCGCCATGATGATGGCGGGCCGTCCGGTGCGCGCAATCACATTGGCCATCGTGTAGGTCTTCCCGGAACCGGTCACCCCGAGCAGCGTCTGGAAGGCCAGGCCGTCGTTCAATCCCTCGACAAGCGCCGCAATGGCTTCTGGTTGATCGCCAGCGGGCTCGAAGGGCTGATGAAGGCGGAATGGACTATTGGGGAAGGTTACTGTCACGGTACAATGGCGGCCTTCGGAATTTTAGATGTTATCACGATGAACGCTCCGCACTCCGCTTCGCCTTTCGCCACCGTGCAAATGGCCCCAAAGGACCCCATTCTCGGAGTCACCGAGACCTTCAACGCAGACAAGAATGCGAACAAGGTCAACCTGGGGGTCGGCATCTATTACGACGAACACAGCAAGGTGCCCCTGCTCGATTGCGTGCGCCAGGCAGAGCTCCAGTTGGCCGAGAAATCGACCCCGCGCAGTTACCTGCCCATCGACGGCCTGCCAGCCTATGACCGCGCAGTGAGGGATTTGGTTTTTGGCGCGGGGAGCCCGGCGGTTGCGGAAAACCGCGTGATTACACTGCAAGCCCTCGGTGGCACCGGCGCTCTGAAGGTCGGCGCCGATTTCCTGCGCCGCCTTTTGCCGCAATCCCAGGTATGGATATCCGACCCGAGCTGGGAGAACCACCGGGGGCTGTTCGAGAACGCGGGATTCACGGTGAATACCTATCCCTACTATGACGCGGCATCGCACGGACTGAATTTCTCCGGCATGCTGAAGGCGCTTAATAACCTCCCAACCGGAAGCATCGTCGTGTTGCACGCTTGCTGCCACAACCCCACCGGCGTGGATCTATCGCCCGAGCAATGGGGCGAGGTAATCGATGCTGTCGTTTCGCGTGGTCTCATGCCCTTCGTCGATATCGCCTATCAGGGATTCGGAGACGGCATAGACGCCGACGGGGCGGTCGTGAGGCGCTTTGCCCTGGCGGGTTGCCCCGTATTCGTCTCCAATTCGTTCTCGAAATCCTTCTCGCTTTATGGCGAGCGAGTCGGTGCCTTGAGCGTGGTTGCAAGCGACAGCGCGGAGGCCGCCCGGGTACTGAGCCAGTTGAAGCGAATCGTGCGGACCAACTATTCGAACCCACCCACCCACGGCGGTCAGATCGTCGCCATCGTACTCACCGATCCCGAACTGCGCGCGTTGTGGGAACAGGAACTCGGCCAGATGCGAAATCGCATCCGGGAAATGCGCCATCAGCTGGTGGAGAAGCTGCGTGCACGCCTGCCCAGGTCGGATTTCGATTTCGTCATCCGGCAACGCGGCATGTTTTCCTATTCCGGTCTTTCGAAAGTGGCTGTGGACCGCATGCGCGATGAATTTTCGGTCTACGCGATCGACACTGGGCGCATCTGCGTGGCGGCGCTGAACTCCCGGAACATCGATCACGTCACCGACGCAATTGCGAAGGTTGTCGGCTAGCCCGGATATTTTCGGGCGCAAACCGATCGGTTGGATTGCGCAGAGAAGCACCTGCAAGCAAACGCTCAGCGGCCGGTGTGAATTTCCCGCGGCGGTTTCCTGTCGATTGCAGGTATCGGCTCTGCTTGTCCTTTTGCCTCAGCCTCGGCCGGTGCCGGCTTTTTCTTCTTGGTCTGTTTCGAGCCGAACAATTTTTGTGTGAATCGGGCGGCTTTCATTCCTACTGTCGTGCCCAGGCCCGGGCCGAGAAGCGCTGTTCCGGCCGCCGCGCCCGCGAGCGCGGTCGTTGACGGATAGAGCGTCGGGTCCTGTACGGTTCCCGACAGCACGAGCGGTGTGCTGACCAACCCCGAGGTTCCCTTGATGGCAACATCGATCTGGCCTGCCAACTCATGTTTCGACGAGATGAACAGCTCTGCTTCCGCACTCAGGACGCCCGATCCAATCTCGACCTTCGTCAAATAATAGCCGGCGGAGTCGACGCCAAGATGGCCGGTGAAATGGTCGAAACTGGTCTGCCCTCCCTTCAATGCCTCCTTGTTCAGCAGCACCTTCGGGGCGTTGCTCAGGTCAATGTTGTAGAGAATGCCCTGCTCGACCTTGAAATCCGATTCGACGTCCACCGCGTCCGCAAGCTGCGCAGCGACGGGTGCCCGCATGTCGACCACCGGATTGGCTGTCAGGTGGCCGCTGATGGTCGTGTCCTTGGTGAAGAGCGCCACGACAGGCTGGATCTCCACACCCTGAATATCCAGATTACCGGCGATCGTCCAGTCTTTGCTCCATCCGACATTCAGCTTGCCGGATGCTGTGCCGCCATACAGTTGCGCCTGAATGGCCGTGATCGCAATTCCCTTTTGTGGAGTGAGCGTGCCCGATGCCATGAGGGTGGACATCAGCAAAGGCGGCCCGGCCGGCAGTTTCCAATCGCGGGCCGCAATTTCCACGCTGAAATCCTTGCCGCGCGGCATCAGGGTTGCATGCAGACGATCGTGATCGGCACGCACCTCGGCGCTCGCAAGCCCTCCATCTGGAGTGAGTTCGAGATCGAGATCGATATTGCGCAACTTGAATTCGGCAAGGTCGACGAATGCGTCCCGCACTTCGATGTGTTCTACGCGCACGACGGCAGGTCCGCCGCCGGTCGATCTGGCGGCCCAGTTGGAAGCCTTGGTGACGAGCGCCTGACCGATGACCACGCCGCGCAAACTGATCGACCTGATGACCTTCGGGTTGTCGAAGAGGGAGAGCAAACGCGGCGCAACGATCACTTCCTTGACCTGCAGGAATGGTTTCCTGCCGACCACGATGCCGCCGAGCGAGAGATGCGGAATCGGCAGAATAAACAGGCGCAGGGATTCGATCTTTACCGGTGCCTTCAATTGCGCTGAGGCAACGCGCTCGATTTCGGGAATGAACATTCCCAGAGGCAACAGAAAAGGAATCGCAACGAGGGCGATTGCCGCGATGCCACCGACGAGCAGCATTCGCCTGGAGGATTTCATCGGATTTGACATCCTGACGTACGCGCCGCGCTTTCCCGCACCCGGAATGGGTCACGCGCAGCAGACAATTGCTTCAAGGTTTGGACTTGGATTCCCCAATCCGGGATCGGCGCTCTCGGCAAGAGCGGCAAGGTGAGCGATGAATTGATTATACGGATTGCCGTAATGAATCTTGCTAATTTCAACCCTACTCGCGCATCGCGGGAAAATCACGACTGGTTCGACACGACTGCAGCGCGGGCGGCCGTTACCACTGTAATGTCTTCTACGGCTCACCGACAAGGCGCCGCGCGCATATTTGAAGGCGAATCCCACGCGTTGGCCGGACGCCCGTAGTGCATAGGGACCATACGTAACTACAGATTAATACGCAATGCCAGCGTATTCGCCCTTGTATGCTCGACTTAGTGGTGCTAACGACAACCTCCTTGAACCTCAAAGGGCCGTATTGCATCCATCGAATACAGATAGGTTTACGTGTTTCGACGGTCCGACAGCATAAAAGTCCTCAACTGTGTGGTTTTCCTCCTTCCCCTCCTGTTCGCCGGATGCGGGGGAGGAGGAGGTAGCAGTAGTGCGGAAAAACCTGCGCCCTCCCCGACGACAAATGGTCCGTCATCGGGAGGCACGCCCGTCCCACCGGTAACCACCTCGCCGCCACCGCAGGCCAATCCTCCACCGGAAACAGGCGCCGCGCGTTATTTCGCATACGCAGCCAACTTCAAAGAGGGCACGGTCTCCATCTTGAGCGTCCTGACCACCGGCCACATGCTTGACAATGGGTCGGTCCCCTCCGGGGAGGGTACTTCATCCGTCGCCGTTCACCCTGCCGGCAAGTTCCTCTACGTCGCAAACCAGAATTCCAGCACTATTTCAGCATTCGTCATCAACACGAAGACGGGTGCCCTCACAAGCGTTACCAACTCTCCGTTTTCCGCGGGGGTAAATCCCTTCTCCGTAACAATCGATCCCTCCGGGAAGTTTGCCTACGCGGCGAATCGGAGCTCCAACAACGTTTCTGCTTTCACGATCGATGCAGCCGGCTCGCTCACACCCGTGGCGGGCTCGCCGTTTCGTGCCGGGACTGATGCAGTATCGGGACTGGGTTCCATCTCGGTCGTTGTCGACCCCTCCGGGAAATTCGTCTACGTGGCGAATCTGGGGGGGTTCGACCTACCCACCGCCAATCCAGGCAATGTCTCTGCCTTCACAATTGAGCCTTCGACGGGCGTACTCAGCGCCGTCCCCGGCTCGCCGTTCGCCGCGGGGACGAATCCTGCGTTCGTAACCGTTGACCCTTCCGGGCAGTTCGTCTACGTCGCGAATGAAACCTCCAACGATGTTTCGGTCTTCAGGATCGATGCGGGAGGTGTCCTGGCGGCCATTGCAACCGTGCCGATCACGGAAGGATCGACTCCTATTCGCGTAGCCCTAGACCCCACTGGCAAGTTTGCCTATGTGGCGAATAGAAACTCCGCCAACGTCTCTGCTTTCACGGTCGAACCCACCGGGCAACTGACCCGCGTAATGGGCTCGCCGTACATTACAGGTCAGGGTCCGTTCTCTGTCACACTCGATCCCGCCGGGCAATTCGCCTACACGGCAGATCAGACTTCCGACACCATCACCGGCTTCACCATCGACCCGGCGACGGGTGCGTTGACGGCGTTGGGCAGGCTGCCACTCAAGTCCGGAATAGAGCCGGTGTCCCTCGCCTTTACCAGGGTCACCCCCTAGACCTCGCAACGGTGGTTTATTGCACGTCAGTTCCGTTTGGCAGATGCAGGGGTGTAGCCGGCTGCTTGATCGCAGTCAGAACTTGCGGCCTAATTAGCACATCGGCTCGGTACGAGTATGCTTTAGGCATTGGCTGTTTTTGATCATCGAACCTAAGGGGATTCATGGTCTGACGGCCCAGATTGATTGGCCGACCGGATTCGGGAGGAAAAAACAAAAATGACGCACCGGGCCCTATACATGTCGACAGCAGCCGTCTTTCTTGCTGGCTGCGCGGCACTGATGAATCAGTTTTCCAGCCTTGGCGTCGTCAGCGATCAGAAGTCAGAAATCGACGGCAGTGAAGTCGTGGAAGTCTCTCGCAACCGTGTGGTGGGGAACGGGGGAATGTCGAGTTTCGAGGGCGCGATGCTGGGCGCCCGGTGGGAATCCGTCAGGCCTGAAATCGTCGATGTTTTCGTAACCTACACCTCAAGCGCCAATGCCGAGCCGATCGTTATCGAATTCGATGAGTTGCGCGTGAATGTCAACGGGAACATCACGAGTTTCAAGCCTGTCGCCCCAGGCAAGATCACCATGCCGCTTGCTTACCTCGAGAGCATGCTCTCCGCCGATACCTGCAAGTTGCAGCTCATCCGCGGAGCAAATGTTACCGAGGGGGACTTTGCGATAGCTTCCGACGCCGGCAATCCCACTGCCAAGGCGAGCCTCCGACGCTTTTACGATAAGGTGCAGGCCGTTAAGGCCGAGCGCATGGCGAAACAGCTATAGCCCGAACTGTTACGGAGTTGCGCTTGTTCCACCGTTGGACGCAAGAAGAGCGTCTGTAAGATCCCGCCTACGTTGGGATTTTGGCTCCCCGACCTGGGCTCGAACCAGGGACCTGCGGATTAACAGTCCGTCGCTCTACCAACTGAGCTATCAGGGAATGGGTAAATGATCCCGGGCTCACTACTGCCCGATGTCCGTCGTAAGTCGTCGTGTGACGATCTTGGAACGGCGCGCATGTTACCGCATACGGCAAGGCGCTGTAAACGGGCGGATCAAGACTGTTTCTGAGGGAAGAAAAAGAAAAAGGGCACGACCTTGCGGCGTACCCTCATAAGCTCATTCACACTTCGGGCGGGTGACTACACATTGTTTGGCCCGGTTTGGCCGGACTGGTAACAGGTGTTGGCCATCTGCTCTATGTCAGCGCATTGCGTGTGCGCATGTAAGAATTGTCCTGCAAATCGCCTCAATGATCAACCCTACGAGCATAGTCCGGTCGGACTATTCGGCGTGCGGGCCCGTCATGACGTGGATCTCGCTGGCGCCCTGCCCCTGCCACAGCGGCGATCCGCGGTATACCTCATATTGCCTGGACGGCCATTACGCTCCACTAATGTGCTGGCCGTACTGCTCCTCAGTGGTTTAGCCCAATTTGAAAACAGATTCGACTATGGCAGTATGACCTTCGAGAGTTGAATCCCTTGCAAGGGAATTAATCCGCAAAAAAGAAGACCTAAGAATTGAAGACCTAAGAATTAAGGCAGAAGCAGGCCAGAGCCGCCGCGCTCGCTTTGGCGATTAGGAAGTTGTCCCGCGGCGAAGGAAAATTGACGACCGCGAAGCTGTCGCACTGAACGGCTTTCAGATACCGGGAGGGCAGTGCAGCTGCACATCGCTTTGATGCGCGCCCGGGATCCGCCAATTCCACTGCACGCACGCGCGGATGCCATCGCAAAGGACAGAGCCCAAATGAACCGGCCTACAAAAGACCGCGGCATTACCACACACGAAAAAACTGCCAACCCGGCCAGCCGCCATCCCATTGATTTTCCGGCCGAGGAGGACATTCTCGCGTCGGCACCTGAAGGCTGGGCGAACTACATCCGTCAGCTTGGAACGGACTTCATTTCGCAAGTCAGTATCTATAACGAGGTGCTGAATTATCTGGACGTGATGACCGAAGAGGGCGCCGCGTTCGAATTGTCCGCGAACAAAATTGGACCCAATCGGATCGATTGGCGGCCGGGATCCCGCGTGCTATTGCTGGAGAACTCTGCCCTTGGTGTGTGCTGGATGTTCTGGATCTCCACAGAATGGGAACCAGTCGATTCCCGGGCGGGATTTACCCGGCATCGGACGCTGCAGTTGGCGGACGTTCGTGCATGCGTCAAAGTCATGTCGCCGGCAGCCTACGCCGAGCACATGGAATGGGAAATGGATCGCGTCAAACATTGACCAGGCAAGGCAGACCGGGAAGCATCCGAACACTGCTCCAATAAAAAGATCCGCCGATATCTGCTTCCCAGCCGGCAACCAGCACGTGCAACAACGGCAGTCCCAGTGAGGTGGAACACCTGTGACCGCCTGATGGCCGGACCATCTCCTGCACTAGCATGCTTTCGATCCGATGTCGCCCGATTGGCCGGCGCGCATACCAAGCGTGAAAAACACGCCGACGTGCGCACATATGGCCGACCATGGTGTGCTGAAAATAAACACTCGGCGCTGCTGTTTCGTGCAGCGATCCCTCGGCCGGTGCGATTTCCAAATAGCCGGTTGTTACGGTGGCACCCGACACCGGGGCATCTGACAGTGGCCAATACATCGCGCGACCACAGTTAGGGCCGCTTCTGTCTATCTCGTCGCGCGCATCACGCCCAGCATTTCCGAACGGGCCGCATGGTTGATATTGGGGCGGGCTGGCCTTATCTGGAGTTGTGGGCTGCTGAAGCAGGAATCAGGCGGGTGCTATCATTCCCTGCACAACGCCCCGTTCAATCATGTCCGTCCCCATCAAAACCCCCGAAGAAATCGAAAAAATGCGTGTCGCCGGCCGTCTTGCGGCCGAGGTGCTGGACTTCATTGCGCCGCACGTCCGGGCCAATGTAACCACCGACGAAATCGATGCGCTTTGCCACGACTACATGGTCAACGTGCAGCACACGATACCCGCGCCGCTGAACTACGCGCCGCCCGGCTATCAGCCCTACCCGAAGTCCATCTGCACATCGGTCAACCACGTCGTCTGCCACGGCGTGCCGGGGGCGAAAAAACTCAAGCCCGGAGATGTCGTTAACATCGATATCACGGTGATCAAGGACGGTTTTCACGGCGATACCAGTCGCATGTTCTATGTCGGCGAACCCTCGATTCAGGCACGCCGGTTGGCGGAAATAACCTATGAATGCATGTGGCGGGGCATCCAGGCAGTCAAACACGGGGCCTATCTCGGTGACATCGGCGAAGTCATCCAGACCCATGCCGAGGAAAACGGGTTTTCCATCGTTCGCGAGTTCTGCGGCCACGGCATCGGCAGGAAATTCCACGAAGAACCGCAAGTGCTGCACTACGGCCGCGCGGGAACCGGCATAAAACTCCAGTCGGGCATGATTTTCACAGTCGAGCCCATGATCAACGCCGGTAAGGCGGGAATACGCCAGCTCGCGGACGGCTGGACGGTGGTCACCAAGGATCATTCGCTTTCGGCCCAGTGGGAACACACGGTGCTGGTCACCGATGGTGGATTCGAAGTGTTGACGGTGTCGCCGGGCACGCCGCCGCCGCCCTCCTTCGTGGCCTAGATGTCATCCGGTGCACTCCGGCGTGACGCGCGATCCGGCGCGTTCGCGCCCAACGTGAGCGACTGGCGCCAGGTTCTTGCACAAGGCCGCGCCGCACTGAAATCCGAATTCGCGGTCAAGCCCGAGGCGGCAAAAGTTTTGCAGCGGCAATGCGCGCTGGTGGACGATGCGCTGCGCGCGATCTGGAGTGAAACCGGTCAATCGGATGAACTGGCCCTGGTTGCCGTGGGCGGATACGGGCGCGGCCTGCTTTATCCTTATTCGGACGTCGATGTCCTGATCCTGGTGCCGGACGAATTCGAGGACGCGAGCCGCGCGCGCGTCGAGGCACTGGTCGGCGTGCTCTGGGACATCGGCCTTGAAATTGGCCATAGCGTGCGTTCGATCAGCGAATGCCAGGAGGAGGCGCGGCGCGATCTGACCGTTCAGACCACGTTGCTGGAATCGAGGCTGGTCGCCGGCAATCGCAAGCAGTACGCACGCTTCGCAGGCGCAATCGTCAATGATCTCGATGTGCCCTATTTCGTCGGCGCCAAGCTGCTGGAACAGCAGCAGCGACACACGCGGTTCAACGATACCGCCTACAACCTCGAACCCAACATCAAGGAAAGTCCGGGAGGGCTGCGCGATCTGCAAAACATATTGTGGATCAGCCGCGCCGCCGGTCTGGGCCACAGTTGGCAGGATCTGACGCGGCAGAAGATACTCACGCGCGAGGAAACCCGCCAGCTTCAGCGTCATGAAGCGACGCTTGCCGTACTGCGCGTGCGCCTGCATTACCTGACCAGCCGGCGCGAGGACCGCTTGCTGTTCGACTTTCAGTCAGCGCTCGCCAAGGAGTATGGGCTGGCCGATACGCCGGCGCGGCGTGCCAGCGAACAACTCATGCAGCAGTTCTACACGACGGCAAAGGCCGTCCAGCTGCTCAATACCATCGTGCTGCAAAACCTGCGGCGGCGCATATTTTCCGGAACGCCGGCGGAGCCGCGCGAACTGAGCGAGCGTTTCCGCGTTAACGGGGAACTGCTCGAAGCCAATCACGGTCTGTTCCAGCGCCAGCCATCGGCGATACTCGAAGCTTTCCTGGTGCTTCAGGACCATCCGGAACTCAAGGGTTTTGCCGTGCCGACGATGCGCGCCTTGTGGCATGCGCGCGACCGGATCGACGCTGCGTTCCGTCGCAGCCCGGAAAATCGCGCGCTGTTCATGGAGATCCTGCGGCGTCCCACCGGCATCACTCACTCACTACGCCGGATGAATCAGTACGGCGTGCTCGGCCGCTACATGCCGGCCTTCGGACGCATCGTCGGGCGCATGCAGCATGACCTGTTCCACGTCTATACGGTGGACGAACACATCCTCATGGTGGTGCGCAATCTGCGCCGTTTCACCGTGCCGGAGATGGCTCACGAATATCCGTTGTGCAGCCGCCTGATCGCGGAATTTGATCGCATCGAAGTCCTGTATCTCGCCGGGCTGTTTCATGACATCGCCAAGGGGCGCGGCGGTGACCATTCAAAACTCGGCATGGTGGACGCGGCCAAATTCTGCCGCACGCACGGCGTCTCGAAAGAAGATACCGAACTGGTAGCCTGGCTGGTCGAGCAGCATCTGATGATGTCGTCGACCGCGCAGAAGCAGGATTTGTCGGAGCCGGAAGTGATTCGCGCGTTCGCCGAAAAAGTCAGAACTGACCGGCGGCTCGTCGCACTCTACCTGCTCACCGTGGCGGACATTCGCGGCACCAGTCCGAAAGTCTGGAACGCATGGAAGGCGAAGCTGCTGGAAGATTTGTTCCGCGCCACGCGCCACCTTCTTAATCCCGGCAGCGTTCCCGCGGAAAATACGCTGCTGGCCAGGCAGGAGCGCGCGCTGGTAAAGCTGCGCGCGTATGCGATCGCCGACGCCGCCGCCCGCCGGCTATGGAGCAAGCTCGACGATAGTTATTTCCTGCGCCACGACGAGCAGGACATCGTATGGCATACACGGCTGCTGAACTATCGTGTCGAGACGGCCGTACCGATAGTCAAGGCGAGGTTGTCTCCCATCGGGGAAGGGCTGCAGGTGATGATCTACGCGCCAGACGAAAAGTCGCTGTTCGCGCGCATCTGCGGTTTTTTCCAGAGCGTCAACTTCAGCATTGCGGAAGCCAAGATCTACACCACGCGCCACGGCTACGCTCTGGACACCTTTCAGGTCATGGATCCGGCGCGGGGTACATCGCACTATCGCGATCTGATCAGCTATATCGAACACGAACTGCAATCGCAGTTGCTCGCGCACGGCCCGTTGCCTGAGCCGACCAAAGGCAGAGCGTCGCGCCAGGTGAAATACGTGCCGATCACGCCGGAAGTTCACATCCGGCCCGATGAAAAAGGCGCTTACTACTATCTCAACGTGGTTGCGGCAGACCGCCCCGGATTGCTATACAGGATTGCGCGGCTGCTCGACAACTATGGAATCAATCTCTATACCGCGAAAATCAATACGCTAGGAGAGCGCGCGGAAGATACCTTCCTGGTCGACGGCGAGGCGTTGCGCAATGCCAAGCAGGTGTTGCGCCTTGAAACCGAACTGGTGCAGGAACTGCAATCCTAGCTCGAAGGTTTCATCGGGACACGTGCTTCTGTTACCCATCCCCCCAAGGGTACCGGGCTGTGCCCATAATCCCAACCTTCTCCTTGAAGGGGAAGGAGCGGCGGCGGCCTATTCGTCCACGATCTTCTGTCCGGGAAACAATTCCTCGTTGAAGCCGAACAAGCGCAGGTCGCGTATGCGCATCGGATAAAGAATGCCGAAGAGGTGGTCGCATTCGTGCTGGACCACGCGGGCATGAAATCCCCGCGCGGTGCGCTCGATGACATTGCCGAGCTGGTCGAAGCCGCGATAGCGCAATTCGCTGTGGCGCGGCACCACCCCGCGCATGCCCGGCACCGACAGGCAGCCTTCCCATCCGTCCTCCATCTCCTCGCCGAGCGGTTCCAGCACCGGGTTGATCAGCACGGTGTAGGGCACCTCCTCGGCATCCGGATAGCGTGGATTGGCGCCGACTCCGAATATGACCACTTGCAGGCCGACCCCGATTTGCGGCGCGGCGATGCCCGCTCCGTTTTTCGAGCGCATGGTGTCGTCCATGTCCTGCAAGAGCGCGTGCAATTCCGGCGTATCGAATTGTGTGACCGGCGCCGAGCGCGCGAACAACAACGGGTCTCCCATTCTCAAAACCGGCTTAATCATCGCTTTCCACCAGCTTTTCGAGCAGTACGCGGACCTTGACCATCGCGCTCTGCAATACCGCGTTGATCTGTTCCAGGTGTATCGCCTCGCGGCTGTCGCCCCGCCCCGCAGCGTGATTGACCACCACGGCGATCGCGGCATAGCGCAATCCTATTTCTCTCGCCAGCCCCGCTTCCGGCATCCCGGTCATGCCGACCATGTCGGCACCGTCACGCTCCAGCCGGTCGATTTCGGCGGCGCTCTCCAGACGCGGGCCTTGGGTGGCCGCGTAGGTGCCGCCCATCACGACCGACTGGCCGGCGGCGGCCGCGGCTTTGCGCACCCGCTCGCGCAGCCTGTCGCAATAGGGATGCGTGAAATCGACATGCGTTACCGGTTGATCGGGACCCTCGAAAAAGGTGTGCTTGCGGCCCCACGTGTAGTCGAGCAGCTGATGCGGAATCGCGAGTGCGCCAGGCGGGAGGTCGGAACGGATCCCGCCGACGGAGGCCACCGACACCACCCGTGTCACGCCTTCGGAATGCAACGCCCAGATATTGGCGCGATAGTTCACTTCGTGCGGCGGAATGGTGTGGCCATAACCGTGCCGCGCGAGAAACACGACGTCATGCCGGTTCAGCTTGCCGAAGGTCAGCGCGCCTGACGCATCTCCGTACGGCGTGCGCACGATCTGGCGGCGCGTGACTTCCAGGCTGGACAGTTGGGTGAGCCCCGTGCCGCCGATGATTCCGAGCACTAACGTTTCTCCTCAGGATTTGAGCGCGTACACCGCCGGCAGGTTGCGCCAATGTTCGGCCGCGTCCATGCCAAATCCGAACACATAACGATTCGGTACGGTCAGGCCGACGAAATCAGCCTTTATCGGCTTGTCCCGTCCCAGGTCTTTTTCGGCGAACACCGCGCTGCAAAAAACCGCAGCTCCTTCGCCCATCAGATGATCGCGTATGGCCGCCAGAGTATTGCCTTCATCAAGAATGTCGTCCAGCACCAGCACGGTACGGCCCTTGACATCCACGTGCGGCTTCGTCTTCCACTGGATCTGGCCGCCTCGCGTTTTGCCATCGTAACGGGTCACGTGCAGATAATCGAACTCCAGGGGGAAACGCAGCAGCGGCAGCAAGTGACCCGTGAATACGACTGCTCCACCCATCACGGGCATGACCAGCGGGTAACTGTCGGCAAGCTTCGCGGTGATGTCGACCGCGAGGCGCCGGACCGCCCGGTTGACTTCGCTCTCATCGAACAACAAGTCTGAGTCGCGCAGTATTTGCCAGGCCTCCTCCTTACTTGGCACTGGTCTTCGCCCTTTTCTCCCGCGACCTGAGCGAATCGACGAAATCGCAGAACTCGGCGGATATTTCCGGATGGCGCATCGCGAACAACACGTTGGCCTGCAGATAGCCCAGCTTGGAGCCGCAATCGTAACGCACGCCTTGGAACTCGTAGGCCACGGCGCGCTGTTGGGTGAGCAGCGCGGCAATGCCGTCCGTCAACTGAATCTCGCCTCCGGCGCCAGGCCGGACATTTTCCAGATGATCGAATATCTCCGGGTTCAGGATGTAGCGACCCACGACCGCCAGCGTGGAAGGCGCCACGTCGGGTTTGGGCTTTTCGACGATGCCGGTGATGCGATGCATGCCGCGCTCGCCTGGTTCAGTGCGCACAATGCCATAGCTCGAAGTCTCTTCGCGCGCGACCGTCTGCACGGCCAGAATCGAACAACGTTCGCTGTTGTACACATCGACCATTTGCTTCATGACGGGCGGATTGGCATCGATGAGATCGTCTGCAAGGATCACCGCAAACGGTTCA
>Ga0207689_10003382_pt1 | contig 14579 bp, 14 predicted proteins | sample KBSMisM52_FD_184312 | JGI IMG/M metagenome (GOLD analysis project Ga0207689, IMG submission 184312) | Miscanthus rhizosphere microbial communities from Kellogg Biological Station, Michigan, USA - KBS Miscanthus M5-2 (SPAdes) (version 2) | ecosystem: Host-associated > Plants > Roots >... | reverse complement strand
CTTCTCGCCGTCGTTCGCCTGGCCAACCAATTCGCCAATGGCTTGCGGCTGGTCGCCCGCGGGCTCGTACTCCGAGACCAGCTCGAAGCTCCGCCCGCCTTCCGCCTTGTCCGGCCGCGCGGGCTTGTGCGGCACGAACGCCGTCGTGTCGGGCTCTTCCAAGGTCGTGCGAATTTGAATCGGCATCGCGGCTTATATGGATGCGGCCGCGCACGCGGGCAATCGAGCACGGCTTGGCGTCCGCCTTGTAGAACGACGGCAAGACGGACTTTCGCAAGCCCGCGTCGCGAAGCTAATCCTGCTCCAGCAAGTGGTCGGGAACCTCGATTTTTCCTTCGGCGACGAAAACGCAGCCGCCGCCGACCTCGATGGCGGACACCGCCCCTCCCTCAAGCTCGGCAGAGGCGCTGAGAAAGCTCGGCCGTCCCATCGCCACCCCCTGCACGATGCCCAGCCTGAACTTGCCGGACCGGCCCGCGCCCTCGGCGAGAGCAGCGGAGCCGACGATCGCCGCGGCCGCGGCCCCGGTCGCGGGATCCTCGGGAATGCCAAGGTTCGGAGCAAACATTCGACCGTAGAGCTCGGACCCGTCACGGAGCTCGCCGGCGAAGACGAACACATTTGGGCCCCAGCTGTCCGCGAGAATCCTGCGCCAATGCTGGTGGTCGAGCTCGGACCGATCGACGACCTCGCCGGAGGCCACTTGGGCGAAGGTGAACCTCGGGCCCATTCCGGCGCAAAAGACCCGAAGGATATCGCTCGGTTGCAGAGACAGGACCGCCGCCATGTCTTTCGACGCTGGTACGATCTCCGGAACCTCGGGCGCGCGCTCGATCCGCAACCTGGCTGAGAAGGCTCCGCCCTCCTGCCTGGTCGAAACAATGACCGGGCCGACTCCTTCCTCCAGAACGAAGTCTCCCGCGGCGCAGTGGTTCGACATCACCAAGGCGCATGCGGTGCCGACCGTCGGATGACCGGCGAACGGCAGCTCCCCGCCCGGAGTAAAGATTCGGACTCGTCGTGCATGGGCCGGATCATCCGGCGGCAGCACAAATGTTGTTTCCGGATAATCGAATTCCCTGGCGACCGTTTGCATCGCCTCCGTCGTGAGCCCGCGGGCATCGGTGAGGACCGCGAGCTGGTTACCGCCGAACGCCTTGTCGGTGAAGACGTCGAGAGTCATGAAATCGTAGCGCATTGGTTCTCCTTTGGCGGTGCGGATTCAGGCGCGGACGAGCAGCTCGATCTCGATCGCAGCCCCGAGCGGCAATCCCGCAACAGCGACGGTCGTGCGCGCTGGGAACGGCGGCTCGAACTGCTCGGCGTAGATCGCGTTGACCGCCGCGAAATCCTCGATGCGCGTGAGAAACACGCCGACTCTGACGACGTCGCCGAACGACTGGCCTGCCGCCTCAAGCAGCGTTGCGAGGTTACTGAATAGCTGCCGCGCCTCGGCCTCGACTCCTCCCGCGACCAGTTTACCGGTCGATGGGTCCTGCCCGACCTGGCCACTGCAGAAAAGGAAATCTCCCGAGCGTATAGCAGGCGAGAAGGGACCGACGGGTGGAGAGAGGCTCTCCGATCGTATGGCTTCGATCGTCATTTGGACGGAGCTCCTGCGGCGGCTACAGCGAGCCGCAGGACGGAAGTGGTAGGCATAGGTGGCTCCTTCTTAAAACTCCCCCCTATGGCTCCCCAGCCATTGCTGGCGCGCACCTAATCATGTTATCGTAAGATTGCAATAGGACGATATGAGCAACGACAAAGAAAAGCGCCTCAAGGCCTTGGCCAACGGTCATCGCCTTCAGATCCTCTCCCTTCTGAAGGACCCGGTGAAGAATTTCCCGCCACAGGTGGACGGCGACCTGGTGAAGGATGGCGTCTGCGCGATCTTCATCGAAGAAAAGTTGAGCCTGGCGCAGCCGACCACCGCCCAACACCTTAAGGCGCTCGTTGATTCCGGCTTCCTCATCCCCAAGCGGATCAAGAGGTGGACCTTCTACAAGCGTGACGAGCGCGCGATCGCGAGTTTCCTGAAGGAGCTCAGGACCGACGTCTAAGCGGACCGAGCCGTTCGCAATGCTCTTTTTTGTGGACGGCGGTGAAACCAATGTCCGCAATAGGCCGGGAGCCCCACGCACCCGCAAGCGCCAGCCATTGCGTTGCCGGAACAGCCGTAGCGGCCTAGGAAAGGCTGCGGGGGAACGCGCATGACTCGATCGGATTTGTTCGGCCGTAGCGGTATCCGCGCGCTGGTCGGCTATCTCTCGATTTGGGCTGCTGCCACGGCGTACATCGCTGCATCCGGCGGCGACTGGACCTTCCCCTTCATCTCGCTCGGTATCTTCGGTTTGGCCCTCGGCGCGGCAGTCTGGTTCCTCACGCTCAGGATGGACGCGCCGGCGGTGCCGGTCGCCAATCCCAAGCGCGAATCGCTCGGGCTGCTGGCCTATCTCGCTGTCTACGCAGTGTTGCTAATCGGCATCTGGCTCGGTTCCGTGCGCAAAGCCGTTCCCGACGAACGGACGCAGGAACTCGCGGTCCTCGCCTACAAGCTCCTGATTCACGTCGGGATCCCCGCTGCTATCATCATTCTCCTCGGCGGAGCGATCCGGCCACTCTTCGACAGCGGGATCAAGCGGCGCGGCTTTTGGCCGGCGCTGATCATCCTTTGCGGCCTGATGTTCGCGCTCCTTGCCGTCGTGAGCCCGTCTTTGAAGCAGATCGGCGCGCTCGCCCTGACCCCGGCTGTTGCGCTGGCTTGGGTGCTCGGTTCGTGGGCCTGGATCTCGGTCGAGGCCGGCCTTTGCGAGGAATTCTTCTTCCGCGCCTGCATCCAGTCGCGGCTCACTGCCTGGCTTGAGTCGCCGGCCGCAGGAATCGCCCTGACCTCCATCCTATTCGCTCTCAGCCACTGGCCGGGACTCTACCTGCGCGGCGGGCCGGACGTCGACGGCTGGTCAACCGACCCGATCCAGGTCGCCTGCTTCACCATCGCGACGCTTTCTCCGCTGGCCTTCTCGCTCGGCCTGCTGTGGGCGCGCTCGCGCAGCTTGCTGCTCATCGTGCTGCTGCACGGCGCGATCGACGCATTGCCCAACACCGCCGCATTCTTTCGCACCTGGAGCTGATCTCGATTGCCCGCCCCGGCGGTGCGGCTATTCTTTCGAAGTACAACAAGGGGAGTCGGCATGAAATACAGCCTGGTTCTGATCGCCTGCGCGTCGGCGCTCGCCGCGTGCAACAAGGGTCCGGAGATCCACGAGACGAACGCAAGCGTGGGGGACGTGGTCAACGCCGCTCACGAGGCCGGAGTCACAACCGGCACGTTCCTCGAGGCCGGGCAATGGCGTCTCAAGGGCACCATGGACGAAATGAATATGCCGGGACTGCCCCCGTCGGCCCAGGCCGAAATGAAAAGGATCCTGGGGGAACGTCAGGGCTATACCTACGAATATTGCCTGACGCCCGAGGAAGCGAAGCGGCCGCGCGGCAAGTTCCTCACCGGCAAGGAATCGGACAATTGCAAATATGATCATTTCGATATGGCCGGCGGCAAGGTCGATGCCGTGATGCGCTGCGAGGGCAAGCCCTCGGGCACCATGACGATGAAGATTAGCGGGACCTATTCACCAGACAGCTACACGTCCCGGGTGGCCATGGAGATGACCGGCGGCCGCGAAGGCGGGATGACGATGAAGATGCATTCCGAAGCGCATCGGATCGGTGAATGCACGGGGAAGGAAACCAAGCTTACGATCAAGGGCGGCTAGCCGCGCTCACCGGCTTTCGGATCGGTCCCGCCGACTGAGCCGTTGACGCCCGCATGACGGATGCGGTCGTTCTCATCAATCGCGGCGGCGGCGCGGTCGCCGCTGACCCAAAGATCGTCGGCAAGGTTGCCGATGCGCTCAAGTCGGCGGGCGTCACCGCCGGCGTCGAGCTGGTTGACGGCGGCGACTATGAAGCCCGCTGCCGGGCGATTGCCGAGCGCGGGCGCACATTGCTGATCGTCGGCGGAGGCGACGGAACGGTCGGCGCAGCGGCTTCGGCCCTGGCCGGCTCCGACGCTCTGCTCGGCATCCTGCCGCTTGGCACCCTCAACCACTTTGCCCGCGACCTCGGCATTCCCACAGACCTCGACGATGCCGCCGCGCTGATCGCCTCGCGCAGCGAACGCCGCGTCGACGTGGCCGAGATGAACGGCCGCACCTTCATCAACAACAGTGCGATCGGCCTTTATCCGCTCATGGTCGTCGACCGCGATCTCCAGCGCAAACGCCTTGGCCGGAGCAAAAGGCTGGCGATGCTCGTGGCATCGCTGAGGACTCTCGCGCGCTTCGGCCATCATCGCCTGACCTTGACGGTCAATGACGAGCAACAGGGCCGCATCGACACGCCCCTGCTGTTCGTCGGCAATAACGATTATCGGCTCGACCTAGGCGCTCCCGGCCAGCGCGAGAGCCTCGATGACGGCGAACTTTGCGTGCTCGTCATGCGCAAGAAGACTCGCCGCGGCTTGATAGCGGCGAGCGTCCGCGCGCTGTTGAGCCGTAGCCGAAGCGACGACATGGTGCGGATCGAGGGCGTCGAGCGACTTCGCGTCGCGAGCCACCGCAGCCACCTCGCCGTCTCGCTCGATGGCGAAATTGTTCGCGAGGCGGCGCCGCTCAATTACGCGATCCGCAAGCGCGCGCTGCGTGTGATCGCGCCTTCCGGCTGACCGCAAAAGCAAAGGCGGCGGGAAGTTTCCCTCCCGCCGCCTCAACTTGCGGTTTTACCTAGAATTTAGAGTCCGCGCTCTGGCGCTGGAGGCGGCGGCGGAGGCGGAGGCGGCGGAGCCGGACACGTATCCGTCGCCAGGATCACCGAGCCGTCCGGGCACGTCTGCGTCGCCGGAGGGGGCGGCGGAGGGGGCGGCGGAGGTGGCGGCGGAGGCGGCGGCGGCGGAGCCGCAACTTCGTTGAAGTTGTAGATCAGGCTCGCCAGGATGCTGTGCGACCGGAACCGGCTGTGAATACTCTCACCGCCGATGTCGTCGCTGATCTTCCCACCGTCGAAGTAACGGTATTTCAGGCCGATATCGAAGTGGCGGAACACGGGAGCGCGAACGCCCGCGATCACTTGCCAGGCAAGGTTCTCGTCCTTGATGTCGAAATGGTCCGAATCGCCGACGATTGAGAATCTTTGCCGAATCCAGGCCATTCCGACGCCGCCGCCGGCATAGAAATTGACCGCCTCGTCCTTGCCGAGGTCGATCATCACGTTGCCCATCAGCGAGTAGACGCGTGAATGGCCGTCGGCGTCGATCGAGGAGGTGTCGTCGCTATATTCGTTGTGCTTGGCCCATTTGTAGGCGCCCTCGACTTCGGCGCGCACCATGCCGAAGTCGTAACCGGCGATGAGGTCGCCATCGACACCCATCTTATGGTCGACATCGAAGTCGGCCGATCCGTCGCCCGTGAAATCGGGAAAGCGAACGTGCGAATCCTGCGCCCACATCGGTCCGACTTCGATTCCGAAGTAGCCCGAATGGTCGCGAGCGGCCGCCGGCGATGCGGCGAGAGCGGCGGTAGCCACCGCGGCTAGCAAATAGCGTTTCATTCTGTTGCCCCTGTTCCTGTTAGGCATTCAGCCTGACTGTCATTCTAAACCGAAATTAAACTCTGAGTCGAGCCGCCGACGCAAATAGCCGGGCTTTGTGCCATTTCTGTGACTCCAGGTTCAACTCGGCTAGAAGCGCTTCGAGATACCCGCGTAGAGCTCGATATCGGGCGATTGCCGGTTCAGCCCGAAATTGGCGCCGGCGTCGAGCTGCAGATCGTTGGTCACCAGATAGGCCGCGGAAGCATCTGCCGACGCCTGCTTCGAAGTCGTGCGGGAATCCCAATCCCACTCCGCCCAAAGCTCTCCGGACAGAGTGAGCCGCGAGGTTGCAGCCAAGCCGAAGTTAACGAGCTGAGCCATTGCGGCGTGAGAACCGTGTCCGTCCGCGTCGGCCTTGAGATCGAGCTCGGGGCCGATAGCCACCGTCACTGCTGTACCCTCCGGAGCGTAGGTCACTGGAACCGCGATTCCCCCCTCGACCTTGCGATTTCCCAAGTCGTGCGAGGCGATCGGCAGCTTGATGAAGGGAATGACCGCGGCCTGCAGGGGTGACTTGTCGTCCGTTAAACGCTTCTTCCAGCGAACGACGACATCGCCGAAGCCGCTTTCACTGTCATGCCCGGCATCGCTGCGAACGCTTAGCGTTTCGAGCGGCGTGAAACCGAGCTCGACATCGGCGCTTCCGCCAAGCCCGTATTTCACGAACGAGCCACCCCACAGGACAAAATCGGTCCGCACGTCGCCCGACCGATCGCGGGTCCAGTCGATCAGGCCAGTTTCTAGCTGGATATGCCCCGCAGGAACCGTGCAGGCCCCGTTCGCCTTCGATGGCCGGTCGGCGCAGATCGGCGATTCGCCGGCGGATGCGGCGGCTGCAGCCAACATGGCGAAGATCATATTTGGAGCTGACTTCCGAGTTCGACTACGCGGTTGGTGGGCAGCTTGAAGAACTCCATCGCGCTCTCCGAGCTTTTCATCATCCAGGCAAACAGCCGCTCGCGCCACAGCGCCATGCCCTGGACCTTCTTCGACGCAATCAACTTCTGCCGACCAAGGAAGAAGCTCGTGCTCATCATGTTGAACGGCTCGCCGCAGGTCTTGATGAGGGTGAGGTCGCGCGGAATATCGACCTCCTGCATGAAGCCGTAATGGAGGATCACGCGCCAGAAGCCACTCCCGGCGGAATGGGTCTCGACGCGCTTCTCCTGCGGTACGTGCGGCACTTCCTCCACTTTGACGGTGAGGATCAGCACGCGCTGGTGAAGCACCTGATTGTGCTTGAGGTTGTGGAGCAGCGCCGCCGGGACGGTGTCCGGAGCGGCGGACAGGAACACGGACGTCCCCTTGACCCGGTGGACCGATGCCGCCGTCGACTTGATGAACACCGGCAGTGGAAGCGCGGACTCAGCAAGCCTGGTCCGGAGCAGCTGCCGCCCCTTCGCCCAGGTGGTGAGCACGGTGAAGCTGACGAGCGCGACAAGCAGCGGGAACCAGCCGCCGTCGGGGATTTTGGTGATGTTCGACGCGAAGAACGTGCCGTCGACGATCAGGAACAGGCCGATCGTTGCCGCCGCCAGGAAGCGGTTCCAGCGCCACACCGTGAACACGAGCACGGCGAGCATCATCGTCGTGATCAGCATCGTGCCCGTGACGGCGATGCCGTAGGCCGACGCCAGCCGCCCTGACTCACGGAAGCCGACGACGAGCAGGATCACCATGATCAGCAAGCCCCAATTGACCGCCGGGATGTAGATCTGCCCGGCCGCCCTTTCGCTGGTGTGCTCGGTCCTGAGCCGCGGCAGGTAACCGAGCTGGACCGCCTGGTGCGTGACCGAAAATGCGCCGGAGATGACAGCCTGGCTGGCGATGATCGTCGCCAGGGTGGCGATTCCGACCAGCGGCAACCGGGCCCAGTCCGGCGCCATCAGGTAAAAGGGATTCTCGGCGGCTGCCGGGTTGCCGAGCATCAATGCGCCCTGCCCTACATAATTGAGCATCAGGCACGGATAGACCAGCAGCAGCCAGGAAAAGCCGATCGCCCGGCGGCCGAAATGACCCATGTCCGCATAAAGCGTCTCGGCACCCGTTACCGCCAGGAACACCGAGCCGAGCGCGAGGAAGGCGAGCTTCGGATTGACGACGAAGAATTTGAGCGCCCAGCTCGGACTGAAGGCCTGCAAGACCTCGGGGTGGCGGAGGATATTGCTCACGCCGAGGACTGCCAGGACCGCCATGTAGACCAGTATCACCGGACCGAAGATTCCGCCGACCTTGGCCGTCCCGCGCGATTGGACGAGGAACAGGCCAACCAGGATACCGATGGAGATGGGGATCACGAGCGGCTGCAGTCCAGCCTGGACGATCGTCAGTCCCTCGACCGCCGACAGCACGGAAATCGCGGGCGTGATCATCGCATCGCCGTAGAACAGGCATGTCGCGAGGACTCCCATCATCACCAGCGCCGGCGCCCATTTCTTGTGACCGAGGTTGCGCGAGATCAACGACAACAAGGCGAACGACCCGCCTTCGCCCTTGTTGTCGGCGCGCATCGCGACGAACACATATTTGATCGTCACGACGATCATCAGCGACCAGAAGATCAGGCTGAGCACCCCGAAGATGTGGAGGCGATCGACGGCGAGCGGATGCGGCCCGAGGAAGCTCTCTTTCATCGTATAGAGCGGCGAGGTGCCGATATCGCCGTAAACCACGCCGATCGCGCCCAACATCAGCTTGGGCAACGCTTCCTTGGGTCCGTGGTGGGTCGCCGGCTCGCTAGCCGGCAGGATGTTGTCGGATGTGATACTGGCCATGCGCACGGATGTGAGGTTTGGTCGCATAAAGATTCTATATGGAAAATCGTCACAGCCCGTATCGCTCGCGTGCGGAATTCATGTTCCGGCTATGGACGTGAAAGGCGGCAAGGCCGATTTAGCCGCCCATGATGAACCGGACACCGTTCGATGCGGTCGAACGCTCGCGGCCGTCGATGCTCGGCCAGGTCGAGCATTATGCCGGCGCCGTTGCCATGGTCGCCGTCTGTACTCTGATCGGCATGTGGATCGCCCCCCGCTGGGGCACGGCTCCAGTCGACATGATCTATTTGCCCGCGGTTCTCGCGGCGGCGGCCTTGTGGGGCTTCGGCCCGGCCATGGTTGCGGGGCTCGCCGCGGCGCTCGCCTATAATTTCTTCTTTACGGCGCCGGTGCACACTTTTCGTATGGACCGCGTGACCGATATAGTGACGGTCGCAATCCTGCTCATCGTCGCGCTTGTCACCAGCCAGCTCGCGGCCGCAATTCGCAAGCAGGCGCGGGTCGCCGCCGCTTATGCGGCGCGTAATGCGACGATCGCCGGACTTGCCCGCAGGCTCCTGTCATGCAGCGCCGAGCGCGACATCGCGCTAACGGCTTGCGACGAGCTTCGCCGCTTGTTCGACTGCAACGCCATGCTGGTCGCCGGCCTGCCCGAGCCGCACGCGATTGTCGCCCTACCCGAAGGCACGAGGCTAACTCCGAGCGACGTCGCCGCCGCCGCATTCACGCTCGAAACCGGTGAATCCGCGGGGCGCGGCACGCGCCGCGTACAGCCTGCCGAATGGGTTTTCTACGCGGTGCGCTCGGACCGCGGAGTGATCGCCGCGGCGGGACTCGCGCGCGACGACGGCCGCCCGCCGGTCGACGATGACCAACTGGCACTTCTTACCAACCTGCTCGACCAGGTCGCGCTCGCGCTCGACCGCGCACGGCTCGAGCGCGAAGCCCGCAACCTCGCCGGCCTTCGGGAACGCGACCGGGTGCGTTCGACGTTGCTGTCGTCGATCGTCGCCGACTTGAAGCCCCGGTTTTCGGCGATGCTCAGCGCTGCCCGCGAGCAGCGCCGCAGCGGATCGGGCGACAAGGCCTTCGCTTCCACCGTCGAATCCGAGGCTTCCAAGCTTCAGCGCTACATCTCCAACCTGCTCGATACCGATCCCGAAGCCGAACAGCAGCCGATCGAAGCTGGCGGGGTGACGATCGACATTTTTCGCCGGTCCGTCAGCCGCGGCGGTGAGAACGTCCACCTGACTCCAAAGGAATTCGCGGTGCTCGCCGAACTGGCCAAGCATCCGGGCCAGGTCCTGACGCATGCGCATCTGCTGCGCACCGCCTGGGGCCCAGCACAGGAAGGACAAACGGAATATCTGCGGGTCGCGATCCGCGCGCTGCGGCAGAAGCTCGAGGCCGACCCGGCGCATCCGAAGCTGATCATCAATGAGCCTGCGGTGGGGTATCGCCTCGTCTGCGAAACGTCGTGATCGCGATGACGGCGGCCAGGAGCAGGATTCCTGCTCCCGCAAGGAATGCCGCGGACACGGCGCTCGCATAAGCGGACTGCGCGGCTGACAGCAGCGCCGTGCCGCCGCCGTCGCCTTGGGAAAGGCTTCCTGCTGCGCCAATGCCGCGGAGCGCAGTCTCCATCGCATCCGCCGCCGTGCCGCCCGGTATGATTCGGCCCAGTTCATGGCGGTAGAGAAAGGTCGCCAGGCTGCCGAGCAAGGCGATGCCCAGCGCTCCGCCGAATTCGGACGTTGTCTCGCTGAGCGCCGATGCGGCGCCCGATCGCTCCTGCGGGGCTGCGCTGACGATCAGGTCCGCGACGAGCGCCGTCCCCGGCGCCGTGCCAATCGACAGCAGGGTCGCTCCGCTAATGAGAAGAATCAGGCTTTGCGCCTCGATTGCGTAGATCATCAGCCCCAAAGCGCCGGCCCCGAATGCGAGTCCAAGAGCGAGTGCATAAGCAGGGCGCATCAGTCGCAGCATCGGAGATGTCAGCAGCGCCCCCACAACCGACCCGAGCCCCGCGGGGATGCTCCATAGCCCGGCCTGGAGCGGTGTCAGGCCGAGGATCAGCTGGAGGTATTGGGCAAGGAGGAGGAGGATGCCGAATCCGACGAAGAAATCCAACAGGTTGACGGTCAGCGCAGCACTTACTTTCGGCCGGGTGAGCAGGCTCAAGTCGAGCAGCGGATCCGCGAGCCGCGCCTGCCGTCGTACGAAGAGCAGGCCAACACCCAGCCCGGCGACGATGGTCGTCAGCCCCCAGGCAGAATTGCCGCCCTCCGCGGCAAGCTTGATGCCGTAGATGACCGGCAACACGCCGGCGAGCGACAAGGCCGCGCTCAGAACGTCGAGCCGTCCGGCTGCCGGATCCTTATGCTCGGGCAAGAGCATCGGCCCGGCCAGCAAGACCAGCGCCAATATTGGGACTGCGATCAAGAACACGGCGCCCCACCAAAAGTGCGCGAGGACCAGCCCGCCGACGGCGGGCCCGATCGCGCCTCCAAACGAGAAGCTGGCGACCCAGATGCTGACGGCAAAGGTTCGCTCGCGATCGTCGCGGAAGATGTTGCTGATCAGCGATAGCGTCGACGGCGCCATGGTCGCGCTGGCGACGCCGAGCAGGGCCCGCGCCGCAATCAGCACTTCGGCGCTCCTGGCGAATGCGGCGATCAGCGACAGGAGTGCGAAGCTTGCCGATCCAATCAGCAGCAACTTCCGCCGCCCGATCCGATCGCCGAGCGTCCCCATCGTGAGCAGCGATCCCGCGGCCAGAAAGCCGTAGACGTCCACGATCCACAGCAATTGCGCGGCCGTCGGTTTGAGGTCGGCGCTGAGCGACGGAACGGCGAGATTGAGGACCGTGAGATCCATCGCGTACAAGATGCAAGGCAATGCGAGGATCGCGAGACCGATCCACTCGCGGTATGTCGCCCTGGCCGTGCTGGGATTGATGGCGCGTTCGGTCGTTATCATCGTCGCGGGCGATTAACCTGCGCGCAATGGGCTAGCTGCAGACGCGGTCAAGCGCCAATGCGTTTGAAATCCCAGATCCACTTCCTCCCAGTGACTCCCCCGCTCGAAGGAATAGGCCTGCTCCGCTAGGTCAGCGCCGGATCGTGCAAGGCCTTGGCTCTCGCATCGGACACTTCAGAAACTTCAACCTCGCCAAGCGGCCGGACCGCCGGAGCATTGAGGACCGATCCGTCGGGGCGGAATTGCGAACCGTGGCATCGCCGGGATTTGAGTCGCCTCGTCAACCGTTTGGTGCTAGGCAATTGCTCGTGCCGAACGCGTCCAGGTGAGTCGCGTAACAGCCCACCTCAACCTGTTCTTGCAGGAGAGTGAAATGGCAACGGCACCCAAAGGGACCCGCAAGGCCGCGGGTGGAACCTCCGCGAGCAAGCGTCTCGAAAAAGCTCCCCTCATCGACAAGTCGCTTCGACAGGAGCTCGATCTCGACAAGCTGATCATCAAAGAGTTCATCGATTACAAGCATCAGAAGGACTCGAAGGATCAAAAGGAGCACAAGGACTACAAGGACCACAAGAGCGAGATCAAGGAGTGGAAAGACCACAAACTGGAGATCAAGGAGGCCAAGAACGAGAAGCTCGAGATCGACATCAAGGTCCAGAAGCAAGTTCCCGAAATTTTCGATCCGCTCGGCGGCACGCCCTGGAAGCCGGGCGACCCGGTGCCCGACGGATTCCTCCAGCAATTGGCCATGATGGTGGGAATGGGAACCGCCGCCCATTTCATTAATCCCGAGGATCGGCCGGACCTGGGTGACGGCGCGCTCGCCGGCGAAGGAAACAAGGCGAAGCCGAAGTCCTAGCGTGTGAGCCGCCCTCGCTCGCCGGCGTCGGCGATCATCTTGTGCGACATCACCGACTCGCCGGCCCTATGGTTGGCGGCCGAGCTTCAATCGCTGGGGAGACGGTGCGAAGTCGTTCTGGCGCCCGTACTTGGCGCTGCGCGACGGTTCGAACATCGCATCGATTCACAGGGCCGCGGGGAGGTTACAATCGACCTTCCCGACGGCCGCCGTATATCCAGCGATGAGCCGGCTCCTATCCTCAATCGGTTGATGGGGGCGCCGTTCGGCCGGCTGCGGGCGACAGGTGGCGAGGACTTCGGCTACGCGATGCAGGAAGTCTTCGCGATGCACCTCAGCTGGCTCTATGCCTGGCCAGCGACGGTCATCAACCGACCGACCCCGCAAGGCCTGTGCGGCAATTTCCGCCATCCGTCCGCCTGGGCCATGCTCGCGCGGGATTGCGGCTTCTCCATCGAGTCTTGGCGCCAGAGCGCTGCTGACGCGCCAGAGACGGCTTGGATGCCTCGGGGAGCGGACGCGCGGGCGTTCGTCGTCAGCGGCAAGGTCGTCGCCGCGCCGGAGCTACCCGAATCATTGTCCGAGTCCTGCCGCTTGCTCGGCGAGGCGTCGGGAACCGCCCTATTGGGGATCGACTTCCTTCGGGTCGAGCAAGAGGTTTGGCGCTTCGCTGCGGCATCCCCCTATCCGATCCTGCAAGCGGGAGGCGACCCGCTCGTGGTGGCACTCGCCGAGGCCCTGCAATGATCCTACTCGCCGGCATTCGCAGCGAAACGCCGCTGGCAATGGTCGCGGAAGCGCTCGTCGCTCAGGACTCCGAATTCCGCATCCTCCATCAACGGGACGTGGCGACCTACAAGCTTGACTGGACGGTCGATGACGCCGGTCTCGGCGGAACGCTGGCCCTTGGCGACGAGCTCGTCGACCTCGACCGTGTGACCGGCGTTTACATGCGGCTGATGGACGACCTCCGCTTGCCCGAGCTCGCCGGTCTGGCCGACGACGATCCGCTGAAGAAGCATGCGCGCGGCTTCCACGACGCTTTCTATCGCTGGGCCGAAATCGCGCCTGCACGCGTCGTCAATCGCACCGAGATGCAGGGGTCCAACGGTTCCAAGCCCTATCAGGCGCAGCTCATCGCCAAGTCGGGGTTTCTTGTGCCACCGACGCTCATCACCAGCGATCGCGAAGCCGTCCTCGAGTTCCGCTCGCGCCACGGCCGGATCATTTACAAATCCATCAGCGGGCTGCGCTCGATCGTCCGGTCGTTCGAGGATGGGGATACCGACCGGCTCGATCGCCTCGAATGGTGCCCGGTCCAGTTTCAGTCCGAGCTCGAGGGGCACAACATTCGAGTCCACGTCGTGGGGGACGAGATTTTCGCGACAGCGATCGACAGCACGCATGTCGATTATCGTTATGCCACACTCGACGGCGGCACTTCGGCGCTCCGCTCGACGGATCTCTCACCCGACATCGCCGACCGATGCTTCGCGCTCGCCCGAATGCTCGGGCTGGCCTTTGCAGGGATCGACATCTTCGAGACGAAGAGCGGCGAATATTATTGCTTCGAGGTCAACCCCCAGCCGGCCTTTTCTTATTTCGAGTTGCACAGCGGCCAGCCGATCGCTGCAGCCGTTGCCAGCTATCTCGCTGCCGCATGAGAAACCGTGGGGATGCATTGTGTTGCAACGCGGCAAATCCACAGGAAAATTTTGGTTAACTATCATTTACTGGCTTGCATCCCAACGCGGATAAGGCACAATAGGTAGTAGCGCGAGAGGGGGAGCTCTCAACACTTGGTGGTTCGCGCCGGAATGCTTACATTCCGGTGACGGGCCGACTCGTCCCCGATTTCCAAGCTGTGGATATTGGGGACGAAGCCGAGAAAAGCCCCGCTCGACCGCGAAAAAGGCTAGGATGTCCGTCATGGCTCCGAGTCGAACAATTGGCGAACAAACGGTCCTCGAGAGGGCCGATGAAGGACGGGGAAGCGCAATGGATTTTTCAACTGGCTCTGAAGTTCCCGTTGACGATGTCGTCTCCGCGCCCGCGAGCGCCTCCAAGGCGGTGCACGCGCCGCGCTTCGCCGTGAAGACCGACGCTACGCGCGACGACCTCCTGACCGAATTCGGCAAGGAGACTTTGCGCGACCGCTATTTGCTTCCGGGCGAGAGCTACCAGGATTTGTTCGCGCGTGTCGCCGCGGCTTATTCCGACGACGAGGGCCACGCGCAGCGCGTCTATGACTATATCTCGCGCCTGTGGTTCATGCCGGCGACCCCGGTCCTCAGCAACGGCGGCACCGGCCGCGGCCT
>Ga0207689_10003379_pt1 | contig 14603 bp, 8 predicted proteins | sample KBSMisM52_FD_184312 | JGI IMG/M metagenome (GOLD analysis project Ga0207689, IMG submission 184312) | Miscanthus rhizosphere microbial communities from Kellogg Biological Station, Michigan, USA - KBS Miscanthus M5-2 (SPAdes) (version 2) | ecosystem: Host-associated > Plants > Roots > Rhizosphere... | reverse complement strand
CGTCGCGGTTGACGAATAGCTCGCGGCCGCTCTCGAGATGGACGATGCCGACGCCGACCTTTCCGCCGCTGATCGTCGAGAGCCGCTGAATTTCGGCTTCGAGACGCGCAAGTCCGGGGTCGCGCGCGGCCTGTGCGCCGGCCAGGACCGGCGCGAATGTCAAGCACGCCGCGATCGCGGCATAACAGACGCTGTGACGAATAGCGCGATTACGATTCATCGTTCGCTCCGAGTGGGTGGGCGGGATGCGACTAGCTCGATCGCGAGGCCATCGGGATCCTCGATCATGAATGCCCTCGTGCCGCCGAAGGCATGTGGCTGTTCAAGGATCTTCACTCCGTTTCGGCGGAGCTTCGCGAACAGCGCATCGAAGTCGTCGACCTCGAAGGCAACGTGGTCGAGGACTTGCCCGCGCGACGGAACAAGCTTCTGCTCACGCCCGCACCGGGTGCCGAGGCACTGCCGGGGATACCAGGACATCGTTCCGTTGCCGAACCGCACGCTCCCTTGGGGCTGGCGAATCGTGCCGATGGGCTCGAGCGACGGCCAGCCCGCCTCGCCGTATTGTACCTCGCACGGACTCCACGGCGCGCGCGGCGTCTCCTTGCCGCTCGAATCTCGTGCCGGCGGTAGTTCCATCCCCAAATGCTCGACATACCAGTTCGCCGCGCAGAGTGGTTGCTCATGGTAAAAGTGAATGTGTGAGAGCGACGCGCGCGTCGTTGGGCCGCCGGTGAGCTCGAATAACACGCCGTCGGGAGCGACGACGTAGCTGAATCCACCCTCGCGCGGCGGCGCCGCCGGCGCGGCTGCGACCTGCGCCGCGTTCGGCGTCCCGGCATACGGCGCGAGACCCGAGCGCCACACGTACTTCGTCGTGTCACCCGGCGATACGTAGAGCGGGAGGTGAAACACGCCGAGCGCGTTCAGGCGTTCTTTGATATCGGTGGTGTTGATGTTCGCGCCGATGTGCCAGAATGCACTCTGCGGCTCGGCGCGATGGAGATCGTTTCGCCAAGCGGCTGGTGCCGGTCGATCGACTTTGTTGAACAACAGGAGCATGTCCGCCTTGACCGCGGGGTAGCCGGCCACGGTGGTGCGCGTTGCGCTTGGCCAGAGCGCGAGGTACCAGGCGATTGCCTTCTCTGGATCGACCGAGTTCAGGCCGACGTGATGCAGCCGCGGCAGGGACTGCGCATCCGCCTGCGAAATTGCAAGCTGTCCCTGGAGCGTGAGGAGTCCGACTGCTCTGAGAAATGCGCGACGAACCATGTCCAAGAACTACGCCGCTCGACCGATCGCCGCCAGCCTTTGCGGCCGTTGCAATCGCTGCCAGTGCAGTCACCGCTTACCGGGCCAGTCGCGTCGATGTGGTGAGAGCTCCGCGCGCGGAGTAGTCCGCCGCGGAGGACTAGTGGTTCCGTCAGGTTCTCGCCGGCGTACGAGGCTGACTCAGGGTGAGACTCGCGTCCGCGCGAATCTCCGCCCACTCGACATTCCCCTCGCGAATCGCGTTGCGCACGAGCCGCTCACGGGTCGTCAGCTTGGCGCCGCCAGTCTTCACTTCGACGAACACGATGCGCCGCAGATCGCCCTCGTCCAGCCCGTCGAATACGACGAAGTCCACGGGCCGGCCGAGGAACTGTGCGTCCTTCGGATTGAACCGGAATCCCGGCAGATACGGCACGAGCTGCTCGTAGATCTGTCCGCGAACGATCGCTCTACTCTGCAACGCTCCTTCGGTGCGCATGCGGCGCGCGAACCTCGGCACGAGCATCGCGACGATCAGCAGCGCGACGATGCCGCCGATCACGATTCCGGTAACGAGCATATCCATAGATGTCTAGTCGCCGATAGCCGAGAAGCCGAGAAGCCGAGAAGCCGAGAAGCCGAGAAGCCGAGTAGCCGAGTAGCCGAGTAGCCGAGTAGCCGAGCAGCCCTCACTTCACCTTGACCGGGACGCGCGCCAACAAAACGCCGGCCGGCCCCGCGGCTCGAATCTCGATCCGGAGATTCCCAGGCCGCGCCGGTGTGTACTCGAAATCGTACGTCTCGCCGATGCTGACGATCTGTTGCGCACGCCGCGAGCCTGTGGCCGAGGCGGGCAGGTTGGCGCCGTCCTTCGCCAGCTGGCGCCATTGCACGATCATCGTGTCCGGTGAATTGCGAAAGAGACTGTCACTGCGTGCGGTGAGTGTGACGGTCGCGTTCGGGTTCACCAGCGTGAGTCCAATGAAGCGGAGGCGTTGCGGATGACCCGAACGAAAGACGACCGTATCCGGGTTTACGCGGCCATTCACGGCGATTGGACCGGCGCGAAGGATCGACGCGGGCGTGCCATTCATGAGAAGCTCATGATCGTCTTCGCGCGGCGGCTCGTTTGAGCCGCGGACGATCATCGGGCCGACCAATCCGGCGGGCTGCTGGCCGGTGTCGTCGAAATGAGAGTGGTACATGAACGTGCCGGCGCGCGGCGGGGTGAAGCGCGCGACGAACGAATCGCCTGGCGCGATGGCGGGTGCCAGCTGCGACGGCGTGCCGCTCCATCCACTCACGCCGTCGTTGTAGCTCTCGAGCTCCATGCCATGCCAGTGTACCGATGTCGCTTCCTTGAGCGTGTTGACAACCGTGATCGCCACGGGCTCGCCCTGATTGAGATCGAGCGTCGGGCTGAAACGCGAACCGGCCTCCAAGCGCTTACCCCTCTCGTCGAGGACGAACCGCATCGATGGCGCCGAGTCGGGGAATGCCGCGTCACGCACCGCGATCAGTCGAAGTTTGCGGACGGATGTCTGTGCGACCGTCTGCGACGAACCACGCGGCTTCACGATGATGCCGATGACGAGTCCGGTCATCCCCGTGAGCGCGTGATCGCCCGCGATCTCGTGCGGGTTGTACGACGGCGGATGAAGATGGATCGCGAAATGACAGTGAAAGAGCCAGTCTCCGGGCCGTTCCGGGACCCACGTGATCGACATCGAGGAGAAATTCGACATCCGCTGCGTGACGACGGGACCGGCGGGCGTAACATCGCCGTCGCGCTTGACAAATAGTCCGTCGAACTGATCGACCTTGAAGTAGAAACCGTGGAGATGCATTGGATGCACGTCCCACGACGCGTTGATGACCCGCCAGCGAAGCGTGTCGCCGACTGTTGCAAAGGCTCGCTCCGTGTTCGGCCACGAGCGGCCGTTGATGGTGAAGGCGAAGACGCCCTGGCCCGCCGTGATGGGGTTGGCCACCTCGGCCACACGAGTGAGCGCCGAGTCGGGGGTCATCATGATCATCATGACGCGATCGCGCGGCCTACCGGTGGCGCCGGCCGTGTCGACGATAAAAGCACCGGCGAGCGCCCCGGCGATGTGGAGCTTGGTGCTCGCCGCGGTGCCGTCGGTGGCCCGATAAAAGAAGTTGCCGGCGCGAGAGGCGCGTGTGGTTACCTCGCCGGTAGCTCCGGGTGACACGACGATGGAGTCCTCCGTCGTCGCCGACGTCGGCACATAAAATGTGAGCGGCCGCGCGAGACTGTTGCGGACATTGAAATGGACGGTCGCACCAGCGCTGACCCGGACGAGCGGACCGGGCATCGTCGGCGATTTGCCGCGCTCGGCGAATGCATCCGTGAACTTGATCGACGAGGCACCGCCCTGGAGATGCCAGGTCACGGACACGGCGTCGAGCTCGATGGTCGTGACGCCGTCGCGCGTCTTTCCGGCGGGCTTTGTGTTGTCGTTCGGAACGAGCACGGGAGGCGCAGGCCGGGACATGAGACTCGCATCAGACAGCGAGACCGTCACGGCCAGCAGCATCGCGGGGCGGAGACGCATCGAGATCCTCGGATGGTGGAGGGAGGGGAGGATGCGTGAATCTGCGCGCGAAAGGAGAGGAGCGGCAAGGCCGTCGCTCAACGCGAAGCCCGGTGAATGTCCCGGCCGAGTCGAAATGGACGTATCTTCTCTAACTCACCGCGAATACGAGTTCTTCCCATGTTGCATCTCCGTCCCCGGTCGGCCGCACTCGTCGGCGTCGCCACAATCGGCGTTTGGGTGCTCGCCACCGCTCCAGCTCGTGGACAGGGGCCGCAACCGACAATCAAAGCCGCGCCGATCTTCGCCAACGGCATGGCCCAGGTCGTTCCGGCGTTCCAGGACTCGGCGCAGTGGATCCGGCAGGAGCTCTGGGTAGAGACCAACTTCGACAGCGACCATGACGGCAAGCCGGACCGCGTGCACGTCGACGTTACGCGGCCGCGCCAGACCGACACCGAGGGGCTCAAAGTCTCGATTCTCTATGGGGCCAGCCCGTATTACGCCGGGACGGCGCGCGGGCAAGTGAATTGGAACGTCCAGCAAGAGCTGAATGACCAGCCGCAGCCGCGTGGGCTGATGACCAATCCGCCGTACCAGGCGACCCGATCACGAATCTCTAACGCCCTCGTCAACGAGTGGGTGCCGCGCGGCTTTGCCGTCGTGCACTCGGAACAACCAGGCACAGGACGGTCGCAGGGATGTCCCACCGTCGGTGATGTGCCGGAGCGGATGCCGATGAAGTTCGTTGTCGATTGGCTCAACGGCCGTGCGAAGGGCTACACGACCAAGACGGGCGACGAGGAAGTGAAGGCGACGAGCTGGTCGACGGGGAAGGTAGGGATGATCGGCACTTCATATGAAGGCACGCTTCCCCTCGCGGCGGCGACGACTGGTGTGAAAGGTCTCGAGGTCGTGGTGCCGGTGTCGCCGAATACTTCGTACTACCACTACTATCGCACCAACGGGCTCGTTCGCTCGCCGGGCGGCTACCTCGGCGAAGACGTCGACGTGCTGTACGACTTCGTCGCGAGCGGCGACAGCACGGGCCGAGGGAACTGTGACGCGCTGTACAAGAATGGAATCTTCGCCGGACCGAAGGGTCAGGACCGCGCGACGGGCGACTACAACGACTTCTGGGCGAGTCGCGACCTCTTGCCGTATGTGAAGAACATCAAGGCGGCGGTGTTGCTCGCGCATGGCCTCAACGACTACAACGTTGTGCCCGAGCACAGCGTGCGTATCTACGACGAGATGAAGGCGCGCGGGCTGCCGGTGTCGATGTATCTCCATCAGGGCGGTCACGGCGGCAACCCGCCGGCGGACATGCTGAACCGGTGGTTCAGCCACTATCTCTACGGCGTCGATAACAGCGTGGAGAAAGATCCGCCGGTATGGATCGTCCAGGACGCGGCGGCGCAGGAGCCGCGCGCGGTGGCGGCGGCTGCCGCTGCTGCTCGAGCGGCGGCGGAAGCAGCGGCCCGAGACAGTGGACGCGCTGGCCGTGGCGGCGATTCCGCGGCGGCAGTGGCGGGTCGTGGACGTGGACGAGGAAGAGGCGGCATCGTCGTTCCGCCGACGCCGTTCGCGTCGTTCCCGGTTCCGGGTTCCGTGCCGGTCGTGTTTCATCCGACTGCAGGCGGAACGTCGATCGCGAATCTCGCGCTCCCCGCTGCGACTAGCGGCACGGACAAACTGGCCGACGATGTGAGCAAGAGCGGGAGCATGTACGCGATGATGGACCAGTCGCAGAACCGCCTGCTCTATGCGACGCCGACGTTCACCGACACCGTTCACATCTCGGGAACGCCGAGGGTGACGCTTCGCATCGCGTCGAGCGCGCCGGCGGCGAATTTGAGCGTGTGGTTGGTGATGTTGCCGTACGATTCGACACGGGCGGGGTCGCAGAGCCACGTCGGTATCATCACGCGGGGCTGGGCCGATCCGCAGAACTACAAGTCGCTCACCAAAGGCGGGAACTACGACTCCAAGCGGGCCGGTGAGAAGTTGGTGCCGGGGAAATTCTACGATCTCACGTTCGATCTGCAGGCAGACGATGAGTTCGTACCCGCCGGCAAGCGGTTAGCGGTGATGATCATGTCGAGCGATCGCGAGTTCACGTTGTGGCCGAAGGCGGGAACGGAGCTCACGGTCGATCTCGCGCATTCTTCGTTCACGATACCGATCGTGGGCGGGACGACGGCGCTGGAGAAAGCTGGGATGCGGTAGCTACATCGCGCCGCGCAGCGCTTCCATCGGATCGACGCGCGCGGCGCGAAGGGCCGGCACCAACGTCGCGGCAAGCGCGACGATCAGCAGCACAGCCGCCACCACGACGAACACAACCGGGTCGCGCGGCGACGTCTGGAAGAGTAGCGCCGCAACGCGTGACCCCAACGCCAGCGAGATCGCGACCCCAATCAACGTGCCGGCCACGACAGCCCGCACGCCGCGACCGATGACGAGGAGCGCCAGTCGTTGCGTTGCCGCACCAAGCGCCGAACGCACCCCGAGCTCGAGCCGTCGCTCGGCGACGTCGTAGGCGAGGACGCTGTACAAGCCGATCGCCGCGAGCACCACCGCGAGTGCGCCGAACACCGAGAACATCGTCGCGCCGAGTCGCCAGGAGCGCAGGCGCGGAGCGACGAGTGCGTCGAGCGGGCGAACAGCGATGTACGGAAGACCCGGCTCTGCCGATTGCATGCGGCGATGCGCCTCAGCGACAACTCGGCCCGGGTCGCCGTTGATGTCAAACAGCACGACACCGGGGACGAGCGGTGCGGCCTGAGCCAACGGTACGATCAACTGCACGAAGTCGTCTTCGACGATCTGGTCCCGATGAGTATTCTGCACGACACCCACGACGTAGGAGCACCGCGTGCTCGCGTCGTCCAGCTGCATGCACTTGCCGATCGCTGACTCGCCGGGCCACCAGAGACGTGCCGCCGTCTCATTGACGATCGCGGCGGACGCGCCGGCTTGATCGCTCTCCGTGAACGCGCGGCCCTGCACAATGCGCGCGCCGATCGCCGCGAAATAGTCTCCGCTGACCGCGTTGTAGTACGGTCCGCCCGCGCGAGTGATCGGGACGGAGTCACGTCCGGGAAGACGGAATCCCACCGCGTAGCCTCCCTCGAATGGCGCCGTGAGGGCGAGCGCCGCGTGCGAGACACCGGGCGTTTGGAGCACGACTTTGCGCAACCGCTCGAATTGCGCGACGATCTGAGCCCGGCGTGTAGGGTCGTCCACGGGAAGCTCGGCGCTTCGGCGACCGCTGAAGTTCGGGCGGGCCACGGCCCCACGATCGGGCGTGAAGCCGAGCGGCACTGCCTCGATCCGGCGCAGACTGAGGACGAACAGTCCCGTGCCGACCAGCAGCACGGTCGCGAGGGCCGACTGCGCGACGAGCAGCGTAAAGCGGAGACGGCGCGTCTCACGCGACGCCGATCCCTTTGCGCCCTCCTTGATGGACGACGCCAGATCCGAGCGGAGGACTTCGCGCGCCGGAAGCAGACCGGTGACGAGTCCCGCCGCGATCGTCGCGATAACTGTGAAGGCGAGCATGCGAATGTCGGTAATCGACACGTCGGCCACCGACGCGCCGAGCAATGTTCGTCGCACCAACGCCCCGCCGAACTGCGCGATGATCACACCGAGCGCGCCACCCGCGACCGCGAGGACCATGCAGTCGAAGACGAGCTGCCGGATGAGACGCGAGCGGCTGACGCCGAGCGCAACGCGAAGGGCGATCTCGCGGCGACGCCGCACGGCGCGCGCGAGTTGCAGGTTCACGACGTTCGCGCAGGCGAGCAGGAGGACGAACAGCGATACGGTGCCGAGCAGCACCGAGATGCGCGCTTCAGGCCGGGTGCGGCGTGCGTCTCGCGGGCGTGCGGACGTGAGCCTGATGCGCGGCGATGCCGCCGCGATTTGCCGTTCCGTCTTGCCGGCCTGCCGATCGCCCGAGATCATCGCGGCCGTCGCTTCCTCCTCGGCGGCACGAATCGAGATGCCCGGCTGAAGGCGCGCGACGATGGTGTACGAGTACGTCTGTCGCTGGCGCAACAAACTAGCGATGCCAGGTGCCGACATGCCATCGGTGACGGGCGCGAATACGTCGATCGGCGCGAGCCCCAAGCCGCGGAAGTGTTGTGGCGCGACGCCGATGATCGCGTGCGGACGCCCCGCCAGCATGATCGACCGGCCAACGACAGATTCGTCTCCGTTGAGCTCTCGCTGCCAATAGTCGTAGCTGACGATGGCGACCTGCTCGGCGGGCGCATCGCCGGCCTCCGTCTCATTGAAGAAACGCCCTCGGATGGGGCGAGTTCCGAGAGCGCGGAAGAAATCCGCGGAGACGAGCGCCGCGCTCACGGATTTTGCCTGCGCGCCGGCGTCGACGTCCATATTGGCCGCGCGGAAAAGGCCGACGGCCTGGAACGCCGCGGGCGTCAGTCGAAGATCGTGATAGATCGCGAACGAGAGGACGTACTGCGTCGTGGGGCTCGTCTTCCGCTCGAGCGAGGCGGTGACGACCCGAGCAGGGTCGTCGACGTGGGCCGGAGGCCGTAGCAGGAGCTGGTCGATCGCGCCGAACATGGTGGCGTTGGCACCGATGCCGAGGCCGAGCGTCGCGATCACCGCGAGCGCAAAGCCCGGTGCGCGGCGGATCTGGCGAAACGTGTAACCAAGATCCTGTCGCAGCGCGTCGATTCGTTCAGTCAGCTCCATGCGGGTCTCCCTCGTTGTGGCGAGCGATCCAAGCAGCGCGCGCGTGTCGTCGACGGGTCCAAATCGTTCATGCGCGACGCGCGTCGCTTCGTCGCGCGACAGCCCGCGCTCCATGAGTTGCGCGACGCGGAGCTCGAGGTGCAGCGCGATCTCGCGGTCCACGTCCGACTGCACGACGTCGGGCCGCCTGAGTTGGTGATGGAACGCGCGCCGGCGCATATGTCACCGCCGCGGCTTGAGCGGGGCGGTGAGGAGGCCGGTCACCGTATCTGCGTAATGGACCCAGCGCTGCGTTTCCTCACGCAGATGGGCGGAGCCGGCGGCGGTCAGCCGATAGTAGCGCGCGCGGCGGTTGTTCTCCGTCGTGCCCCACTCGGCACGCAAGAGCTTCCGCCGTTCCATTCGGTACAAGGCCTGGTACACGGCCGCGTCGGTGAGATCGAGCGACTGGTCGGTGGTCCGATCGATCCACTCGACGATCTCGAAGCCGTGCATCGGGCCCCACGCCAAGGCGCGCAGCACGATGACGTCCAACGTGCCTTTGGTGACCGGCGATCTCGCCGCCACTGTCGCTCCAATAAAGACGTTCGATAAAGACTCTTTATGGAGAGGTGACTTGTCAATGGCGGCCATCCAACGGATCGGGTAAAGATCTGGTAAGGCGCTTGGCTGAGATCCTTCTCCGCCCGTCGAGCGGCGTCGTCTACTCGGCGCGCAACGCGGATAGCGGGTCTACCATCATTGCCCGCCGCGCCGGTACACTGATTGCCGCCACCGAGACCAATACCATCGCTCCGCCCGCGAAGGCGAACACGGTCACATCCGCCGCGCCGACGCCATACAGCATCGACGCGACGAGCTTCGCCGTCACCGCGGCGAACGCGAACCCGATGAACAATCCACCGACGAGCAGCCAACCCGCTTGACGCGCCACGACCTTCAGGACGTCACCCCACTGGGCGCCGAGCGCGATGCGGACGCCAATCTCTTTCGTGCGTTGGGAGATCGCGTATGAGATCACGCCGTACAGTCCAATGGCGGCGAGAATCGAAGAAATGACCGCGAGCACGCCGAGCAGCTGCGTAGCTGCCTGGTGGCTCTGCATCGGCGCATCGACGTACGTTGCGAGCTTCATGGCGTTGTAAACCGGCACCGTCGGATCGACGCTCCGTACGACCGCCCCGATCGAGCCGACGACGTGTTCCACTGCGCCGCTCGAGCGAACGAGGAAGGTGTAGCCCATCTCCGGCCGATACACTTGACGGACGGGAACGTAGAAGTACGGCGTCGGGGTTTCGGTCAGGCGGAAGGTTTTGCTGTCCTTGACGACGCCCACGATCGTGAACCACTTGCCCCAGCCACGCACACGCACGCCGAGCGTCGCGCGGCCGCTGAGATATTGCTTGACGAATGTCTCGTTGACGATCATCGCGCGCGCGTGGGCGGAATCGTCGCCAAGCGTGAAATCTCGCCCCGCGACGAGCGGAATGCCGAGCACCTTGAAGTAGTCCGGGCCGATCGCGGCACGATACAGCTTCATATTCTCGCCCGGCTCCGGCGTGTACCCTTCGACCGATAGGTCTTCCCAGGATCCGGAGCCGAGGCTCAGTGGCACGTAATCCGCGTAGCTCACCGTGGAGACGCCGGGCTGCTGGCGAATCCGATCGGCAACCTCGTTCAAGAAGCCTTCAGCACGTGCCGAGTCGTAGCCGGCGAGCGTCACGCTGACCGAAGACATTGCGACGTTCTGCGTATCGAAGCCCGGTGCGACGCTTCGCGAGTGTCGGAAGCTTTCGTAGAACAACCCCGCTCCCACGAGCGAGACGATCGCCAACGCCATCTCAGTCGTCACGAGAATTCCGCGCGCACGCGTGGCGAAGGTTCCACCGATCGCGCCTCGCCCGCCGCGCAGCTCCTCGACGAACGATTCCCGCGAGCCATAAACCGCTGGGGCGATGCCGGCGAGCAGCGTTACGGCGGCAACGAGAAAAAGTGTCAGCGCGAGCACGCCACCGTCTACGTGCGGCGAGATCAAATTCGGAGAGGCGAAGGTTGGTACGAGCCAGCTCAGTGAGCGGGCGAGCCAGATGGTGGCGACCAGCCCCAACGCCGCGCCGGCGATGGCGACGATCGACGCCTCCGTAAGCAGTTGTCGAAGCAGGCGGCTGCGCGAGGCGCCGAGGGTGATGCGGAGGGCGAGCTCCCGCCGTCGTTCCATCGCCTGGGAAAGCAAGAGATTGGCCGCGTTCGCGCAGACAATGAGCATCACGAGCGCGCAGGCGGCAAGCAGCAACAACAGCGGCGCGCGCAGGCCGTCCTGAATGCCCCAGTGCGATTGCCAGATCGGAAGCAGCTGCGCGCCCATGCCTCTGCTGACATCGGCGTTCGCCGTCATCATCAGATTGCCGAACGACTTCACCTCCGCGGCCGCCGCGGCCGGCGTCACGCGAGGGGCGAGGCGCGCGAGCACGCGGAACGTGCGCGTGCCGCGGTCGCGCAGCCACCAACCCCCAGTCGGCACGATTTGCCGGAGCATCGCCGCGGGGACCCACAGCTCGGCGCGCTCGCCGGGCATCGAACCGCGAAAGGCCGGCGGCGTGATGCCGATGACGGTGAAGGGAAAGCGATTGATCTGTACGACGCTCCCGATCGCCGCGGGATCGCCCTGCCATCGTGCCTGCCAGAGATCGTACGAGATCACCGCCGTCGGCTGTGCCCCCTCGACGTCTTCCATGTTTGCGGCAAAGAAACTGCCGAGCGCCGGACGGACACCCAGCACGTCGAAAAAGTTCGCCGACACAAGCTCGGCGCGGCGACGGTCCGTATGTGCGTCGTCGCCGATGCCGAGCCGCATCGGGAAAGTGGCGGCGAGCCCGTCGAACGAACGCAGGTATTTTCGGAAATCGCGGTAGTCGAGCCACGACGTGCCGAGCGGGCTGCCCGACGCCGACGTCGTCTCGAGCGCCATGACGCGACGCGGCTCGGCGGCGCCGGGCAACTCGTCGATGAGAATGCTGCGCGTCCAACTGAACACAGTCGTCGTCGCGGCGATGCCGATCGCCAGTGTGACGATCAGGATCACCGAGAGCCCAGGCGCGCGGGTGAGCTGTCGTAGCGCGAAGCGGACATCCTGCAAGAACGACTCGATCGTTGGCCACTGCCACGCCTCGCGCCCTTGCTCTTCGATTCCCGTGACGTTGCCAAATGCACGCCGAGCGACATCGCGAGCCTCGCGTGGCGAGAGGCCGCGCGCGATCAGCTCATCGGCCTTCTCGTCGAGGTGCGCGCGAATTTCCTCGGCCAGGTCGTCGTAGATCCGGCGCCGGCGGAGCAGGCGATCGAGCCAGCTCATGAGGTGCCTACCGACAGCACGAGGTTGATGCCCTCGAGCATGCGCTCGAAGCTCGACACCTCGTTGCCCAAATGTCTCGTCCCGGCGCGCGTGATGGAATAGACGCGCACGCGACGGTTGGTGGACGACACGCCCCATTCGGCCTCGACGAGGCCGTCCTTGAGCAATCGCTGAAGGGCGGGGTAGAGCGAGCCTTCTTCCACCTGGAGGAGGTTGCGCGACGCCTGCTGAATACGTTGGACGAGCGCGTAGCCGTGCAAAGGCTGCTGTTTCAGCAGCCGGAGCACCATCATCTCGAGAGCGCCGGGGAAAAGGTCGCGCGGCTTTACGTCGGGCATGGCACCTGTTTGCTCAAGGCCTAGAGCAAAATAGTGTCAGCGTCGTTCGCCTGTCAATGCACCTCGGGCAAACTCCTACCGGTCTAACCTACCCGTCCCGCCTGAGCGCCGTCATCGGATCCACTCGCATCGCTCGTCGCGCCGGCAGATAGCTTCCCACGAGCGCGGCCGCCGCCAACACGCACACTGCCGCGCCCAACGCCGTGGGATCGTTTGGCGAAAGCTGCGTCAGAAGATGCGCGAGCCCGCGCGTCATGAGCAGCGCTCCCACCACTCCGATCGCGATGCCAACCGCGACCAACCGCATCGCCGCGCCGAGCACCCCGCGCAGGATGTCGGACGGTTGAGCGCCGAGTGCCGCGCGGACGCCGATGTCATGCGTCCGCTGCGCTACGCTGTACGACATCACTCCATAGATGCCGATCCCGGCCAGGCACAGCGCGACGATGGCGAACGCCGCCATCATCTCGCTCGTGATCCGCTGCGGTGAGAGCGACGTGTCGCGCAGGTGCTCGAGGGTCAGCACACTTCCCGGCGCCACGCTCGGTGCGATGCTCGCCATTGCGCGAGTGATGCGGTGGGCAATCGCCGCCGGATCCTCCCGGGTCCGCACGACCAGCGACATCGTGCGCCAAGGATGCGCTCGCGCCATCGGCACGTAATAGATGGGTGCCGTCTCCGACCGCCCGAGGTTCGGGTTGTAGTGCACGTCGCCAACAATACCGATCACGGTCGCCATCGTCGTGTCGCTACCCGTCCAGCCGATCCGTTTGCCGACTGGATCCTGCCCCGCCCAATACGTGCGCGCCATCGACTCACTCACCACGATCACGCGGCTCGACGTCGTATCGTCATGATCCGTGAAAACGCGCCCTCGAACGAGCGGAATCGCCATCGTCGCGAAATACGTCGCGCTCACGATGCGGGATCGTGGCGTGCGCGCCGGATCGCCGCGCGTAGGACGCGGCTCTCCCTCGAGAAAGATGCGGTCGCCGTGGTCGTTCCACTCCGGTGGTAACGCCGTGGTGTACGCCGCATTCACCACGCCGGGTTCGGCGCGCAGGCGCTCCGCGACGCGATTGTACATTGCTTCGGCGTCGGCGATGGTGGCGTAGCCCGCGATCGGCGCGGTGAGCTGCATCGTGAGCGCGTGATCTGCTCGGTAGCCTGGCGCCTGACGCGCCAGGGCATCGAAGCCGCGCACGGTCACTATCGTCCCCGCGAGCATCGTGAGCGCGAGCGCCATCTCGCCCATCACGAGGAGTCCGCGCAAACGGTGACGACCGCGGCTTTCCCCCCCGCTCCGCCCGCCGGCGCTCAATGCTTGCTGCGGATCGGCGCCGCTCGCGACGAGTGCCGGGACCGCGCCGACGACGAATGCGGTGGCGAGCGACATGGCCGCGGTGAAGGCGAGCACGGCGCCGCTTACGGCCATCCGCGTCCATCCCGGATTGAAGCTCACCAGCTCGGCAGGCAGCATCGTGCGCACGGCTGCCACGCCCCACACGGCGAACAACGTCCCGAGCAGTCCGCCGCCCAACGACAGCAGCAGCGACTCGACGAGTTGCTGCCGGACGATCCGCCCGCGCGATGCGCCGATCGCGACGCGCACGGCGATCTCGCGTCCACGTGTCGTCGCTCGGGCGAGCAACAGGTTCGCAACGTTAGCACATGCAATGAGCAGCACGAGCACGACGGCGGCGAGCTGGGCGAGCATGAACGGGCGCGGATGCTGTCCGTAGAATGCGTTCGCGTCCTCGACGCGCATGTCCCACTTGGCGTCATCCTCGGGATACTCACGCTGGAGCTGCTGCATGATCCCGTGGACGTTCGAATTCGCCTGACCTATCGACACGCCCGGCGCGAGGCGCCCGAGCACACCGGTGAGGAATCGTCCGTCGCGCTCGCGGCCGAATTCCCCGTCGAACGAGAGCGGCGTCCACAACTCGGCGCCCGTCGGAAATACGAAGCCCGCCGGCATCACACCGACGATCGTGCGCGGAAGGTCGTTGATCCGCACGACGCGACCGATGATGCCCGGATCGGCGCCGAACCGGCGATGCCAGAGACCGTCGCTCAAGATGACGACGTTCGGCGAATCCGTGTAGCGGGCGTCGTCGGCGGTGAACACGCGGCCGAGCGCCGGACGCGCGGCGAGCACATGGAAATAGCTCGGCGTCACGCGGTAGCCGTTCACGCGCTCCGGGTCGTCGATGCCGGTGAGGTTCGCGTCGAGCCCTCGGAATGCGGCGAGCTGGCTAAAGCTGCGATTGCGCCGCGCGAGATCGAGGAAGTTGGCGGGCGCCATGAAGGATTGATCCGTGGTCGGATTCGACGGCGGCACCTCGGTCACGATTACGAGGCCGGAGGGATCCG
>Ga0207689_10003373_pt1 | contig 14624 bp, 16 predicted proteins | sample KBSMisM52_FD_184312 | JGI IMG/M metagenome (GOLD analysis project Ga0207689, IMG submission 184312) | Miscanthus rhizosphere microbial communities from Kellogg Biological Station, Michigan, USA - KBS Miscanthus M5-2 (SPAdes) (version 2) | ecosystem: Host-associated > Plants > Roots >... | reverse complement strand
GGGTGATGATGCCGCGGCGCAAGCAAACCCGCGAACAGGACCGCCGCGACCGCATCAACCAGGAACGACGCGAAAGAACCGAACTCATCGCCGAAGAAGAACGACAACGCCAAGCCTGGCTCGCCGCCAACTATGAACCACCACCGTTCTGATGGCCGCTTGCGCTAGACAGCCGGGGCGAACACCGACTTGAACTTGTTGAGCGACTCGCGGATATCCCCCTTGAGCGCACCCGCCACCACCATGCCGATCGGCCCGAACAACGCCGGGCCGCCGAGGTGTACGTCGAACGTGACCGTCGAGGCCCCTGAGTCCTTTTCAGAGGGTTTGACCTTGCCGATCAGCTTGACCTTGACGCCGCCCCTGCCGTCGCCGTTGAGCGTCATCGCCTCCGGCGGCTTGAAATGGACGATGGTCCACTTGATCCGGTTCAGCATGCCCTTGACCTCGACAATGGACTCGACGACCGTGCCTTTTTCAAGCGTCTCGGGCAGTTTCGACCGCCACACCCGATGAATCGACAGCCATTCCTTGTACCGGGACAGGTCAGAGGCGCACTCCCATGCCTTCTCCGGCGGCAATGGAACGTCCACGGAGACGGAAACTTTGGCCATGCCCTAACTACTGGGGTTCTGCGGAGGTGTCTTGTCGACGGCCTTCTTGGCGGCGTCCTGCACCTTATCGACCTGACTCGAATACTTGCCCTGTGTCTTCTGGTCGACGATGTCACCGGCCTTGTCGATCGCGCTGTCGACCGCACCCTTGTTCTTCGACACCAGGTCCTTCACCTTGTCCAGAAATCCCATGGGCCTACCCTACCGCTCGGTCTTATCGCTCCTCGTGTGCGCGACGCCATAAGCGTCGGGGCTCTCCGAGGATCCGTCCCTGGACCCACCAGATCGCCTCGATAGTGGCGGCTCCTACGAGGCCGACTCCGAGCGCCATCAACGTGATCACCATGTTGGACGGGTCGAGCATCAACGTCTTCTGCGCCGCCGGAATGGAGAAGATCACCACGTAGGCGAGGCCGGACACCAACACCAACGCGACCCGCCACCACTGATACGGCCGCGCCACCACGGCCAGCACCCACACGGCGGTCACCAACAAGGTGATCAGCGCCGCCGTCGACGCCTGCGTCTGCTGGGTCTCGGAGGCCTCGCGACCCTGATATGCCGCCAGGTACGAGCTGAACGTCGCGGTACCGACGACGAGGCCCGACGGCAGCGCCGACGTCATCACCCGCCGCATGAAGCCGGGATGCGCACGTTCGTTGTTGGGCGCCAACGACAGGATGAACGCCGGAATACCGATGGTGAACCAGGCCGCGATCGTCACGTGGATCGGCTGGAACGGGAACAGCAACGGATCGGACCCAAAGATCTTGGACGCCAGGCCGGCCAGACCCACCAGGATTGCGAGCAGCACCGAGTACACGGTCTTGGTCAGGAACAGGTTGGAAACGCGCTCGATGTTGCCGATCACCCGGCGGCCTTCGCCGACGACATAGGGCAGCGTCGCGAACTTGTTGTCCAGCAACACAATCTGAGCGACGGATCGCGACGCGGAGCTGCCAGACCCCATCGCAACACCGATGTCGGCGTCCTTGAGCGCCAGCACGTCGTTGACACCGTCGCCGGTCATTGCGACCGTGTGCCCACGCGATTGAAGGGCGTGCACCATGGCACGCTTCTGGTCCGGCCGCACTCGGCCGAACGTCGTGTACTCCTCGAGCGTGTCTGCCAGCTTGTCGGCCTGGTCGGGCAGCTGGCGGGCATCCATCGTCTCGCCCTCGAGTCCGAGGGAGCCCGCCACGGCGCCCACCGACACGGCATTGTCGCCGGAGATCACTTTGATCGAGACATTCTGGGAGGCAAAGTAATCCAGCGTGTCGCGGGCGTCGGGACGGACGCGCTGCTCGAGCACCACCAGCGCCACCGGCGTGACGGTGTCGGGGGCGTCGGCGTGGTCGACGGGCAGGTCACTCGAGCCCAGCAGCAGCACCCGCAGACCCAACGACCCGATCTGCTCGGCTTGCTCGGCGACCGGGGACCCTCGCTCCAGCAGCACGTCGGGCGCCCCGATCACCCAGTTGCCGTACTCACCGTAGGACGCGCCACTCCATTTGGTCGCCGACTTGAACGGTGCCGTCGCGGTGGCCGTCCAACCCGGCGGCATCTTGTAGGCCTCGGCAATGGCCTGCATGCTGGCATTCGGCCGGGAGTCGTCAGAGGCAAGCTGGGCCAGGACGTCGGCGACGACCGCTTCGGAAAGCGGCTTGAGATCCGATACCCGCATACCGTTTTCGGTCAGCGTGCCCGTCTTGTCGGCGCACACCACGTCGACGCGGGCAAGCCCCTCAATCGCGGGCAGCTCGTTGACGAGGCACTGGCGATGTCCGAGCCGCACCACCCCGACGGCGAACGCGATCGAGGTCATCAGCACAAGGCCCTCGGGCACCATCGGCACGAGCGCCCCGACCATCGCGAGCACCGCTCGCCGCCAGCCGACGTCGGTGGTGAACAACTGCGTGTAGATCGTCAGCAGGCCGGCCGGCCACAGCAGGTAGGTGATGAACTGCAGGATTTTGTTGATACCGCTGCGCAGTTCGGACTTCACCAGAGTGAACTTGCTTGCCTCGTCGGCGAGCTTCGCGGCGTAGGCCTCGCGGCCGACCTTGGTCGCCCGATACGCACCGGAGCCTGCGACGACGAAACTGCCCGACATCACTTTGTCGCCCGCGTCTTTCGCGATCGAGTCGGCCTCACCGGTGAGGAGCGATTCGTCGACCTCGAGGTTGTTCTCCTCGAGGACGTCGCCGTCGACGACGATCTGATCTCCGGGACCGATCTCGATGACATCGTCGAGCACGACCTCGCTGGGCAGCAGCGCTGTGGTACCGGATTGCCTGCGCACCAAGGGTTTTGCTTGCCCAACGATGGCGAGCTTGTCCAATGTCTGCTTGGCGCGCAGCTCCTGAATGATGCCGATGGCGCTATTGGCGATAATCAGCAGCCCGAACGCGCCATTGATCACCGAGCCGGTGGACAGCACGATGACGAGCAGCACACCCAGGATGGCGTTGATGCGGGTGAAGACGTTGGCACGGACGATGTCGGACACGCTGCGTGCCGCACGGGTCGGCACGTCGTTAGTCTTGCCGTCGGCTACCCGCTGGGCGACCTCGGCATCAGTGAGCCCGCTGATGACTGACGTCGTCATCGTGTGAAGGTTCCTTTGCCGAACGTGTCGTAGTACTCAAGAGTCAGCTTGTTGCCGTCGAACGTGGCCTTGGAAATCGTTCCCGGCGGCGAGTTTTCCGAAACCCACGAGTACGTGAAGATATTGCCGTCCCAATGGTCCAGGGGCACATCCAGTTTCGTGCCGAGGGCGAGGTGCAGCTTGCCGTCTTTCTCGGTGACCCGCGCGGGACCCCAGTAGTCGTTGTTGTAGGTGCCGACGTAGGAGGCCGGCGGCGCGGCGGGCGCGGGGTTGGCAGGCGGCTTCTGCCCGACCAGCGAGCCCGTCGGCTGCTCCATCTGTTTGAAGATGTCGCCATAGAGTTTGTACCAGTCCTCGCGCACCTCGCCGAACTGAACGAGGTCGGCGAACTGGGCAGTCAGCGATTCGGGCACACCGGATGGCGTGGCATTGGTAAGTGCGACGATCGCCACGTCGGCGGACGGCAAGATGACGAAGTTCGTGCCGGAGCCGAGCTCGAACGCCCCGGAATGGCTAAGCTCCATCCGCGCCGCCGATGTCGGGGCCACGTTGAAGCCGTAGCCGTAGAAACCCGACCGCATCGCGGCCTCTGTTGCGCGGCTCGACACGATCTGAGGCGTCACCGCAGGCAGCAGTGCCTTCGGGTCGACAATCTGCTTGCCCTCAAGGCTGCCGTTGGCCAGCATCATCGTCAACCACCGGGTCATGTCGTTCACCGAGGAACTGGCCCCGCCGGCGGGGGCTTCGGGGTCGGGGTCGCGGACATAGAGCGGTTCGTAGCGACCGTCGACGTGGATATGGCCGACCGCGCGGTCGGGCCTGGCCTGGTAGTCGGTGAACCGAAAGCTCGTCGATGCCATGCCGAGCGGATGGAACAGCACCTCGTCGGCGAGGTCCTCCCAGGGCTTGCCGGCGCCGCCCGCGACCGCCTCGGCACCCGCGGTCAGGCCGAAATTGGTGTAGGCATACGAGATTCGGAACGGATCGAGCGACAGCTGACGGAGTCGTTCGAGTACATACCGCCGTTCGTATCCGAGATCCTCGAGCATGTCGCCTGCGTGGTCGGGCAGTCCCGAGCGGTGCGAGAACATGTCGCCCACACTGACCATCCGCGTTACAACCGGATCCGACAGAGCGAACCACGGCAGTTTGGACACCACCGGTGTATCCCAGCCGATCGCACTCTGCCCCACTTGTTGGGCGACGACGGTTGCGCTCAGCGGCTTGGAAAGCGACGCCAACTGAAACACGGTGTCCGGGTCGATCTTGTCACCACTGCGAACATCCTTGACCCCGAAGCCCTTGGCGTACACCGTCTTCCCGCCATGAACCACCGCGACCGCCATACCGGGGATGCCGGACTTCTTCATCAAGTCGTCGACCATCCCGTCGAGCTTGGCCACTGCATTGTCGACAGCGTTGTCAGGCAAAGGCATCGCGGGTACCAACGGCGGCGGTACGTCGGACTGCGTCTGGGCCGCCGGCGGTGGCGCCGGTTCAGCCGGTTTGGCCTCGCAACCCGGAATCAGCACCAGCATCAGGAGCACCGCGACAACGACAGCCCTGCCCGGTGAGTTCATGCGTGAACGTTAACCCGTCGAATGCACGATTGTTGTACACAAAACGCAAAGTAATGACGTCGGAAACGGTGCGCTCGGCGAGGGATTAGAGCTGCCACCAAGGATCGAACGGCCGGGCCGTCTCGGGATCGACACGCTGTCCCGGCCTGGGCACCACTACGTGCACGCCCGCCGGGTCGGCGGCCCGCAGCAGCCGCTCGACCGGTTCCTCCCACGGATGCGGCGCCAGCCGGAAGGTCGCCCAGTGGACCGGCAGCAGCAATCCCGAGCCGGCCTCAGCGACATCGAGGTGGGCGCGTACGGCGTCTTCCGGGTTCATGTGGATGTCCGGCCACGCCGGGTGATACGCGCCGATCGGTAGCAGGGTCAGGTCGAAAGGCCCGTGGTCCAAACCGATTTCAGCGAAGCTCTTGGTGTAGCCGGTGTCGCCGCCGAAGAACGCGCGATGCCGCGGCCCGGCGATCACCCACGAGGCCCACAGCGTCGTGTCGCGGGTGAACAACCGACCCGAGAAGTGTCTGGCGGGCGTGCACACCAGCGTCAACTCGCCGATCTTATGGCTTTCGTTCCAGTCGAGTTCGACGATGCGGCTCGCTTGAATGCCCCACTTGCGCAGGTGCGCGCCCACTCCGAGCGGCACGACGAACGGGGCCCGCTGGGTCCTGGCCAGGCCCAAAATCGTCTCGACGTCGAGGTGGTCGTAATGGTCATGGCTGATCACCACCGCGTCCACTGCAGCCAGCGCCTCAAGTGGCGCCGGTACCTCATGCATCCGCTCGGGGCCCACCGTTTGTGACGGCGAACAGCGGCGACTCCAAATGGGATCGGCGAGCACGCGGTAGCCGTCGACCTCGATCAGCGCCGAGGAGTGGCCGAACCAGCACACGGAAAGACTGCTCGCGGCGGGGTCGGCGGACGCGGGCTCGACCACCGGGATCGGTCCGCCGGGCCGCGACGCGCCGCGCGAGCCGATCAAGTCCCAGATGACCTTCCGCTGCTCTTCGCGGTCGAGGCTGATACCGGATGCCGGGTCGACGTTGACGAACGAGCCGTCACGAAAATGCGGCGATCGACGCACCACCGCCTCGATCTCGGCGGGCGAGGCCCCCAGCGCAGCCGGAGCGCCGTGCAGTGCGCGCAACAGCCAGCTTCCAGCCAGCAGCGATGCCGTGCCGAACCCGAAGCGCAGGGCTGCGCGCACCACCATCAGGCCCCCTGAAACTTCGGCGGTCGCTTCTCGATGCGCGCCACCTGCGCCTCGACGACGTCCTGACTGGACCACGCCCTGTCGAACAACTCCGTGTGCTCAGGCCACGGGTCCTCATAGGCGCCATCGTCGTTGAGCACCCGCTTGGCGTGTTGCAAGGCGAGCGGTGCGAAGCCCGCGATCTCTGCAGCCCACGCCTGTGCGTCGGCCAGCGTTCCGATGCGGTTGGCCAATCCGGTCTGCAGCGCGACGTCGGCGGTGAGACGTTCCGCGGCCAGCAGCATGCCCCTCGCGCGGCCTGCCCCGACCAAGGAGGTCAACCGGCGTATGCTCCAGTTGTCCAGCGCCAGGCCATATTTCGCGACGGGAAACTGGAAATACGCCTCGGGTGCGACGACGCGCAGATCGCAGATCATCGAGAGAATGACGCCGGCGCCAATCGCGGGTCCGTTGATCGCGCCGATTACCGGAATAGGCGCTTTGTCGATGGCGATGTTCAATGCCTTGGCCTTGTCGGGCAGCTCGTCGGCCACTCCTGCGGCGTCGGACAAGTCGGCGCCCGAGCTGAACACGTGACCCTGGCCGGTCAGCACGATCGCGCGAATATCTTCGGCCGCGGCCTTCTCGACCGCTTCCCGTAGGCCGTCGACGAGCTCGCCGTTCAGCGCGTTGCGGCGCTCGGCGCGCTGCATTTCCAGGGTCATCACGTGGCCGTCGCGGGTCACACCAATCATGCGCCCAGCCTATTAGGGTCATCCTGTGAGCCGGATCGGCGCCCTTGACCTGCGCGACGCCCTGCTGGACGAGGGTTCTTTCCGCAGCTGGGACACCCCGCCCCACCGGGTCGACGCCAGCGCGGCGTACCGGCGCGAGCTGGCCGCCGCGAAGGCCGCCACTGGCCTGGACGAATCGGTGGTGACCGGCGAGGGCACGGTCTTCGGCCGACGCGTCGCGCTGGTGGCGTGCGAGTTCGATTTCCTGGCCGGCTCGATCGGGGTCGCCGCCGCACAGCGCATCACCAATGCCGTCGAGCGTGCGACAGCGGAGCGGCTGCCATTGCTGGCGTCGCCGAGTTCGGGCGGCACGCGCATGCAGGAGGGCACCGTCGCGTTCCTGCAGATGGTCAAGATCGCGGCGGCCGTCGAACTGCACAAACGAGCGCACCTGCCCTATCTCGTGTACCTGCGCCACCCGACCACCGGCGGAGTGTTCGCGTCGTGGGGGTCGCTGGGTCACGTCACTGCGGCCGAACCGGGCGCGCTCGTCGGCTTCCTCGGCCCGCGGGTCTACGAACATCTCTACGGTGAGCCGTTCCCGTCGGACATCCAGACCGCGGAGAACCTGCACCGGCACGGCGTCATCGACGGCGTGGTCCCGCTCGAGGCCGTGCGTTCAACGCTGGACCGCACGCTCAGGGTGGTCGCTGATCCGCCCGAGGCCCCGCCATCCGTTCCCGAGGCCGAGCCGTTCCCCGATGTGCCCGCGTGGGAGTCGGTCGAGGCGTCGCGTCGCCCGGACCGCCCCGGCGTCGGATATCTGTTGCGGCATGGCACTACTGAGCAGGTGTTGCTGTCGGGCACCGAGCGCGGCGAGGCGGCCACGATGATGCTGGCGCTGGCCCGGTTCGACGGGCAGCCCGCCGTCGTCCTCGGCCAGCAGCGCGTCGTCGGAGGGTTGGTCGGTCCGGCGGCGCTGCGGGAGGCCCGGCGCGGCATGGCGTTGGCGGCGGGTCTGCAGCTACCGCTGGTGCTCGTGATCGACACCGCCGGGCCCGCGTTGTCGGCCGAGGCGGAGCAGGGTGGGCTGGCCGGTGAGATCGCCCGCTGCCTGGCCGAACTCGTCACACTGGACACGCCGACGGTGTCGGTGCTACTCGGGCAGGGCAGCGGCGGGCCCGCGCTGGCGATGGTGCCTGCCGATCGGGTGTTGGCAGCGTTGCACGGCTGGCTCGCTCCGCTGCCGCCGGAGGGCGCCAGCGCGATTGTGTTCCGCGACGTCAACCACGCGCCGGAACTCGCTGCAGCGCAGGGCATTCGGTCCGCCGACCTGTTGCGCCACGGCATCGTCGACGCAATAGTGCCTGAACGCCCCGATGCCGCCGACGAGCCGATGGAGTTCACGCACCGGCTGTCGGCAACGATCGCCAACGCACTGCACGGCCTGCGCTCGATGCCCGATGAAGAGCGGTTGGCGGCCCGGCTCGCGCGCTACCGGCGGATCGGGCTGTGAGCACGACGCTGCTGTTCGTGCACAGTCCGGTGGTGGGCCCGTCGACGTGGAAATACACCGCGGAGATGTTGCGGGACGACGGTTTTGGTTGCGCTGTGCCGGACTTGACGGCTCTGGTGACGATGGACCCACCGTACTACCCGAAGTACGCTACGGCGGCCGCGGCGGCGGTCGACGGCACCTCGGGCCCGGTGGTCGTGGTTGGGCATAGCGCAGCGGGTGCGCTGCTGCCCGCGATCGCCGAGGCCGTCGGTGACCGCACGCTCGGCGCCGTTTTCGTCGACGCCATGCTGCCGCAGCCCGGACGCAGCTGGTTCGACACGGCCCCACCCGGGCTGGAAGCGCAGCTGCGCGGCCTCGCCGATCGCGGCCTGCTGCCACCTTGGGAGGAATGGTTCCCTCCAGCCTCGCTCGAGGCATTGGTTCCCGACCAGCTGCGGAGGCGACACCTCATCGCCGAGACACCGCGGCTGCCGGTGGCCTACTTCGACGAGCCGGCGCCGCCCGCACGATTCGGCGAAGCGGTGGCCTGTGCATTTGTGCGGCTCGGCCCGCCCTTCGACGCCGCTGCGGACGAGGCCGAACGGCTCGGCTGGTGGGTGGCCCGTCGCGACTGGGACCACCTGCGGATGATCACCGCGCCGGAGGAGGTCGCCGACCTTATCTCCCAGGCCATTTCCGCGATCCGGTCCAGGTGATGGCATTCTGGCCTTGTGGCGCCTCTCGTCGAGTTCGCGGGCCACTTCTGGTGGCTGATCTTCCCGTTCATGGGTGCGATCGGCGGTGCCGTCCGAGCGGTCGCCGTGGCCAATGAGCGACGGGCTCAGCGCCGGCTCGAGCGGTACCGCATCAAGCAGCAGACCAAGGTCGCGCTCGCCGAGGCGTCGGGCCGGGCGCGCGGCAACGAGGCAGGCTACAAGCGGGAGATGACCAAGGTGCTCGAGCGCCACGATCGCACCGACGCGCGCTGGCTCGACTACGAGATCGACATCGCCAAGCTGCTGGACTTCCCGCTGATGACCGACATGCGGGATCCGCTGACCGTCGCCTTCCACAAGGCCAAGAGCCACGCGGACTGGCTACGGCCCGATTCCGTCGACGACATCCTCGGTGACCGCAACGCCCAGCTCGAGTATCGCGACGCCGTCGGTGAGTACGTTGCCGCGTTCGACGTGGCGGAGTCAGAGGCGATTCGACGTCGGCGCAGCGACTTCTCCGCCGAAGCCCAGGAGCGGCTGGAGCGGGCCCAGCATCTGCTGCGGCTGGCGTCGGACAGCGGGGCCACGCCGCAGGAGCGCCAGAGCGCGTATGCGCGCGCTAAGAGGGAGCTAGACGGGCTCATCGTGCTGCCTGCGACCACGCGGGCCAGCATCGAGCGCAAGATCGCCGGCGAGATTGAGGCCTAATCGCCGCCACGATGTCGATTCGTCGGTCGTCCAATCGTCATAGGCATATGGGAACACCTCGTGTTTTGCTCGACGGACTTGCGTATGTGGAATCGCCGCGATGGCATCAGGACCGGCTGTGGTTTGCCCACTGGGGAACCGGCGAGGTCGTCGCGGTCAACCTCGCCGGGCGCAGTGAGGTCGTAGCGCACGGCCCGCCCGGCTTGGGGTGGTCGATTGACTGGCTGCCCGACGGTCGGCTTCTCGTCACCGGTCCCGGGTTACTGCGGCAGGAACCTGACGGGTCGATGGTCATGCATGCCGACCTCAGCGAGGTGGCCGACTATCGCTGGAACGAGATCGTGGTCGACGGTCGCGGCAACATCTACGTCAACGGCTTCGGCTTCGACTTCCTCGGCGGTGCGCCGCCAGAACCCGGAATCATCGTGCTGGTCACTCCCGACGGGACGGCACGCTGCGTCGCCACGGACATCGACTTTCCGAACGGGATGGTGATCACGCCCGACAACTCCACGCTCGTCATTTCCGAGTCCTTCGCTGGACGGTTGACGGCGTTCGACATCGGCGCCGACGGCGGCCTTTCGAACCGCAGGGTGTGGGCCGACAACGTGGGACCAGACGGGATCTGTCTCGACGCCGACGGCGCGGTCTGGTGTCAGGCGGCCGACACCCGCACGCACACAGGGCGTCCCGACTCTGCAGAAGGTGCCTGCATACGCGTCGAAGAAGGCGGCAGGGTGCTGCAACGGATCGAACACGACCGGGCGATCTTCGCCGCCGCGCTGGGCGGAGCGGATCGCCGATCCCTTTTCATGCTGGCGGCCGAATGGCGAGGTACCGACGGCGTGGAGAGCGCGCTCGCTGCGCGAACCGGACAAGTGCTCGTGGTGGACGCACCGGCGCCCGGAGCGGGCTGGCCGTGATCGCCGCTCTACCCGGCGAGCTCGTTGACCGCCGTGTCGAGCGGGGCGGCCTTCTCGGCGAGGTCTTGCTCCGAGGGTCCGTCGCCCAACCGCTTGGCCAGGTCGTCGCGGGAGACCACCTCGAGCGCTCCAGTCGAGATCGTCATGAGTTCAGCTGTACCCGGCCAGCGCCGCGAGCATCGCCGTACACGTGATCAGGTCGAGCGGCAGGCGCAGCAGGCTGCGGCGGGTCCACCGGACCGCGGACGCCTCGACGACCGTGGCGGGGTCGGCCTTCTCGAACGCCACCGCCTTGGGGACGAAGTCGACCAGTGACCACACCCGCATCACGGCGTGACTGCCCAATGCCACCAGCAGCGCAATCCTCACGTCGGCCTCGCCCCACGCCGTCACCAACGTGGCGATCAGCAGCACCTCGAAGATCGTGTGCGCCGGTACCCAGAACCGCGCACGGGAGACGCCGCCGTTGCGGGTCTGAATGATGCCTGGCGGCTTGGGCCACGCTGGGTCGACGACGAGGAACTCGTAAAGCCCTCCTCCGAGCGAGACGCAGGCCGCGAGTGCGGTGAAGGCGATCAGGACGAACGAGACAAGCGAACTCGGCACCGACACACTCGCTAGGAAATCATAGCCACCAACACCATTCACGACGACAGCGCAGCCACCTGGGGCAATGCGGGCCGCGCTATATTCCGGGTATGGCGGGAACACCACCTCCGCCGCCGGGCTGGTATCCCGACCCAACCGGTCAGCAGCGCTATTGGGACGGGCAGCGTTGGCATCACGACGTCGCGGCGCCGCCGAGGCCAGGTCGTGCCGCGAATAGACGGCGTTTTGTGAAGCTCGCGATCGCAAGTGCGGTTACGTGCGTCGTGGCGTTTGTCTTGATGCAAGTGGCTTTTCAGAATGGCGCCGTCTGGCTGCAGGTCCTGGGGTTCGTCATGTTCGCGATTTTTCTGGTCACCGCCGTGGTCACGATCGTCGGCATCGTCGGCGCGATCGTGGGACGGGTCACATAACCGGTCCCGAGGCGTTTAGGTAACGCTGGACCGTCGGGCCCAACCAGGCCACCACCTCGTCATGTGACATCGCCACGACCGGCGGAAGCCGCAGCACGTAACGGCACAGCGCCAGCCCGAGAACCTGCGTGGCGATCAACCCGGCGCGACGCAGTGCATCGGTGGGATTGATCGCCGCGACCACCGGCCGCAGCTGGGAACTGAAGATCTTCCGCATTCGTTGCGCCGCTTCGTCATTCGTCGTGCTGGACCGCAACAACACGACGAGCGCCTCGTCGCGCTCCCAGCGATCGAGGAAGTGTGCCACCAGGCGGGTACCTAGTTGCTCTTGATCAACGTCGGACATATCCGGGATCTGCAGATCGAAGTCGGCCGCCGCGGCGAACAATTGGTCCTTGCTGCCGAAGTAGCGCATCACCATCGACGGATCGATGTTCGCATCCGCAGCGATGGCCCGGATCGTGGCTCGTTCGAAGCCCGATTCGGCGAACCGCTGCTTGGCGGCGGCGAGGATCACCGCCTTCGTTTCCGCTGATGACCGGCGCATGCCAACAAGTGTAGGCCAACAAGTGTTGACATAGCGCGGAGACGGGCCCATAATTATGCCAACAAGCGTTGGCATAAAGCTGTAGGAGACGAAATGTACGACACCGATGTCCTCATCGTCGGAGCGGGCCCGAGCGGACTCACGCTGGCCGCGTCGCTGGTCACGAAGGGTGTCGCGACGACTGTGGTCGACCGTCAGCCCGCGGGGGCCAACACGTCGCGCGCGGCCGTGGTCAATGCCCGCACGCTCGAAGTTCTCGACGACCTCGACGTGTCCCGCAGGCTCGTCAAGGAGGGCGTGCAGGCACCTCGCTTCACCATCCGCGACGGACGGCGCACCCTGATTCCGGTCGACTTCTCGGTGCTGCCGACCGACTACCCGTACTCGCTGATGGTCCCGCAGGCGACTACCGAGCGGCTGCTGCTCGATCGGCTGACCGAGCTCGGCGGCACGGTGATCCGGCCGAAGACGCTGAAGTCGGTGGCACAGGACGCCGACGGCGTGAGCGCCACATTCGAGGACGGCGACGTGATCAGGGCGCGCTACGTCGTCGGCGCGGACGGCATCCACAGCACCGTGCGTGAGCAGGCGGGCATCGGCTTCGCAGGCGGCGTCTACGAGGAGTCGTTCACCCTCGCCGACGTCCGGCTGCGCGGCGAGGCACCGGTCGACGAGGTCATCTTGTTCTGGGCGAAGGCAGGCCTGACGGTGGTGGCGCCGCTTCCCGGCGACATCTATCGCATCGTCGCGCCGGTCGCCGACGCACCCGAATTACCATCGGCGCCGTTCATCCAGCAGATCCTCGACGACCGCGGGCTCGGCGCCGGGCGGATGGTCGTCACCGAAGTCATCTGGGGGTCACGCTTCCGCATCCACCACCGGGTCGCCGACACGTACCGTGCCGGGCGCCTGCTGCTGGCTGGCGACGCCGCCCATGTGCACAGCCCCGCCGGAGGGCAGGGCATGAACCTGGGAATCCAGGACGCGACTGCGTTGGCCGACGCCCTGGCATCCGTGCTCGCCGGCGCCCCCGACAGCGTGCTCGACGACTACAGCGCCGCACGCCGTCCGATCGCGCGTCAGGTCGTCGAAATGACCGACCGACTAACACGATTGGCGACTTTGCCGCGGGCACTGCGCCCGATCCGCAACACGGCCATCAGCCTGGTTGGGCGGGTTCCGGCGGTTCGGCGCGCGCTGGCGATGCGGCTCAGCGGGCTGGTGTACCGCTGATCAGCTGCGCGTGCCTGCGTGTCCGGTAGTACAGCACCGCCATCGCGACGGCCACCTCGACCGCTGCGATCGTGGTCGCGAGACCCATCAACGTCGACTGCTGCCCCGCCGAAGCGTGCATGCCGTGATGATGCGCGGGCATCGGCATATGCACCGCGATCATCGCGATGTTCATCAGCCCGACCGCGCACCAGGCCCGCAGCGTGCCACGCAGCCAGAGGTCGCGGGCGCAATACACGCACGCGACGATCATCGCGGCCAGCAGTCCACCAGCCACGACGTTCGACGCATGGCCCAGCATCGCGGCGTGCAGACCCGCCGAAGTCAACGCGAGCGCCGCACACGCCCGTCGCCCCAGGACTGGGCCCACGCGCAACCCGGGGCTGGACGTGGCGGTGGACATCTCACTCCTCATACAGGTACAGACTCACCGGACGGGCGTAACTCATCCCAGGCGGTGAATGTTCTTCAATCTTCGCAGCAATGGCAGCGCTCTGCGCATCGAAAATTGCATCCAGGGTCGCGACCCTGGCTGCAATCGCGGCGGCCTAGAGGCCGAGGAGCTTCACCGTCTCCTCGCGCATGTCGACCTTGCGCACCTTCCCGGTGACGGTCATCGGGAACTCGTCGACGATGTGGACGTAGCGCGGGATTTTGTAGTGCGCCAGCTTGCCGGTCGCGAAGGCCTTCACGGCGTCAACGTCCAACGCGGGCCGGTCCGGCTTCATCCGGATCCACGCGCAAATCTCCTCGCCGTACTTCTCGTCGGGGACGCCGATCACCTGAGCATCCTCGATGTCCGCGTGGGTGTAAAGGAATTCCTCGACCTCGCGGGGATAAACGTTCTCCCCACCGCGGATCACCATGTCCTTGATGCGGCCAACGACGTTGCAATACCCGTCTTCTCGCATCACCGCGAGGTCACCGGTGTGCATCCAGCCGTCGGAATCGATTGCCTCCCTGTTGTATTTGCTTCTCGCGTCCGCAGACGGCCGCTCGTCACCATCCCAATACCCGAGCATTACCGAGTAGCCGCGCGTGCAGAACTCGCCTGGCTGACCACGCTCCACTTCGTCGCCGGCCTCAGGGTCGACGATCTTGATCTCGACGTGTGGATGGGCCCGGCCGACAGACGAGGTCCGGCGTTCCAGATCGTCGTCGATGAGGGTCTGACAACTCACCGGCGATGTCTCCGTCATGCCGTAGGCGATGGCGATCTCGGTCATGTTCATGTCGTTGACACAGTGCTTCATAACCT
>Ga0207689_10003372_pt1 | contig 14625 bp, 12 predicted proteins | sample KBSMisM52_FD_184312 | JGI IMG/M metagenome (GOLD analysis project Ga0207689, IMG submission 184312) | Miscanthus rhizosphere microbial communities from Kellogg Biological Station, Michigan, USA - KBS Miscanthus M5-2 (SPAdes) (version 2) | ecosystem: Host-associated > Plants > Roots >... | reverse complement strand
ATTTCTGAACCTGTAATGCGTTCCTTTGAAAATACAAAAAGCCGCGGGAATTCCCCGCGGCTTTTCTTCTGATCTCTGACCTTACTCCTACCTTTACGTTCCCGTTTCCCAACTCGACATATACTCGAGCTGTTCCGCGGTCAGCGTGTCGATGTTGATTCCGAGAGCGCGCAGCTTCAGACTCGCGATCTCTTGATCGACTTCCGGTGGCAGAAGGTGAACGCCGGGATCGAGCTTGCCTTTGTTCTTCACCAGATACTCTACCGACAAAGCCTGGTTCGCGAAGCTCATGTCCATCACGCTGGCCGGGTGCCCTTCGGCGGCGGCGAGATTGATGAGACGTCCTTCGCCCAAAACCATGATTCGCCTTCCGTCCTTCTTCTTGTATTCCTGAACGAAGGGCCGCACGTCGGTCGGCTCGTCGGACAGCTCGCGCAGCGCCACGAGATTCAGTTCGAGATCGAAGTGGCCGCTGTTCGCGACAATCGCGCCGTCTTTCATCACCGCGAAATGATCGCGATCGATGACGTGACGATTGCCGGTGACGGTAACGAAGATGTCGCCGACTTTGGCCGCGCCGGAGATCGGCATGACGCGGAATCCATCCATGACTGCTTCCACGGCCTTAATTGGATCGACCTCAGTGACGACGACGTTCGCGCCCATGCCGCGCGCGCGCAGCGCAACGCCTTTGCCGCACCAGCCATAGCCGACGACGACCAGCGTGCGGCCCGCGAGCAGAATGTTCGTCGCCCGGATGATGCCGTCAAGCGTCGATTGGCCGGTGCCGTAACGATTGTCGAAGAAGTGCTTGGTCTGCGCGTTATTAACGGCGATGGAAGGGAAGCTGAGTACACCGGCTTTGGCCATCGCCTCGAGGCGAACGATGCCGGTAGTTGTTTCTTCGGTAGTGCCGATGATCTTGTCCTTCAACTCAGGCTTTTCCTTGATCATCGTGGCGACTACGTCTGAGCCGTCGTCGATGATGATGTCAGGACCAAACTCGAGCGCAGTCTGCACGTGACGACGATAAGTGTCGGTGGACTCTCCCTTCATCGCGTAGACCGGAATGCCGTAGTCGGCAACGAGACAGGCGGCAACGTCATCCTGCGTGGAAAGGGGATTGGAGGCAATCAACATTGCCTCCGCGCCGCCGGCTTGCAACGCGCGCGCGAGATTCGCGGTTTCCGTCGTGATGTGGGCGCAGGCCACCACGCGCACGCCTTTCAAAGGCTGCTCGGCACCAAAGCGCTCGCGAATCAGACGCAGCACAGGCATCTCGCGCTCGGCCCAATCGATGCGTCGCTTGCCGTGCGGCGCAAGCGAAAGGTCTTTGACGTCATGTTCCATTGCAGGCGTAGCAGTACTCATTATTTCTTCCTTTGCGATACGTTCACCACTAAGGCACTAACACACAAAGTAAAAGCCAAATCAGTCTTAGTGACTCTGTGCCTTGATGGTTGATTGCTTAGACCTAGACACGCGCCGCAGTGCGCAGAGCTTCAGCGGCAGTTCGTAGCGCCTCGGCTTTGTCAGTGGCTTCCCAGGTGAAGCCATCGCCCGAGCGGCCGAAGTGGCCATAGGCCGCCGTCTGACGATAAACCGGACGGCGCAGCTTAAGCGTGTCGATGATTTCTTTCGGTTTCATAGGGAAGTGGTCGCGCACGAGCTTGGAAATCTGTGCGTCGCTGATGCGGCCGGTACCTTGAGTGTCGACGTAAACCGAGACCGGCTCGGCGACACCGATGGCGTACGCGAGCTGAACTTCGCATTTGTCAGCGAGACCAGCAGAGACGATGTTCTTGGCGATGTAGCGCGCCATGTAAGCGGCCGAGCGATCGACCTTGGTCGGATCTTTGCCGGAGAACGCGCCGCCACCATGCGGAGCGTAACCGCCGTACGTGTCGACGATGATCTTGCGACCAGTCAGACCGGAGTCGCCCTGCGGACCACCAGTGACGAACCGGCCAGTCGGATTGATGTGATACTTGGTGTTGTCGTCGATCAGATCGCCAGGCACTGTGTGTCTGATAACGTGTTCGCGAATCTCAGAGCGAAGCTGATCGTTTTCGACCTCCGGCGCATGCTGCGAAGAGATGACGACGGCGTCAACGCGGAACGGACGGCCATCCCGATATTCGACGGTGACTTGTGATTTACCGTCTGGACGCAGATACGGCAGCAGGCCTGACTTACGAGTCTCGGTGAGTCGTTCGGCCAGCCGATGGGCAAGTTGAATCGGCAGCGGCATTAGCTCAGGCGTCTCGTTGCAAGCGTAACCAAACATCAAACCCTGGTCGCCGGCGCCACCAGTGTCGACGCCCATGGCGATATCAGGTGACTGCTGGTGGACCGCGCAGAGGACGCTGCAGGTCTCGTTATCAAAGCCATACTTGGCTCGGGTATAGCCGATGTCGCCGATGACGCGACGCGCGATGCCGTTGTAATCGATCTGAGACTTGGTCGTGATCTCGCCGGCGATGATGACGAGGCCCGTAGTCAGCAGGGTCTCGCACGCGACGCGCGACATCGGATCGTCAGTCAAAGCGGCGTCAAGAATCGCATCCGAGATTTGATCGGCGATCTTATCGGGGTGGCCCTCGGTAACCGACTCAGAAGTGAACAGAATTCCGTCGTGATTATTCTCCAAAGAAACCTCCAAATTCGTCTTATTGCACTCAGGTGTGAATAATCGGAATCAAAAGAACGGAAACGATAGCAGCCATTTTAAAGGGGTGTCAAGGAGGCGACAGACTTGGGACGCTAGTCTGCACCCTCTCGCCAGGCCCAAGAGCACCAAACTAATCTAAATGATCAATGATGGGCGTGATCCACAACAGATGCTCGCTGCGGGGCGGCGGCTTGACCCGGCGGAGGAGCCGTCGTGTGAGGATGCGTTTCAAATAAGGTCTTAAATTCACTTTTTCTTAAAATTGCTCCATTCACTCTCGACGTTCTCGTAAATGCGGCGTGCGTGAATCATATAAAACAGAAATCGCTCAGTCCGAAACAGCTCAGTCACATAGATATACATCACCGCCTTAAACATGAAGGCGAGTTGGATGATCCAGAGATCGAAATGCTGACTCAATCCAACACGGTTGGGAAACGTCCGATTAATCAGTGGATAGAATGGCTGAATCACCACATAGAAATAGAGGACGACCGGAATGATCGGAAGCAAACCCTTCGTACCGAGCAGCCGACTGTCGAGCCGGCTGATGCAAAGCGCCATCGCGATCCCACCGACAATTCCACTAACCAGATCGAAGGCGAACAGAACATCTTCAGAAGTGGCCGGAAAGCCAAAGCGCCCGGACATCACGACCAGCGCCGCCTCCAGGAGCCCGACGCCACTGATGACAAGCAATCCCGGCTTGAGCGAAACATCTTCGACATCGCGGCCGACGACTTTGATAAAGGTCGGTCGGTTCAAAACGACATAACAAAGCACGAGCATTAACGCGCTCGCATTGTTGAGAAAGGTGGCGACGACCTGTACCGCTTGCCATTGCCACGCCGCGGCTTGCGTCGAGGTCGCAGGCGCAAACCACTGAGAAAACGGCAGCGTCAAATACAAGCAGCACCAGGACGCCAGCAGCAGCCGCCAGAACCTTCGCAGTTGGCGCACTGCCAAAAGCGCGCGCCGAACTTCGGCATTCACATCAGCGTGAGGACGGCCTTCGAGGAAATAGAAGTCGTACCCGAGTCCGACGAGAATCATGAGGGCTTCGATGAAACCAAGCTGTCGCGGCAGACTCTCCCAGTTGCCACCAAACAAAATCAAACCGAAAGGCAGCAGAACGACAGGTGCGGTTACCAGGAGAGCAACGGCGACGAATGAATCTTTCTGAGTTTGTGGACGTCCTTCTGCCTGAGCTCGAGCGGCCACGGTTGTTGGCACTTGCTGAACTGCATTCGTTGGCGAAGCAGCGCGCGCCTCTCCAACTGTCATTGGCGCTCCGGTGAACGAATAACCTTTCGACCTTTCGTTCCGGATTAGATCGGCATCATTCAGCGTGCGCCGCAAACCGCGCACAGCGCCGTGAACAAGATTCTCGGAAGCCATCGGCGATGGCGAAATGGATTTCAAGAGATCTTCAGTCTTCACGAATTGGCCGTTCTGCTCGAGCAGCACGCGAAGGATTGTGGCTTCAGCGGTGCTCAGCGCAATCACGTGCCCGTCAGACAAGAGTGTCTGTGAGTTCTCGTCGACCTGAAACAGAAAGCGGCCAAAGGCATACGCATAGCCGGAAGTGCCAGGACTGTTTTCAGGTTCGGATGGCTGCGCCGACATTAGAATTAATGGTCAACAGTGATTCTTAGCAGAAGCCACGTGAAATCGCATTCATTTCTCACTGAAAAGGTTGCAACGAAACTTTTCAGCCACAAAGAGAACCTTTCAATGGACGCCAAGGTTACGTCCGTCTACGGTCGGTTCGCAAAGGGGGATGAGCGCGGCCGGGAAAAGGGGACCGGGCTCGATGACAACATGCAAGACGTAATCGCGCCGAGTATGGTCGCCGGAAGGGAAGTCGCGGACGGGGAAGAATCTCATGGGTTACGACGATCAGTTGGCTTCTACGGCCTGACGTTCGTTTCACTCGGCTCGATCATCGGATCGGGCTGGCTTCTTGGCGCGCTTAACGCCGCAAAAGTCGCCGGCCCAGCTTCAATCATCTCGTGGATTCTGGCGGCATGCATGCTCGCACTCCTCGCTCTGACTTACGCAGAATTGGGCGCGACATATCCAGTCGCAGGTGGAGCAGCGCGCTTCCCGTATTATTCACACGGTCCCATCGCCGGATTCACCGCGGGGTGGGCCGCCTGGTTGCAGGCTGTGTTCATCGCGCCGATTGAAGTGCTTGCGGTAATCACGTACGTGAATAGCGTGAGCTGGTTCAACCAGCACTTCAACATGCTTAACGCAACGGGCAGCAACGCCGGCCTGCTTAATGGGACCGGATTGGTGGTGGCTGTAATCCTCATGTTGCTGTTCACCACGATCAATCTGGCTAGCGCGAAATTTCTGTCCGACAGCAATGTGGTAATCGTAATCTGGAAGACTTTGGTCCCGGTACTGGCCATCGTTGTAGTTGCCAGCCTGCAATTCAATACGTCGAACTTTCACGCCGGCGGCGGATTCATGCCGTTTAAGTTTCATGGTGTCTTTGCCGCGCTTACTGGCGGCGTCGTGTTCGCGCTTCAGGGCTTCGAACAGGCAGTGCAGCTTGCCGGCGAGGCGCGCAATCCGAAGAAAGATGTGTCACGGGCAATTCTTGCCGCGATGGCGATTGGCGCGCTGCTGTATTCCTTATTGCAAGTAGTGATGATCGGCGGGCTTGATCCACACAATCTCGTCAAAGGTTGGGCACAGCCGCTGGGGACTGACCCTTCAGATTACGGAGCGTGGTATACGGTCGCGCTGGCCGTCGGGGCGGGATGGCTCGCGAAAGTAATTCTTGTCGACGCAGTGATCTCGCCAGCGGGCACCGGCGCAGTCTATGTAGCAACGAGTGCCAGACTTTCATACGCACTCGGGGAAGAACGCGAACTGCCATCCGTGTTGACGCGAACGAACAAGAAGAAAGTGCCGATCGCTTCGATATTGTTGTCAACCGTCATCGGCTTAATTGCTTTCGGACCATTCAAGAGCTGGGCGGCATTGGTAAATGTCATCACCGCCGCCACCGCTATCATGTATGCATTTGCACCAGTCGCGCTGGCAGCGCTTCACAAGATTGATGCCGATCGACCACGCGCCTACCGCGTGCCATTGCCGGCGATCCTGCTGCCGACCGCGTTCTGTTCTGCCAACCTGATTATCTATTGGGGCGGGTTCGATATTACGTGGAAGCTTGCGTGCGCGCTTGCCGTCGGTCTCGTGCTATTTGGCTTAGGGGCCTGGCGTGCGCGAACAGGCGTCATGCGAACATACCGTAGTGCTTTGTGGATTGCGCCGTGGTTGTGCGGCCAAGTCCTGATTGGCTGGCTGGGTCGTTACGGCAACGGCGCGCGAAATCTTTTGCCTGAATGGCTGGACATTGCAGTGGTGATTGGATTCGCGCTAGTGATTTTCTACTGGGCCGCCGCCGTCGCCAACACAAAACCCGAAGCCACCGCCGCGATCGACAGGGATGCGGAGCAACTACAGTTCGTGAACGCTGTCTAACTCGATTACGTTTCGACGCGAACCGAGCAACCGAATCATCGATTAGTGATGATGATGCTGTGTCGCCGAAGCCACTTCTGGTGCAGCCGACACGGTTTCCGGCCGAGTCGGCGCGGTTGTCACTGCACTGGCGCTTCCTGGAGGGGCAGCAACCACTACCAGAGTACGCATCCACGGGTGTATGCAGCACTGAAATTTGTGCACACCGACGGGTAGGTCCGCGCTTCCGGCCACAGGTCCCGCTTCGACACCACCAGCCGGAATGAAAACTATGGCTCCAAAGTTAAGGCATTCAGGCGCCGGAACCGGGTTACCAGAGATGCCATTGAGCTCATCCACAAAGCCGCCGCCATACTCTGCCACAGGCGTAAGAGTGTGCGTCTCACCACCACGATTCTCGATTAGGAGGGGCCGCCCGACGTTGACCTGCATTGCGGTCGGTTGATTTCTCCAGGCGTGCGCATCCTGAGTTTTTGCCAGCTCGGCGATGAATTGATCAAAAGTCGTATGACCGTTACCAACACAAGCACCATCGCCCAGCACGGCGTTGAAGCTGGCTGGCTCGCAATCGTCAAGCAAGCGGACCTTCTTATCCCCCTGAATGGCGTCCGCGATTACAGTAAGACTCAACAAAGCGAATCCAGCAATCAGCGCCGCGACCATAATCCGAAAACTCGATTTTCGTTTCATGCAATCAAAACCTCTTTGTCGGCCCCTGCACGCTCACACGAATGTGACGGCGGAAGAGCTTAGGAGTGAAAAACCTTGCGGACGGTATATACCGCAAACCCAGGCCTGTCAACGAACTGCGAAAGATCCAGACGCCCGGCCAGCTCAAAAACCTCCTTAAAGCGCGACATAATATGTATTATCAGACGCAGTTGGTATGGGAGTGTCTGTAGCTCCGGATTGGTAGTTTGTGTTCCCTTGCGAGGTTCGTTAGCGAGTTGGAGTTGGCCTTACGCGTGATGGTGTTTGGCAACGCTGGGTGGAGGCGGCTTAGCTAGGCGGGTTATTCCGTCAGTGCACGGCGGACGACTGTATTAGCTCGCCGGTGGAGGTTGGCACGGGCGTCCCGCCCTTGAACCACGCGCAAGCTGCACGTGCCACATCAAGCTGCAGAAGCAACGGAGCGCGCGCTCGGTTGACGGCGGGTGCACGCGTTGCCTACAGTGCTCTTCTCTAACAACACATTTTTCATTTTCGTTTAAGCGATGCCGATTAAGATTGAGAATCAGTACGAGGGAAAACTGCCGCGTAAAGCTCTGGTCAACGTCGAGAGCGCTTTGGCCAGCGTGCCGCGCGAACATTTGCGGGGCGTGGAACGGCTACGCTTAGTCAACACAGTGATTGAACCAAGGGCTTTGATGGCGGCAAAGGGTCAGGAACTCCCCGGGCTCTATCATCCCCGGCAAGGCGTGAAAGGTGCTTGGTTCGAAATAGCTGTCTCGCCGTTGATCTCTGCGAACAAACCTTTTCACAAACAGATCATCCCGCGTCTGTCGTTCAAGGGGAATCTCGCGGCCGTCATCTTCTCGTTAGTCGCGCAGCACTATTACCTGACGCTGCGACACTCCGTGAAGCGCGGTGCGCTTGAGCCCGCCATCCGCGCTTATACGGAAAAGCAACTCAAGGCGTGGAACGAGAAGCAACACAAATTTCGCGCAAAATTGTTTAAGCCGATTCAGCCGACGCTTGAGCGCTGGAGCAAATCGTTGGCGAAGAAAGCTGCGGCGGAAAAGAAAAAGAAGGGATAGTTTACGCAGCCGAGCGGTTTACGGCTGGGAGGTGCAAGGGCGACAATATTCCAAAAGCCTCCTTAAGGAAGCTTTGGGTTCTCTCACGATCTCACCCAGGCGTAAAGGCCTTGGGCAACATAAAATCTCCTGGGCTTAGACCCGAGCAACCATCCTACTGCATTGCTTCGTCGATGTTTTGGGCGGCATCGTTCAGCGCTTCGAATAACTCCTCGGTCGAGACGTCGGCTTTCTTGAACTTTACCTCAACGCGAAATTCCCGGCCCGGTGCTTCGTACTTGTAAACAAACGGCTCGGAGCTGCCGGTCGGATCGATATAGGCGCGTCGTGCTTTGCGCGCGCCATCACGAGTCAGTCCCTGCTCGGCAATCTGCTGTGCCATCACGCGCATCGAGTCATCATCGGGCTGTCGCACGATTTGCAACAGCAATGATTTCGAAGTGATCTCAGCATCGCGGCACATTTCACGGACGTCTTCCGGCATCGAAGCGATCGATAAAGCCTCAGTCACCGTGCTGCGGCTCTTGCCGACCTTCCGGGCAACGTCTTCATGCGTGTAACCGAAGCGTTCACACAGTGCACGCAGACCGTCAGCCTCTTCCCAAGGCGTCAGATCCTTGCGCTGCATGTTTTCGATCAGCGCGATCTCAGCAACCGCGCTGTCGTCAACATCCATCTCGATGCAAGGGACTTCGGTGAGGCCGGCCGTCTTCGCAGCGCGCCAACGTCGCTCGCCGGCGATGATCATCCAGCGACCAAAAGTCGGCTTGACGAGGAGCGGCTCCAGCACGCCCTTCTCTTTGATCGACGCCGTGAGTTCAGTCAAATCGCCAATTTCGCTGCGCGGCTGATCGGGATTTGGATCAAGTTTGTCGATCGGAATTACTCGGCCGACATGACTAACGCGCTCTGACGTCAACTCTTCAACGTAGTGCGCATCGTGGCGCATGCTCAGCCCCGCGGGTAAGCCTCTTCTAGACACGGCTCAGTACCTCTTTGCAAAGTTTTTCATACTCAACAGCGCCGGATGACTGCGGCGCGAAGGTGAAGATTGATTCCTTGTAGGCCGGCGACTCTTCCAAACGAACGCTCTTTGTGATCACGGTATTGAAAAGTTTTGGTCCGAACACGCGGCGGATCTGCTCGTAAACTTCTTTGGCCAGCGTCGTCCGCTTGTCGTGCAGTGTGACGAGGACACCGAGCATCTCCAGATTCGGATTCGGGCGGGCCTTCACTTTCTCGATTGTTTCCAGGAGGTCGTCAGTTCCCTCGAGCGCGAAATACGACGATTGAATCGGAATCAGCACGTGCGTCGATGCCACTAGTGCGTTTACGGTGATCAATCCCAGTGTCGGCGGCGTGTCGATCACGATGACCTTGTAGTTCTTCTTAAGCGGCTCCAGCCGGTCCTTCAAACGAAACGGCGCATCGAAATCGCCGACGAGCTTGGATTCGAGTTTCGCCAGGCTAATGCGCGCCGGAATGAGATCGAGATCTTCGACCGGCGTTTTATAAACCGGAAAGTCGGCACTTCCCTGCCCGTCCATCATCAAATCGTAAGCCGAACGATCCACGGACAATGGGTCGAGAAACGAGATGGAACTATTGCCCTGAGGATCGAGATCGAGGAGAAGCGTCTTTGAGCCGCGTCTGGCGAAGGCAGCAGCGAGGTTGATAGCGGTGGTCGTTTTGCCGACGCCGCCTTTCTGATTCGCGATGGCGATAATCACTCTCGGTCGTTATACCTCATCCAATTCGTCCGTATCTTACATCGGAAGGTCGCCCGCGTCACCAATTACTTCAGGCCATTCTTCTTCGGCCGTCGCGGAAATCTCTGCATCTTCCTCTTCGGTGGCGATTGAGTTTCGCGACGCCTGGATCACTTCGAGGTCGACGAAGATTGGGCAATCAGCGCGCAGCGCCAAGGCGATCGCATCTGATGGCCGCGAATCGAGGCGCATCGGGTCGCCATTGTCTGAACTCAATTCGATGACAGCGTAAAAAGTATTGTCGCGCAGTGAAGTGACGACGACGCGCTCTACGGTCATCCCGAGTTCGACGATCAAATTACGCAACAGATCGTGAGTCATCGGACGCGGCGGCGCAATCTTTTCAATCTCAAGCGCGATCGCGTTTGCCTCGTACGCGCCAACCCAGATAGGGAGCATCGTTTCGCTGTTCACGTCCTTCAAAATAATAATCGGAGTGCCGCTATTCGGATCCATCATCAACGCCCGAATTTTGACCTCGATTTCCATGGCTGTTCTCCCGCTGGTTCTGCGTTTACGCCGCGACTGTTTCTCCGTAGAGGCTGTTCTGTTTCGCTTTGGTAATTTTGATTCGGGTAATTTCGCCGAGTTTCAATTCGTGGCGCGGAAAATTCACTACCTTGTGACAAGTTGTGTGGCCGGTGAAGTCTGATCTCGATTTCGCGCTCACTGATTCGGCGAGCACGTTAACTTCGCGCCCGATGTAACTCTCATAGATTGCTTTCTGCTGTCGTTGCTGCAACGTTTCGAGTTCCAGAAATCGTGTTCGTTTTTCGCTCCTGCTGACGTCATCGGGCAACTTCGCGGCCGGAGTGCCGGGCCGTTCGGAGTATTTGAAAATGTAAAGCCCGTCGTATTTGACGTTCTCAACCAACGACATCGTGTCGCGAAAGTCCTGTTCAGTCTCGCCGGGGAACCCGACAATGATATCACTGGTGATGGCGATCTGCCGCCGCGCGTTTTTGATCGTTGCGATGCGACGCAGATAATCGGAGGTCGTGTGACCCCTTCGCATCAAACGCAGGATGCGATCGCTACCCGACTGTACCGGCAGATGCACCCAATTGCAGAGGTTCTCGTGCTCTTCAATGGCCGCGACAATGTCCGGGTGAAAGTCGCGTGGAAAAGAAGTCGTGAACTTGATTCGCGCCATGCCGGTCGCAGCGACGGCGCGCAACAAACGCGAAAACATCGTCGCGCCTTTCACGTTCTCCAGCCCCATCTCAGATTTCGGACGATAGCTGTTCACGTTCTGCCCGATCAGATGGATTTCACCATAGCCGTAGTCACGGAGTTGCTTGACCTCGGTAACGATCTCAGCCGCCGTGCGGCTCTTTTCGCGGCCTCGTGAAAACGGCACGATGCAGTAAGTACAGAACTTGTTACAGCCCTCGATGATTGGAACGAAAGCGACGTAAGGCGAAGTGCGAGACGCCGCCGGAACATCCCAGGTATCGGTGTCGCCACGCTCCTCGAGGTCGATCACTCGGCGCTGGCGATCGAGCGCTTGATCGATCAAAGCAGGAAGACGATCGGTCGCCCGCGTGCCGACAACCAGATTGACCGCCGGCGAACTTTCGAAAAGCGTTTCACCCTCGAGTTGTGCAACGCATCCCATCACACCGAAGACAGGCGTGGCGCCCATGCGCTGGCGGCTGACTTCACCAATACGCGTGAAAACCTTGTGGGCGGCTCGTTCGCGCACCGAGCACGTGTTGAAAATGACGACATCAGCATTTTCTGATTTGTCCGCAAGCTCGTAGCCGGCGTCGCGTAGACGTACTGCGGCGCGCTCGCTGTCAGCGACGTTCATCTGACATCCGAATGTCTCGACGTAGACGCTCGTGCTCATGGGAATTCCGTAAGTTGCGAAATGAGTCTAGCAGATTTCGTTAGATTCAATCTATCGCACGATGGTCAGTGTAGTGATGTAATTCTGTGTTGCCGCAAGGAATTCGGTCCCGTAGGGACCAAATGTTTATAGTTACCACGGTCTCTAAATTTCAAGCTCCTTTAGGAGCGAAAGAAAAAGTTTACAGGTCTTATTACGCTCCTAGAGGAGCTTTGGATCCTTATTGAGGCGCATGGCTATAAACATTTGGCCGCACTGCGGCCAAAACAATCCGGCTTAAGTCAACGACATAGTTACCCACCACCAGCGTCTCTCGCGATGCTTGACGCCTTGTGCTTGCGCTAGGTAGTATCGCGACTCGCTTTATCAATCTTGACTCCCTCTTGGGCGGCAACTCACGGAGGACACGATGTCTTTCAACAAAATCATTCTGGTCGGGAATCTGGGTAGGGATCCCGAGCTGCGTTACACGCCGCAAGGAACTCCCGTTTGCAGTTTCAGCCTCGCCACCAACGAGCGACGAAAAGATCGCACCACTGGTGAGAACAACGACATCACTACATGGTTTCGCGTAACGCTTTGGGGACGCCAGGCCGAGACGGCTTCGCAATATCTATCGCGCGGAAGGCCGGTTTACATCGAAGGCAGATTGCGCGTCGAGGAGTGGACTGATCGCGATGGAAAGCAGCGTCACACGCTGGAAGTCCATGCCACCGATATGCAGTTCATCGGCGGCGGCGCAAGAGATGAAGGCGGCGGCCAACCTGCGGCTCGTGCTGCTGCGGCGACACCCGAAGCCCCGACGGAAGCACCCGACATGAATGACGACGACGTGCCGTTCTAGTCTCCAGAAGTGGCACGGGTGTCCCGCCCGTGAGATAACGCGCAAGATGGCGCGTGCCACTTCAAACTAGACTTCGGTCGTTCCCCATTTGCCCATCTGCCGAAGTTTTGCGTAGCGGCGTGTGAGGCGTTCCTGCACGCTGGAAGTTGCGGACTCAGCAAGTTTCGAACACAGAGCGACGTCGAGCAGTTTTGCCGCGTCATCATGAGACTTGTGACTACCGCCGTCCGGTTCATCGATTACCTGATCGACGAGGCCTTCGTTCAAGAGGTCCTGCGCGGTCAGTTTGAGTCCTTCGGCGGCCCGTGGAGCTTGGGCTGAGTCCTTCCACAGAATTGCGGCGCAACCCTCTGGTGAGATCACAGAATAGATCGCGTTCTCAAGCATGAGGATTTGATCACCCACCCCGATTGCCAGCGCGCCGCCTGAGCCTCCTTCGCCAAGGACGGTGACAATTACCGGAACCGTAAGCTTTGCCATCTCGCGCAAGTTGTACGCGATGGCTTCCGCTTGACCGCGCTCTTCGGCATCGATGCCGGGGTAAGCTCCGGGAGTGTCAATGAAGCTGAAGATCGGTCGATCGAATTTCTCAGCGAGCTTCATGATGCGCAGAGCTTTTCGGTAGCCTTCCGGCTTAGGCATTCCGAAGTTCCGGATCTGCCGCTGTTTGGTGTCGCGACCTTTTTGGTGGCCGACGACTGCGACAGGCATTCCGTGAAACCGCGCAAACCCGCCGACAATCGCCGCGTCGTCGGCATATCGGCGGTCGCCGTGAACTTCAGTGAAGTCTTCGAACAGCCGTTGGACGAAATCCATCGTATGGGGACGGTCTGGGTGGCGAGCGAGTTGGACTCGCTCAAATGCAGTTGCGGTGGTTTGGTTCTGTTCGTTTGCCACTGATCGTTAGTTTGTTGCCGCAGCGGCTGCGCGCGACGCTGAAGTGTATCCATCCCAGCGAACTACGCAACCAAGCTCACGCAACGCAGCCTCTAATTGCACGCTCCCTTGCACCTTCAACGAAGGATGCGCTCGCATCCGAACCCGCTTGTCGGCGGAAGTTACTTCGACGTAGACCTCACACTCGCCACGCGCGGCTTCCAGAATCGCTTTTACGGATTCACAAACCTTTGGCAACTCAGTCGCGGCCGGCAATTCAATGGTGACCTCGGTTGCCTTCTGCTGAATCGCCTGATCAAGCTCGCTGACTTTGTCGAGGATAACCGTAGTTGCGCCGTCATCCGTGTTTTCGACGCGACCCGTAACCAGGACCACGGCTTCGGCCCGGATGAAATTGCTGTGTTTGCGGAACGGTTCGGGCCAGGCGACGCATTTGACAGTTCCCGCATGATCTTCGAGTTGAAACAAGGCAAACCGATCGCCCTTCTTCGTCGTCCGTAACTGCAGGTCTTTGATCAAACCGGCGACGCGAGCGCGGCCGCCGGTTTCGATCGCCGGCAACTCAATCGATGATGAAGCGCCGAGTTTTGAAATCACTTCGCTGTAATCATCCAGCGGATGCGCGGTGATATAAAAGCCGAGCGCCTTTTTCTCAGCCGCCAGCATCTCGACCAGCGTCCAGGGGTTGATGTCTGCTCGAACGCTTGTCGCGACCGGCGGCGGCGCTTGAGCGGATCCGAACAAATCATCCTGGCCGAGCGCTTTCGCTTTCTTTGTGCGCGCAGCGCCGGCCAACGCGCTGTCAGTCTGTGCACAGAGCGCGGCGCGCCAAAGGTTGATTTGCATCGAAGATTCCGCCAACGAATCAAACGCGCCACTGCAAACGAGTCCTTCGAGCACTCGCTTGTTGATGCCGCCCTCTTCGACGCGCTCCGCGAAATCAATCATGGACTGAAACGGACCGGCTTGTCGCGCTTTGATGATCGCGTTCACGCTCGCGAAGCCGATTCCTTTAATCGCGGCTAGCCCGTACCGAATCGCACCCTTCAGCGGCGTGAAGCCGACATCACTTTCATTCACGTCCGGCGGGAGTAGTTCAATTCCCTGCCCTCGCATCTCTTTCGTGTACCGAAACACCTTCGCGGTGTCTTCGATTTCGTTTGATAGCACCGCCGCGTAGAAGTGTTCCGGATAATGCGCCTTCAGATAGGCAGTCTGAAACGCGAGATAGGCATACGCGACGCTGTGCGCTTTGGGAAAACCGTAATCGGCGAACTGGCGCATTAACGAAAAGATCTGTTGCGCCTTGTCCTGCTTGATGCCGCGCGCGACCG
>Ga0207689_10003366_pt1 | contig 14638 bp, 15 predicted proteins | sample KBSMisM52_FD_184312 | JGI IMG/M metagenome (GOLD analysis project Ga0207689, IMG submission 184312) | Miscanthus rhizosphere microbial communities from Kellogg Biological Station, Michigan, USA - KBS Miscanthus M5-2 (SPAdes) (version 2) | ecosystem: Host-associated > Plants > Roots >... | reverse complement strand
GGGAGCCAGGCAGCACAGGTAGGCGGCCACGGTCAGGGCGAGGTGGTGGGGCAGCCTGCCCGCCCGCAGCTGCAGGAGGGCCGGTTCGGGCACCCGCTGGCCGAGCTTGACCGAGCCGTCGGAGCCGACCTGCTGGGTGCGGTGCCCGAGCGCGGTGTTGGACCAGCGCTCGAAGAGCTGGGCCACGTACCCGTCGAGGTCGACGTCGGCGGGCACGGTCACCGAGGGCAGGTACTCGTCGAACAGCACCCGGCGGGCGGCGTCGGCGACGAAGGGCTGCGCGCACGCCCCGGCGATGGTGGCGTGGCCGTCCAGGGCGCCCAGGTAGGCGATCAGCGAGTGCGTGCCGTTGAGCAGGCGCAGCTTGAGCAGCTCGTACGGTTCGACGTCGTCGGTGAAGAGGGCGCCGCCGTGCTCCCACGCCGGGCGGCCCGCGGCGAACCGGTCTTCGAGCACCCACATGGTGAACGGCTCGGCGGGCACCGGGATCGCGTCGGTCGCGCCGAGGTGCGCGGCCGCGGCGGCGCGGTAGGCGTCGGTCGTCGCGGGCACGATGCGGTCGACCATCCCGTTCGGGAACGTGACGGCGGCGTCGAGCCACGGGAGGAGCTCGTCGCGCTCGGCCGCGGGCAGAGCCGCCACGAACTCGCGGACCAGCCTGCCCGTGTGCTCGCCGTTCGCGAGCAGGTTGTCGCAGCTGAGCACGGTGATCGGGGCCGCGTGGTCGCGCAGCCGCAGCTGCAGGCCGCGCACGATCCGGGCGAGCGTCGTGCGCGGCGGCCCGTCGCCGCGCAGGTCCGCCTGCACGGCGGGGGCGTCGAGGTCGAGGCCGTGGGTGCGGGGGGAGTAGGTGTAGCCGTGCTCGGTGACCGTCAGGGTGACGATGGCCGTGCCGGGCGCCGCGATGGCGGCGGGCACCGCGTGCGGCTCGCGGTCGGCGACGAGCACGCCGGTGTGCACCGCGGGCACGGTCACCCGCGTGCGGTCGGGCGCGATCTCCACCACGGAGTAGCGCAGGTCCTGGGCGCGCATCGCGTCCGCGACGGCGGCCGAGCGGCCCGCGACACCGAGGATCCCCCACGGCCCGTCGGTGTGGGCCAGCGCGGCGGCGGTGTAGACGGCCTGGTGGGCGCGGTGGAAGTTGCCCAGCCCGAGGTGCACGATCCCGGTCTCGGTCACGGTGCGGCGGTGCAGGAGGGCGGCGGCGGGGACGGTCGCCGCGCCGAGGGTCGGCGTGGGCACGACGGTCACCAGTCGGTCATGGAGCCGTCGCGGCGGCGCGCGACGGGCAGGTAGGCGGGCTCGTAGGGGAACCGGACGGCCACGGCCTCGTCGACGTGGACGCCGAGGCCGGGCTCGTCGCCCGGGTGGAGGTGTCCGTCGGCGTAGCTCCAGGCGTGGTGGAACACCTCGTGCGCGGCGTCCGGGTAGCCCATGTACTCCTGGATCGCGAAGTTCGGTGTGGCCAGGCCGACGTGGACCGACGCCGCGAGGGCGACGGGGGAGACGTCGGACGGGCCGTGCGGGCCGAGGCGGATCTGCCAGACCTCCGCGAGCGCGGCGATGCGGCGCAGGTGGCTGATGCCGCCGGCGTGGGTGACCGCCGCACGGACGAAGTCGATCAGCTGCTCGGTGATGAGCTGCTGGAACTCCCAGATCGTGGTGAAGACCTCGCCGATCGCCAGCGGCACGGTGGTGTGCCTGCGGACGTGCCGCAACACCTCCTGGTTCTCCGCGGGGGTGACGTCCTCGAGCCAGAACAGGTCCAGCGGTTCCAGTGCCTTGCCCAGGCGGGCGGCCTGGTTCGGGTTCAGCCGGTGGTGCGCGTCGTGCAGCAGCGCCACCTCGGGTCCGACGTGTTCGCGGGCCGCGGCCAGCGCGACGGGCGCGTGCCGCAGGTAGGCGTCGGTGTCCCAGACCTCCTCGGTCGGCGCGGTGCCCCGCCCGGCGGGCTCGTAGGCCGCACTCGCCCGGCTCACCCCGTACACGGTGTCGAGCCCGGGCACGCCGGACTGGGCGCGGATGGCCTGGAAGCCGCGCTCGCGGGCGGCGTCGATCGAGTCGAGCAGCGCGGGGACGTCCCACCCGGTGGCGTGGGTGTAGCTGAGGATCCGGTCCCGGACGGCCCCGCCGAGCAGCTGGTAGACCGGCTGACCCGCCGACTTGCCCTTGATGTCCCAGAGCGCGAGGTCGACGGCGCCGACCGAGGTCATCGTCACGGGCCCGCGCCGCCAGTACACGCCGCGGTAGAGGTACTGCCAGGTGTCCTCGATGCGGGCCGGGTCGCGGCCGATCAGCAGCGGGCAGACGTGGTCGCGCAGGTACGCGGCGACCGCGAGCTCGCGCCCGTTCAGGGTGGCGTCGCCCCAGCCGGTGAGGCCCTCGGCGGTGGTGATCTTCAGCGTGACGTAGTTGCGGCCCGGGCTGGTGACCAGCACCTCGGCCGCGACGATGCGGTCCTGCACGCCGATCCCCGCTTTCCCGACGAGCTCCTCGACGAGCGCGACGCGCTGCGTGTTGGACCACGACCGCGCCGAACCCTGCACGTTGGCCACGCGGCGGCGGCGCCCGCGCGCCGAGGTGGTCGACGGCCTGCCGCAGCCCGTTGCATGGACACTGCAATGCTTGCACGAGCTCGTCAAAGGCTTGCGCAAGCGGGTCAGGCGGCGGCCTCGCGGCGGGCCACCTCGGCGCGCACGAGCGGGATCACCTCGCGGCCGAACTCGACGGCGTCCGGGATCAGGTCGTAGCCGCGCGCGGACAGGATGCGCACCCCGAGGTCGTAGTAGTCCACGAGGGCGGCGGCGACGGTCTCCGGGGTGCCGACCAGCGCCGTCGAGTTGCCCGCGCCGCCGGTGGCCGCCGCGGTGACCGTCCACAGCGCCCGATCGTGCCGCTCGCCCTGCGCCGCGACGGCCAGCAACCGCTGCGAGCCCGCGTTCTCGGGGTCCTTCAACGGGTGGCGACGGGTGAGCGTCTCGCCGCCCTTCGTGCGGTCCTGGATCGCGGCGACCGTGGCGTAGGCCTTCTCCCACGCCTCCTCCTCGGTGCGGCCGAGGATCGGCCGGAAGGCCACCTGGAACGTCGGCGCCGGTCGACCGGCGTCCTTGGCGAGCTGGGTGATCGTCGCGATCTGCTCGGCCGTGCCCGCCAGCGGCTCGCCCCACAGGGCGTAGATGTCGGCCTCTTCGGCGCCGACCTTGTACGCCGCGGCCGACGAGCCACCGAAGGAGATCTTCGGGCGCGGCTTCTGCGCGGGCTCGACGTCGAGCACGAAGTCGTCGAAGGAGTAGTGCTCGCCGTGGAAGTCGAAGGGCGACCGCTCGGTCCACGCCCGCTTGAAGATCTGGATCGCCTCGCGGGTGCGGTCGTAGCGGCGGTCCTTGGGCAGCGTGTCGCCTTCGCGCTGCTGCTCGTGGTCGTTGCCGCCGGTGATGACGTGCAGCGTGAGGCGCCCGCCGGAGATCTGGTCGAGCGTGGCGACCGTCTTCGCCGTGAACGTCGGGTAGGCGACGTTCGGGCGGTGGGCCAGCAGCAGCTGCAGCCGCTCGGTGCGGCAGGCGATCAGGGCGGCGGCCTGCGCGGGATCGGGGCTGCCCGAGCCGTACGCGGTGAGCACCCGGTCCCAGCCGGACTCCTCGTGGGCGCGGGCGAGGGCCACGGTGTACTCGGGATCGAAGGCGGGGCCGGAGCGCGCGTGCGTCTCCGTGCCGTCGTTGGTCGCGCCTATACCGAGGAACTCGACGGGCATGACGATCCCAACCACGCCGACCACCATGATCATTCCGTCACCGGCGGGTTGTCCCACTCCCCGGGACCGACGTGCGGCCGCGTCGCGGGGGCCTGACCCGCCACACGGTCAAGGGTGATCCCAGCGGGCGGAAGGGTGAGGCTCTTCACAGGCATCGTGACCTGCGGTGACAATTTGATCTCGCGCTCGTGGCTAACGCGGCCGCACGGGTGATCCGATAGCGCAGTGTTATGACTTCTTCGTTGCGCAACCCGCTCCCACCGCCGCCGTCCGGAGCAGCGGCGAAGGCGAGCCTGACCGTCAGCAAGGTCGTCGCCGGGGCAGGCGCCGCCGCCACGACCGCCGTCGTGGGGTCGGTGTTCGGGGCGGACGGCACCGTCGTCGGCGCGGCCGTGGGTTCGATCGTCTCCGCGGTGGCCGCCGCGACGTACGAACGATCGCTGGATCAGACCCGCAAGATCGTGACGACGCGGGTGCGGCGTGGCGGCGAGGACGTCGAGATCACCCAGGTGATGTCCACCCAGGTGATGTCCACCGAGGCGCTCGCGGCCGAGGTGACCCAGGTGATCCCGGTCCAACGGCCGCCGACAGGCGCTCATCCCACGGGATCGATCGCCCCCGCGGTGCGGCCGCGCCGTGCCCGGTGGCCGTTCTTCGCGGGCGCCGCGGTGCTGATCTTCGCGGTGGGCATGCTGCTGGTGACCGGCATCGAGTTCTTCACGGGTGGGCCGGTGCTGAGCAGCAACCAGAGCGGCACGAGCGTCGGGACGCTGCTCAGGGAGGGCCCGGGCGCGCAGTCCGCGCCGACCACCGAGGAGGCCACGCCGACGGCGTCGGCGACCGACGAGTCCGCGCCGACCACATCCGCATCGGCCTCGTCGACCAAGCGCTCGGGCTCCGACGCGCGGTCGTCCGGCCGCGCCAGTGCTTCCGCCGCCCCTTCGGCGATCCCCGCCCCGCGCGGGAACATCGCGCCCGTGATCCCGACCCTCCTACCGGGTGCCCAGCAAGACGGATGACCTGACGCCCGTGGTGCGTCAGGTCTGGAGATCGGCGACCGCGTCGGCGAGACCGGACAGCTCGTCGCGCCAGGCCGCCTGGTCGAGCGGGCGGGTGGCCGCGGCTGGGCGGATCACGAACTTGGACATCCCCACGGCGATGAACGACTGGAGCAGCTCGCGCAGCGCCGGGTAGCCGACCGGGACCAGCGTCCGCGGGTCGGCCCCGCGGTTGCGGGCGGCGAGCGCGGCGAGCTGCCCCTCGTCGAGCGGCTGGTGGGTGTAGCCGACGCTGAGGCCGAAGTGTTCGGGATCGACCTGGCGGCCTGCCGAGGCCGCGGCGTCGTCGACGGTGGCCTTCGCGGCGGCCGCCTGCTCGGGTGTGCAGGCTGCGCCGAGCCAGCCGTCGGCCAGGCGACCGCAGCGGATCAGCGACGGGGTGGCGAGCCCGCCGAGCCACACCTCGAGCGGGTCCTGCAGCGGCCGTGGCGAGAGCGTGGTGCCGTCCACCTCCTCCCCGGCCCACCACCGCCGCAGCCGCGGCAGGGTGTGCTCGATGGCGGCGGCCCGCTCCGGCACCGCGACGCCGATGGCGGCGCGTTCGGGCCCGCGGGTGAGGCCAGGGACGAACGTGAGCAGCAGCCGCCCACCGGTGAGCACGTCGAGGCTGGCGAGGGCCTTGGCGAGCCGGAGCTCGTGGCGTCCCGGCAGGACCAGGGTGGCCCCGAGCTTGATCTTCGGGTCGAGCTGGGCCGCGGTGGCCAACGCGATCAGCGGATCCGGCCCCGGCCCGGTGAGGACCTCCGAGATCCACAGCGAGTCGAAGCCCAGGGGGCCCAGCGCACCCACCACGGCCGGGAACGTGCCTGCGTCCAGCGCGGTGGCGCCGAGGCCGACCGCGATACGAACCTTCATCGATCGCTTCCCTAAGCTAGCGGGTCCCCAGCGACAGGAGGTAGACCGTGGCCGAGCGCCTTGTCAAATTCAGTGATCTGACCAACACCATGATTGAGCCGGGCACGCCGTATGCGCGGGTGGTGGTGGAGCGCCATTCGGAGGTGGCGCCCGGCAGTCGGGTTTCGCTCGATTGCCTGCCGTCGGAACTGAAAGGTATTGACGACGTCGAAATCGACCTCGTCCTGCTGACCATTTACGAGGACGGTCGCGAGCCGCGCAAGGTCGCCATGCAGCGGGAGGATTTCGACGCGCTCGCCCGTGGCGACGACGACATGCCCACGCTGATCGCCAACGGCGTGCAGCCGGTGAAGCCCGAGCCGGAGCGCAGCCGGTCGCGGGCGCGCGCGGAGCGCGTGGACTACAGCTTGGTGGAGCACGCCGGACGGCCGCACCGCGGCGCCACCACGGACGCGGAGAAGGAGACCGTCCGCGCCAACCTGGAAGCCGTCAACGAGCGGCTGGTGCGCGAAGGCCACCGCCGGATCGACCTCGCCGACGCCGAGCACGTCGAGCGGTACGGCCTGGCCGAGTTGGCGAAGGAAAGCGGCGTGGGGATCAGCGGCGAGAGCGGCCGCGCCTGACGTCCGAGCTCGGTTCGGCGGGCGCTTGGCCCGTGGGCGCGGCGGCCACCGGCCGTGCGCGGATGGGGCTGGAATAGGCGACGCTGGTGGTGACGCTCCCCAGCGCGCCGATGCGGCCGTTGATCTGTTCGAGGTGCCGCATCGACGTGGCGACGACCTTGAGGATGAAGCAGTCGTCACCGGTCACGTGATGGGCTTCGAGAACCTCCGGGGTGGCGTCGAGCAGCCGGTGCAGCGGGGCGTAGTTGCTGCTGGGGTAGCGCAGGCGCAGGAAGGCGAGGATGTCGTAGCCCAGCTTGGCGGGGTCGACGTCGGCGCGGTAGCCGCTGATCACGCCGGACTCCTCGAGCCTGCGCAGCCGCTCGGTCACCGCGCTCGCCGACATGTGCACCTGCTTGCTCAGCTGGGCCACGGTCGCTCGTCCGTCCACCTGCAGGGCGGTGAGCAGCACGGCGTCGATCTCGTCGAGGGGCACGGCATTCCCGTTCATCGGCAGAGTATGCCGTGCTTTCACCGGCCGACGGCGGCCTGCGCCGGGGCTTTCCGGTGTGCTCGCGGACTCGCGGCGCCTAGCGTTCGACCCATGACGACGCCGACCACGTCCGAGCGTGCCGCCGCGCACTTCGGTGCGAAGCTGGAGTTCGAGACCGATCCGTCGGACACGCACGCGGCGCTCGCGCGGGGTGCGGAACTGGTCGTCGTCGACGTCCGCAGCGCAGCCGCCTGGCAGCAGGGCCATGTGCGCGGAGCGCTGCACCTGCCGGGTGCGGACATCGGCGAGCGAGCCCGCGATGTCCTCGACCGCGGCAGGCCGGTCGTCGTCTACTGCTGGGGGCCCGGCTGCAACGGCGCGACCAAGGCGGCGCTCGCGCTCGCCGGGTTGGGGTTCAGCGTGCGGGAGATGATCGGCGGCTTCGAGTACTGGGCGCGTGAAGGCCTGCCCGTCGACACCGACCGCGGGGTCGGCACCCGTGAGCCGGATCCGCTCACCGTCGCGGTGTCCTCGGCCACCTGCGACTGCTGAGCGGCAGCACCCACACGTGATCGACCGACTCGGCGTGGGATTGCTACGATGGAGTCGGTTCTGAGGTTGTGGCGCGCGTCGCTCGTGCGCGCCGGTCTCGCGGAGTTCCGTGGGTTCCCCACATGTCCAGCGAACGACCTCGGGTGTTGTTGTGCGGCAGGGCTGCGGCGATCGCCGGGTCTTGTGGCCGAGAAGGAGGAGTGCGTGGCTCGAAGGAGCCAGCCCCAGACGAGGGCTCGCCATGTCGTCTCGTCGAAGCGTCGTCGCGGCGCCGACCGCGACGACGACGTCCTTTCCGTGCTCGCGGGGGCCGTTCGCGACATCGAGACGGCGGTGCGGCGCGGCAGGCCCACCCTCACGACCCGCGCCCGGTTCCAGGCCATCGCGCTGGTGCTGCGCGACGAGCGGGGGCGGGTCCGCACCGACGACACCCTGAGCCCCGCGCAGCGCGCCGAGCGGCTCAAGCGCCTCGACGGCATCGCGACGCTCCTCGCCAAGACCGCCGTCCGGGATGCCGGGCTCCTGGCCCTGCTGGACGAGGACGCGCAGGTCACCGACGAGGCGCGCGCGCTCAAGCGGGAGATCCAGCAACGGGCGGGCATCGAGACGGCCGTCGAGGAGGCGCAGGCCACCCCGGAGGCCCCGACCGCCGCCGCGCCCGGCGTCGTGCCGCAGTCGGTGGTCTCGCGGCAGCTGGCCAACCCGTTCCTCGCCCCGGACTTCTCGGCCGCCCGCCCGAGCACCCCGCGCACCACACGGTTGGCCACCTGGGAGCTGATGGGCCCGCTGCTCAGCTCGTTCGAGCGGGCAGGCGCCGGGGAGCCCGCGTGCATGGCGCTGCCCGCCCCGTCGCGCAGGCGCATGCCGGGCGGCCGGGAGCTGATGCCGCACCAGGCCCAGCTGGTCGCGTCGGCCGAGGCCGGGCACCGGAGCTTCCTGCTCGCCGACGAGCCGGGGCTGGGCAAGACGGCCCAGGCGCTCCTCGCCGCGGAGGCGGCCGACGCCTACCCGCTGCTCGTCGTCGTGCCGAACGTGGTGAAGACGAACTGGCTGCGGGAGGCGGGCCTGTGGGTGCCGCGCCGCTCGGCCACGGTGATCTACGGCGACGGCGATTCGATCGACGGCTTCGCCGACATCGTGATCGTCAACTACGAGGTGCTCGGCCGCCACGTGGGCTGGTTGGGCAAGTTCGGCCTGCGCGGGATGGTCATCGACGAGGCGCACTTCATCAAGAACAAGTCCTCCCAGCGTTCGCAGAACGTGCTGCAGCTCGCCGAGCGCATCCGGGATCGCACCGTGCGTCCGCTGCTGATGGCCCTCACCGGCACCCCGCTGATCAACGACATCGAAGACTTCCGCGCCATCTGGCAGTTCCTCGGGTGGATCGACGGGGCGAAGCCGCGGCCCGAGCTGATGCACGCGCTCGACGAGACCGGGCTGACACCCGCCGATCCGGGGTTCTACGCGGCCGCGCGCCGCTGCGTCATCGATCTCGGCATCGTGCGACGCCGCAAGGTCGACGTCGCCGCCGACATCCCCGCCCGGCGCATCGCCGATCTCCCCGTCGAGCTGGACGGGTCGGTCGGCCGTTCGATCCGGGCCGCCGAGCGGGAGCTCGCCCGCCGGATGGTGGCGCGGTACGAGACCGCGTTGGCCGGACGGCGTTCCGGCGCCGTCGTGGAGGGCATCGATCACGACCTGGTGCGCCAGGTGGCCAGGTGGGAGCAGAAGGACGCGGCCACGTCGGGGGCGGGCGACAACGTGTTCGCCATGATGCGGCGCATCGGCCAGGCGAAGGCCGACCTCGCCGCCGATTACGCGATGCAGCTCGCGCACAGCGCGGGCAAGGTGGTCTTCTTCGCCAAGCACGTCGACGTGATGGACGTCGCCGAGGCGACGTTCGCCCAGAACGGCGTCCGGTTCTCCTCGATCCGCGGCGACCAGACGTCGCGGGTGCGGCAGCACAACATCGACGCGTTCGTCAACGATCCCGGCGTGGCCATCGCGGTCTGCTCGCTCACCGCGGCGGGCGTGGGCATCAACCTCCAGGTGGCGTCCAACCTCGTGCTCGCGGAGCTGTCCTGGACCGCGGCGGAGCAGACGCAGGCCATCGACCGCAGCCACCGGATCGGGCAGTCGGAGCCGGTCACCGCGTGGCGGGTGATCGCCGCGCAGACGATCGACGCCAAGATCGCCGAGCTGATCGACAGCAAGGCGGGCCTCGCCGCGCAGGCGCTCGACGGCTCGGACGAGGAGGTCGGGTCGTCGGCCGACGTGCAGCACGAGGCGCTCGTCGCGCTGCTCACCGACGCGTTGTCGGCGACCCCCGCGACGTAGGCGCAGGCTCAACGACCTCGGTTCGCCGCGTCCAGCCAGGCCTTGGCGTCGGCCGGGTCCAGAAGGGCCGGGTCGGCGAGGTTGTCGACCATGATCCGAACGGTTTCGGCGACGTCGCGGGTCAGGCGGAAGCACTGGTCGCGGGATCGGCACGCGGTGGGCGCGAGCGCACGGGCGGTGTCGACGATCGCCGCGGCCTGGTCGCGGACGTCGCGGGCGTCGTCGCCGAAGGCGTCCGGCGGCAGGCCCGCGGCGGCGGCGAGGGCGTCGAGGTCGGACAGCTGGGCCGTGGCCCACGCCCACGGATCGGCCGTGATCTCGGGCTTGAAGACCCGGTCGGACGGCTCGTCACCGTCGAACCGGGGGTGGAAGTGCGCGGCGGAGAACGTGCCCGCGGGACGGTCGAGCCGGTCGAACAGGTCGGCCCGCCACACCGGCCGGTCGATGACGAACCGCTGGGCGGCCGACTCGGTGCCACGGTGGGCCTGCGGCTCGAGCAGCCGCAGCTCCAACCGGGCCCCGTGCTCGAGCACGCCGTCGGTGAGCCCGATCTCGAACCAGTGCCGGACCAGCACCGCCACCCGCGAGTGGACGAAGGAGTAGAGCACCTCCGCACCCTGCCACGCCGTCGGCACCACGGGCGCGATCAGTGCTTCCACCGGCAATTCACCCGGGCTGTAGTGTCCACAGCAACTTCATAGGTTCCCCTCATCAAATCGGAACCTGGCGCGGGCACGATCACGCTGTGCGCGATGGGTCGTCTCGGAGCGGAAGGAACTGCCGTACGTGGTTCAGAACGTGATCTCGCCACGTCCGGCGGCCGATGGTGGCGACACCCGTCGGCCTCGGCGCTTCCGGCCCCTCGTCGTGCTCGGCGTCGTCCTCGTGGTGGCCGTCGCCGCCCTCTTCGTGATCATCGGCCGTCCGGACTCCGCGACCCCGCCCGTCAGCTCGGGGAGCGGCGGCACCTACACCGCCGCGCAGCAGCCCGACGTCGACCACGTGATCGCGGAGATGGTCAGCGTGTTCGAGAACGGCACGCCGGAGATCCAGTACGCCTACATCGAGAACCTCCACGACGGCCGCGGCTACACCGCGGGCCGGGCGGGCTTCTGCACCGGCTGCGGCGACCTGCTCACCGTCGTGCAGAGCTACACCGCGCAGGTGCCGGACAACCCGCTCGCCACCTACCTCCCCACGCTCACCCGGCTCGCCGCGGCGTCCGACGACTCCACCAACGGGCTCGACGGCTTCGAGCGGGCCTGGCGCTCGGCCGCCGACGATCCCGTGTTCCGCCAGGTGCAGGACCGCGTCACCGACGACCTGTACGGCGCGCCCGCCCGCAAGGCCGCCCAGGACAACGGCGTGCGCTCGGCGCTCGGCCTGGCCATCCTCGTGGACACCGCCATCCAGCAAGGCACCGACAACGACCCGGACGGCCTCCCCGCCATGGTGCGGAAGACCAACGCCGAGGTGGGCGGCAACCCCGCGGGCGGCGTCGACGAGACCAAGTGGCTGCAGGGGTTCCTCGACACCCGTCGCAACACCCTGGAGAACCCGAGTTCGTCGGCCACCGGGGAGGTGTGGAGCGAGTCCGTCGGTCGCGTCGACGCCTTCCGCGCCCTGCTCGACGCGGGCAACCTCGACCTCACGACGCCCTTCACGATCAACCCGTTCGGCGATCCGCAGACGATCAACTGACCATCGGGAGCGTCGCCGCCTGCGCGGCGTCGGCCGTGGCGAGGGCGATCACCGCCGCGACGTCGTGCCTGCGCAGAGCGCACACGTAGCAGTCGAGCAGCGCCCGCTCGGTCGCGCGCAGCCGAGCGTCCGAAGGCCGTGCGCCGTGCAGGGCGGCCCGGGCCCGCTGCCGCGCGCTGTTCACCGCCGCGACGGTCGTGCCCAACAGCTCGGCCGCCTCGCCGGAGGAGCAGCGCAGCACGTCGCAGAGGATCAGCACCGCGCGTTGCTTGGGCGGCAACAGCTCGATGATCGTGCGGCAGGCCGTCTCGACCGCTTCACCCGTCTCCAGCAGCGCGTCGGGGCCGGGGTCGACCGAAGCCGGGTCGTCGGTCCCGTCGGCGGCGTCCGGCCGCCAGCGCTCGCGGCGCATCTCGTCCAGGCAGGCGTTGGTGGCGATCCGGTACAGCCAGGTGCGGAACGTGGCGCGCCCGGCGAACTTGGAGCGGGCCCGCCACGCCCGCAGCAACGTCTCCTGCAGCGCGTCGTCGGCCCGTTCGGAGGAGATCAGCAACCTCCGGCAGTGCCTGTGCAGCTCGCCGCGGTGCCGTTCGACCAGCACCGTGAAGGCCGCGGCGTCCCCGGCGACGGCCCGGTCCACGACCGGATCCGCGAGCGCGGCGGTCATCGTGCGCTCCGGCTCTGCGGCTCGGGCACGGCCAGCGCGCGGGCGAGGCCGTCGAGCGCGGCGGCCGGGTCGTCGTGCGGCCAGATCAACGCCACGTGCCGCAGCGGCGGCCAGCCTTCCTCGACCGTGAGCTCGGCGACCCGCTCGGCCACCGCCGCCCCGGAGCGGTCGCCGACCACCGCGATGCGGGCCGGGTCCACGCCGAGCTCGGCGGCGTGATCGGCCGCCCAGCACACCGCGGCGTGCCCCTCGAGGGCGTGCGCCGCGGAGACGGTCAGCACCACGGCGCCGAGGCGCGCGATGAGCTCGTCGACCAGGTCGTCGACCGGATCGTCGGGGCCCGCGAACAACACCACGAGGGCGGCGACGGTCGGGTCCGCGACGGACGCGGGCCAGTGCACGCGCGCCCGGGCACCCGGCGCCAGGTAGCGGAGACCGACGTCGGCGATCCGACGAGCAGCGACTCGGGGTCGGTCGGGAGAAGCCATGCCATGACCCTCGCGCCGGCACCCGCGCGAAGGGAAAGGCCGATCACGCATGACCGCAGTGCACCGTTTGCATCACCACCGCCCGCCGGAACCGGCGATGATGGCTCCCATGGACGACGGCTCGCACCGCGGTGGCAAGGTGCTCGCGCTCCCACCGGCCCCGGACGCGATCGAGCTGCGGCACCTGCGGGCGTTCGTGGCCGTCGCCGAGGAGCTCAACTTCGGCCGGGCCGCCACCCGGCTGTTCTTGTCCCAGCCCGCGCTGAGCAGGCAGATCCGCAGCCTCGAACGGCTCGTGGGCTGCAACCTGCTGCGCCGCTCCACCCACCGCGTCGAGCTGACGCTGGCGGGCGACGCGCTGCTCGACCGGGCCCGGCGCCTGCTCGGCGATCTGGACGACGCGGTCTCGGCCACCCGCTCGGTCGGCGGAGACCTGGAACGCAGGCTGGCCGCGGCCTGGGAACCGCTGGACGACCTCACCGCCGCAGGCCCCGATCTCCAGGCGTTGCGCGACGCCTGCGAGCAGCTGCACGGGCAGTTCGAGATGGCCCCCGGGGTGTCGGTGCGGCCGGTGATCGCCGGTGGGGTTCCGTCGCTCCTGCTGTCGCCCCGGCCCGAGCTCGCCCCGACGGTCCTGCTGCTCCACGGCGGCGGCTACGTGATGGGCTCCGCCTTCGGCTACCGGCACCTGGCCAGCGCGTTGGCCGCGGCCGCCGACGCGTGCGTCATCGTGCCCGACTACCGGCTCGCCCCCGAGCACCCGTGCCCGGCGGCCATCGAGGACGCGGTGCGGGCCTACCTCTGGATGCTCGACTCCGGGGTTCCCGCCGAACGGATCGTGCTGGCCGGTGATTCCGCGGGCGGCGGCCTCGTGCTGTCGGTGCAGACCACGCTGAAGCGGCAGGGCCTACCCCTGCCGGGTGGCACCGTGCTGTTGTGCCCGGCCGTCGACCTCACCTACGACGAGGACATCGAGCTACCCGCCGAGCCCCAGCCCGCGGTCAGCGTCGCGCAGCTGCGCTCGTTCGCCGCTGCCTACCTCGGCGACACCGCACCGCACGACGAGGTGGTCAACGCGCTGCGCGCCGACCTCACCGGGCAGCCGCCGATGCTGATCCAGGCGGGCACCGGCGACGTCCTGGGCAAGGACGCGCACCGCCTCGCCGAACACGCCGCGGGCTTCGGCGTCGACGTGAAGTTCGAGCTGTACCCGGTGACCACGCACGACTTCCACCTGTTCTGGTCGTTCCTGCCCGAGGCCGCGGACGCGCTGGAGAAGGCGGGGGCGTTCGTCCGCCGGGTGCGGGCCGAGGCCGACGCCGCTCCGCGATCCCGAACGCGCTGAGGGATCAGCTCTTGGCGGCGATGAGGTCGGCGACGGCCTTCGGGAGGGTCGTCTCGAAGTCGTGCAGCACCACGTGGTCGGGCGTCACGGTGATGACGGCCATCTCCTCGTAGAGCGCCCGCACGCCCGCCTCCCACGAGGGCATCGCCTCGGCGGGAACGATCTTGCGGGCGGCCGTGACGTACTCCTCGGGCACGCCGTCCACGATCTGGATGGTGGCCGCGCCCCGCACGAGCAGCGTCCGCGGCGGCATGCCCGCCCGGTCGATCGTCAGCGCGACGCGGGGGTTCTTCCGCAGCGCGGCGACCTTGGCCGAGCGCACGACGGTGGCGATGCCGAACGTCTCGCCGGTCCACCAGAACCCGACGGGGACGACGCGCGGGTCGCCGTCGAGGCCGATGTAGGACAGGCGAGCGGGGATGTCGGAGAACAGCAGTTCCTGGGCGATCGGCTTGGCGAGGATCTCGGCAACGGTCGTGGCGTCCATCGTGGCTCTCCTTCGGTTTCGGTTCGGACACCGTGGAAGCGGAGCCGACCCCGACCATTCGACATCCGCCGCGCGTGACCCGCGTCACAGGTCGCGGCCGCGTGATGATCCAGTCGCGGCCCCGGCGCCACCCGCTGTACGCCGCGTTGACCGCCACCGCGGACGCCGGGGGCGACGCGGGCGACGTGCAGTGGAACTTCGAGAAGTTCCTGCTCACGCCCGACGGCACGATCGCGGCTCGGTTCCGCCCGCGCACCGAGCCCGAGGCGCAGGAGGTCGTGGCGGCGATCGAGGCGGTGCTG
>Ga0207689_10003363_pt1 | contig 14640 bp, 8 predicted proteins | sample KBSMisM52_FD_184312 | JGI IMG/M metagenome (GOLD analysis project Ga0207689, IMG submission 184312) | Miscanthus rhizosphere microbial communities from Kellogg Biological Station, Michigan, USA - KBS Miscanthus M5-2 (SPAdes) (version 2) | ecosystem: Host-associated > Plants > Roots > Rhizosphere... | reverse complement strand
ATCAGCGGCAAGCAGGACGTAAGCGTTTTGATTAACGAGAAAGTCGGCGAGATTAAGGCTCAGATCATTGAGCGTGAAGGCGAAGTTTGGATGGTCAAGGATTGTCCGATTCACGGGCACTTCGAAGACATGATGGCCATCGACGTTAAGTTCCTGACGCACATCGAAAAGATGTTTCCGGGTCGCGACATCGATGCTCATAATGACGAGAAACTTCACAACCACGGAACCAGCACTATCAAGTATGGCCGTGGCGCGGTACTTACAGTTGACCTGACTAACCGCTGCAACATGATGTGTGATCCCTGCTTCATGGACGCCAACCAGGTTGGCTTTGTTCATGAGTTAAGCATGGACGAGATTCGAGAGATTCTTGATAATGCGATCTCGATCAAGCCGCGCCGGCAGATGTCGGTGCAGTTCTCCGGTGGAGAGCCCTCGATTTCTCCGCATTTTATCGAATCGATTAAATACGCGCGCAAGGTTGGTTACAACAGCGTTCAGGCAGCGACTAACGGAATCGAATTCGCTAAGAGCAAAGATTTCTGTCGCGAAGCCGCTGAGGCTGGTCTGCGCTACGTCTACCTGCAGTTTGACGGGGTGGGCAACGACGCCAATAGCCATCGGCAGGTCGGCAATTTGTTCGACGTAAAAATGCGAGCAATCAACAATCTGCATGAAGCTGGTGTTGAGATTGTGCTTGTGACCACACTGGTTAACGGCATCAACAACGACCAGGTGGGATCGATTATCAGGTTCGCCCTCGACAATCCGAAAAAGATCGCGTTCCTTTCATTCCAGCCGGTTTCCTTTACCGGCCGTGACGAAGAGATTACGCCCCAGCGCCGTCTGCAACAGCGCTACACGCTGTCGCACCTCGCGCATGATGTTAAGGATCAGGTGGGCATCACCGAGCCGACGCGCGATTGGTTCCCGCTATCACTAATGGGAGCCTTTGCCGATTTCGCGGATCTGGTACATGGACCTGATGCTGACTGGGGACAGGTTTCCTGCGGTTGCCACCCGAACTGCGGCGTGGGTACCGCCGTCATGGTTGATAAAGAAACCCGCGAAATGCGTCCAGTGCCGGAGTTCCTGAACATTCCTGGCCTGGTCAAGGACATGCAGAAGATTACGGACGCAGCGCGTGGCAAGTGGATGTCGAACTTAATGATGGGGCTGGCATTGCTGAAGCACTACAACCCTTACAAGTCGCCATCGCAGTTTACGCTGTATGAGCTCTTCAAGAAGTTTGACAAGTCATTTGGTCTGACTGGGAAAGACTACGGCAAGGTTACCGGTGACCGTTCGGCGGACGACATTGAGAAACGTCGTGCCGATCGCTGGAATTTCCTGTTTATCGCCGGCATGTGGTTCCAGGATCTTTTCAACTACGACTTCCGTCGAACCGAAATGTGCATTATCCCTTACGGAACTCAAGAGGGTGAAATCTCCTTCTGTGCTTACAACACAGGAATTGGATGGAGAAACATCATTGAGAACATGCACCAGAATGCGACGGTGGCAAAGTGGTATGAAGATCACGGCCGCCACGAGATTTTCGCCCGCGGTAAAGAGGTCGAACTAACCGACAAGGCGCACGACATGGTGCTGAATCCGATCGACCTGACCCGACCCAACAAGCCTGAAATGGAAGGGCCGAAGACGGCACACGAAGAAGCTGTGCTGATGCGTAAACTTTATCAGGAAATTGTTCTGAAGAAGCAGATCGATATCAAGGAAGCGGACAAGCCAGTTCAGATTAAAGGTCTGAGCCGTAAGAAGCAGGAGACTGCTGAACCGGCACTGGTTTAGTTCCGTTGCTCCCTGGCTCTCAGGAGAACCCCGCGAACGACACATGTTCGCGGGGTTCACTGCGTAAAAGTAGTCACAGGCCTTAGTAAGTGTCTGATTTACTGCGCGCGTACTTGACCGCTGGTGTTTGCGGCGTGTTAAATAGCTGGGCAACAAAGAGAAATCAACTTAAGGAAAGACGAGAAGCGAATGGCTATAGTTACTATTAACCAGGGTGAATCGATCGAAAGCGCTCTGCGGCGGTTCAAACGTAAGGTGATGACCGAAGAAATCATCAAAGACGCGAAAAAACACGCGTTCTTCATTCCTCCCGGCCAAAAGGCCAAACTCAAATCAGCCCTTGCTCGCAAGCGGAACAAGAAGAAGGGTCGCATGCGTACCAGCCCTCCTCGAGACTAATGATCAGTTTTTGCGCCCGGAGTTCGCTCGTCCTCCCTCCAGTTGTTCCCGAGTTAACCTATTAGTCATTGGCATTTCACGACTGAACAGTTGATTAGCGAAATCAGAGGGGCAAAGCTGGTGCCGAAGAAGGTGTGTCTCGGATGACGAGAATACTGCTCACAAACGACGACGGAATTCACTCGAAGGGCCTGATCAAGCTTGAAGAAGCGTTAAGGGAGGTCGGGGATGTTTTTGTTATCGCTCCGGCATCTGAAATGAGCGGCGCTTCGCATAGTCTTACCCTGGCACGACCTCTGCGCATCCGCCAGATTGACGACAGACATTGGACAGTTGACGGCACGCCCACAGATTGCGTCACGCTTGCACTCAACAAAATTCTCCCGCCAGACAATTTGCCTGATGTTTGCGCTTCGGGAATAAACCATGGCGGCAATCTCGGTGACGACGCTACTTATTCCGGAACCGTTGCCGGAGCCCTCGAAGCCACTATTCTCGGCGTTCCCGGTCTGGCTTTTAGTCTGGTGGCGCGAGAACGATTCGACTTTCGCGAGGCGGCGCAATTCGCCGTGGTCGCTGTGCGGAAGGTGCTTGCGGAAGGATTACCTGAAGGTAGCTTGCTGAATATCAATATCCCCGCCAAAGAGATCAAAGGCGTTCGCGTCACGCGACAGGGAATCAAAAACGCTCGTCCGGTTATTAGCGAACATATCGATCCCCGCGGGAAGCCTTATTTCTGGATTGGTGAGGAATACTTCAACAACAGCGCCGCTGCCGGCACTGACTACAACGCAATCGATCAGGGCTTTATTTCAGTCACTCCCCTGAAAAGTGATATGACGGACCATCAGGCGCTAACAGCGATCGAGAGCTGGGGTTACTTAAAAGATACCGAGCTGCTTTCCAAAGCGTGAGCAACGTCGGTGTCTGAGATGTTTTTGATCCCGAACTGAAGTCTCGTGCAAACCTCCAGTCAACCATCCGCGAACAGAAGCCAGGATTATTCCATCCCTCGCGAGCGCATGTTCGAAAGGCTGCGCGACCATTATCAAATCCACGATGCCCGGGTTCTCGAGGCCATGCGGTCTGTGCCGCGGCATGCTTTTGTGCCCGAAGCGCTGCAGGGCCGCGCCTATGGAGACCATGCATTACCGATCAGCGGGAGCCAGACAATTTCCCAACCGTATATTGTGGCACGCATGACGGAACTGCTCGAGATTAATTCCGAAAGTCGAGTGTTGGAAATAGGGGCTGGTTCCGGGTATCAAACAGCAATCCTTGCGAAGGTTGCAGGTCAGGTCTATTCAATCGAACGCATTGCCAGTCTGGCGCGCGACGCCCAGAGTCGAATCCGACAATTGAACATCTATAACGCCACCGTGAAATGTTTTGATGGCACTCTCGGATGGGCGGCAAACGCTCCTTATGACGCAATCCTCGTGGCCGCCGGTGGTCCCACAGTCCCTGGGCCTCTGGTGGCCCAGTTAAAAGTTGGTGGCCGCTTGGTTGTGCCGGTAGGTGAGACGCGCGAATCTCAGCGTCTGGTACGAGTTATCAAAACTGAAACCGGCTTCAAGCAGGAAGATCATGGAGCCTGCGCTTTTGTTCCACTGATTGGCCAACATGGATGGTCAACCTAAAACAGTTTGAGGTTTCAAGTTTCAAGTTTAGAGACTGGCTCGTACGAGCCTTTTGTTTTATGAACGCCGGCTAACCGAACCTGGACCTGAAGCCTAAACTAACTTGCCCATCCTGCCTTGAAACCTTGAAACTTTGAAACCTGGTACTTAGTTAAATGATCGCAAAAATTATTGAATTCTTATCAGGCATTATCGTTGCCACAATTTCTTTATTAGGTTACTCAGGAATTGTTCTGTTGATGGCGATTGAGTCGGCCTGTATTCCTTTGCCTTCCGAGATCATCATGCCGTTTTCCGGCTACCTCGTGTCCACGGGTCAGATGAACCTTTGGCTTGTGGGTCTCGCCGGGGCCGTCGGATGCGTGGTTGGCTCATTGGTAGCTTATTGGGTGGGAAGCAAAGGCGGGCGTCCTCTAATTGAGAAGTACGGGCGCTATGTTTTGGTTTCTCCTCACGATCTCGATCTGGCAGATCGGTGGTTTGCAAACTACGGCGAGATCATCGTCTTTGTCAGCCGTCTGCTGCCAGCCATCCGCACCTTTATTGCGTTTCCTGCGGGTGTGGCACGCATGAACCTGAAGCGGTTTATCTTTTATACCTTTGCCGGTTCATTGCCCTGGTGTCTCGGACTCGCCTACGTGGGTCAGAAACTCGGCGAGAAGTGGAATCAGGACGATACGCTGAAGACCTGGTTTCATCGCTTCGACTTCCTTATTGGAATTGTCGGAGCGCTACTGGCGGCCTGGTGGATTTGGCGCCATATCAAACACCTCCGTAAAGAGACGCAAGCGTAAACAAACCTTCCCTGAAAAACCGAGAGGCCGGGTTTAGGCCCGGCCTCAATCGGTGGCGTGAGACGTTCAGCCTCAATAGGTCACTGTCCTCACCCCAGCAACCTCTCGCCAATTACTTCGCATTCTACAAATAATCTTAGATTCGTCAAGACAGGAAGACTATTTGGCCTGCCTCGATCCAGAATTTTGGACAGGCCAGGTCGCTTGCGTGTGGTGCCTGTCTGGCATCCGCTGCGGGTTTTCCATCCTCGGGCGGCCGTTTATATTGTTGAACAACTCAAGAATTCCTCAAGGTGATTGCAATAAAAGTACGGGTGAAGCGAAGAAACGACCATGACACTGTTAAATACTATCGAATCTCAAATAGATCCTCGCCCGAACGGTGGCTTAATCACGGACATGCAGCTAATAGCCGACAAAATCAGCATACCCTCACAAACTTCCCTGGCGCGGCCTAGATTGCTGGCAATGCTGGAGAGAAGTCTTGACTCGGGCATCTGCACAATCATCAGCGGGAGGGCGGGTACGGGCAAGACGACATTAGCGGCCGACTTTGCCGCCTCCTGCAACCGGAGGGTGGCTTGGTACAAAGTTGATGCCCCCGATGGAGACTTCTGCGTCTTCATCGATTACCTGGCTGCCAGCATCGGGCAACAGAGACCGGGCTTTAACGAACAAGGCATTCGCCTGGCAGCGGCTGAAGTGAATTCCACTGACCTTCCCCTTTTCTCCGAGAGATTTGTTTTCGAATTAATCGCTGATGATACCGAGCCGCTCCTAATTGTTATTGAAGACCTTCATCTGGTTTGTGATACCGATTGGCTGGTGCCCTTCCTCGACCGCTTCCTGCAACTGTCGCCGCCGAATGTCCACATTTTAATTACCAGCAGGACATTACCGCCGGCACCGCTCTGGCGGATGCGCTCGAAGCAGACGTTGGAGGTGATTGATGAGTTGTCACTCTCATTCACTCGCGAAGAAACGGTGGACCTGTTTGAAAGCTATGGCTTGTCACGGCAGCTGGCCTACCTTGCTTTCGATCGTACCAGCGGACGTGCAGGAGCCCTCGCAAAATACGGCGACAGGTTGGCCGAGCTACCAGTCGAGGTGTCGAGTGTGGCTACCGCAATGAATCAGCTTGGCGTAGGCGAGCCTTGATCTACCAGCTGTTGATGAGAACGAATGACCTCCAGTCAACCAACCCCCGCTGTGAATCCTGACCTTTGTGCTGTGGAGCGGATTGCATTTCGCGGCAACGATGGAAAGCTGCTGCGGCACTGTGATAGGCTGCCAGCAATCCACATTGCTCAGAGGCAAAACTCGATGGCCCCAAGCTCCCGTCAGGGGAAGCCAGGAAAAACACCTGCGCCAACAGCGAGTGAGCGGTTAAGCGGACAACGCGGCCTTTTCCTACGGACGAAGATGCTGCCGCCGCGGCCTGCTCCGGAACTGTTGTCGCGCCCGCGGCTGACTGAGCGGCTGCTCGCAAATTTGTCGCGGCCGATGACGCTCGTCACGGCCAATGCTGGTTCGGGCAAGACAACGTTAGTCGCAGACGTACTGCGGAACCACGGACATCCGTTTGTTTGGTATCAGTTGGATCATACGGATGCAGACCCCTGGGTTTTCCTCAGTTACCTGACGCATGGAATTCAGCAAATTGTTCCGGGCTTTGGCGATGCGATGTTCGCCTACTTGCAGGAATCGGCCAGTGAACTTGCCCGCCATCCCGAGCGCGCTGTGGACGTGTTGCTCAATGAAGTGTTGGACAAGGTTGAGCAACAGCTTGTAGTCGTGCTCGATGATTACCATCATCTGGGCGCGGACACGCCGGTGCATGCTGTGTTGGATCGCCTGCTCGCCTATCTGCCCGACGTACTCCACGTGATTGTCGTGTCTCGAGAGATGCCACCGCTTTCACTGGCACGTTTGCGGGCCCAAACTCCGGGCTCGCTCATCGATCGAGCCGATCTGTTGTTTACTGACGATGAGACACAACTACTCTTTCGCAAAATCTTCGATCTGGAGCTCACCGCCGAACAACTTGCGGAATACCGCGAGCGCACGCATGGGTGGATCACCGCTTTGCAGTTAGTTAGACAGCTCGCCCAGCGAGCTTCAGCCGGCGCGCAATCTAGTGGCCGGGATCAAATTCCTGACATGGTCGATATTCTGCGCCAATCCGAGCGCGATATTTTCGACTACTTCGCGGAGGAAGTTTTCGCCGCCGAGGATGAGAGAACTCAGCAACTGTTGTTGCATATCTCATTGCTTGAACGCCTCGAGCTCGAAGATTGCGCAACCCTCTATCAAGACATGAACTGTGGCCGCGTTTTGCCATCGTTGGTGCGACGCAATGTTTTCATCACTGTGGCCAGCGACGGTCGCGGCGAGGAATACCGGCTGCACCCGTTATTTCAGAGTTTCCTGCGCCGCCGCCTGCGGACTGAAATTGGGCGCGCGGGTGTGGCTATCGAACACCTGCGCTGCGCTCAGTATTTCGCGGGACGTCAGCTATGGGAACCAGCTGCACACCACTACCTCGCGGCCGAAGATTTTGATCAGGCTGCAAAATTGATCGCCGAACGCGGTGGGAAGTGGATTGCCTCAGGCGCGCTTGGGTCGTTGGCTTCGTTGGCAGACGTCGTGCCGATGACGGCCATGGACAATCATCCTCGCGCGTTGGCCCATCGCGCGGAAGTTGCGAGACTGCGCGGCGAGTATGACGAGGCCAAAGCGCTGTTTCGGCGGAGCGTAAGCCTTTTGCAATTGCAGGACGACGTCGAAGGGGAAGCCGAGGCTCTGCACTCGCTCGCCGCCATCGCCAGGAGTCAGCGTGACTTTCCGCTCGCGTTTACTTATCTCGATCGCGCCGTACAACTTACCGACGAGCATTCCACCGTCAGAATGAAGTGTGGCAACACCCGCGGGTTGTGCCTGGTGGCGATGGGCGAATGGACTACGGCCGAGCGAGAGTTTCGCATGGCGCTGCAGCTTGCCGAAGAACTCGACGACGAGTACTACGCCAGGTTGATTGCTCATAACCTCGGCACACCCGCCGGCATTCGCGGAGATTTTGGCGAAGCTTTGCGCTGGCTCAGCCGGATGCTAAAGACCGCTGGTCAAAGGCCCCCGGTCCCACAAGAAGCTATCGCCCACCTGAACATTGCGCGTTGCTACCTGTACCGGGGAGACTTTCCGGCGTGTGAAGAGCACCTCGGTAAAGCGCTTGAGCGCTGCCAACTTTTCAACCTGGTTGCCTTACGCGGTGAGATTTTTGAAGCGCACGGCAATCTCTATCGTGAACTGGGTGAAGTTGAGCGGGCAACTGAATTCTACGAGCGGGCGGCGCGCGCCTATGACGAAGCAGGGATCAATCCTGAACAAGTAGAGCTTCTGGAAGAACGCGCCCTGCTGAGTCTAAAAATCGGCGATCTGGCCACCGCGCGCGCTCAGTTGGATCGACTAATTGAGTCTCGGCCGATCGACAAGGACGAGCTGCGTTTCTACACAGTGTCGCTATCGCGGGCCCGTGTCCTGAGCGCGCAGAGTGAATACGCCGCGGCCCAGACGGAACTAATCAGCGCCGCAAACTACTTCCGTACCCAGGGTCTCTACTATTACGAGGCGCAAGCCTGCCTGGCGCTGGCGAACTGCGAACTAAAGCTTGTTAAAGAGCCTGAGATGCTCGAGCATTTGCGTCGAGTCCTCGATCTGGCGCTACGTTACGACTACGAATATTGGTTGCAGCGTGAACTAACCAACAACCCGGATCTCTTTGCCACGGAGGAAGCCGCGGAAATGTTGCCGGCTGACCTGCGTGCTCAACTGGCAACCGCGCGAAAAGAGATTTCGCCACCGGCCATAACAACGGAAATCGTTAGCCTGACCGTTAAGCCGTTAGTCGATCTTACGATCAACATGCTGGGACCAATTGAGATTGTGCGCGATCCTACGCGGCCGTTGGCCGCTGACGCCTGGGTCACGCGCCGGGCGCGCGACATACTGTGCTTCATTGCGTCCCGGAGACATCGACGCGCCAGCAAAGATTTAATTATCGATACTTTTTGGGGTGAAACAGATCCTACTGTCGTTGAAAGGAATTTTCACCCGACCGTTTCGCACGTCCGCAAAGCTCTCAACAGTAACCAGTCGCTCAAACAGAACCTGCTGCTATATCGCGAAGGCGACTATCTTTTGAATCCGGAGTTTGCCTATCAAATCGATATTGACGAGTTTGATCGCCTGCTGACTGAGGGAGAAACTGCGCGTCGGTCCCGCCAGTTTGACCGCTGCGTGGAATGTTATGAAGCGGCGGTGGGGCTTTATCGCGGAGAGTTTATGCAAGGAAGTTACGATCCCTGGGTTGATGAACAAAGGTCTTATTATCGCTTGCAATACCTGCAATTACTGGAGTCGCTGGCCGCCATCGCGCAAAAGGCGGAGGACTGGTTCAAAGCGACGCAGTTAGCCCAACGGATTCTGCGCGACGACCCGTTTCGCGAGGATATTCATTGTCTGCTGATGCGCTCGCTTGCCGCCCAGGGAAATAAAGGGGCTGTAAAGGAGCACTTTGAAGGCCTTATGCGACTGTTGACAGCCGAATTAGGCGTCGAGCCAAGCAGCGAGACGCGCAAGGTTTACCATGAATTGGTCGGACCGCTGAGCGCCTAATCTGTTGCTATTGTTGGAAAAACGTAACGCGAGCGCAACACATTGAATTGAGTCGGCCAATAAAATGCACCTCTGTTTCAAAGCACTGAATGGTTGTTCGGCGAGCTCAGCGGCAATACCACCCTCGCCTCCAAATATTGTTAGCAAAACTGGCGCCGATCCCGACTGAGGTGATTAGTCTGCTAAACAGTGTCCTTCCAAATACCTGCTGCCTGACCGCCAGATGCGTGGCGCTGTCTTTGGTCTTACTTCTGGTTGCTACGCCAGCCCTCGCGGGAATCACTATCTCCGGCACAAATGGAATCGTCATGACAGGCGCCGACGGCGTCACGTTTGATCAGACTAATGGCATCGTCATGACTGGCGCTGATAGCATTCTCAACTATCAGGCCAACGGAATAGTGATGACCGGCGCCGACGGCATTGTGATGACTGGCGCGGATGGCTGGTCTTATCCAAATAGCGTGCGCACTGGCAGTGCCGACGGCATTGTGATGACCGGCGCCGATGGCATCGTGATGACCGGAGCGGACGGGATTGTCATGACCGGGGCGGACGGAACGACCTATACCGCAACTTCAGTCACCATTACCCGGGCCAACGGCATCGTGATGACCGGAGCGGACGGGATTGTGATGACCGGTGCTGATGGGCTGCAGCGAACCTCATCGACCGGAATTGTGATGACGGGCGCCGATGGGATTGTCATGACTGGCGCCGATGGAATCGTGATGACTGGTGCCGACGGTATCGTGATGACCGGCGCTGATGGCACGACTTCCTCGATTGCGCCAAACGGGATGAGGTTCAACGGGGTTACCGGAATCGTCATGACCGGGGCGGATGGAATTGTGATGACGGGCGCCGACAGCATCCTGCTGACAGATGCGTATGGTCTGCCGGTTGTTGAAGGGAGTCCGGCGGTTAGTGGTTTACAGAGTGTCGAGCCGGAGTTGGCGTTACAGTTAGATCAGTTAACCGACGACAGCAGTGTAAACGCTGTGATTGTCTATCATCGGATGCCGACCGACGCCGACCTCGCCAGCTTGCAGCAAATCGGTATTGTCGGAGGCACGCGCTATCGCATGCTGCCAATGATAACAATTACCGCAACGCGCGATCAGATAGTGGCCGTCTCGCATCTGTCATCGGTCCGATCGATTTATGGTAACCGCACGCTGAATTTGAATGCCGAACCCGAAGTGTCTGGTCAGACAGGAGTCGATCGAGCCAGGCGTGATGTTGAAGTAACGAATCACAACAACGGCCTTTCAGTAAGCGGCCGTAATGTAACGGTCGCCGTGTTGGATACAGGAATAGACGGCACGCATGGTGATCTCTCCGGACGCGTAGCGCAAAACGTGAAGCTGGCCGGGACGCAAAGCGCGAGTGTTGGCTTTGGCTATCCAGTTAATACCGAGGATTTACCGAACACTGATCAACTGTATGGACATGGCACCTTCGTCGCCGGTCTGATTGCCGGGAACGGGTTGCAATCTGGAGGAAAATACTCAGGGGTAGCGCCCGGCGCACGCGTGCTGGGGCTTAGCGCCGGCGATCTTAGTTTGCTGTATGTGCTGGAAGGTTTTGACTACCTGCTGGCTCGCGGCGACGATCTAGGCGTACGCGTCGTTAATTGCAGTTTTTCCGCTAACACCGTTTTTGACGCTAACGATCCAGTAAATATTGCGACCCGGATGCTGACCGATCATGGCATCAACGTGGTCTTTTCCGCGGGCAACACCGGACCGGGTTTGCACACGCTGAATCCATATGCGGTTGCGCCTTGGGTTATCAGCGTTGGCGCGACGGATACTCCGGGTCACCTTGCAAGTTTTTCTTCGCGGGGAGATTTTGCCAGCGGGTTGTTTCATCCAACGCTCGTTGCGCCCGGCGTCAATGTGGTTAGTCTCCGTGGTTCCGGCGTCACAAACGTGACTGGCGCCGAGGGCCTGGCAGGAGCGGATACCTCACGACTCAACGCTTCCGAGCTACCCTATTACACGACATCGAGCGGCACCAGTTTCTCCACGCCGCAAGTAGCCGGCGCCATCGCGCTGATGCTTGAAGCGAATCCCAACCTCAGTCCGGCGCAAGTTAAGGACATCCTGCAGCGTACCGCGACGCCGCTACCGCCTTATTACCGGCACGAGGTTGGCACTGGCATGCTTAACGTGCACGCAGCTGTTTTGCAGGCTGCTTTTCCGGAGCGTTCATTGGGCGCGTGGCGGGGGACGCTCGATCGTGGACAGGTACAGTTCATCAATGACCCGTCGAGCACCTTCTCCGGACTGGTTCAACTCGGAGGGATTTCGACGGCAACTCTTGCGATTCCGAGCAACGTGCTAATGGCGTCGGTCCAGATTTCGTGGGGACCTCTTTCCAGCGTGAACGATTTGGGCTTGAAGGTTTACACTCCCACCGGACAGCTTAACTCACAGTCGAACAGCATCAATCTACCCGGACTGACAGGCAAGCGCGAGCGAGTCGCGATCGGCAATCCAGCCGCCGGATCATGGCAGGCTAACATTGCTAACACCCTCGGCGTTAGCACCGGCCCGCAAGAGTATGTTGGGGTCTTGGAAGTCAGTCGAGCGAAGTACGCGTCTATGTCTGACGTTTCAGCACTGGATCAAACCTCGCGCAACGAAATTTATCAGAGCCTTCGGACTTACACGATGTGGCCGATAGGCAATAAGTTTCGCAGTGACTTAGCGATCACACGCGCTGACCTGGCGACAGCGTTAGTGCTTGGTGGTCGGGTACCGCAGTATTTGCCAGGTCAGCCCAGTTTTACAGATGCCCGCGATTCGTTAACGATGCCCTTCGTCGAAAGTGCCCAGGCAGCACCGTACGGTCCGCTCTTTATCAACACCACGGCGGGCGGAAAATTCCGACCCTATGATTCAGTCGACCGTTTGACCGCGGCCGTAGCGCTCATCCGCGCCGCCGGGTTACGAACGCAGGCCGAGAGCCAGTCGAGTCCGTTGGCTGTGCTTGACGCGTTTTCAATTCCCAGCAACCTGCGCGGCTACGTTTCGCTGGCAATGTCAAAGGGAATACTCACGAGCAGCAACTACTTTTACCCGCAAAGACCACTCACGCGCGGAGAGCTGGCCCACGCCATGGCCGCACTACAAAAACTGGCCACCCAATAGACCTCAGTTCCAATCTATCCAAACAACATTGCAGAACCGCGAGTCGATAGCGAGCGGATGCTGGAAGCCTTTCCAAGGCAGTTGATTCTGACCATCTGTGAGGGAGCGACAAGAATTCGACATTGCAAAACAGCGGTAGCAACCGGAGGCTCAACGCTGCCTTCGTAATGGTCCGAATTCCCTGTGGCAGGGTTCAAGAGCCAGTTACATAGTGTTAATCGCCGGTAGCATCTGCTCGCTGCCGCTCGCGGTTCTGCATCCCATCCGAAAATTTGAAATACCCGCTCTGAAACTACTATTAGCGTTTTCTGGTTACTCGTCTTATATTGTCTCTCCAAATAGGCTCCAGAACGGTTGTTAACGGCTTTCCCTAAGTTAAGTCTCGTACGCTTGCAAGAAAACTTTTAAGGAAAACATGAAACGAATCCTTCTTGTGATTGCTGTGATCGCGCTCTATTTTCTGCACCAGGATTTTTGGTTCTGGCGCACGGCCCATCCCCTCGTCTTTGGTTTTGTTCCGATCGGGCTCTTCTATCAAGGCTGCTTTTCCATCGCGGCGGCATTGCTGATGTGGTTACTGGTAAAGTTTGCCTGGCCTCAACATCTGGAGCAGGAGATCGAACAACAAAAGACTAAGGAGGGAACTGCACTTTGATTCCAGCCATCTTCGTCTTCATTTACCTGGCGGCGGTTCTCTACATCGGCATCTTTGCTTTCCGGAAGGCAAGGGGAAGCGAAAAACCCGAGGACTATTTTCTGGCCAGTCGTTCGCTCGGTCCTTTCGTCTTTCTGTTCTCGCTCTTTGGAACGAACATGACTGCGTTTGCAATCCTGGGTTCGTCGGGCCATGCGTTTTCAAACGGCATCGTCACCTTTGGTTTGATGGCTTCTTCCTCGGCATTAGTCATCCCGCTCACAATTTTCCTGATGGGCACGCGTGTCTGGGCGCTGGGCAAGAAGTTTGGTTTTATGACGCCGGTACAGATGTTTCGCGATCGCTGGGATTGTGGCCACATCGGCACCGTAATCTTCGTGGTGCAGGCAGTGTTGCTTGTGCCTTACATTATCATCGGCATTATGGGCGGAGGCACCACGCTCAACGTGATTAGCGGTGGGGTTGTACCGTATTGGTTCGGTGGGGCAATCGTCGCGTTAGTCGTCATGAGCTACGTCTTTTTCGGCGGCATGCGCGGTACGGCGTGGGTTAACACTTTCCAGACGATTCTCTTTCTGACGTTTGGCGTTATTGCCATCGTCGTAATTGGAGTGGGCATGGGAGGATTTCGCAGCGCCGCTAACGCCATGCTTGCGTCTCCCGCTTTGGCCCCATTGCTAACCAGGGAACGAATCTCACCGCTTTATTTCTTCAGTTACACTTTTATTCCGCTGTCGGCTATTGCCTTTCCACACATCCTCATCTTTTGTCTGACAGCTGAGAAGATGAACCATTTTAAGAAGACGGTGATCTTCTACCCCCTCTGCATCCTGGCCATCTGGCTGCCCTGCGTTTTTCTGGGGGTGATGGCTAATCGTGTTACCGACGTTCCGCAGATTAAGGAAAGACAGGAAGCGCGGCGCGTTTTGGCAACCCAGGGCAAAACAATGGCTCCGGAAGCGCGCGACGAATTGCGCGAAAAGGCGGCTGGAGATGACGTAATCATGCTGCTGCTGCAGCGCTACGCACCACTCTGGCTGGCGGGACTGCTCGGGGCCGGCATCATGGCGGCGGTGATGGCGAGCGACTCGCAGATTCTCGCGCTCTCCACCATGTTCACCGAAGACGTGTTCGCGTACTACGGGCACAAGGAGCGATTCGGCGAGGCGGCACAGGTGCATATGGGGCGCGTGTTCGTGGTGCTGGTGACGGCGCTCGCGTACGCCATCGCGTTGCGCGCCCCGGCCTCCATCTTCGAGCTTGCCTCGCAGTATGCCTTCGCGGGCTTCGCCGCTCTTTCGCCGCTGCTGCCCGCCGCGCTGTTCTGGAGGCGCAGCACGAAATGGGGCGCCCTCGCGGCGACGGCATGGGTCGCGCTGTCCGTTTCGGCGGTCGCGGTCCTGCAGACCGTCGTGACGAAGCCCGGAGCGGTCGTGGTGATGAACGGCGTGGAAGTCATCACGCGCACTCCGTCCGGGACGCTGTTCCTCGGGTACCTGCCGGTC
>Ga0207689_10003362_pt1 | contig 14640 bp, 16 predicted proteins | sample KBSMisM52_FD_184312 | JGI IMG/M metagenome (GOLD analysis project Ga0207689, IMG submission 184312) | Miscanthus rhizosphere microbial communities from Kellogg Biological Station, Michigan, USA - KBS Miscanthus M5-2 (SPAdes) (version 2) | ecosystem: Host-associated > Plants > Roots >... | reverse complement strand
GTCTATCCCGCCCGCGCCGGGCGCGCGACCGCGCCCGATCCCCGGGTGCTCCCGCAGATCCTGAGCGAAGGCACCATCATCGAGGCATTCGACAAGGAGACTCTATGAGTGCAGAGCTGATCGGCCGTCGCCGCTTCCTCGCCCGCGCCGGCACCGGGCTCGTCCTGGCCGGGACCGCCTCACCGCTCCTCTCGACGCGCCCGGCGTGGGCCGCCGTCGCGAAGGTCGGCGAGGCCGCCCCCGGCTTCACGGTGAACGCGACCAACGGCTCGCCGGTGAGCCTGGGCTCCTACCAGGGCAAGGTCGTGGTGCTCGAGTGGACCAACCACGATTGTCCGTACGTGCGGAAGCACTACGACAGCGGCAACATGCAGAGCCTGCAGCGCGAGGCCACCGGCCAGGGCGTGGTGTGGCTGACCGTGATCTCCTCGGTGGAGGGCACCCAGGGCTACGTGACACCGCCCCAGGCCGACGAGCTGACGACGTCGCGCAAGGCGGCGCCCACCGCGGTCCTGCTCGACACGAAGGGCGTGGCCGGCAAGCTGTACGGCGCCACCAACACCCCGCACATGTACGTGGTGGACAAGACGGGCACGCTCGTCTACGCGGGGGCCATCGACGACCGCCCGACGTCCCGCCGCGCGGACGTGCAGGGTGCCCACAACTACGTGCGGGCCGCGCTCGATGCGGTCGCGGCCGGCCAGCCGGTGAAGACGCCGGTCACGCGCGCGTACGGATGCACCGTCAAGTACTCCTGATCGCATGCCCCGCCTGACGCGCCGCCGGCTGCTTCACGGGCTGGCGGCGAGCGCGGCCGCCGGCGCGCTGCCCCGTCCGTCGCTCGCCCAGGCGGGCGATGCGGCCCGGGCCGCGATGGCGGGCGCCGCGCTCGCCTTCCTGGGCGCCCTGCCCGCAGAGGCGCGCAAGCGCGCGGTGTTCGCCCTGAGCGATCGCGAGCGGCTCAACTGGCACTACGTGCCGCGCGGCCGCGAGGGCGTGCCCTTCAAGGCCATGCCCGCGCCCGCCCGCGCGGCCGCGCACGAGCTGATGAAGGCGAGCCTGAGCGCGGTGGGGTACGGCAAGGCCGCGAGCATAATCCAGCTCGAGGACGTCCTGCGCCGCATCGAGAGCTTCGGCCTGTCGCGCGATCCCGAGAACTACGCCTTCACGGTCTTCGGCAACCCCGGCGCCTCCGCGCCCTGGGGCTGGCGCGTCGAGGGCCACCATCTGTCGCTCAACTTCACGCTGGTGCCCGGGCAGCCGGTCGCGATGACCCCCGCCTTCATGGGCGCGAACCCCGCCGAGGTGCCGTCGGGGCCGAAGAAGGGCCAGCGCGCCCTCGCGGCCGAGCAGGACCTGGGCCGCGCGCTCGCCCAGAGCCTGACCGCGGCCCAGCGCGCCCGCACCGTCATCGCCGCCGAGTCCCTCGGCGACATCGTCACCGGGCCCGGCCGCGCCGACAGCCTCGCCACCCCGGCGGGCCTGCCGTTCGCGGACATGACCGGCGATCAGCTTCGCCTGGCCGCGAAGCTCATCGAGGAGTACGCGCGCAACATGCGTGGCGAGCTGGCCGAGCAGGAGCTACGGCGCATGACCGAGGCCGGCTCCGAGCGCGTGCACTTCGCCTGGGCCGGCCCGCTCGAGCCGGGCCGCGCGCACTACTACCGGCTGCACGGCCCGACGCTGCTCATCGAGTACGACAACACCCAGAACAATGCGAACCACATCCACTCGGTCTGGCACGATCCCCGGCGCGACTTCGGTCAGGATCTCCTTCGCGCCCACTACCGGCGCGGGCACCATCACGATCACGCCTAGTTGCGGGGCCTAGCCGGCGCCCGGCGAGAGCGGGCCGGACGCCTCCGCGTCGGACTTACTGCGAAGAAACTACTGGAGCCGTCCGCCGCTCCCCGGATTCCGGTCACTTGCCCGGCGCGCCGCGTGGCACATCGCTTGCTCTCCACCCGGACGTGGCGAACACCGCGCGCTCGGTCAAGCCCCTGGTGGTGGTGGCCGCCCTGATAGCGGGCGTCGCCGCGCTCTACCTCGCGCGAGGTGTGCTGATCCCCATCGCGCTCGCGGTCTTGATCGCGTTCATGCTCCAGCCGGTGGTCGGGCTGTTCATGCGCGGCGGGCTTCCCCGCGCGCTCTCGGTCGGCCTGGCGGTGACGCTGCTCTTCGCCGCACTCGGCGGAGTGGCGTGGGCGATCACCGCCGAGCTGCGGCTGCTGTCCACCGGCATCCCGGGCTATCGCGACAACCTGATCGCCAAGATCGCGCACGTCCGCCGCCTCGGGCGGGGCGGCACGATCGAGAAGGCACAGAGCGCGGTCACCGAGGTCGCCAAGGAGCTGCAGAAGGAGACCACCGCGCCCCGCCCGCGCGCCGCACCGACCCCGGTCGTGGTCCGCGAGGAGCCGACCGGATTGTGGCAGCTACCCACCCTGATCGAGGGGCTAGGCGGGGCGGCGACGGTACTCGTCCTCGTGATCTTCATGCTCATCGAGCGGGAGGACCTCCGGAATCGGCTCATCCGCCTGGGCGGCTACGGACGGCTCGCCACGACCACTCGCGCCCTGGACGAGGCGGGGCAGCGCATCAGCCGGTACCTGCTCATGCAGTCGATCATCAACACGAGCTTCGGCATGGGCATCACGATCGGCCTCCTGCTGCTCGGCGTGCCCTACGCCCTGCTCTGGGGCTTCCTGGCCGCGGTGCTGCGCTTCATCCCGTATGTGGGCGTGTGGCTGGCCGCGCTGCTGCTGGGGGTGTTCGTGCTCGCCGCCTTCCCGACCTGGCATCAGCCGCTCCTCGTGGCCGGCCTGTTCGTGCTGCTCGAAGCGCTCTGCAGCATGGCACTCGAGCCCCTGCTCTACGGCCAGAGCGCGGGCGTCTCCCAGGTGGCCTTGCTCTGCTCGGTCGCCTTCTGGGCCTGGCTCTGGGGCCCGGTGGGGCTGCTCCTCGCCACGCCCCTCACGGTGTGCCTGGTCGTCTTCGCCAAGCACGTGCCCGCGATGGAGTTCATCGGCATCCTGATGGCCGACGTGCCCCCGATCGTGCCGCCCCTCGCCTACTACCAGCGGCTGCTCGCCGAGGACGAGGTGGAGGCCGCGCGCATCGCGACCGAGTACGCGGCCGACCATCCGCTCGAGGCGGTGTACGACGAGGTCATCCTGCCCGCGCTCGCCCGGGCCCGGCGGGACCGGCGCCACGAGCAGCTCTCGGAGGAGGACGAGCGCTACGTGTGGGGCGCGACTCGCGAGATCGTGCAGACCCTCCAGGCGAAGCGCGATGCCGAGCGGCGCGCCGCCGACGCCGAGGCCGGCGCCGGCCCGTCCGAGGACTCCGCGTCCGACCGGAAGATCCTCGTGCTGGCCAGTCCGGTCCGGGACGAGGCCGACGAGCTCGGGCTGATCATGCTCGGGCATCTCATGGATCCCGCGCGCTGGACCATCGAGATGACCTCGCCCCAGCTTCTGGCCTCCGAGGTCATCGCCCTCGTGGAGCGCACCCGGCCAGCGGTGGTCTGCCTGGGCTCGCTCCCCGCCAGCGGCCTCGCGGCCCGCACGCGGTACCTGAGCAAGCGGCTGCGCGCACGCTTCCCGGAGCTGCGGATCATCGTGGGGCGCTGGGGCCTGCGCGAGGAGGACGAGGCCGAGCGGCGGCGTCTGGAGGCGGCCGGAGCGAACTACGTGGGGACGACCCTGGTGGAGACGCGCGAGCATCTGCAGACGGTCCACGGCCTCGAGCCGGTGGCCGCGCGGACCGCGATCAGGACGTAGCGGGACCCAGCATGTCGTCGAGCATCGAGGCGTCCACCGGCTTGGTCACGTGCAGGTCGAACCCGGCCGCGAGCGCCCGCCGGCGGTCCTCGGCCTGCCCGTAGCCGGTCACCGCCACGAGGCGGATCGCGCGCGTCTCCGGCCGCCCGCGTGCCTCGCGCGCCACCGTGTAGCCGTCCATGCCGGGCAGGCCCAGGTCGATCAGGGCCACGTCCGGCCGGAAGGCCTGCAGCCGAGCGAGCCCGCTCGGGCCGTCCTCGCACGCCTCCACCTCGTGGCCCGCCATCTCCAGCAGCAGGCGCAGGCTCTGGCGCGCGTCCGCGCTGTCCTCCACGACCAGGACGCGCCGGCTCCGCGCCGCGGCCGGCCGCGGGTCGTCCCCGCCCCCGCCCCCCGCGGAGAGCGGCGCCGGAATCGCGCGCAGCCGCACCGTGAACTCGCTCCCCTGGCCAGGTCCCGCGCTCCACACCGCGACCGATCCGCCGTGCAGCTCCACCAGGCGCTTCACGAGGGCCAGCCCGAGCCCCATGCCGCCGCGCGAGCGATCGAGGCTCTGCGGCTCCTGCACGAAGAGATCGAAGACCCGGGCGAGCAGGTCGGTGCGGATCCCCTGGCCGGTGTCGCGCACGCGCAGCACCGCGGTCTCCCCCGCTCGCTCCGTGGTGATGCTCACGCGGCCCGAGCCCGGGGTGTATTTGAGGGCGTTGTCCACCAGGTTGTTCAGCACCTGCTCGAGCCGCGCGGCGTCGCCGTCCACGTACACCGGCGGGCCCTCGACGACCACGGTGTGCCGCAGGGTGCGCCCGGCCTGAGCGAGGGCGTCGAGACAGCGGCCCGCGAGGGCGCGCAGATCCACCGGGCCGCGCTGCAGCTCGATCTTGCCCGAGGTCGCGCGGGCGACATCGAGCAGATCGTCCACGAGCCGCGCGAGGTGCCCGGTCTGGCGGCCGATGATCGCGACCACGTGGCGCATGGTCTCGTCACCCGGCAGCCGCTCGAGCACCGCCACCGCGTTGGTCAGCGTGCCGAGCGGGTTGCGCAGCTCGTGGCCGAGCATGGCCAGGAACTCGTCCTTGGCCTGGTTCGCGGCGCGGAGCGACTCCTCGTAGAGCTTCCGCTCGGTGATGTCGAGCGAGACGCTCAGCACCGCGGGCTCGCCCTCGAAGGTGATGACCTCCGAGTTGACCAGGAGCTGGCGATCCTCGCCGGCCCGCGTCCGGAACGTGACCTCGAGGTCGCGCACCCGGCCCTCGGTGTGCAGCAGGCGCAGCAGCCGGTCGCGCTCCTCGGTGGTCACCCAGAAGCCGAGCTCCGGCTTGCTGTGGCCGAGCATCTCATCGCGCGAGTAGCCGCTGTGGCGCACCGCCGCCTCGTTGACCTCGAGATGCCGGTGGTCGCGCAGGCTCGTGATGGACATGGGCAGCGGGTTGGCGTGGAAGGCCACCATGAAGCGCCGCTCGCTCTCGCGGAGCGCCGCCTCCGCCCGCGTGCGGTCCGTGACGTCGGTGAGCGCGCTCAGGATGCACGCCTCGCCGTCGAACATCACGATGTCGGCGGAGAGGACGGTCACGCGCTCGTCGCCGCTCTTGACCCGGAAGCGGCACTCCATCCCACGCACCGTCCGGCCCGCCTTGAGCTGGCGGATGCCCTCGTCCCGCTGGGCCGGATCCACCCAGAGGCCGAGCTCCACCGGGGTGCGGCCGAGGATCTCCTCCCGCGTGTACCCGGAGGTGCTCAGGAAGGCGTCGTTGGCGTCGCGGACCCGGCCGTCGCTGAGGCCGGTGAGGCAGAGGATGGTGGGGCTCAGCCCGAAGACCGCGCGGAGCTTCTCCCCGAAGCCGGGCGTCGAAGGCATCGCGGAAAGTATGGGGCGCGCGGGCCCACGTGGCAACCCCGGGCCCCCGCGAGCGGGTGTATCATACCCGCCGACACCGACCCTTTCTTCCACAAAGGAGTGCTGCCATGGCGACCATGGGTCACGAGATCGACGTCAAGGACGTGGAGTATCTCCGTCACGGGAACCAGCCGCTCCTGGCCCGGATGTTCGTGCCGCGGGGCGACGGGCCGTTCCCGATGATCGTGGAGCTGCACGGCGGGGCCTGGAGTCGCGGCGACCGCACCGGCGACACCATCATGAACGAGCCGCTGGCCCGCAGCGGCGTGGTCGTGGCCGCGCTCGACTTCCGCCAGCCGCCCGAGGCGTCCTATCCCGGCTCGCTCGTGGACGCCAGCTACGCGGTTCGCTGGCTCAAGAGCCGGGCCGCGGAGTTCCACGGGCGCGCGGACCAGGTCGGCCTCATGGGCGCCTCGAGCGGCGCCCACATGGCCATGCTGCTGGCCATGAAGCCGCGCGATCCGAAGTACGCGGCCCTGCCCCTGCCCGCGGGCACACCGCCCGTCGACGGGAGCGTGCGCTGCGCGGTGCTCTGCTGGCCGGTCATCGACCCGCTCTCACGCTACCGCTACGCCAAGGCCCTGAAGGCGGGCGGCCCTCCGTATCCGGACGTGGTGGATCGCGTGCTGCCGGGACACGACGCGTACTGGGTGACCGAGGAGGCGATGGCCGAGGGCAACCCGACGCTCGCGCTCGAGCGCGGAGAACCGGTCGAGACCCCGCCGGTGGTCTATATCCAGGGCTCGGCCGACAAGGCCCACCCGCGGCCGGACCTGGACCGCTTCGTGGCGCAGTACCGGAAGATCGGCGGCCAGGTGGACCTCGAGCTGCTCGAGGGCGAGACCGAGGGGTTCATCAGCAAGAAGCCCGCGGCGGCGGAGCGGACGATCTCGCGCATCATCGAGTTCGTCCACAAGCAGCTCGGCTAGCGGATCTCCAGCTCCTTGCGGACCTTCGGGAGCACCTCGCGGGCGATGCGCGCGGTGTAGTCGCGCTCGGGGTCCCCGGGCCACTTCGGATCCGGGATCGGGTGGAGCACGACGTGGTCGAAGACGGCGGGCGCGGCGCGTAGCGCGCCCAGGAGCCGCTCGGCCACTTCCCCGGTTCCGCCGCGGAGGCTGAAGGCGTCGGCGGCCTCGACCGGGAGGAAGTCGACGACCTTGCCGCTGGCCTCGAGATCCGCCGCGTGGTGGAAGTCGGGCCACACCCCGCGGTCGTGCTTGAGCCGCTCGGGGTCGGGTCCCGTCCAGCCGAGGGCGGGCGGATCGAAGAGGGCGGGCGAGTACTCGTAGTACCCGGCGGCCATGGAGCGCGCCATGGTCAGCGCGCGGGCCGGCTCGTCCACCAGCACGGTGTGGAAGATCGCGCCGAGCTTCACCGCGTCCGGATCGCGGCCCGCCTCCGCCGCGCCGGCGCGGATCGCGCTCACCGCCGTCGCGATGTTGGCCGGATGCGTGCCCACGCGGATGAAGACGCCGTCCGCCACTCCACCCGCCATCCGCAGCGTCCTCGGCCCGCCCGCCGCGATCCACACCGGCACCGGCCGGTGATGCGGCAATCGGGCCGGGCGCGCCGCCCCGACTTCCACCGATTCGCCCGCCAGCAGCGCGCGCATGAGCCGCGTGCCCGCTTCCAGCTCGGCCACCCGCGCCGGTCTGAGCCCGGCCAGGCGCACCGCGGTATCGCCCACCCCCCAGCCCAGCAGCACGCGCCCCGGCGCCAGCTCGTCGATCGTCGCGATGGAGGACGCGGTGACCGTCGGATGGCGGTTCACCGGATTGGCGAGGAGCGGTCCCAGCGTGATGCGCTCGGTCGCCCGCGCCGCCGCGGCCAGCAGCACGTACGTGTCGCGGCGGCGGAGCTGGGAGTCGGGCTGGAGCGCCGCGTCCCAGCCGAGCTGTTCCGCGCGGCGCACGTCGGCTGCGAACGCGTCCACCGAGCGCGAGTCGAAGCGGTTGAGGCCGAACTGCGGGCTCTTCACGGCGAGCTACGGCATTCCCGGCATGTCGACGTGCTCGTAGTAGCGCTTCGCCCCGAGTCCGTCCACCCGCTCCCAGAAGTCCGGCAGGGCGGCCAGGCCCTGCTCGGTCACCCCGGCGCCCTGGCGCCAGATACACCAGGAGTCGGGATGGAGTCGGCTGGCTTCCCGGATCCAGCGCTCCGCCTCGTTCCGCTCGCCGTGCCGGATCAGGAACTGGGCGAGCCGGAAGAGGGCCTGCGCCCTGGCGCTGTCCTCGGTGACCGCGGGCAGATGCGCGCGCGCCTGCTCGGCGGTGAACGCGTGCGCGCTCCGCTCGCCGTTGCGCGCCCAGTCGCGGATCGCGTCGAGATAGATGGCCTTCGCCTGCGCGGTCAGCCGGGCCACATCCTCGGGCATCTCGCGGGTGGCGCGATTCATCCGCCGGAATCCCTCGTAGGACCCGGCCGACTCCGCCGGCCGCACGATGCGTCCCCCCTCATCGATCCACACCGCCTGCGGCACGTTGACGATGCCGTAGAGCTCGGCCAGGCGGTGCTCCCGATCGATCAGCGTGGGATAGGTCGGCTTGGCCGCGTCGATCCACGGCAGCGGATCGCCCTCGCGGCTATCCATCGCCACCGCGACGACCATGAAGTTCTGGCCCGCCAGCTCCTCCTGGAGCGCCTGCCACACGGGCAGGTCGCGACGGCAGCCTCACCAGGAGGCCCAGGTGACCAGAAAGACCTTCTTGCCTCGGTAGTCGGACAGCCGGTGCATGCGGCCGGACGGATCCGGCAGCGCGAAGTCCGGCGCCTCGAGCGAAGCCAGCGCCGCCTTCCGCTCTCCCGCGCTCTCGCTCAGGACCCAGGCGTGACCGCGGTCGCTCCGGACGGCGGGCTGACCCAGATGGCGCCAGAGCGCGGCCAGGTTGATCCGGCCCCCGTCCACGAACTCGCGCTCGCGTCCCGCGGGCAGCAGCACGCAGACCGGACCCTTGCAGAGCCCCTCCGGCTTCGCTTCCCAGCCCGTGGCCTCGAGCGCCGCGCGCGCCGGACACCAGAGCGCCTCGGTCGAGGCCTCCGCGTTCACCTCGTGCTCACCCGACTCTGTCAGCAGCGTCACCATGGCCATGCCTCCTGGGACGGGATCTTAACACCGCGCGACGGAGCGCGCCTTGACGCCGCGCCGGCCCGCGCGGCACTATCGCGCTCGATGCCTCGCGCCCTCGCCCCCCCGCAGCGCCGCGACTGATCGGCCCGTGTCTTCGAGCGCGCAGCGCCAGGGCGTCCTGGCGCTGGTCATCGTGATCGTGGCGTGGGGCCTCACGTGGCCGGTGAACAAGGTTGTCCTGGCCACGCTGTCGCCCCTCTGGGCGGTGACGCTGCGCTCGGCCATCGCCACCGTCGCGCTGTTCGCGCTCACCGCGTGGCGCGGGCGCATCGCGTGGCCGCCGCGGCAGGATCTCCCGGTCCTGCTGAGCATCACGCTGCTGCACATGGTCGGCTTCAACTTGCTCGCGAGCTGGGGGCTGGGCCTCGTGCCCACCGGCCGCACCGTGGTGCTCGCCTATACCACGCCGCTCTGGGTCACCCCGGGCGCGGCGCTCTTCCTGCGGGAGCCGCTCACCGAGCGGCGCGCCCTCGGCGTGCTGATCGGCCTGGCCGGGCTCGTGACGCTCCTCAACCCGCTGGCGCTCGACTGGAGGGACCGCGACGTCGTGCTCGGCAACCTGGCCATCCTGGTCGGGGCGCTCCTCTGGGCCCTCAGCATCCTGCACATCCGCGCCCACCGCTGGGTCTCGACGCCCTTCGCGCTCATCCCCTGGGAGACCCTGCTCGCCACCGTCCTGCTCCTCCCCTTCGCACTCGCGACCACCGCCCCGGCGCCCGCCGACTGGACCTCGTCGTTCGTCACGCTGCTCCTCTACCTGGGCATCGTGGGCACCGCGATCGCATACTGGGCGACCGCGACCGCCAGCCGCCATCTGCCCGCGGTCACCACCTCGCTCGGACTGCTCGCGACCCCGGTCGTCAGCGTGATCACCGCGACGCTTTGGCTGGGCGAGCCCCTCACCCTCTCCCTCATCATCGCGATCGTCCTGGTCCTGGGAGGCGTGGCCATCGGCAGCACGGCCACCGACCGCGCCGCCCGCCATTCCTGACCCGCTCTTCGCGTCGGCGGGGTCGCTCTTCAGCACCGGGCCGAGCGGCCGGTGCGGACCAAGGTCCCATAGGCGGATCGGCGGCCACCGCCTAGACTCAGCCGTGATGGCAAGGCCGACGCTACGGCCAAGAACAGGAAGGAGCCTCGATGAACTATCTCGCATCGATCACCCTACTCGCATTCTCGCTCTCGCTGGTCGCATCCGGATCTGCCCTCGCGGCCGACGACTCGAAGGTGAAGGCCGCCACGGAGCAGGTCGAGCGCGGCGCGAAGAAGATCCCCGACGGCAAGATCGGCGAAGGCGCCACCGAAACCGCCAAGGGCATCGGCAACACGGTTTCCGAAGGCGCGAAATACAGCGGTGAAAAGCTCAAGGACGCCGGCAAGGCCGCCGAACCTCCGGCGAAAACCGCCTGGGGCAACGCGCGCGATGGCGCCGTCAACGTCGGCCGTACCGTCAAGGGCTTCTTCACGAATCTCTTTTCCAACTAGCGCGGGTTGGCCATTGGTCCCATAGGCAGGCTTCCCGCCTGCTGCTAGCCTGACCGTGGAGGTATCACCTGATGACACATCGAATGTGGTTTGCCGTAGTCGGCCTGTTGGCCATCGGCTGTGCTGGCCCGGCCGGGATGACCGGCCCCCAGGGTGCGACCGGAATGACGGGTCCCCAGGGCCCCACCGGGATGACCGGCTCGCAGGGCCAAACCGGGATGACCGGCTCGCAGGGTCAGCCCGGCATGCCCGGTTCACCGGCGCCCGTCGCCGCCGTTGCGCGCTGGACTCCCCTGAAGGACATCCGCTTCGACTACGACAAGGCGGAGATCCGGCCGCTCGAGATGAGCAAGGTCTCCGAGATCGCGACCTACATGAGTCAGAACCCGGCCGTCCGGCTGGGAATAGACGGGTCCACCGATCTTCTGCGGGGAACCAACCAGTACAACGTGGCCCTCAGCCAGCAGCGGGTCAGCAACGTTCGCGACGCGCTCCTTCGAGCCGGCGTCTCCGCCGACCGCATGGAAACTGGCGGCTTCGCGGTCCAGCAACCGAAGTGCAATGATTCCGCCGAGACCTGCTCGCAGCGTGACGGGCAAGTCGAGGTACTGGTCCGCCCGAGAAGCTAGCGCGGGAGAACCGTCAGGCCAACCCGGGCCGGGGCGAGTACACCGCCTCGGCCCTTCCTCATCGGCTCGCTCACCGCGGCACAATCACCTCGACCAGCCTCCACGATCTGTCGCGGCCTCGCGCCTCGACCGCGCCGTGCCATTGGACCTTGGTCCCGCACCTTAGGTCCTCTATGCCTCCGCTTCCGGGCCGATTACAGTCGACAGGTGAAAGGAGTACACCCATGCACAACATCTTCTACATCATCGGCGTCCTCGTCGTCGTGTTCGCGATACTCGGCTACCTCGGGCTCCGGTAACGACGATGCACCGTCTCGGACTCCTCGGCACCTTCGCCTTGGCATCGGCAACGTTCCTGGTCGCGCCGACGTACGTGGCGTCCCAAAGCGCTACCGACAAGATCGAGCAGAAAGCCAGGGGTGCCGCCCGGGAGGCGAAAGCTGAAGTCACCGATTCCTGGCTGACCGCCAAGACCAAGATCGCGCTCTACGCGGACGAGCGGGTCAGGGGTGGACAGATCGGCGTCGAGACCGTCCGCGGTACCGTCATGTTGCGCGGCAAGGTGGATTCGGAGGAGGCCATGACCGCGGCCGTGTCCATCGCGAAGGGCCTCGAGCACGTCAAGGCCGTCAAGAACGATCTGCAGGTCGTCCCGACCGGTGACCGCAAGGCAACCGACGCCTCCGACAAGGACATCACGCGCCAGATCCTAGCCAGCTTCTCGAAGACCACCCAGCTCACCCAGATCGATGTCCGGACCGATGGCGGAGTCGTCACCCTCACGGGTGTCGCACCGAGCATTGGCGCCGGCGCCCGCGCCTCGGAACTGGCTCGTAGTGTGTCCGGGGTCCGCGCGGTCAAGAACGAGCTGGCCTATGACCCGGCGTAGCGAGACGGCTCCCCCCGCAGCCGATCTCACGCGGGCGGTCGCGATGCAGCCGGCCCGGAAGGACCCAGGCTTCGATCCGCGCCCGGTCCACGGCGTCGACGGCCCGCTGATCGTGTCGGCGCTGATCCGCAACACGCGGCCCTCTCCCAGATTCGCTCGCCGGACCCTCGCTTGGCTGGCCGTCCTTCCCGTGCTGGCGTTCGCTCCCGCCTTTGCGGGTTCCTCCGCCTCCCGACAAGTCGCGTCGGCCGCATCCACGCCGCCTCCGATACACTCGAGCGCACCCATCGAGTCGGCCCGCGAATCTGTCGCGAATGATCTCCTCCCACCCATCCACTTTGCCGCGGGGACGACCGGGATTCGGCCGAGCGATACCAAGATCCTCGACGCGCATGCCGTCTGGCTCCAGCGTGATCTGAATCGGATCCTCCTGATCGAGGGCCACACGGATGGCCCGGGGGATAGCCCGTTCAGCCGAGGCGTTGGTCAACAGCGCGCCCAGTCCGCCAAGACCTATCTGGTGTCGCGGGGAGCGCTCCCGGATCGCATCATGATCTCCTCCCGCGGTGGGGGATGGCCCGCGTGCCAGGAGAAGACGGCTCCGTGTCGGGCCATCAATCGACGCGCGACCTTCTCGGCGGTGGCGCGACCCTGAACCGAGGCTCCGGTTGGTCGTGCCGCGGACTAAGGTCCACTGCCCCGCCCCATTCGAAGCTGCTCGCGTGGGCCCCGGAGGATCGAACACATGACAGGACAGCTGGAAGAATCCGTGGAAGCTGACCGCCATCGGGATGGCTCTCGTGGTCGCCACCGCGCTCGCGACCGGTGCCCTCGTGGGGGCCGGAGGCGGGACGCTCTACGGCTTGAACGAGAACGGAAAGCACGACGACCGCTGCCGGAGCGCCTACGCGGCCTGCATGCAGGCGCGCGGGTACACGAGCGAGTCGGCTGATGCGCCGGCCGGTCGATCACGTCACACCCGTCGCCTGGAGCGGATCGACGCGCTGAAGAAGCTCTGACGACCTCCGGGCCAGGGTTGACAGGCCACGGGACCTGGCTTCACTCTTCCCCAATGGCCTCCGACTACCACGCAATTCCGGACGGGCCCGCCCCGACCAAGCGCGAGCTGCTGGCCGCGCTCGCGTCGAGCCGCGACGAGGTGCTCGCCCTGGTCCGCTCGATGGACCCGGCCCGGCTCGAGGAGGGCCGCTACGAGAACGGCTGGAACGGCCGCCAGATCCTGGCCCACATCGCCTCCATCGAGTGGAGCTACCCGCGGCTCATCGACATCGCCCGCACCCCACCCGCGCCGGTGGAGCAGGCACCCCCCACCCGCGTGATGAAGGGCGGCAACGACGCCTACAACGACCGGCAGGTCGCCAAGCGCGAGGGCATGACCGTCGGCGAGCTCCTCGCCGAGTTCGAGGCGAACCGCGCCGCGACCATCCGGGCGGTGCGGGCCGCCGACGACGAGCTGTTCGCGCGGCGCATCCGCTCGGCGGGGGGCGTGGTCGGCCCGCTCGCCACCGTCTTCCACCAGATCGCGGTGGCCCACGTGCTGGGCCACGCGAAGGACATTGCCGGAGGCACGACCCACCATGGCTGATCGCAACCCGCGGGGCCCGCTCGACGGCGTGAAGGTGCTCGACATGACCGAGCACATGGCGGGCCCCTTCTGCACGATGATCCTGGCCGACATGGGCGCCGACGTGATCAAGCTGGAGCGCCCCGGCGCGGGCGACTCCTCCCGCGGCATGGGCGACGGCAGCGAGCGCAATCCCTACTTCCGCTACATCAACCGCAACAAGAAGAGCCTCACGCTCGATTACAAGGGCGCGCGCGGCCGCGAGGTCTTCCTCAAGCTGATCCCCGCCATGGACGTGCTGGTGGAGAACTATCGGCCCACCGTCATGGAGCGCGCCGGGCTCGGCTGGGAAACTTTGAACCAGTTGAACCCGCGGTTGATCTACGCGCAGCTCTCCGGCTTCGGCTCCGACGGCCCCTACCGCGAGAAGGGCGGCTTCGACCTCATCGCCCAGGGCATGGGCGGCATCATGCACGTGACCGGCGAGCCCGACGGCCCGCCCACCTCGGTGGGCCTGCCGATCTGCGATCTGGGCACCGGCATGTGGGGCGCCCAGGGCGTGCTCGCCGCGCTCTACGAGCGGCAGCGCACCGGCAAGGGCCAGAAGGTCGAGTGCTCGCTGCTCGAGACCGCGGTCGGCTTCTCCTCGTGGACCAGCGCGGGCTGGCTGGCCGACCACGTCGAGCCGGTCCGCATGGGCTCGCGCCATCGCCAGAACGCGCCCTACCAGCGCTTCGAGACCAAGGACGGCTACATGATGATCGGTGCCGCCGGCCAGTCCATCTGGCAGCGCTGCGCCCGCGCGCTCGGCCACCCGGAGTGGCTCGAGGATCCGCGCTTCGCCCGCTCACCCGAGCGGCGGAAGAACCGCTTCGCCCTCGAGAAGGAGATCACCGCGGTGCTGGCGACCGCCCCGACGTCGCACTGGACCAAGGTGCTCGACGACGCGGGCGTGCCCTGCGGGCCCGTCTACAACTACGAGCAGCTCTTCTCGGACCCCCAGGTGCAGCACCGCGAGATGGTGGTCCACGCGGACGACGCCGAGCTGGGCCGCGTGGCCCACATCCGCACTCCGATCCGCCTGTCGTCCAGCGACGTGGCGGTGCGACGGACCGCGCCGAAGCTCGGCCAGCACAGCGCCGAGATCCTGGCCGGCCTCGGCTACAGCCCCGCGGACATTCAGGCCCTGCGCGGCGAGAGCGTGATCTGATCTTCCTGATCCGGCACGGCGAGACGCTCGGCAACG
>Ga0207689_10003358_pt1 | contig 14650 bp, 9 predicted proteins | sample KBSMisM52_FD_184312 | JGI IMG/M metagenome (GOLD analysis project Ga0207689, IMG submission 184312) | Miscanthus rhizosphere microbial communities from Kellogg Biological Station, Michigan, USA - KBS Miscanthus M5-2 (SPAdes) (version 2) | ecosystem: Host-associated > Plants > Roots > Rhizosphere... | reverse complement strand
CGCCCGCCTGGCGCCAGATGTTCATGAACCTTCTTGACGAGCGTCTGATTCGTCTCGCACGTCTGATAGTGCAGAATGTCGGACATGAGCGCGATATCGTAGGGACCGCCAAGTCCATCCAGGTTAAAGTCTCCACCCAGCATCCCGATTCGAGAGTCGAATCCGGCATCTTTGACTGTTTTTTCCGCCAGGGGAAGCGTCGCGGGAAGATCGAACACCGTCGCAGTAAGTTCGGGATAGACCTGGCAGAAGGCAATCGCGTTGGTGCCGGCTCCCCCACCCAAATCCAAGAGGCGGACGCGTCCCTCGAGCCGCAATCTTTTGGCTAGTTCCGGTCCGCTCTGCCGGCCGATGCGATGGAGCACGGCCAGCACGTTCGCCCCTAAGGTTGGGTCGGTTTCGAACACATGCCGGTCCACCGTCCGCTTGCCCGAACGGATCGTGTCTTCCAACTTCCCCCAATTGTTCCATTCTGCGTCATGCAGAAGCAGAAGATGACCAATATATTGCGGGGAGTGGCGGACGAGATGTGCGTCTGCCGTAGTGGTGTTGCCGTAGAACTCCGCCGTCTTCGTCAGAAGGCGCATGGCGACGAGAGCGTTCAAGAGCAGCACAAGCGTCGGCTCGTGAGCACCGATTTTGGCGGCCGCTTCGGCTGCTGTTTTCGGCTTCCCGTCAAGAACCGAGAAGACGTTTAGCCGGACTGCGGTCAGAAGAATCTTGGTTTCCCAGTAATAGCCCAGCTGAAAGATTTCGGCGAGACTTAGTTCCCGTGGCACACCAATCCCCTCACAGCAGGATGCGACGTCTTTTGGAACATCCTGCAGCCCAAATAGTTGTTGAAAGACGGCATCTTACCCAGTTCAGAAAGGGAAAGGCAAGGCAGGAAGGGATCGAGAAGATGTCGGCAAAACACGAAGGGCAGCGGAGGATCCGCTGCCCTTCGACGGCTGCTGCCGTTGTCGCGGCCGAGTTGCGCTTACTTGAGTTCAGCCTTTAGGTTGGCTGTTCCACCATCTGCCACTTCGACTTCAAACTCGGTCTTCTTGCCCTTTCCAACAAACGGGTGCCAGGCAACGACCTTGTGCTTGCCGGGCGGCACATCCTTGATCTCGAACGTCCCGTCGTCCTTCACCACAGCGAAGTGGGGGTTCGAGACCGGGAGGAAGAACGACTGCATGAACTCGTGCTGGTCGCACTGCAGACGATAGAACCCGTCCTTTTCTGCACCACCACGGAAGGTGACGGGCTTGTCCAACTTGTCACCCTTCTTCGCGAGACCGATGTTGAAGCCGGTCGCAGAGGTGGAGCCCTTCACGGTGAAGCTGTGAGGATTGTGGAGCACTCCCTGGACGGACTTGGGATCGTCGGGATCGGAGTCGTGGTTTTCCACATGGAAGTTCTTGGTGTTGACCACCACGCCTGAATACGGTAGGAACTCGCAAAATTCGGCGATGACTTCCGTCCCTTTGTAGCCGTCCATGAATGCCTTGTCTTCGACATCCACGACCGCCACGACAGCGTTCTTCAACCCGCCATCCTTGCCGACTTCAATCGTGGGGAAGAACCGCTTGTCCCCATCCATGAGCTCCTTGTGAGGATTCTTCGGGCAGAACTTCGGGTTGGGGAACTTCGCGAAGGAAAACTCTTTCTTCTCAGCCTTCCCCGCGTAGGTAACTTTGCCGGCGATCGTCCCGCCTGCAAAGGAGGTGACAGGAGCCGCGACGAACGCGACGGCTGCCACGCCAAATACGATGGATAACGCACTCTTCATGTTACTGCCTCCTTGTGATTAAACGAAAAACCCAACATTATATGGTTATTAGCTCGCTGTCCCCCGTCTTCATTCCGGTTACGAGAGGAACAAGAAACCGCTCCCTCTCTGGGTACTCGATTGACGACTTGGCTGGCGAGGCTGGTTCTAGACGGAGTAGATATACTGAATGTTACCGTGGGATGTCAACAGGTTGTAACCTCGCCCCGGCGGCCCCTTTCACCGGCGGAAGCACATGGAGCAATGCGCCGGCGGCAGTGGCCCGGACGGCTTCGTTTTGATCGTGCAGAGCGGCTTTCAGGTCGGTCACGATCGCCTGATCGCCGATATGGCCGAGGGAACGAAGGGCGACGGTTTTTGGACCAGGAAGCGGATCTTCGGCGAGCGCCGACAATAGGGAGATGGCCCCCTGGCGATTCGCCTTGGTAGCCTTCCCCATGGCAAACGCAGCCGACGATCGTGAAGCCGGGTCATTGTGCTGGGCGAGCGCCAACAGCGTCGGCCCGACCGTCTCGAACGGCTGGCCCAGCTGGAGCAGGCCTGCGGCTACCGCGGCTCGCACACTGAATGCGGCGTCATTGAGTTTACGCGTCAATGCCGGCACGGCATAATTGGTGCCAAGGTCGGCGAGCGCCGCGGCTGCGGATTCACGGACAGGCGGCACGGGGTCCCCGAGCAGCTTCTCGATGTCTTCCCTGGCCTCATACCCATGCAGATGGCCGAGCCCTCTGGCAGCGGCCGCACGAACCGAAGGCTGATTGTAGGTCAACAGACCCTTCATCAACGGCGTGGCCCGCTGATCGTTCAGGTCCGCCATGGTACGAAGGGCCTCCGCACGATCTTCCGGATTGGGCGCCTCGGCCGCCTTGTGCAATTCCTCCCAGGCTTCCGCACGCCCGAGCCTGATCAATGCCCCAAAGGCGGCAATGCGGACGGTCGCCAATTCGTCCTTCGCAGCCCGTTCGATCAGCGGGAGCACCGACCGGTCACCGCTCTTGCCGAGCGCCTTGACCGCACGGGCTTTCACAATCCCAGCCTGATCGTCCAGCGCGAGTTGTAGCTTCTTTGATCTGCGTCCTCTCTCGGACCGCCCTAGCCCCTCCACGGCCAAGACCCTCACAGGTCCGGAGCCGTCACTCAATCCATCTTCGAAATACGGCACCGCCTCGTCGGAGTCGATTTCCTTCAGCGCCGTATAGGCGGCCCCACGCATCTGCTCGCGCATATCCTTCACGAGCGACAGAATGAACCCAAGAGCCATCTCGCGCAACAGCGGGACATCGTCTTGATGTAGTCCCGCCTCGAGCTTGTCATATTCCGCAAGCGCCTCTCGAGGCGTTCCAAGCTTTATGAGCGTCCGCACTTTCAAGCGGCGGACCTCCGGCGATGCCTGGGCGTCCTGACTCAACTTGGAGAGACCATCTATGACCTGCTGATATTTCTTCTCGTCGTACAACGCCTTGAGGTCCGGCGGCACGGAAGCCGAACCAGCTCCAAGCGCGAAGGACGTCAGAACGACGAGCGCAGCCCATCTCATGTGGCTCATTCCGCTATCCACGCTGCCCTCGAACCGTTGCAAGCTGCCGTTTTTGGTACCCCGGCGGTTCGTTGAAATACTCGGTGGGCTGCGGGGACCATCTGATCCGTTCATAGACGAATGACCAGTCACGGTCGCGGCTGACGAGCTTGAGCACCGTGCCTGTTTCTACATCGACCCATTCGAACCACTGTTCCATTCGTCCATGACGGTCTGTTTGGACTTCGTATAACTGTGCCGGCCGCCCAACGGCCGTTGCTTCGCCGACCAGTGTCCGGCCACGTTCTCCTGGAAGGGTCGGGTGCATCGGCAGCACATCGTCCGGATCGAGCGGCGTAACGAGCAATTGCTTCTGTTGTGCCAGCAGGTACCAAGCTTCTGCACGATCCAGTCGGATGATCTCGATTGCCGCGTAGCCATAGTCCGTGCGGATCGCGTATTTGTACTCGAGCCTGACACGGTCACCCTTCGCAAACACTTGCGCCTGATGCTTCTTTCCGTTCACCTGCTTGATGAGGGTTCCCGAAAACTCGCGCGGAGAGGCAATCTGTTTTTCGGCAACTGCAGGAACAGGGGGTATCCAAAGCGTAGTGGCAAAGGTCGAGGCAAGTAGGAAAGAGGCCAGGGACTTGGCAGAAGCAATCGGTTCGCGGCTTTTCAACATCCACTAATGCTGATGTTCGACGAACGGATCAATCTCAATAGTTCGACCAAGCGATTCCGGGCCGAAACGGGGATTGTCCACCACCTTATACGCGGACCGGTCACCTTTCGGCGCCGGCAATGAGAGTTGCTCGGTCACTTTGCCGTCGGCCTTTACGGTCACCATTTTCGTCATACCTGGACCTGTCTGCGGATGCCAGACAATGAGTTGATAGGTTCCAGGAGGCACCTGCTCCAGAGAGAATTTTCCGTTCTCGTCCGTCAGGGCATAGTAGGGATTGTTCACCGCCATGGCCCAGCTTTCCATGTACGCATGAAACCCGCACTGCATATAAAAGGTACGCCGGCCCTTGTTCAGATAGATCGGTCCCACGAGCGACTTGCCCGGCGCATGATTGTGAATTGCATGGAGGTCGCCGCGGTTGTGCTGATGGTTCATGACCAGCGGCGTATTGAAGAGTACCCGGGCGCCGGCTTCCAACGAGGTTTCATAGCCCTGAATATCATGCATGACGGGATCCATGTTGACCACTTCGACGGCGTGCCCGTTGCGAACAATCGTCATGAACGGCTGAAACATGCAGTCGCGCGCCTCTATTAATGGGACGGACACTTCAAAGGGTTTGCCTGCCTCTACGCCTTCGAGCAGCACGATCGCATCCCTCAGGCCAGCGTTAGGACCGACCACAAAATCATGAAGGAGCCGCCAGCCGCGGCCGTTCGAAATGCGGCCGCAATACTGAGGGTCCGGAAACGTAATCAGATTGAAGCCTTTGGGTTCGGGCACGGCCCCTTCGAGTGTGACCGTCCCTTCAACGACGCCGCCATGCTCCACGTCGATGACGTCATACCCGAAGGCGGCACTGTTGCTGAGGGCGACCGCGACGACGAGACTCAATCGTAAGAAGTGCGTGATCAGACTTGCATTCACGATGTGCTCCGTATGATGTGAAGGAATGGATAAGACCTATGTATTATGGATGAACGGTCGTCACCTTAGGGTGTCTGCACTTCGAGAGTCGGTCGAATATCTAAGCTCTTGCCAAGCGAATCAGGCCCAAAATGCGGGTTCTCTTCGATTTCATGGGCGCTGCGCCGGCCCTTGGGAGATTCGAACACGAAATCGGCCTGCGCCGATCCCTTGGCCGGAATGGTGATTTTCTTTTCGAGGACCGTTCCCACACCCGGATGCCAGGCCATCAGCGTATAGTCGCCGGGTGGCACATCGGTCAGCGAGAATCCTCCGCTACTGTCGGTCAATTGATAGTAGGGATTGTCCACCGCAAGCCCCCAACTTTCCATATAGGCATGAAATCCACACTGCATGACGAAAAACCTCCGCCCTTTGGTCATCTGGATCGATTCTCGGACCGGCTGACCAGCCAGATGCTCATGGGTCTCGGCACTCACAAAGCGCTTGTGGTGCGGGTTCATGGGAAGCGGGGTGTTGAAGAGCACCCGTGGACCCAGGTGTGATGTCTCATAGGCTTGGATGTCGTGCATCACAGGATCCATGTTCATCACGACCACCTCTGATCGGTCGCGCACGACTGTGACAAAGGGTAAAAACCGGCAATCTCGCGCTTCGATGGTCGGTGGCTCAAACTTAAACGGTTTGCCTTTGGTCGCATCAGCCAACCAGACGACGGCACTCTTGAGACCTCCGCTCTCCGTTACTTCGAATTCCTTTAAGATTCGCCAGCCGGTCCCGGTCGAAATCCTTCCGCAGTAGACTGGATCTGGAAATGTCACGAGGTTGAATCCTTTGGGAATCGGCTTGCCCGCGGTGATGGCCACTTTTCCTGTGATGGTTCCCCCATCGGTGACCTGAATTTCCTCGTATGCCCAGACAGTTGCGCCAGTCATCACCAGCCAACCGCACAACAACAACAGCAGCCTCTTCATCATGCCTCCAAGATCGATCCGACACCGTGCAATCTGGTCATCGTACCAAATGCACTACACAAAGCAAAAGGGGGAAGCCTTGCGGCCTCCCCCTTCATTGCTGCATTGCCCTCCGTCCCGGAGGGCACCGATGCTTACTTCGCAGCGACCGGAATCACCTGCGTCGCATTGTCGATCGAGGCGCTCTTCATGCCTGCGCCCGCGCCCGCGAGAGGCAGCAGCCGCTGGTCGCCAGCCGGCAACACGCGGAGGTAGCCCCATTGCCCGGACTGCGAGTACGGCAACCGTTGGTTGCTGTACACATAATCGCCTGGCAAGCGGTAGGGTCCACCGGCCGACGGCACGAACGCGTCCAGCACTTCGGAACCGGAGAACTCGACCACGCTGATCTGGTCGGCACCCCGCATGAACGGCTCGATTGGCCACTCATGCTTCTCGACGCTGAACATGCCGTTCTGCTCGTTATTCGCCCCAATCACGTGAATGCGCACGGGATCGCCCGCATGCGATTCAATGATGGGCGTCGCAGGATCTTCGGGCTTGTCCGCTTTGCACGGCTGGAACACCTTGCCGAGCGAGCAGCCCTGCTCTTCACGATACTTGTACGGCTCCGACCGGTAGTTGACACCGGTCAAACCCGCCACGTTCTGCACGTAGGGCATGAAGCTGGTGCCGATGATGTTGTCCTCGTCCTGGAAGAACAAGGCCACGTCTCGGTAATTCGGCCGGCTTTCGTTGCCCGGGATCGTGCGGTCGATGATGACATCGGCCGCCCAGGCATTCTTGTTCGAGAGATCGGCACCGGTCTTCGGGTCGCGATACTTTGAACCCTTCGGACCGACCACGACGGCGCCGAACAAGCCGTTGCGTGGATTGGTCATCACGTTCCCCCAGTCCCAGACCAGCGAGGTCGTCTCGCCGTTGAACGGATCCGCATAGTAGGTGTACGTCCGTTCTCCGCCGGAAGCGATCGTCTGATCGCCAGGGTTGTTGCCGACGTTGGCACCCATCGAATCCTTCGGATCGAACACCAATCCGATGGCCGAGAAGGACGCCTTGCTCTCTTTCATCTTGTTCTTCAACTGCACCTTCACGCAATCCCCGACGTTCACGCGCAGCGTGAGCGGCATCGGATGCGAGCCGCCGGAGACCTTCGCCGCGTCTTCTTCCAACGCGTAGATCTTGGCGTCGGGATTGGTGATTTGGATCTTCCGCTCGAAGTCCACTTCAATGGCCTCAGGCGCCTTCGCATTGAAGGTCATGGCCGGATAATCCATTGCCACGACGTTGAAGGTCTTCACCGGGGCGTCGGCCGGACAGACCGGCAACGCCTTTGGAATTTCACCCTTGACCGAGAACCCCGCCGGAAGCTTTTTCAGATCCGACTGTTCCTTGTCATACACCCGGATAATGCCCCATCCGCCCTCTGAGAATTTCGAGGAACGGCCGTTGAAGTGGATATAGTCGCCGGCTTGATGCCGCGGACCGCCTGCTTCAGGCACCACCAGGTCGTACCGCTCGGCAATCCCGATGTGGATCGAGTTCTTGCGATTCGCATCGGACGCATAGCGCTCGGACCAGAACGTATGACCGGACAAGGTCCACGTCATCGTTTCGTTCATGAGCGTATGCAGCAGCCGGAAGACCATCGTGTCCCCTGTGTAGGCCCGCAGCAGCGGCGTATAGGGATCCCCGTGGATCTGACTGTTGAACGCCTGCGAGACATCCGGGTTCGTCGCCAACCGCTGGGCAATCGGGCCGGCCCGGAAGTTCAGGCCACTGCCCGTCGTGTGCGTCCCGCCGTTCAGGAACGGCATCGGCGTCATGTACAGCTTTTCAGGCATCATGAAGGACACGGTCTTGCCTGCCTCGAGCGCCACTTCGACCGGCTGTCCGGGAGGATTGCCCGCGGTCACGATATTGACGGTGTGTGGCACGGTGTCGTGCACCTGCACCATCAATTCGCGGAAGCTGTTGTTCACGCCATGTCCGACCGGCTCGTTGGTATGGATGTCCGCGATCGGACCGCTCCAGACGAGCTTGCCGGTTTTCGGATCATGATAGGTCGAGCCGACCGGCTCGGCGATGAACGTCCCGAATCCGCCGTGCGGCCAGGTGGTGGCACCGAACGCATGGTCGTGCCAGAAGACCGTACCGACGTCTGCATCGACCCAGAACCTCTGCCGGACGAATTCCACCGTCACGATGTCGTTCGCCGGATGATCATTCTTCAATCCCTTGGCCAGGGTGATCGTATTACCGTTGATCGCCTTGATGCGGGAGATTTCGTTGCCTTTCACATTGTCGGCCCCGACGAGGATCAAGGTCCCGACATGGTACTGCTTCGCATTCTTCACCGAGAGACTGTTCGAGCCCTTCTTCGCGGCCGCCGTCAGCACCGTGTTCATCGGCATCGGCAGGCCCTTCTTGTTCTTCTTCTCCAGCATGGTGAACGGCCGCACCGACTGCTCATAGGAGAAGCCGGTGATGACGCCGTCCGATGCCTGATTGTCGAATTGCAGGAAGTGCCAGTGGGTGTTGATCTTCGACGACTGGAAGTTCGTGTAGTCGTCGTCGTCCCACTCGCTTGTCAGCATCCAATCCACACAATCATAGATGTTGCCGCGGACCACCAACGGATATTTGAGGTCATCATTGGCGCGGATCGCGGCTTCTTCTTCATGCAGCACATAGATCAAGCCGTTCGGATCGACCACGGGCGGTTCCTTCCCCTGCGCCTTGGCGATCTTGATCGGCAGCTTGATGAAATGCACGTTGTAGCTCTTGCGACCGGCATTCACCGGGCAGAGACTCCAGTTGCCCTGCTCACCCGGCTGCGCCTGGTCGACACTCTCCTCGCCATTGGCGTCACGCCTGATCATCTCCAGCCAGGGCGCGCCCGCGTGGTTCGGAGAGAACATCACCCGCTTGCCGAAGTGCGGCGTGAGGTGCGGCCACGCCACTTTCCCCGTCAGCGGCTCAAACATGATCGGATGCCGCTTGCCTGGATGGGTCGATTTATACTTCGGATTGTCGATCGTGCTCTCCTTTTCACTCATCGCCACGCTGCCGTTCCAGGTCCAGTCCAGCACGGTAGCGTCATAGGACACAATCTGGCCCTTCTCATCGTCTTTGTGGCCAGGTTTGCCCGGTGTGGGCAGCTGCATCTCGACCCAGTCTTTGATCGTGATCGTGGCGGGATTGCCCTTCCAGTTGCTCTTGCCCTTATCAACGATCTTGAACTGCGTGCCGAACCAATCGACCGTTTGACCGACTAACTTGTCGGATGAGATTGGGGTCTTGATGCGGCCTTTGCGATCCGGCAGCTCGCGGAGATCCGGCATCACGTCGTTCCGCAGATCACCCTGTTGGATAGTGTTGTACACGCGCCAGTAGCCCCACATGCCCGCTACATAGTGGTGGGCGACGTGGCAGTGGAACAGGAAGTCGCCGGCCAGCTGCTGGCAGAGACCGGACCCGCACTCGGTTTCGAGGTCGAGGGCTTCCGACGGTCCGATGACCTCGACGTCCACGCGGTCGGTCTTGGCCCGAATCACGGGATATTTCACGGGCCCATTCGTAGCCGTGGACCAGAGGTTCATGTCATCGATCGCTCGCGGGCTGCGCGGCCACCGGATGGTCCCGCCGTGCGGATGGTGACTGTGGAACACTTCCGATCCGCCATGCACGAGGCGGAATTTGGCTGGATCGCCCATGTACGAGCGCGGAATCGTCGGGGACGGATCGCCGAACGTATAGGAGCTATAGCCCATCGACTCGTCCTCGAAACCGAAGTATTCGTGCTGCACATGCATGTTGTTGATGCCGAACGGCTCGCTGCGATAGTTGATGGCGCGGCCGCCCGGACGATAGGCGTCGGTCAGCGGATCGCGCTGGGGCAGGAAGTCCCCCTTCTTGTTCAGCGGACGAAACGCCTCATCGCCGACTTCATGATAGATCAGCACGAATTCGCGGAAGTCGGGGCCGGTGCCGTTCTTGATGATGGTCTGCCAGCCGCTCGTGGCCGCCGTGGCATCGCCAGAACCCAATGGCTCCAGGTAGCTCGAGCCGCGCGGTTCCACCACGAAGGCACCGAAAAGTCCCATGACCGTTAACTCACGGTCGTTGCTGAAGGTATGGAACTGACGGACGCCTTCCTGCGTGCTCGGATGGATGTACCATTCATAATCGCCGCTCTTGTCCTTGGCGACGATCGTATCGGGATTGGTCGTGGTCGCCGCCGCGCCCGTCGCGCTCACGATCATGGCCGAGCCATGAATGTGAAGGCTGACGTCCTCGCCCCCTTCCAGTTTGTTGCTGAGTTTCAGCTTGACGCAGTCGCCTTGATTACCACGAATCACCAGTGGCTGAATCCACTGGGCTTGCACGCCGGGAATGACGGCACCCGGATCATGACCTTCCTTATCGCGGGCTTCCTTATTGGTGTTTTCTTCCGCTCGAACTTTGTCGAGGTTCTCATCCAGCACGTACATGTAACCGGGATAAAAATCGAGCCACTGATTGAGCGTGATCTCGATGTTGATCGCGGAAACGTTGTACTGCTTGACGGGTGCCGTAGCTGGACACTTGCCGCCACCCGTCATGGCCACCGGCTCCACCCGAGGATCGGAGACGAGCAGCATGTCCTGCCCGCCTGCGCCATACTGGTGCATCATCGCGGAGGTGTTGTACATGCCGGTGTTGACGCCTTGCACCTGCGGATCATGGGACATATGCTCCATGATGCGCTGATGTTGTTGTTCGACCATCGCGGCACGTTCGCCCTTGCCGGACATGGTGTCTTCCACGATCGTTTGCCCCTTGAGTTGCTCCGCCCAAGCGGGAAGCTGATGCGTCATCGCCCCATGGGACGATGCGTTCTCGGCGGATGCAAGCGGAGCCCAGAGTAGGGCCGCAGCTGCTAACACGCCGAGCGTGCAGGTGGGTCGGTGGACCCCTGTGAGATGAGACAACATGGACTGGCCTCCTTACAAATGAATGAGTTGACTAACAGAACAAGGTGTAAATTGCCGGTGAAGAACCTCTATAGAGAAAAAGGACCGATCAATCAGAAGACCGAGTAACAGACGAAAAATCCCTCGCAGAAACTTTGGTGACGCCCGCGAGGGAATTGGAAAGATACTCAAGTTTCTATGGGGTGTCAATCCCCTTGATCCCGTTGGTGTTCTTCAGCAAAGCGGAAGCGCGAGGCCACAGAAAACCTCCCGAATTCGAATGCACTTTCGTCCATCAGGCCCCGGATCGAGTTCTCCTCTCGTTCCCCCCCTGTTTGTGCGATAATCTTTGCCATGATCCTCAAGCGTTGGCTGGTCGGCGACCCCATCAAGACCGCCCAAGCTGCACACGAACGGCTCTCCAAACGGCTCGCCTTAGCCATCTTTTCATCTAATTCGATCTCCTCGGTCGCCTATGCGACCGAGGAAATTCTCCTGGTATTGATTCTTGCGGGGACTGCGGCGCTGGCATGGTCCATTCCCGTCAGTCTGGCCATTCTATTTCTGGTCATTGTATTGACCATTTCATACCGCCAAATCATTTATGAATATCCGGAGGGCGGCGGCGCCTACATTGTGGCGCGCTCCAATCTTGGCGAGATGCCTGCGTTGATCGCGGCCGCGGCACTGATGATCGACTATGTGCTCACCGTCGCCGTGAGTGTCGCGGCCGGAGTCGCCGCAATCACCTCGGCAGTCCCCGAGTGGTTCGGCCACCGAACAACCTTGGGCCTGCTGTTCACCCTCTTCATCGTGGTCGTGAATCTCCGCGGGGCGCGGGAATCGGGCAAGTTTTTCGCGGTGCCCACATATATGGCCATCGGAGCCTTGGGTCTCATGGTCGTGGCGGGCACCTATCGATCCCTGTCGAACGCCAGCATCCTGCTTCCTCCGGTCACTGCAACTGGGCTGAATGGTGGAACCGAAGCCTTGACGCTGTTTCTAATCTTGCGTGCCTTTGCAGCGGGTTGTGCGGCGGTCACTGGCATGGAAGTGATCTCAAACGGCGTCGAAGCCTTTCGTTCTCCAGAATCCGGGAATGCTGCCACCACTATGGTGTGGATGTCCGTCATCCTTGGATCGCTGTTCATGGGCATCAGCTTGATGGCCTACCATTACGGCATCATCCCGAAGGAGGATGAGACCGTGGTCTCACAGCTGGCCCGCCTGACCTTCGGGACCGGTCTGGTCTATTACGTCATCCAAGTGGGAACCATGACACTCCTCGTGCTGGCGGCCAACAGCGCCTTCGCAGGCTTCCCTCATTTGGCATCTATTCTGGCGAGGGACGGGTTTATGCCCCATCAGATGGCCACGTTCGGCGATCGCCTGGTCTTTTCCAACGGCATCATTATTTTAGGATTCTTTGCCTGTCTTCTGCTCGTGATCTTCCAAGGCGACACCCACGCCCTCATTCCGCTATATGCCATCGGCGTCTTCGTGTCGTTTAGCCTCTCCCAGGCAGGGATGGTGCGCCGTTGGGTGATGAAGAAGGGATTGCACTGGCGGAAGAAGTTAATCGTCAACGGAATCGGCGCCATTACGACGGGGATCGCTACAACCATCATCGCCGTCACCAAATTCATGCAAGGGGCCTGGATTGTCTTTCTGCTCGTCGCAGCTCTCATCATGATGTTCCGGGCGATCCGCTCCCACTACAAGGCCGTCGCCGAGCAAGTCCAACTGACCCGGGACGCCCGTCCACCGCGCCCGCGCCGCAACCTCATCCTCATTCCCATTGGCGCGGTCAACAAGGCGGTCGTGCGAGCTGTCGATTACGCAAGAAGCCGGGGAGGCGAGGTGCGCGCGGTGCTTATCGATGTCGACAAAGAAGAAACGGCCCTGGTAGAAATGAAATGGGCGCAATGGGGCTGTGGCGTTCCGTTGATCGTGTTGCCTTCTCCCTACCGGTCGATCCTGGGCGCGCTGATGGACTATATTGAAGAGAACCTCGACAAAGATCCGGAATGCTGGATTACCGTGGTCCTGCCGGAGATTCTGCCGGCCCGCTGGTGGCAGAATATTTTGCACAATCAACGGGCGTTGCTGCTCAAAGGAGCCCTCTTGTTCAAGGATCGCGTCGTGTTGACCGACGTCCCCTTCCACCTGACGAGGTAACCATGAGCCAACAACCATACGGTGTGAGGCGTCTAGGGCGTTGGACTTCCTCTGTGATCCTGTGCGGAGGCGTGCTCATGGCCAATACGCCGGTCTACGCCTTTAACATCACGGAACCTGCGTCAGGTGCGAAGCTGGCACCCGGACAAACGGTGACCGCACACGTGGACCTCGGAAACGACATCGGCATCGTCAAGGTCCGGTATTATTGGTACCGTGAGCTGGACGAAACTCTCGTTCAGCAGGATGACACCGACTCAGGACCTTCGAAGTCCGGTGCCAAGATCTCGATGGACAAGTTCCTTCAAAAGGACAGCGTGGTCGGCGGTTCCGTGGTCTCGCTGCCGGTACTCGTCTCGACCGGAGACATGGACCCGGCCTTCGGCGGTCCCCTCAAGGTGCCTGTGGATGCCATCGGACCAATGCGGTTGCTCGCCGTGGCCGATATCTCACGCGGCCGGCTTGGCACCAGAACCGTTTTCGACGAGATCGCCGTCAATGCCGAACCCAAAGCTGAGCTTCAGGCCATTGATTTTGAAACGGACAAGCCCTTACTGCTCGGACGGGAAGGGCAATCGGCCACCTATGGACAGGTGGACGTCCTCGGCAAGATCTTCGAACTTCCCGTCGTCGGCGATTTTGCGGATGGCGTGTCGAGACCGCTCACAGCCCCGACAAGCGGGACCAGCTATCACTCGTCCAATGACAAGGTCATCCAGGTGCTGTCGGACGGCATGCTCAAGATCGTCGGGAATGGAAAAACCGTCCTGACGGTGAAGAACCGGGGGAAAGAGGCATCGTTGGACGTCCACGTGGCGGTGGGTGACGAACCCAACGAGCCGCCGGTGGCAGTGGCAGGGGCCGACCGCACGGTGAAGTCGGGTGCGAAGGTGGAGTTGAACGGCTTGGGCAGCCGCGACCCTGAAGGCGAAGCACTGTTTTATACCTGGAGCCAGGTCCGGGGAGCGAAAGTGCCGCTCTTGGATCTCAACATGCCGAAGGCCTCCTTCCTCGCACCATCCGTTTCAGAACCGAAACTCTTCCGCTTCAGATTACGAGTGACGGATAAAAAGGGGGCGGACAGTATGCCCGTATTCGTCGACGTGACCGTGGAGCCGTAATCGGTCAGCCACGTCTGGCTGCAAACTCCCGCTCGAAGCCCGGCAAGATGGCTTTGAAGAACGCGTTTTTGATGAGGCCGATGACGATCTGGATTATCTCGGTCTGAGGCCGGCTCGTCCGTCCAGACACATCCACCTTGGTGGCGACCTCGTCACGGGGAACGTTTTCAAGCAAGGTCGAGAGATCTTCGATCGCTCCCTCCCGCACCTTATCCAACGCATTCTTTTCTCGATCCTGCACCGAATCGTAGACCTTCAACTTCCTCACCAACGGCTGGCTGCTGTTTCGCCCGGACGACCGCCTGATGCGGCCGCTGCAGTGCCACGGCGTGCCGACCGGCGCGCCCGTCGCCGTCGATCCGCGGTCGGGCAGGCTGACCACCAGGCCACAGGTCTCGACCTCGCCGTCGTCGGTCTGCGACGGCGATCGGATGCGGCTGGCGCAGATCGACAACGACACCCAGTTCCGCGAGATGCTCGACGAGGCCAACCGGGCGAACGCATCGTTCTATCCCAT
>Ga0207689_10003356_pt1 | contig 14651 bp, 13 predicted proteins | sample KBSMisM52_FD_184312 | JGI IMG/M metagenome (GOLD analysis project Ga0207689, IMG submission 184312) | Miscanthus rhizosphere microbial communities from Kellogg Biological Station, Michigan, USA - KBS Miscanthus M5-2 (SPAdes) (version 2) | ecosystem: Host-associated > Plants > Roots >... | reverse complement strand
CATCCGCGGGGCGACTTCGGCATCGACGCCGACGGCCTCGGCCTCGCCGAAGGCACCGGCCCCGACGGCCAGCGCTGGACCTACGCCAACATCGCGCTCGCGCGCGCCGCGATGTTCGACGGCATCGCGCCGGGAACGCACGCCGCGCTCGCGCCGCTCCTCTACGCCGGGATGCGCGAAAAGAAGATCTCGGCCGAGATCTACCGCGGCCGCTGGGAGAACGTCGGCACGCCCGAGCAGCTCGCCGCGCTCAACGCCGCACGCTGATCTCTGCGGCGAGCAGCGCAGCGCGGCGCCGAAGGCGCCGGCCCCTCCCTCTCGGAGGGAGGGGTTGGGGAGGAAGCAGTCCTGTTCCGCCGCGCGCGGCCGCTAGGCCGCGAGCGGCAAGGTGATCGCGTCGATGCGTGCGAGCACCTCGGGGGTCAGCTTCGGGATCGCGTCGACCGCGGCGAGATTCGACCGAAGCTGCGAGACGCTCGACGCCCCCGTGATCACCGTCGAGACATGCGGATTGCGCGCCGCCCACGCGATTGCGAGCTGCGCGACGGTGATCCCGAGGTCGGCGGCGATCGCCTCGAGACTCGCGACCGCGGCGTTCTTCGCTTCGTCGGTGAGGGCCTTGGCGAGCCAGCCCATGTTCTCGAGCGCACCGCGGCTGCCCGGCGGAATGCCGTTCCGGTACTTGCCGGTGAGCAGGCCGCTCGCGAGCGGGCTCCAGGTCGTGAGGCCGAGGCCGATGTCGTCGTAGAGGCGTGCGTATTCCTGCTCGACGCGCTTGCGATGGAAGAGGTTGTATTGCGGCTGCTCCATCACCGGCTTGTGCAGGTGGTGCTTGTCGGCGATGTCCCATGCCGCGCGGATGTCGGCGGCGCTCCACTCGCTCGTCCCCCAGTAGAGCGCCTTGCCGCGCGCGATCATGTCGCTCATCGCCCACACCGTCTCCTCGATCGGCGTGTGCGGATCGGGCCGGTGGCAATAGACGAGGTCGATGCAGTCGAGCTGCATGCGCTTGAGCGACCCGTCGATCGCCTGCATCAGGTACTTGCGGTTGAGCGTGTCGATGCGATTGACCGGATTGCCGCTGTCGCGGCCGAGCCCCCAGAAGAACTTCGTCGAGACGACGTAGTGCAGCCGCGGCCACTTGAGCGCCTTGATCGCCTCGCCCATCACGACTTCGCTCTGGCCCTGCGCATAGACCTCGGCGTTGTCGAAGAAGTTGACGCCGGCGTCCATCGCGACGGCGAGCATCTCCTTCGCGGCGGCGACGTCGACCTGGTTGTGGTACGTGATCCACGAGCCGAGCGAGAGCTCGCTGACCTTGAGGCCGCTCGCGCCGAGTCGGCGGTATTGCATGGGCATGGCAGTCGACGGAGGAAGACGCGGAAGCGAGGCCGGCGATGCCGACCCCGCGATCGAGGGTAGCCGAAAGCCCGTTTCCGCGCCGGCCGCTACAGTGCCGGGATGTCTGACGTCTCCTCCTTCGTCGAGCGCCGTCGCCGCGTCGCCGACGCGATCCGTGCCGGCGGCGGCGGCGTCGCCATCGTTCCGACTGCGCCAGAGCAGCGGCGCAACGGCGACAACGATCACCCGTACCGCCACGGCAGCGACTTCCACTATCTCACCGGCTTCGCCGAGCCCGGCGCGTGGCTGATCATCGCCGCCGACGGCCGCTCGACACTTGTCTGCCGGCCGAAGGACGTCGAGCGCGAGCTCTGGGACGGCCTGCGCCTCGGTCCCGACGCCGCGCCGGCCACGCTCGGCGTCGACACCGCGGTCGCGATCGACGCGCTCGACGAGACGATGGTCGCGAGCCTCGCCGGTCAGCCCGCGGTCTGGTGGACCTTCGACTCGCCGCGGCTCGGCGAGCGCATCGGCGGCTGGCTCGAGCGCATCCGCGCGCACATCCGCGCCGGCGCCGACGCGCCGACCGTGCAGCGCGACCTCGCGCCGCTGCTCGCCGAGATGCGGCTGCACAAGGACGCCGGCGAGGTCGACACGATGCGCCGCGCCGCGACGATCAGCGCCGCGGCGCACGCACGCGCGATGCGCTTTTGCGCGCGCCGCTTTCGCGTCGACCCGGCGGCGACCGTCGCCGAGTACGAGATCGAGGCCGAGCTGCTGCACGAGTTCCGCCGCTCGGGTGCCGAAGGTCCCGCGTATCCGCCGATCGTCGCCGCCGGCAGCAACGCCTGCATCCTCCACTACGTGCCGGGGCCGACGCCGCTCAACGCCGGCGAGCTCTGCCTGATCGATGCCGGTTGCGAGCTCGACGGCTACGCGAGCGACGTGACGCGCACGTTCCCGGGCGCCGGCCGCTTCAGCGCCGCGCAGCGCGAGCTGTACGACATCGTCGAGGCGGCGCAGCATGCCGCGGTCGCGGCAACACGCCCCGGCGCGCGCCACCGCGACGCGCACATCGCCGCGGTGCGCGTCCTCGCGCAGGGCATGCTCGACACGGGTCTGCTCGACCGCAACGTCGTCGGCGACCTCGACGCGGTGATCGAATCGGCGGCGTACCGCAAGTTCTACATGCACGGCACCGGCCACTGGCTCGGCCGCGACGTCCACGATGTCGGCGACTACCAGTCGGCCGACGAAGCTCCGGTGCAGCAGCCCGACTGGATGGGCGGCACGGTCGTCAAGAAGCCGTCGCGCGTGCTCGAGCCGGGGATGGTGGTGACGATCGAGCCCGGCATCTACGTCCGTCCCGGCGAAGACGTCCCCGAGCGCTACTGGAACATCGGCATTCGCATCGAGGACGACGCCGTCGTCACCTCGGGCGGTTGCGAGCTGATCAGCCGCGGCGTGCCGGTCGCAGCGGCCGAGATCGAAGCGCTGATGCGCGACGCCTGAGGCCGGCGCGGCGCTTGCCAGCAGTCGGCACGTGCCGGTCTTCCTCATCTTCGCCGCCTGCGCGTTCGCGAGCGGCTTCGCGCTGCGCCTCGCCGACCCGATCGTGCTGCCCGTCGCGGCGCACTTCGCCGTCACGCCGGCGACCGCGGCGATGCTCAACACCGCCTACGCACTGCCGTACGCGCTCGCGCAGCCGTTCCTCGGTCCGATCGGCGACCGCTTCGGCAAGACGCGCTGTATCCAGGTCTGCGTCGCCGGACTCGCGGTGACGCTGCTGCTCGGCGCGCTCGCACCGAGCTTCGCGCTCCTTCTCGCGACACGCGTCGCCGCGGGCGTCTTCGCCGGCGGCCTGATCCCGCTCGTCCTCGCCGGCATCGGCGATCGCTTCGACATGCGCGAACGCCAGGTGATGATCGGGCGGATGCTGTTCGCGATCATCTCGGGGCAGATGCTCGGCTCGGTCGTCTCGGGATTCGCGAACGACGCCTTCGGCTGGCACAGCTCGCTCGCGATCGGTGCCGCGGTCGGCGCGGTCGCGACGGCGGTCGCGTGGGGAGCAATGCCGCGCGGCGCGAGCGCCGCGACGAGCCGCGACGAAGGCTCGTTCGCCGACCTCTACGCGCGCGTCCTCGTCAACCCGAAGGCGCCGTGGCTGATCGGCGGCGTCGCCGTCGAAGGCGCGTTCTTCTACGGCCTCTTTCCGTACATGGGCGAGCTGCTGCGCGCGACCGCGGTCCCGGGCGACGGCCCGACCGCACGCATCACGGGTCTGGTCCTCGGCGCGTTCGGCGTCGGCGGCCTCCTCTACGCGGCGGGCGTGCGCGTGTTTCTGCGCGCGTTCGGGGTGCGCCGGATGTGCCTGATCGGCGCGAGCACCGGCGCGCTGGCCTACGCCACGCTCGCGTTCGTGCCGACCTGGTGGGCCGCGGCGATCGCGATGTTCATCGCCGGCGTCAGCTTCTACATGCTGCACAACTCGATGCAGACCGAGGCGACCGAGCTCGCGCCGTCGGCGCGCGGCTCGGCGGTGGCGCTGTTCGCGTGCGGGTTCTTCATCGGCCAGGGGCTCGGGCCGCCGATCTTCGCCGCGCTGCTGCACGGCATCGGGCCGCGCGCGGCGCTCGTCGCCGTCGCGATCGCGATCGTCGTCCTCGGCCACACCGTCGTGACGCGCGTCATCGACCGTCGCGTCATCGCCGGGACTGCGGGTCGAGCGCCGCGATAATCGCAGGCCGATTCGCCGCTGCCGTTGCCGTGCCCGCTCCGATTGCTCCGCTTCGCGTCACTGCCAGCACGGTCACGAGCGCGGCCGGTCGCGGCAAGGCAGCGCTCTTGGCCGCGATGCGCGGCGGCACCAGCGCACTGACGCCGAACGACTTCGGCGTCGAACCGCTGTCGACCTGGATCGGTCGCGTCGTCGGTGTCGAGTCGGCGCCGCTGCCGAACGCGCTCGCCGCGTGGGAGTGCCGCAACGACCGGCTGGCCTGGCTCGGCCTGAACGCCGACTCGTTCATCGACGCGGTCCACGCGGCGCGCGAGCGCCATGGCGCAGCGCGCATCGCCGTCGTCGTCGGCACCTCGACGTCGAGCATCGGCGCGACCGAGGACGCCTACCGCGCACTCGACGCCGACGGCCGCTTTCCCGCCGACAACCGCAACCCGCTCGTCCACACGCCGCACTCGCTCGGCATGTTCGTGCGCGAGGCGCTCGCGCTCGAAGGGCCGTGCGTGACCATTGCGACCGCGTGCTCGTCGAGCGCCAAGGTGTTCGCGGCCGCCGAGCGGATGCTGCGGCTGGGCATCGTCGACGCCGCGCTCGTCGGCGGCGTCGATTCGCTCTGCGGCAGCGTGCTGTTCGGCTTCAACGCGCTGCAGCTCGTGTCGCCCGAGCCGTGCCGTCCGTTCGATGCCGAACGCAGCGGCATCAGCATCGGCGAAGCCGCCGGCTTCGCGTTGCTCGAACGCGATGACTGCGGTGACGGCAGCTCGCCGCGCCTGCTCGGCTACGGCGAGTCGAGCGACGCCCACCACATGTCGACGCCGCACCCCGAAGGGCTCGGTGCCGAGCGCGCGCTCGACGACGCGCTCGCCCGTGCCGGCATCGACGCTGCCGCGGTCGACCACATCAACCTGCACGGCACCGCGAGCGCGAAGAACGACGAGGTCGAGGCGAAGCTGATCGCACGACGCTTTCCGGCGTCGGCGCATGCCAGCTCGACGAAGGGGATCACCGGCCACACGCTCGGCGCCGCCGGCGTCGTCGAGGCGGTCGCGACCATGCTCGCGATCGAGCACGGCTTCAGGCCGGGCACGGTCAACACGCGCGTCCTCGATCCGGTCTGCGGCCCGCAGCTGCGCACCGCCGGCACCGCTGGCGCGGTGCGCGTCGCGCTCAGCAACTCGTTCGGCTTCGGCGGCAACAACTGCGTCCTCGTCTTCGGCGACGCCGACGCGACGCAGCGGCGATGAGCGCACCGCCCGCGCACGGCAGCTTCGCCGTCGACGCCGTCGCGTTCTGGTCGCCGACGCTGCCCGGCTGGTCGCACGCGCGCGCGGCGTTCCGTGACGAGGAAGCGCCGCTCGCCACGCCCGTGAAGCGGCCGGCGCCCGATCTGCTCGCCGCAGCCGAGCGCCGGCGCGCGCCCGACACCGTCGCGCTCGCGCTCGAGGTCGCCGCCGCCGCGGTGCGCGCGTCGGGGCGCGACGCTCAGTCGCTGCCATCGGTCTTCGCGTCGACGCACGGCGACCTCGCGGTCAGCGACTACATGTGCGCGACGCTCGCGAGCTCGCCGACGCTGATCTCGCCGACCAAGTTCCACAACTCGGTTCACAACGCCGCCGCCGGCTACTGGACGATCGCGACCGGCTGCCGCGAAGCGAGCAGCGCGCTCACGGCGTTCGACGCGAGCTTCGCCGCCGGCCTGCTCGAAGCGGCGAGCCAGTGCAGCGCCGACGACCGCGCCGTGCTGCTCGTCGCATTCGACGTCGAGGCGAGCGGCGCGCTCGCGAGCGTCGCCGCAAGCGTCGGCCTGCTCGCGTGCGCACTGGTGCTTGCGCCGAGCGCAGGCGCGAACAGCATCGTCGCGATCGACTGGGAGCTCGCGCGGGAGAGGGTCGCCGCCCCGGCGCCGCGCTCGGCGGCGGCGCGGTCGCTCGCCGGCAATGCGATGTCGGGCGCGTTGCCGCTGCTCGAAGCGATCGCGACGGCCGACCGCGGCGGCGCGCCGCTCGCGCTGCCGCTCGCGCCTTCGCTGGCACTGCGCCTGACCGCGCACGCGCTCGTCGCCACGGAGGCGCGTTCGTGAGCCGCAGCACCGAGAGCGCCCGGCACGACGTCGTCATCGCCGGCGGCGGCCTCGCTGGACTGACGCTCGCGCTGCAGCTCAGGCAATCGTTCCCGGCGCTCGACATCCTCGTCGTCGAGCGCCGCGTCCATCCGGTGCCGATCGCGGCGCACAAGGTCGGCGAGTCGACGGTCGAGATCGGCGCCGACTACTTCGCCAACGTCCTCGGCCTGCGCGAGCATCTCGAGAGCGCGCAGCTGAAGAAGTTCGGCTTTCGCTTCTTCTTCTCCGACCAGAGGAGCGACGTCGACCGCGTCACCGAGCTCGGCGCGAGCCGGCCGCTCGCGGTGCCGAGCTACCAGATCGACCGCGGCCTGTTCGAGAACTTCCTCGCCAAAGAGGCGACCCTTCGCGGCATCACGGTCGAATGCGGCGCGACCGTGCTCGACCTCGCGCTCGCGACGACGAAGCAGGACGAGCATCGCATCGTCTTTCGCAGCGCCGACCGCACGGTCCGGGAGACGCGCTCGCGCTGGCTCGTCGACGCGTGCGGTCGCGCCGGGCTGATCAAGAAGAAGCGCGAGCTCGGCGAGCCGAACGGCCACGACGCCAACGCCGTCTGGTTCCGGATCGCCGAGCGGATCGCGATCGACGACTGGTCGGCCGACGGCGAATGGCGCGCGCGCTGCACGCCGCAGGCGCGCTGGCTGTCGACCAACCACCTCGTCGGCGACGGCTACTGGGTCTGGCTCATCCCGCTCGCGTCGGGGTCGCACTCGGTCGGCATCGTCGTCGACGCGGCGCTCCATCCGCTCGCGACGATGAACACGTTCGACAAGGCGATGGACTGGCTCGCGCTGCACCAGCCGCGCCTCTTCGCCGCCCTCGAAGGCAAGCGCGACAAGCTGCAGGACTTCGCGTTCCTGCGCCGCTTCTCGTACGGCTGCCGGCAGCTCTTCTCGGCCGAGCGCTGGGCGATCAGCGGCGAGGCCGGGCTCTTCCTCGACCCGTTCTACTCGCCCGGCAGCGACTTCATCGCGATCGCCAACACCTACATCTGCGAGCTCGTGGCGCGCGACCTCGCCGGCCAGCCGACCGCCGCGCACGCGGCCATCTTCGACCAGATCTTCCACTCGTTCTACGAGAGCACGCTCGCGCTCTACGAAGGCCAGTACCCGATCCTCGGCGACGCCGAGGCGCTGCCCGCGAAGGTGCTCTGGGACTACACGTACTACTGGGGCATCCTCGCCCAGTTCTTCTTCCAGCGGCGGATGTGCGACCTCGCATCGTTCTCGGCGCTGCGCGACGAGCTGACACACTGCCAGGCGCTCAACCGCGAAGTGCAGGCGTTGTTGCGCGCGTGGTCGGCGCCGCGGCCGCGCGACGCGATCGCGAATCCGCCGACGATGCTCGACCAGGCGTCGCTGCCGTGGTTCGCCGCGCTCAACGAGAGTTTGCTCGAGCGTGGTCTCGACGACGAGCGCTTTCGCGAGCGCATCCGGCAGTCGACGCGGCGGATGCGAGCGCTCGCCGCGGAGATCGCGAGTCGCGCTGCCGCGGGCGCCGACGTCGGACCGCTGCTCGGCGTGCTCGGCGACCGCGCGCGCTTCGGTGCTCTCGAGGAAGCCTCGCCGATGCTGTTCGCGACTCCCTGATCGGCGCGGACGTCCGATCAGCCGGACCCGGCAGCCCGCGAGACGGTGCGCTCGGCCTGCTCCGCAGTGACGACGCTCACGGGCACGCCGAAGCGCTCGATGCGGTGGGCGAGATCGAGGCGCAGCCAGCGCGAGATCCGCTCTGGCAGCGTCGAGATGATGACCTCGTCGTACTTCTCACGCTCGAGCGTCTGGCGCACCGCCTCGTACGGGTCGGTGGCCCCGACGATCCCTTGCACATGCGATCCCGCCGCCGCATCGAGCAGCGGGATCGCGAGCTCGAGCGTGATGGCCGCCTCCTCGGTGTCCGGGTCCCAGTACGGCCGAGGGACCAAGAGCGTGAACCTGCACGGGCCGCGTGCGGCCCGCTCGGCGACGGCGGCGAGCAGCTTGGGCGAGGCTGCGGTCCGGTGTGCGACCAGGAGGATGTGGCGGTCACTCATGGGTCGGCCTCCTCGGCATGGCGTGAGCGACGGCCTGGTTGGAATCAGGCGGCGAGCATGCCCACCTCGCAAATTCTGTTCTCTCGAGGTTCGCCTGTCACTCGACGGCGCTTGCCTCAAGGAATCACACGCAGCCCCACCCCTTCGCGCACGACCCCGATCGGCGCCGCTGCCTCGAACCCCTGCTCGCGAAAGACCTTCACGACCTCCTTCACGCTCTCCGGCGTGCAGCTGACGAGCAGCCCGCCCGAGGTCTGCGGATCGCTGAGAAGATCGCGCGCAACCGGCGGCAGCGTGCCGTCGAGCAGCACCTCGACGCCGTAGCCCGCCCAGTTGCGGCCCGACGCGCCGGTGACGTAGCCCTGCTGCGCCATCTCGACCACGCCGGGAAGGATCGGCACCTTCGACCAGCGAATCGTCACGCCGAGCCCCGCGCCGCGGCCGAGCTCGAGCGCGTGGCCAGCGAGGCCGAAGCCGGTGACATCGGTGATCGCGTGCACGCCGTCGAGCTCGGCGAGCGCGACGCCCGGCGTGTTGAGCCGCGTCGTCGACTCGATGAGCGCCTGGTAGCCGGCGGCGTCGAGCTCGCCCTTCTTCAGCGCCGCCGACAGCACGCCGACGCCGATCGCCTTGCCGAGGACGAGGACGTCGCCGTTCCTGGCATCGGCGTTGCGGCGCACCTTCTTCGGATGCACGAGCCCCATCACGACGAGGCCGTAGATCGGCTCGACCGAGTCGATCGTGTGGCCGCCGGCGATCGGGATGCCCGCCTGGCGGCACACCGACTCGCCGCCGCGGATGACCTGGCCGATCTGCTCGACGGTGAGGCGATCGATCGGCATCGCGACGAGCGCGAGCGCCATGATGGGCTTGCCGCCCATCGCGTAGACGTCGCTGATCGCGTTGGTCGCGGCGATGCGGCCGAAGTCGAACGGGTCGTCGACGATCGGCATGAAGAAGTCGGTCGTCGCGATCAGCGCCTGCTCGTCGTTGAGCTTGTAGACGGCGGCGTCGTCCGAGGTCTCGATGCCGACCAGCAGCTCGGGCGGCACGATGCCGCCGGCGCTCTTCTTCAGGATCTCCGAGAGCACGCCCGGCGCGATCTTGCAGCCGCAGCCGCCGCCGTGCGAGAAGCTCGTGAGGCGAAGCGGCGGCGGCGTCAGCGGCGCCTTGGCGTTGGCGGGCGTGGCAGCAGGCGAAGCGAGGTCGGCAGGCATGGCGATAACCAAAGCGAAGCGTGGGCGGCGATTGTCTCAGCGTGCGCGCGCCAGTGCAGGAACAAGGCCGGCGACGAGCGCGCGCACGGCGCGCCGCTCGACCGCAGGGACGAACATCGGCTCGCGCAGCGCGCACTGCGCGCGCAGCTGATCGGCGAACGCGCCGTCGTCGCAAAAGCGCCGCATCAGCGCGACCAGCGCGGCGGCGTCGCCGACTGGAAAGTAGCCGTCGTAGCCGATCCCGAGCAGGCCGACGTTGCCGTCGATGCGGCTCGCGAGCACCGGGACTCCGGAGCGCACCGCTTCGATGACGACGTTGGCGCCGCCCTCCATCCGGCTGGCATGGACGAGCGCACGCGCGCGCGCGATCGTCCGCCGGGTCGCGCCGTGCGCGATCGCGCCGGCCCAGCGGTACGCCGGGCACGCCGCCATCGTCGCCTGCGCTTCGTCGCCGAGGCTGGCGTCGAGCGCGGCACCGACGTGGACGATCGCCGGCGGTGCGGCAACGGCGGCGAGCAATCGTGCCGCGCGCATCACCGTCAACGGGTCCTTCTCGTCGCGCAGGTGGCCGACGACCACGAAGTCGGCGTCGCCCGGCACGCGCTCGGCGTGCAGCGCCCGCGCCGACTGGACGACGACGACCGCCTTCGCACGCGCCGCCGCATCGAGCCGCGCCAGCGCCGCCTCCTGCAGGACGACGATGCGGCTGGCACACTCCAGCGAATGGCGGGCGTCGGCGGCAGCAGGAAGGTCGCGGTAGAGATCGGTGCCGGTGAGCACCACGACGATCGGCGCGCCCGGCCGCCGCGCGCGCCAGCGCGCGACCGATGCCGCGGCACGGCGCGCGTGCAGCGCGATCAGCACGTCAGCATCGCCGTCCTCGGCGCCGATCGCGACGACCTCGACGTCCGCGACCGGCGCCAGGAAGCTCTGCCAGCGCGCCGCCGTGTGCGCGTTGCCGTTGTTCGCAGCGGCCAGCGCCGGCGAGACGATCGTCACGCGCGGCTGGGATCGCATCGGTCGATGATCGCACGGGCGGCACGGACGCCATGACCGCTGACCCGCGTCGACTCGCCGGGGCGGCGCTCGCCGACGCGCTGCGGAACGCGCGCGCGACGACGCTCGCGCGCACCCTCGACGCCAGCGACGAGGCCTGGCGTGTTCCCGAGCAGCCGGGCGTCAATCCGGTCGCGTGGGAGCTCGGCCACATCGCCTGGTTTGCCGAGTTCTGGATCCTGCGCGGCCCGCACCGGCAGAGCGCCGACGGCTTTGTCGACGCCGCGCGGCCGCCGACGATCGCCGGCCCCGACGCCGTCTTCGATTCGGCGCGGCTCGCCCACGCCGAGCGCTGGCGCGTCGCGCTGCCGCCGCGCGACGAGCTGATCGCGCGTCTCGACGCGCAGCTCGCCGCGTGCATCGACGCGATCCCGCACGCCAAGGACGACGACCAGGCCAACTACTTCCACCGCCTCGCGCTCTTCCACGAAGACATGCACGGCGAAGCGTTCGCGTGGCTGCGGGCGACGCTCGGCTGGCCGGCACCGCATGGGATCGCGGCGCTGCCGGGCCTCGGCGAAGCGAAGGAGCTCGGGTTCGCCGGCGGCGACGTGGTGCTCGGCCGCCCCGCCGACGCACGCGGCTTCGCGTTCGACAACGAACAGCCCCCGGTGACCGTGCGCGTCGCGCCGTTCGCGATCGATTCGGCACCGGTCCGCAACGCCGAGTTCGTCCGCTTCGTCGACGCCGGCGGCTACGACGACGCCGCGCTCTGGCCCGCAGACGCCGGCGCGTGGCGCGCGCAGCACGACCGCGCGCACCCGTCGCGCTGGCGAAGCACGGGCGAAGGCTGGCAGATGCGCTGGTTCGACCAATGGCAGCCCCTCGACCTCGCGGCGCCGGTGATCCACGTCAGCGCGTGGGAGGCCGAGGCGTATTGCCGGTTCGTCGGGCGACGGCTGCCGAGCGCAGCCGAATGGGAGCGCGCAGCGCAAGACGTGCGCTTCCGCTGGGGCGAAAGCGTCTGGGAGTGGACCGCCGACGCGTTCCTGCCCTATCCCGGGTTCGTCGCAGGGCCGTACGCCGACTACTCGGCGCCGTGGTTCGGCGATCATCGCGAGCTGCGCGGCGGCGCGTTCGCGACGCACGCGCGCATGCACGATCCGCGCTACCGCAATTTCTTCGTCGCCGGCCGCAGCGACGTCTTCGCCGGATTCCGCACTGCCACGTCGGTGCGCTGAGCACGACAACCAGGGAGACCGAGACCATGACCGCCCTTCGCCCGCTCCTCGCCACGCTCGCCGTCGTCGCAGCGGCGCTCGCGCCGCTGCAGTCGCACGCGCAGAACGTGCTGCGCGTCTCGGCGATCCCCGACGAGGCACCGACCGAGCTGCAGCGCAAGTTCAAGCCGCTCGGCGACTACCTCAAGCAGGAGACCGGGATGGACGTGCAGTTCATCCCGGTCACCGACTACGCCGCGGTCGTCGAGGGCCTGGCGACCAACAAGCTCGACCTCGCCTGGCTCGGCGGCTTCACGTACGTGCAGGCGCGGCTGCGCACCAACGGCGGCGTCGTCCCGATCGTGCAGCGCGCCGAGGACGCGAAGTTCACGAGCCGCTTCATCGTCCCCGTCAACAGCACCGCGAAGACGCTCGCCGACCTGAAGGGCAAGACGTTCGCGTTCGGCGCGCCGTCGTCGACGTCGGGCAGCCTGATGCCGCGCTACTTCCTGCTGCAGGCGGGCATCGATCCCGAGCGCGACTTCAAGTCGGTCGCGTTCTCGGGCGCGCACGACGCGACGGTCGCCTTCGTCGCCTCGGGCCGCGCCGAAGCCGGCGTCCTCAACGCTTCGGTGATGGACAAGCTCGTCGAAAGCAAGAACCCGAACGCCGAGAAGGTGCGCGTGCTCGCGGTGACGCCGCCGTACTTCGACTACAACTGGACCGTCCGTCCCGGGCTCGATCCGGCGCTCACGAAGAAGCTCACCGACGCGTTCCTCAAGCTCGATCCGGCCAAGCCCGCGATGAAGGAGATCATGGACCTGCAGCGCGCGAGCAAGTTCATCGCGACGCAGAACTCGAACTACGACAGCATCGAGCAGGCGGCGCGCTCGGCAGCGCTGATCAAAGGCGATCGTTGAGCGAGCTGGCGCACGACGTCCGGCTCGTCTCGGCGAGCCTCGTCCATCCCAACGGCCACCGGGCGCTGCGCGCCGTTTCGCTCGCGCTCGGCGCCGGCGAGCGCGTCGCGGTGATCGGGCCGTCGGGAGCGGGCAAGACGACGCTCGTGCGCGTCCTCGCGACGTCGCTCAAGCCGAGCGGCGGCGGCCTGGCGATCGGCGGCGTCGACCCGTGGCAGCTCGGCGTCGCGGCGCTGCGGCGCCTGCGCGCGACGATCGGCGTCGTCCACCAGAGCCCGCCGATTCCGCCGCGGCTGCGCGTCGTCACCGCCGTCCTCGCCGGTCGCCTCGGCACGTGGCCGGCATGGCGCTCGCTCGCGTCACTGTTCGTGCCGCGCGATGCCGCTGCCGCGCGCACCGCGCTCGATCGCCTCGACCTCGGCGAGCGCGTCTTCGACCGCTGCGACCGGCTTTCGGGCGGGCAGCTGCAGCGCGTCGGCATCGCGCGCGTGCTCTGCCAGCAGGCGAACGTGATCCTCGCCGACGAGCCGGTCTCGGCGCTCGACCCGGCGCTCGCCGATCTCAGCGTCGGCGCGCTCGTCGCCGAGAACGAGACCCGCGGCGCGACGCTGGTCGCCTCGCTGCACGCCGTCGACCTCGCGCTCAAGTGGTTCCCGCGCATCGTCGGCATGAAGGACGGCGAGATCGTCTTCGATCGCCCCACCGCGGCGGTGACGAGCGCGATGCTGCACGAGCTCTACGCGACCGAAGGACGCGTCCTGCCGCAGCAAGGCGTCGACGTCGTCGACCGCAGCGTTCGTCGCGCCAACGTCGTCGTCCTCAAGCGCCCCGGCTGCCAATGAGCGCAGCGGCCGCGACGCTGCCGGCGCCGCTGCGCGACCCGGCGGCGCGCGGTCGGCTCGGCGCGCTCGTCGTCGCCATCGTCGTCCTCTGGCCGCTGCTCGCGCTGGCCGAGTTCAAGCCGTGGCGGCTGCTCGATCCGGGCGGCCTGCAGGTGATGGCGAATTTCCTCGCCGGCTTCCTGCCGCCCTCGACCGCGCCCGACTTCCTCGCGTTGCTCGCGAAGGCGACGGTCGAGACGCTCGCGATCGCGACCGCGGGAATCGCGCTCGCCTTCGTCGTCGCCGTTCCGCTCGCGGTCGTCGCGACGCGATCGCTCGCGGTCTCGCGGATCGGCCCCGGCCCCGGACGCGCCGCCGGCACCGCGGTGCGCACGGCCGCGCGCGCCGTTCTCACGCTGCTGCGCGCGATCCCCGAGGTCGTCTGGGCGCTCGTCTTCGTCCGCGCGCTCGGCCTCGGTCCCGGCGCCGGCGTCCTGGCGCTCGCGGTCACCTACGGCGGCATGCTCGGCAAGGTCTACACCGAGATCCTCGAATCGGGCGACACGCGCTCGGCGCGCGCGCTGCTCGAGGCCGGCAGCCCCCGCGTCGCCGCCCTCTTCTACGCGCTCGTGCCGAGCACGGCGCAGGAGCTCGCGTCGTACACCGTCTACCGCTGGGAGTGCGCGGTGCGCGCTTCGGTGGTGATGGGCTTCGTCGGCGCCGGCGGGCTCGGCCAGCTGATGGACCAGTCGATGAAGATGCTCAACGGCGGCGAGGCGAGCTCGATCCTGCTCACCTTCCTCGCGCTCGTCATCATCGCCGACGCGTTGAGCGCCGTCATCCGGCGAGTATTGGCATGAGCAGCGACATGGCGACGATCGCGCGCGAGCGGCCGTGCTGGAGCTGCGTCGCGCTCGCGGTCGGCGTCGTCGCCGCCGTCGCGGCGAGCTTCGCGTACCTCGCGGTCGACTGGAAGCAGCTGTTCGGCGCCGAGTCGATGCGGCTGATGGCGAAGTTCATCGCCGAGTTCTTCCCGCCCGACCTCTCGCCGGCGTTCCTCGCCAAGGCGACCTGGGGAGCGCTGCAGACGTTTGCCGTCGCGGCGATCGGCACCCTGCTTGCGGCCGTGGCCGGCGGCGTCCTCGCGCTGCCGGCGTCCGGGCGCTTCGGCGTCGCGGCGCAGCTCGCCAGCCGGCTCGCGCTCAACTTCCTGCGCAGCGTGCCCGAGCTCGTCTGGGCGGC
>Ga0207689_10003355_pt1 | contig 14652 bp, 8 predicted proteins | sample KBSMisM52_FD_184312 | JGI IMG/M metagenome (GOLD analysis project Ga0207689, IMG submission 184312) | Miscanthus rhizosphere microbial communities from Kellogg Biological Station, Michigan, USA - KBS Miscanthus M5-2 (SPAdes) (version 2) | ecosystem: Host-associated > Plants > Roots > Rhizosphere... | reverse complement strand
GGAATCTTTAAGGTCCCTCAGAAAATTTGCCAGGGTATTTGCGATATAATGCTTAAGTCCTGGCATCTCAAGGCAAGTTTGAAAATTGATAAATGGATTAATGACGCCGTCGAAATCAGATCCGATTGTGAGGTGTTTTTGAGCCGTCGACAATGGAATGCCGGCGTTTATGCAGGTTTGTAGAAAATGCTTGATGTGGAAAAGCACGTGGGCATAGAAATAAGTGTTTCGTCTTGGTATAGAGTCTTTAACCGTTTGGACTACATGATCCATTAATAAAAGGTCGTCTTCGTTGACGTCTCGGCCAATATCACCGTCGCTAATGCCCAATGCCAGCCATTCTGATCCGGAAAAAAATTCTTTGTCGACCATGAATGGAGAGTCCTGGTCGAAACCCGTCGGATGATCATCGAACATACTGACGTAACCCATTATTCTTCGATCCATGGACAACCCGATCATTCCACCATGTTGAACGATCCAAACAATTTCTTCGTCAAACAGGTTAATTGTTGACATATTGAAAGCCGGTGCTCCCGGCACCCGGGGTTCATTTTGTATTTGCATTGTCTTCCTGATCTCAAGGTATAGCACCTCCCGTTCTACCGGCCTTTTTACACTTATGAATTTGGGCCAATCATTAAAGCCAGTGCCGGTAAATCCTGCGTGTGTACACAACAAAGGTTGAGCATTCGTAAACTCACCATTGTCAATACCCCTTCGTAAATCCCGGCGAGACTTATAGCTCATATGCTTGAGATCCACGCATATTTTTCTATCGAACAATGCCTGGACAACTTTTCTGCCTTCTGCAGTCAGTCCATTGCCACGTGGGTAAAAATTTTTTGGCTCTGTTATCTGCATACCAAACGCGTGATTGGAAATATTGGATTGCTGCAGATGAGTTAAGTTGACGGAAAGGATGCGTGCAACGGCCAGCAATTTGTCAAGATTGGCAATGATTTCAGTTGCAGTATAGCCGTCCGTGGCAGTTGCCCGATTTTTAGTATCCATGAGAGAGTGGCAACCTTCTATAACAAAAAAGAGATTGATCCTGTCGGATGGTAATGGAGCCTGAAAACTGTTTTTGTTTAGCAGGTTGAAATATTGCGACGCGTTCACGTACATTTCAAAAGTGCGTGCCTCTGTAAAAAGACTAAAGGTTTTATAGGTTTCTCCCTTTGCATCGGTTAACAAAGTTTGAGATAACTTACCTCTCGAGTTCTTCTTCAAATATTTGTTTAGTGGAAGTACAGCCTCTGAAAGAAAACTTTCCAAACCATAAAGTACGGCGCCGATAATGACCGGGCTCTGGAACGAAAGCAGTTGTTTTTGGTGAATTTGTGTTTCGATGATATAGGGAAAGTCGGAACAGAATTCCGGGATAAGCCCAACATCACCCTGCGACACTTCGCTATCGATATCGGGATTGTCTTCAAATAGTTGCTTTAACAAAATGTGAGCATGAAAATCAAAATAGTTCATGTTTAATATTTATCAGTCTCAAAATTCTGACCTCAGTCGCTATCAGATAACAGTCCCATCGTAGAATTTGCTTTGTAAAAATTTTTCAGTGTTTAATGACGCAATTACATCCCAGGCTGTTCTGCCAGGCATTCTTTTCATAGGAAGTTTTTGCGCCTGGTCACGAAAAAATGTATAGTCCTGTTTTTCCGGCAGTTCACGCTCTGTGAGGAAAAAGTCGGTACCGAAGAGTATTCGATCTCCGAGTGCTCTATCTTCCAGGTCAGAAAATATGAATTCATGTGTGTCCCGGTTTGACAGGGCATAAGAAATATCAGTATATATCCCTTCATAATTTCTTATGAGTTTACGAATCTGACCGCACCAATTTTCAGGATTAACCCCGATCGGCACCTTGGTAGGGATCTTTCCATTTTCCATTAATATTTGGTCATCTCCTCCATAATGTGCCAAACAGATCTTTAGCGCGGCTCGCATCCTGGGAGGTATATTGCCAAGTAATTTTCTATAGGCAAGAAACCAATCATCGGTATAATCTTGTGACAACTGCCTGTTGGAGTGAAAATAATTTGTGAGCGAGGTAAAACCAGAAGGCTCCAGGAAATAAGAACACGTTCGCTTGTTATTTTCCGCATCGTTCGTTCCGGATATCCAGCGGCCAAAACTGAAACTTTCCTGGTATTCGGGAGAGTTGTATGGCTGCCCGGTGTATGGATCTACAGGCTTCAATGCCAACCGTAAATAATTTTTATCATTATTGTAAATTCCTCCCAGATAATTGCAGTGACTTAATACCGGCACACCATTATCAGCCGCCCATTCAAATGTTTCAGTTAGTTTGCTATCGAACGCATAAAACCCCGTTGAGGGATATAGCTTGAGTCCTACAAAAGGAAATACTGATCGTGTTGCGGTCACTGAAAGCCGATAGTTGAATTTGCTTTCAACGGTTTTTCGCAGCTCTTTTCCGGATACCTTCCATCGTGGATCTATTCCCATAAAAATGAGAAATTGATCGGGATATTGTTTTTTAATGTCAAGAACGCCGTCAAGCTGACCTTCGAACCCTGTCTGTGAATTCAAAGCACCCGTGTTTTCCATATACATGGTAAGCCCCACGAATCTAAATCCGGGATCATTGTACTGGTCGAGTAACGTTCTGAATACGGAGATTTGGTCCGAACTTTTTCCAATTCGCAAAAAGCTTGCATAACGCTTCGCTATATTGCTGGGAAGTTTTGAAAGCAACCAGGCCATACTCGAGGCGCCTGCCTGGGTATTCGTTATCTTGTCAATGAGATTAGCTGCAAAAGGAGGCATGTATAAACTCAAGAATCGCTCTGGCGCATTTCTCATGGTGAATACGTGACTATGTATATTATAATATTGCATGGTTGCTCATTTATTTGAAAGAATAAGCCTTGCGAAGCAGATCAAACCAAAATGGAGCGCCGAAACTGGCGGCAAAACCACTAATAAGAATACCAATCAATTTTAGTAAAAAATAAGTCATGGGATGATGCGACGGAACTTCGCTTCGGAAGACGCTGTATTGATATCCCACCGGAAGATTGGTGGCCTTCTGCAAACTGTCAAGCTTTCCCGTATACACAGCCGCAACTTTTCGTAATGAGTCAAGCCCCGTAAATGGGCCTATTTGCTGTTGCATTGAATCCGCGGCTGATTGTTCATTTCTGTCAATCGAATCAATGCTGCTTGCCAGTTTTTCTAAATACGATTGGTTTTCCTTATAAAATCCCATTATCGCTTGCTGTTGCGCGGGATTCTTATTAAACAATCCAAACAGTTGAACACTATCGACATTCAATAGTAGCGCTAAGATTGCCCCTAGCCAAAACAACCGAACTCTTGTTTTTTTCTTATACCACAAAGTCAGGCGTTGTGATAATTCTATATACCACCCTTGTAAATGCTCTATCAGGTGCTGGTAAATCGCCTGTTCGTCTAAAATATTGTTCGCATTACCTGATTGTGAGGCGGCATTTGACAAGGCCGATGAAAACAATGAAACCTGTTCGCTTGGGAGTAACAGGGAAATGGCTGCATTAAATTTATAAAGAACAGGATTCTTGAATCGCGCCAGGTCATTTAATACAGCCGTATAAGACTCTATTTTGCTTACCTCTTCGGGAAGTGTTTTTTCTCCTCTCTTAATGACATCCCCAAACTCTTGGAGTTTCACATTAACAAGATGGCTATTAGCGACCGCTGCAATAATGCTTTTGGCAAAAACCAAGGGATCAATATCATTGCTTGGTTTTCTATCGTCGCGACTGAGCAAGGAAACACTTCCTTGTTGATAAAGCGCCTCGGCCCAATTGATATCGTTTGACAGATCCTGGAATTGCTTCAACAGGTAGTACTTCATAAACCTGCCACGTTCGGCCTTGATTTGAGCCATCGCTTCGTGAACAAGGCTGCATAAGATCGCAAACAATGCCCAGCATATTACAATTGAGATGGCCATTGATACTGCAGGAATCGAAAAAAAATTCATACTTAAGGTTTCGGTGTTGTGAATCCCTGAACAAATTGTTGAAGAGTTGTTTCAAAGGCTTCGGAGCCTGATGCTACTTAGGGAGAGCCTGGTTTCTCAGAAGTATTTTATTCAAGGGTCGAGAACTAAATACCTCTGAAGATTACTAAAATTACAAAGAACAAATAACCGGCACAACTCTTAATTCTGATGTCCGGTGTGAACTTCGATTAACCTTTGAAATGAAGGATCAGAACATCAGTAGTGAAGCAGGCAGATGTTCCTAATTGGGCGACGACAATAGCGGGGTTGATTGCATCAATTCAGAAATGAACTTCTTTGTAAGGATATCTTATTTTATATAATGCCCTGACCTTATTAAGAATTTTTTTCCGAAGTTCATCGAGATTTCTTTTTTCAATGGCAGAAATGAAGACCGCGTTGCCATGGGTTTCTCTCTGCCACCGTCCCTCCAGGTCATTCAGGATCTCTTTCTTTGTACTTTCCTCCAGCCATTTGTCAAAGGTTCTTTCTTCATAAAGATCCATTTTATTAAAAATGGTGATGATCGGTTTGTCAAATGCATTTAGCTCCTGCAATGTTTTGTTCACAACACCGATCTGTTCCTCGTATGCCGGGTGGGAAATATCCACAACGTGCAAAAGAATATCGGCTTCTCTTACTTCATCAAGGGTACTTTTAAAACTTTCAACAAGATGGTGAGGCAGTTTCCGGATAAATCCAACGGTATCGCTTAACAGAAAAGGAGTATTTTCAAATACCACTTTACTGGTCGTCGTGTCAAGAGTGGCAAATAATTTATTTTCCGCGAATACATGTCTTTTGCTAAGCAAATTCATTAAGGTGGATTTGCCAACATTGGTATAGCCTACCAATGCCACGCGGATAAATTCTCCCCTGTCTTTTCGCTGGGTTGAGGACTGCTTATCAATTTCAGCAAGCCGCTTTCTAAGCAGGGAAATCTTATCGCGAACGATACGACGGTCAGTTTCAATTTCCGTTTCACCCGGACCTCTGGTACCGATACCACCACCCAGGCGTTCAAGGTGTTTCCACATTCCGCGCAACCTCGGAAGTAAGTATTGGTACTGGGCTAGTTCGACCTGCGCTTTCGCCTGCGCGGTTTTTGCACGCCGGGCGAAAATGTCAAGAATAAGATCCGAGCGGTCAATGGTTTTTATATCCAACAGTTTCTCGATGTTTGTGATCTGCGAACCATTCAGTTCATCATCAAAGATCGCAATGCGGATATTTTTTCCCTCAATGTACTTTTTTATTTCTTCTACCTTTCCCTTACCTATAAAGGTTCTTGTGTCAGGATGAGGAAGTTTTTGTGTAAATCGTTTTACTGTTATAGCTCCAGCCGTTTCAGCGAGAAAAGCAAGTTCATCAAGATATTCCTGTAGTTGGACTTCTGTTTGATCTTTATGAACAAGGCCTACAAGTATCGCTCTTTCTTCTTTATGAACAACTTTTTTCTTATCTAACACAGTTTGTCAGGTAAATATTTATGCGAAAGTAATCCAGATTTCACGGATTAATCCACCGAAGATCCATTTAATCTGTTCAAAATAATTATGCGGGAAATCAAAGGCCGCTTAAGGTTAGTCCTATGGTAAAGGGACGAACGTCGGGACCAAGTCCTTCCTTGAATAAAGAGTTTATCTGGTAAGTGCCAAAGACGCTAAAAACTCCATATCCAATTCTTGCTGTTCCGGCAAACCGGCTAGAGTTGAAAAAATGTTTGCTTGCCTCTTTTTCTGTGTAGGCATTTAGAGTGCCTCCGGTAGAAGTTTGCAGGGTTTTTTGCTTGATGTGAGCATTTACCAAAAGACCGCCTTTAATGCCCAGGGCAACTTTTACACTTTTATTGGGGTTTTCAGGCCTTGAGCTGAAGCGCAATTCGAGTGGAGCTTCAATATACGCGGTCGCTAATTTGCTTTTCTTGAAATGAGTGGTATCGGACTGATCGTGGAATACTAATGTGGGAGTGATATCTTTTATCCCCACATAGGTTTTATCAAAGTAGATATTATCGGTGCCAACACCGGCGCCGATTGCAACGCTTATTTTTGGGTTTGATTTAAAAGGAAAATCAAACAGGAAATAGGCATTAAAGCTTCTTGGAAATCCTTTGGTATTAATTGAGTCCGGAATACCGGCCCAGCTGGTATAGCCAAACTGCAAGAGCAAATGATCATTGGCACGGCTCACAAGGCTTGGTTTCTTTTTTGGTTCCGATTTTGGCTCCTCCTGTGCGAAAAGAATAATTCCAATTAAAACAAGGGAAAGCAGCAGTGCGATTTTCTTCATGAATTAAACATTAAGTCGGCAAATATATTTTTCTTTCGGTTAATGAAAGGTTAAGGGAATTCTTTTGTTGCTATTCATTATTTTTGCGCCTCATGAGCAATAGCTCAGGACCCTTAGCTCAGACGGTTAGAGCACCTGACTCATAATCAGGGGGTCGTTGGTTCGATCCCAACAGGGTCCACATAGATCATAGCATTTCTATAGATAAAATACTTCTCCAATTACTCTCGCCTCTTTCCTGAAATAAAAACCCGTTGGATCCATTTCATTTTAATCAATGGAATCAGGTAAATCCTCGTTTTATTTGATCTCTTCAAAATCTATATAGTCATCGATTGGTTCTTTTGAAGACTTATCCGGGGATTTCGTTTGTGGTGAAGTTGAATTTCGTTGGGTTTTTGCAAATTCGTTCATGCGCTCATTCATCTCACGAACACCTTTTCGTACCTGCTGAGTCGTTTTAAATATTGGTATCAAAAAATTAAAGATAAATTGGTAACCCAGGTAAATGAGGAAAAAGTATAATAGAAACCGGAACATTTGTGCAAGGTACAAACTATGTGGATTACAGTTTATGGCACCCGGCTCTTTATCGAAATCTTAACCCTCAAAGTCGCTTTTCGGATTTGGATTTTACAATTGATTTCCCTTACCTTTGCGATGGCAAAAGACGATAGAAGGGAACGACACCGTTCCCTTCTTCATTTTCCTTAATGAATACTGATTCGCAAATAGAAGCCATTGAACAAAAGGTAATGGCATTGATCGATCCGGACCCTGAAAACTTCCTGGTCGAGGTGAAGATCAGGCCGGGAAATAACATAAAGGTCTTTGTAGACGCTGATCGCGGGATCAGCATTGATAAACTGGCTCAGTATAATCGCAGCCTGTACAGGCAAATTGAAGAAAGTGGTCTTTTTCCAAACAACGATTTCTCTTTGGAAATTTCTTCGCCCGGTTTGGATGAGCCGCTCAAGCTTCGTCGCCAATATCTGAAAAACATCGGTCGATATGTAGAGGTCATACTTAAGAGTGGAATTAAAACGGAAGGAAAATTAATTAGTGCGACAGATAAAGAAATTTTGATAGAAGAAGAGAAGGGAAATAAGAAAAAGAAAGAGATCATAGAACATTCTCTTTTGTACGACGATATTAAAACAACAAAAATTCAAATAAAATGGTGAATGGTGAGTGGTGTCCGAGCGACTCCTTTGGATAATGGGCTGAGCCTCATGTAACTCACAAACTCACAATTCGTAAAAAATGTACTTTGTATGGCAAGTATCAATTTGATTGAAGCCTTCCAGGAATTTAAAGATGCTGAGAACATTGACCGCCCTACGATGATGAAGGTGGTTGAGGACGTATTTAAAACACTGCTTCGCAAAAAATTTGGTAGTGATGACAATTTTGATGTGATCGTAAATGCCGAAAAAGGTGACCTTGAGATCATTCGCCGACGTATGATCGTGGAAGATGGACAGGTAGAAGATCCGCTGGCGCAGGTAGCCTATAGCGATGCCGTAAGAATTGAACCCGATTTCGAAGTGGGTGAAGAAGTGTATGAAGAGATCGACCTTTATGATTTTGGTCGCCGCGCTATTTTGGCCGCCAAACAGACTTTGGCCAGCCGTATCAGCGATCTGAAGAAAAATGTGCTAGCAAAAAAATATTCCGAGAGAATTGGTGAGATCATTAATGCAGAAGTTTACCAGGTCTGGAAAAAAGAGATCTTGTTGCTTGATGAAGAAGGGAATGAACTGATCCTGCCAAAAAGTGAACAAATTCCGCAGGATTATTTTAAGAAAGGGGAATCAATAAGGGCTGTTGTGAAGAAGGTGGACATGAAAAATAATACACCCGTAATTATCCTTTCACGCACTTCACCGGAGTTTCTTGCCAAATTGCTGGAAATCGAGGTCCCGGAAATATTTGATGGTCTCATAGTAATTAAAAAAATTGTCCGCGATCCGGGAGAGAGAGCAAAGGTTGCCGTTGAGTCCTATGACGATAGGATCGATCCCGTTGGAGCCTGCGTGGGCATGAAAGGAAGCCGTATTCATGGAATTGTGCGCGAATTGAAAAACGAAAATATTGATGTGATCAACTGGACCAACAATACCCAGTTATTGATCCAGCGTTCATTGACACCGGCAAAGATCACTTCCATGGAGCTGGACAATGAAAATAAACATGCGGATGTATATTTAAAACCGGACCAGGTGTCGTTGGCCATTGGCCGCCGGGGAGTGAATATAAAATTGGCCTGTGAATTGACAGGTTATGACCTCGATGTTTACCGCGATAATGAAGGAGAGGTTGAAGAATTTGATATAGACCTGGATGAATTCAGCGACGAAATTGAAGGATGGGTAATTGACGAATTAAAACGAATCGGTTGCGATACCGCCCGCAGCGTACTTGCTCTTACTACCGAGGAGTTGGAACGTAGAACTGACCTGGAAAAAGAAACAATAGATGAAATAAGAAAAGTATTGGAAGAAGAATTTAAAAAAGGATAAGAAGGCGAGACGTGAAATGTGTGCGAAGGCACCTTTGGAGAAACTTCAATTTTAAGAAGTGAGTTACGTAACCTTTCACGACATTGAGATAAAATACTACAGCCTTAAAAGGTTGTTTACTAAATAAAACGAATGGCAGAATTAAAATTACCGAGATTATTAGGAGCGGCTAAAGAGTTCAATATTGGACAGGATACTCTTATTGACTTTTTGGAGAATAAAGGTTTCAACGATCTGAAGCCAACTTCCAAATTAACAGAGGAGATGTACCGTGCCCTGCAACAGGAATTTCAAAGTGATAAAGCGGCGAAATTGAAGAGCGATCTTGTTGATCTTCCAAAGGGGGGCGTAGCTGAAGCAAAGAAGAAAAAAGATGAAGAAGAAGTGCTCTTTAAGAAGGATGATAAAAAGAGCGTAAAGAAAGAAGAGCCCAAAGAAGAAATAGTGGTTCCCGAACCGGTAAAAGCAGAGGCACTTCCGGTAATCGAGGAGAAAGAGATTACGAAGGTCGATGCACCGGAAATTGAAGGACCGAAGGTGCTGGATAAAATTGATCTTTCGGCGATCGATTCATCCACACGTCCAAAAAAAGGAGCAAAGAAAAAAACCGAAAAAGAGGAAGCCACGGAAGAAGTAAAACCCGCGGCAAAAAAGAAATCAAAAAAAGACGAGGTCGTTGCAGAACAACCGGTAGCAGAAAAACAGGAAGTTGAAAATGTAGTAGCGTCAGGGGAGGAAGAAGCGCCCCCCGTGATTGAAAATATAAAGGCAGAAAAAATTGAAGGACCCAAGATCCTTGGAAAGATCGACTTGCCGGTTGATAGTGATACCAGGCCTAAGAAAGAAGAAAAACGTAAACGTAAGCGTATACCCATTGAAAAAAAGGAAGTTAAGAGAGAAGATCTCTTCAAGGACAGAAGAGATGGAAACAACAGACCGCCGGGTCAGTTTAATCGTGGCGGCACCAACCGACCAGGAGACAGAAGAGGAGTAGGAGGAAGTGGTGGTGGCCGCAGAGATATTAGAAGAAGAGAGGATAAGGAAATTGATCAAAAGGAAATACAGGAAAAGATCAGGGAAACCCAGGCCAAATTATCCGGCGCCGGTAGCAGAGGCAAGGGCTTAAAAGCCAGGCTTCGCCGGGAAAAGAGGCAGGAGATGGCAGAGGCAATGGGTGACACCACCGACGATAACAAATTACAGGTCACAGAATTTATCAGCGTGAGTGAGTTGGCAAACCTGATGGATGTGAATTTTGCTGACGTTATCAGTAAATGTATGAGCCTGGGGATAATGGTCTCCATTAACCAGCGCCTGGATGCAGAAGTGATTGAACTGGTGGCAAGCGAGTTTGGCTATGATGTTGAGTTTATCGACATGGAAAAGCAAATGGAGATGGAGGAAGTGGAGGATGAGGAAGATGGAGAAGATGAATTAGAACCGCGCTCGCCCATTGTTACGATCATGGGACACGTTGACCATGGTAAGACTTCATTGCTCGATTATATACGTAGTGCCAATGTGGTAGCAGGTGAAGCCGGAGGCATCACGCAACATATCGGAGCTTACCAGGTGGAATTACCAAATGGAAAAGAGATCACGTTTCTTGATACTCCAGGTCATGAGGCATTTACCGCCATGCGTGCAAGAGGTGCTAAGATCACCGACATTGCCGTAATTGTCGTTGCTGCCGATGATGCTGTGATGCCACAAACGCGGGAAGCCATTAGCCATGCCCAGGCAGCAGGTGTACCAATGATCTTTGCTATAAACAAGATCGACAAGGACGGCGCCAATCCTCAAAAAATTTACGAACAACTTTCCCAAATGAATTTATTGGTAGAGGAATGGGGTGGTAAGTATCAAAGCCAGGAAATTTCCGCGAAAAAAGGTTTGAATGTTGACCAGTTACTTGAAAAAATATTGTTGGAAGCCGAGTTACTTGAGTTAAAGGCAAATCCGGAGCGCGAGGCGAACGGAAGTATTATAGAGGCTTCGCTGGATAAGGGCCGCGGATATGTTGCTACGTTGCTTGTTCAAAATGGAACGCTCAAAAACGGCGATATTGTTGTCTCTGGTCAGCATTTTGGAAGAGTGAAAGCGATGTTCAACGAGCGAAATAAGCGATTAGAAGAGGCCGGGCCGTCATCACCAGCTCTTATTTTAGGTTTGAATGGGGCACCACAAGCGGGAGAAAAATTCAAGGTATATGGAGATGAAGCAGAGGCCAAGGAAATAGCATACAAAAGAGCTCAAATACTTCGTGAGCAGGGCATTCGCACAAAGAAACATATTACTCTCGATGAGATCGGTCGTCGTCTTGCATTAGGAAACTTCAAGGAATTAAATGTGATCATCAAGGGAGATGTGGACGGTTCCGTGGAAGCATTGAGTGACTCCCTGCAAAAATTGTCTACGGAAGAAATTGTGGTAAAAGTGATCCACAAAGCGGTGGGCCAAATTACCGAAAGCGATGTAACTCTTGCTAATGCTTCGGATGCGATCATTATAGGATTTAATGTGCGACCATCATTGCAGGCTTCAAGATTAGCTGACCAGGAAGCCATACAGATAAGAAATTATTCCATTATTTATAACGCCATTGACGAGATCAAGAGCGCGATGGAAGGAATGCTTGAGCCGAAGATGCAGGAAAAGATCGTAGCTAATGTGGAAGTGAGAGAGGTATATAAGTTCGACAAGGCAACAGTGGCCGGATGTTATGTAATGGATGGAAAGATAAAGCGCGACTCAAAGATCAGGTTGATCCGGGACGGGATTGTGACCTATCCTTCAGGCGAAGGAGCCAGTGCTGAATTAGGATCTTTGAAAAGATTTAAAGATGATGTGAAAGAGGTGCAATCGGGTATGGAATGCGGTCTTACCATCAAAAATTTCAATGATATCAAGGTGGGAGATGTTGTGGAAGCGTACGAGATCGAAGAAATAAAGAGAACATTATAAGGTGTAAGATTCAAGGCTCAAGGCTCAAAATGTCACCTGTACTTTGTGCTTGAACTTTGAGCCTTCCTCTAGAAACTTTTGTTAATTCATGCAAAGACTATCCCCCTCCCACGGATGGTTTTTATTTTTGGGCGCGATTATATTCTTTTATGAAAAGATATCTTTTACTTTCTCTCAGTATTCTATCAGTTTTGGCGCTATCGGCTCAAACCGAAGCCAAGAAAATCATTGCAGATAAAATAGCTGCTGTAGTGGGAGACCGGATCATAATGTATTCCGACATAAAGAATACAATTGCTGACTATGCGCGGCAGGGAGCACAAATACCAGAGGATGCAGAGTGTCAGATCCTTGACCAGGCCATTCTTTCAAAGGTCCTGATGCAACAGGCAGAGAAGGATTCATTGCCGGTAACTGATGAGGAAGTAGACGCTGAGCTTGAATTAAGGGTACGCGAGTTTATAAGAATGTACGGCAAAAAAGAAATTGTAGAGGAAATGGCGGGGAAGAGCATTTACCAGATCAAAGAAGATGCAAGGGAATCCGTCAGGGAAAAGAAACTTGCGGAGGCAGAACAGAAAAAAATTGTTGACAATATAAAGATAACACCCGCTGAAGCCGAAGCATTTTTTAAACGCATCCCAAAAGACAGTTTACCATTCCTGGAGTCGGAACTCGAGGTAGGACAAATTGTGGTCTATCCAAAGGCGTCCAGGGATCTTGAAACGTATGTGGTTGATGAATTGAATCACTATAAACAAATGATCAATGCAAAATCTTCCACTTTCGAACAATTGGCCAAGCTTTACTCACAAGATCCGGGTAGCAAGGATCGTGGAGGTGAATATGAGATAAACCGGACAGACAAAAGCTGGGATGCTTCTTTTATGTCGGCTGCATTTCGATTAAAAGAGGGTGAGATATCCGCCGTTGTCAAAACGAAATTTGGATATCATATTATCCAGATGGTGCAACGGAATGGGGATGAGGCCGTCATTCGTCACATCCTTCGCATCCCTCCAATAACCGAGGAAGAGACCCATGCGTCCATTTCAAGGCTTGATTCGGTGCGTGCCAAGATCATTGCCGGCACTTTGAATTTCAACCAGGCTGCTTTGAAATATAGTGAAGATGAACAGACAAGATTTGCTGGTCCATTCTTTATGGGCAGGGATGGTTCCACTTACGTGACCATTGATGAGCTGGATAAAGATATTGTCGCCATGCTTGGAAAAATGAAAGTAGGCGAGATATCCGCACCGACTGCCTTTACTGATGAACAACGGAGCAAAAAGGGTGTGAGGATTGTTTATCTCAAATCAAGATCCGAACCTCATCGAATGAATTTGAAAGACGACTATAATCAAATAGCCCAACATGCCCTGGATGAGAAAAAAGCTAAAGCCATGGATAAATGGGTGGTTACCCACTTACCGAATTATTATATTATGATCGCTGACGATTTCACTGCCACCTGCCCCAGTGTGCAGAAATATAAATATGAAAAGAAAGCATTTTAATTGAAAGGAGACGAAAGTCTCCTTTTTTATTTTGATAAACCTGCAATTTGATTATTGTTAACTTGTCAGAATTTTTTGAACCGCAGCAATCTCATAACTTTGCGGCCTGCTCCGCAAAATTCGGAGCTTCTTTACAAGAAAAACCTTCATGAGCGACCCGATCAAACACGAATGTGGTCTTGCATTTATCCGTTTACGTAAACCCTTTTCTCACTACCAGAAGAAGTATGGCACCGTGATGTGGGGGCTGAATAAGCTATACCTGCTCATGGAGAAGCAACACAACCGCGGACAGGACGGAGCCGGTGTGACAGCAGTAAAACTGGATGTTGAGCCGGGTTATCCATTTTTGCACCGTATCCGGAGCGCAGCGCCGCAAGCCATTTCAGATGTTTTCCGCCAAATCGGGGAAGAGGTAAATGACCTGGAGAAATTCAACCCAGATATAAAAAAACATCCGGGTCTTATGAAAGGTCATGTGAAATTCATGGGTGAAGTGTTGCTGGGGCATTTGAGATACGGAACCCAGGGAAGAAATAATATAGAATTTTGTCATCCTTTTATAAAGCGTCATACCATTCCTGCGCGCAACCTGGCACTTGCCGGTAATTTTAATTTGATAAACACGGATGAACTATTTGGGCTCGTAAACATTAATCCCGGCGAATTTCAAAAGCAAAGTGACCTTGCAGCCATGATGGAGGTCATCTATCATTTCCTGGTCAATGAAGATGAAGCTCACCCGGAACAAACAGATATCAAGAAAATTTTGAAAAAGGCCCTTCCACTGTTCGATGGCGGTTTTCATGTAGGAGGAGTTACGGGTAACGGGATCGGATTTGTTTTCCGGGATGCCCATGGAATTCGCCCCTCTTATTATTACTACAATGACGAAGTGATCGTTGCGGCTTCGGAGAGAGCCGCGATTCGCACCACATTTAACGTGGGGGAAAACGAGGTAAAGGAACTGATGCCCGGGCAGGCAATGATCGTCAACCAGCATGGCGAGATCGAAATTGCCCAGATACTTGAGCCAAAAGAAAGAAAAGCCTGCAGTTTTGAACGTATTTATTTTTCAAGAGGAAGCGACGAAAAGATCTATAACGAGCGTAAAGCATTAGGGTATCATTTAAGCAAACAGGTTTTAGAAGCTATAGACTATGATCTCAAGAACACAATTTTTTCTTTTATTCCCAATACAGCAGAAGTTGCTTTTTATGGCCTGATCAAAGGTTGTGAGGACTGGCTAAACGAGATCAAAGTGGAACGGATCTCATCCTGGACCACGATCGATCCGGATAAACTTCATGAGATGATCAATCGCAAAGTG